>Ga0307507_10007959_pt1 | contig 14974 bp, 14 predicted proteins | sample 7_EM_MG_FD_207223 | JGI IMG/M metagenome (GOLD analysis project Ga0307507, IMG submission 207223) | Populus trichocarpa ectomycorrhiza microbial communities from riparian zone in the Pacific Northwest, United States - 7_EM | ecosystem: Host-associated > Plants > Roots > Unclassified | place... | reverse complement strand
AAGGTAATGTGTTACCAGAGTTTCAGCTTTCGTCATTCCAGTATATACACCTGTCTGCGTGGCGAAGTCTGTCGATTGATTACAAACTCCGCCTGGAAAAACCTAAGAGCCCCCAAATCCCCGATGCCTCCTCTTCCCTTGTAGATACACCCTCAACTGTTCTGCTAAATGGTTTGTGTAGTGTATAATGCACAATCTTTTGCTCATCCATCCAGAACCACAGCAAAAGTGAACCTAACTCAAACAGCTCCTTGAAATTCCATAGAATGAGCATGTCAGTGTCAAGATATACAAGACTTTCGATGCCTAATTGGTTGAAAGTCCAAATGTTGAGCTTGGTATATTGGTCTCCAAATCCCAGGGTGTACGCCTTCGCCATGATGTAGTGGGGGGACTCAGGGGAGGAATGCAACAGGGTGAGGTTCCCAACCCACAGCTCACGCACCATGCACAACACATTTTCAGAGACAAGCTCTTCCACATATGGAAGGATAAGCCATGCACTGATGTTGTAGATACAACTGGATGATTAGAGCCAGACGAGATCGTCTAGGCTGAATTGGTTGACATTGTCGCTGTTTCATTAATGAATTGTTGTGGGAGGTTGAACTCACAGGAATGTTGTTGGGCTGATAGCCCAGTGATTCCTTCCAAGAAAAACATGGAAGGGTGGAAAAAACATAAGTACCTGATTTGGGGGGTGGGGGCGGTTAACAATTTGGGCCTTAATTTTTTTTGCGACTGTATATGTAAATTCCATGTTCTGCCACCCCCTTGCAACCAGGATGTGTGGGTGAGGCTGGCCCTTCTACTAGGTTGCAGATGGTTGGTGGGGAATTATTGGGTGAAGGGGAAAGAGGTAAATGAAAAATTGTTGATATTGGTAGCTTGGATCATTGCCTGTGGATCTAAAGCAGTCTCAACAGCCGAGAAAGTAATTCAATGTAAAACAGGTGGGTAAGTAAGTGAAATTTTCACAAAAAGAGTTATATTTTAAATGTTTAAACCACTCTAGTATCACCTTAGCTGCACTAACCTGCACCAGGTACCCAAGAATTGGCTTTGTGATGCTCTTTCAATGTTGGAGGACGAGGAGGGAAAGTCTTACATCATATTACATTATCATTTCCTAAATTGGATATGTGCCTGATTACGTTGGCTGGTTGGTTCAGCCTTAAGCCTGTTACAGTGCTTTGCATGATGAACTTTTTAAAATTATGTTTGGTTGTGTTTATTTTGGACCCAAGATGTCACACTCAAACACTTTGGGCAAGGTACACATCCCTTGAGGATGTTGTGGGGCAAGCACATGGTACGCCCATACATATTGTGGTAGGTAGAGAGCTACAAAATAGATTTGCTCCACACATGGCACCTCAAGTCTCTGATGGCATGCGTGAGCGCATCCTGGCGTGGCACGACGATGGCAAGTCTCCACAAGAAATCAGCGAACTTGCAGGCTGTAGCCTCCGTATGGTCTACTATATTCTCTCCTACCGGGATTACGGTACAACTAAAAATCCCTTTGCAAGAAAGTCCAGCTGCCCACAAAGCCTTGACACTGGTGATGTCAATTACCTCGTCTCATTGATTATGGCACGGCCAAAGATCTACCTTGATGAGTTACAGGAAGAGCTTCTTGTGACGTTGGGTCTTGATGTTTCCATTGCTACTATTTCATGGGTTTTGCGCCAATGGGAAATGAGTAACAAAGGTGTTGCAAGTGCCACACTAGAGAGGAATGAGCTCCTACATGCTGTATGGCAAGCAGAATATGGTGATATTCCTGCGGAGTATTGTGTCTGGCTGGATGAAGCCAGTGTTGACGACAAGACAAACCAATGTGAGAAAGGCTGGAGTCCCATAGGACAGGCATGTGTGTGTTTTGAGACGTTCATTCAGGGCCAGCAGTTTTCTGTTCTTCCTGCACTTGCATCAGCAGGAATCATTGCCCTTGATATATTTGAGGGGGCTGTGAATAAAGAGTGCTTTGTTCAATTCATCAATGAACAAGTCGTACGTGCCCATCACTTCATTTTTTTGTTGTGAACTGATGTCAAAACATTCTCAAGGCTCCACGGTTGAATCCCTATCCAGGACCATGGAGTGTTGTGATCATGGACAACTGCACCATCCACCATGATGAAGAAATCCAATGGATCATTGAAGATGAGTGTGGTAGGCTTGTTCAAACTCATTTAAAAAGAGAGAGACATCATCATTTACATTTTTTAGGTGCGAAGCTTGTTTATCTGCCCCCTTATTCTCCAGATTTCAATCCAATTGAACAAGCCTTCCATACTATCAAAGCCTGGTTGAGAAGGCATGAGGCTCAAGCTACCTTGCCAGAAGTTCAACCATGGCTTATTCATCAAGCAACAGAGATAATCACAGAGGAAATGGCAATTGGCTGGATCGAGAACTGTGGATACTCATTCAAAATAGCAGACTAGTAGAGTAAATGTCGTTGATACTACAAGGTACTTATTGCTGAAGGAGAGGAACTTATTGTCGAAGCTTTAAAAGTATAGAGTACATACATCTTACTTTTGGGCATTGCACTTCTTCTCGTAATGATTGTACCATTCCTTACAAAACCTCTTGAGCTTGATAGCAACACCACCAGTAATCCCAGTGAGCTGACAAAGATCAACATCATTGACAAACGAGATTATGTCAGGCGTGTAGTCCTCCATCCGAAGTGGGACCTCATGGGATGTGAGATCAACACCCTCCAACTGGGCAAAGTCACGTAGGCAAGCATGAAGCTCAAGGCCAACTTCAGGAAGAGGCAAATCCAAAGTGGAAGCTTTGAGCTTCATGTGTTTGGGAGTTGAGATGATGATGGGTGACTCCGAGCGAGCACATTTGCGAGAGAGCCCGCCGAGAACAGGAATGAGGCTTGATATGATGACAGCCATCATTTCTGCATTGACTTGAGGCGACGCTGAAGCAGTCACAGGAGCGGCAGGTCCAGTGCAGCCACAAGGCCTACCTACTGTGAGACGACCATCACGCGCACCATCAAAGGCAGTTACGTTGGGTGGCTCATGCTTTGTCGCATCCCCAGCAGCCTAAAGACATCATATCAGATTTGATATCACTAATGAAGAAGTAAAATATGTGTACCATTGCAGCTGCCCATGTTTTGAGGTGAAGCGGATTCAATCAGATATGTTCGCTGGTTGGATTCACGTAGCAAAAGCTGGGTTCTCCGTGTTCACCATGGTGCTGCTGGCATGGCCACTTCTTCTTTAACTCAAGAATGAACCTCCCGTGAAGCTGGGTTGCATCACTGAAACCTTCCACATGAGGAATCTGCTCAAAAGATAAGCAACCGTAAGTTTGATTATGAAAAAGAGCTTACTTGAGTGCCGTACACCAACTCTTTGTCAGTTCCAGCAGCTGCTGCATCTGAAATACCTGGAGGCAGCTTATATGAGAAGAATTAGTTGTATGGATATTCCAGAGATGTTGTTACTTACTACTTGCTTGATCCGAAAACCCTCCATGTCATCGAGATCAATCTCCACACTGATATGAACCTTGCTTTTGTCTTTCTTGAGGAGAGCAGCGAGCATGACGCCAAACTGATGGTCATTCTGAATTAATGGCGCACCTCCTTTCCCGCCACTAGATAAAGCAGTCAAAACCAAACAAAAAGGACAGGGTCTGGGAACGAACCTGGCGCCGGTCCACCAAATTTTGAATTTCGGGCCTGAGTGAACTCCAGGGCTGAAGGTCTTGGCCAAGCCATGAATCTTCAAAATGGCCTTGATGAAATCAATGCAGCTGACTGTGTTGAGCCTGATTGTGTCCATCTTTGTAGTCCTCCCCTTCTTTGGTGCAGCTTTTCCACAAGCAGTTGAGGGTGCAGTGGCAATAGGATGGACAAGGGACACGTTCACGAGATGCCCAACTGGAGTGGGTGCTGAGAAGAACCTTAACAAGGGTGAATCAACATATGAGTTTCCCCAATAGCAGTTCTATAATAGCTGTTACTTCCGTTGATCAGAGAAGGTGTGAACGGTGCTGGTCAATTGCTTCAGGCTGGTGTTGGAGTAACTTGAGCAAGGTGCTGATCGTACTCAGTGTGTGGAGTCTGAGTGACTCCAGCTGCAACAAGTGCCTCGTTGATCTCCTCATGAGAGTCGTAAAAACAAGGTGGATTTACACCACCATCTTCTGAAAAGAATCATTAGAACTGGGTGCATCTGTCTGAACAGCATACATACCAATCCATGCCGGATTCTTCAACCATGCTTTGGAAGGATGTTGGTAGTCAGGGTGGCTGGTTGGCAAGGTAGGAGGATGATTCTGATCTTTGTTGCTGTTGAGATCCATATCCTGAGAGGGCTGAGAAGGCATGGTAAGCTAGGACAACCTGTTTGACGCAAATGCTGATGCTCACCTTTTATCCTCAGAACCTCTTTGTGCCCTCAGTCGATGCAGCTCTCCACCACTTCTGCAGGGCAGCAACAAAAATGTATATGCATGAGAATGATCAATGGAACCATCACCTAGAAAGAGTTCTTACCTAGTCTGCCGCTATTCAAAAAAAGGCCTTCGGCAGCCAGTGACCTCCCAAGGAGGTTCCATCCATAGAGTTTGAAGCTAAAAAGTATCGTCTGACTGCATTGAATAGCATGGCAACCAAAATACAAGATTTATGTCAATGGAAAATAGCCGTTGGGCTCTGGGTGCTCATTGAAAAACGAGGCGATGCTCAGAATGTTGTTTAGGGCATGGTGTGACATCAAAGTCACACCCTAACATGCACAAATAGCCATTTCGAAAAATCAGTTCGTGCAAACCATTATGCAAAGCACTGTAACAAAAAATTTGACCCTAGTTCCTTAGTTTCAATCCTGACACCCCCTTGATATCAAAAAAAAAAAAATCCAAGCTGTGTACATTCAAAAATTAGTGAAAGAAAACTGAATTGAATCAGCAAGACAATTCTTACCATGCCAATACTCAATGACCCCACGAAATATAAGCAAGGTTGTTGTTGACATTGGAACAATGTCAAACTCTAGTAGAAACACTGGCACACACAAAAAAAAAAAAAAACTCGCCGGATCCAAGCAAGGCTGGAGAATTGCTCAGCGCTAATGGGGTTGAGGTAGAACACAGTACTTAGTAAGGTAGCCCAACCAAAGAGAAGAAAAAGTGGCATGTGGTGTGGAAGTGCGTCGAGTTCCATTCACGACACCTTCAATATTCCTCTTTTTCTTGTTACTTTATGATTTTCATTGGTTGTGCAATGTCAGCTACTGGCAGCAAAAACTCTCAAAACAGATGATGCCATAACCGGTAACTTGCTGTAAACACTCCTCAAGGATGACATCATAGCTGGCAACTTCTTCGATCACTATATCCTCGCTTCAACTTGAAGGATTTCAGATTTGGGGACTCATTTTTGTATGCTCAGTTTTCATCTGTTCTTCATTTTATTTTGTTTCTTTTATTATGTCTTCTCACGAGACTGATACTTTTTCTGAGAGTTGGATGGTAGGGTAGAGTTGTCGATGACTGGGGTGCTCACGTTGAGGGCAGCAACACACATGTAAATAAGCTTCCCCAGTGTCGTTCAATTCCCCGAGTAATCCCCAGCTTGAAGATTTGGTTGAGGAATCATACAGGAGATGTTAGTTTTATTTCTTTTGTTTGTTTACTTTTATTTTTCGACATTTTTCTTTTTTTTTTCTTCTAAAATTAGAATCTTTGGGGACAGGCAACACGAGAGAATGTGTCGAATGCCTTGTGATTATTCTTTGTGTATAAAAGGTGTCCTCCCACCTGTTGAATGGAGCATCCTTTCCCCCCCTCATCATCAGATCTTTAAGTACGTTTAAGTTTTCAAGTTTTTACAAGTCCTTGCCCAACACACTCTGTTCCCCTCTGATGACGTCGCTCTTCACAAACTTCCTCTCAATCCCCCAGTACAACTTCAAGACGCATTTATTCGACTTGACGTGTTTACGTATAAACGACTTTTAGACGGAGATGTTGGGCACACTCACATGCCACTTGCATTAAGTGCTTCGTATCCTTCCTTTTTCTTCCTTTCCTCCTTCATCCCTCTTCATACTTATTATTCTGTGGCAGATGACCAGTGACCCCTCCCTGTCCTTGAACGAGTGTTCTTCCACAGTGGTGACTGAGACAGGGGTTCTGGTTTTCCATTCTGCATCTTTGGCTTTCATTGAGAAAAACTTAGTACGTGTTCATCGTTTGATTTTAGGCTGATTATTCAGTTTTCAGCCGCATACATCTACTTCTTTCGCCATATACACGACCAAAACCCCTTCGCTTTCGCAACTTTGCTCACGAAACAAATGGAGGATTTATGGCTAGCACATGCTGAGTTCTTACATTTGGTTAATGTTACTCCGAATCCGAATCTGACCAACCAGCAAATCATGAGGGAAGCCAGGTGTTTTTTTTGTGACAAGACAACACATCGCCTTGGCCTGAAGTTTTGTCCTGAAGTCGAGGTATGTATTAAGGAAGGATTAGTGGCTTACACCCCTCTTGGTAGACTAGCACATTCTGATGGTTCAGAACTTCCTCGAGCTTTCGGAAACGACGGTGGAGTCGCTAAAGTCTTATGAGAACAACATGCCACTTCTAGTAATTTAAAAGGTAAGGCCAGGGAGGTCTCTAGAGACCTACCTCCCCATATGGCCAACTATGCTGGTCTGTTATTCAACGGTGAAGACGTGTTGACCTCTGAAGTTTTTAACGCCTCACCCTCTTCCGCGATTCCTGAATGGCGAGCACCTCCGTCTTCAATGTTGGCCATCACCCGCTCTCAAAAGGACAAAGATACTTGTTTTGATCTTATCAAGCACCCAGAGAAATGACAAACCGAAGCTAAGTCTATTCCTAAACCCAAAGAGTGTCAAAATAAACCTCCTGGTCCTACTTTCAAGAACCTTAGGCCGGCGAACGCTCCCATCACGTCAACGCCTCAAGCTTTTAATTTGCGACCACCTGCAATTAACACTGAAGACGCTTTCAAGAACCGTAGAGCGACACCTTCAAAAACCAAAGACGTGGAAATGAAGGATGGGGAAACCAAAGCTAAGTCCACTCCAGCATATCATTTTACCTCTGACATTCAAGAAATGTATGATCTGGATAAAATAGTGCGAGAAAAAGTCAACAAGACAATCGTGCAACTCGAGCTTGGGGAACTTCTCGTGATTTCAGCATTCATGCAAAAGTCAATCAGTAATATGACCAAGACATGTCGGGAATACAAGTCCAAACCCGTGGTAGCAAACGTTGTAGAAGTTCTCGAAGAGACGGAATGGATAGAAGAGGATGTAACATTAACAGAACTGGCTGGTGGTTATGATTCGGACAATGAGGACTTTTACCATACCCTTCCTTCTATTGAATCTTTTTCAAATGCAGGTTTTATTGAGTCGCGGGTTGGTCTTGAATTCAACAAGTCTACGGAGACAAAAGAAGATATCTTGATCCGATACGTATCTGCCGTCAAGATTCATCTCACTCCACAGCCACTTTTTGCGATGGTTACAGGACGTTTCAAAGGAAAATTTGCTGGAATGGATGTGGTTTTTATGATTGATACGGGTTCAGAACTAAACTTGATATCACAGGAATTTTATGACAGAACAAACTTAGCCATTGATCTCGACGGTGCACGATGGTCACTCAAGGGGATAAATGGACGACCGGTTCCTCTAGGCGGATGCGTTCGCGATGCAGAAATCAAGATTTCAGGACGGCGATTCGATCACCACATCTTTGTTAGCAGAGAAGGAACTGGCAAGCAAGAGATTATACTGGGCCAACCTTGGCTTCAGTGGTATTCAGCGTCGATTCAATATACTCGTCAAGGTTCAATGAACATGCGTATTTGGCAAGACGGCGATGGTGACAAAACCGACAGATCACAGCAAGGCCCATCGATCCTCATTCCTCTTTGTACACCCGGCACCCCTCGTAATGCAAATATGCTCAACCTTGACCATCGAACAAGAATCGAAGAGGTGACTGACAAAGATGTGGGAAAATGAAGACAGATGTGTATCCCAAGCCTGGGCTTGACCAGGATGTGTCCGTTCTGACTCTTGGGCAGTCGCTTTATTCTTTGATGGGAACTTTCAGCTTTGACTCTCCTTCTTTCATTTCCGAATTAGAACCTCCCGAAACTTATGATTTTATTTTACAGAATATTGCACATAGTGCTCCTCGCACTTCTCGTCCTCTTTCCACTCCCTGGACTCGACGCGCACTCGTTTATGAATCGAACCCTCTTCAAATGAGGACAAAATACAAGACGGTAGACAAGAAAGTCCGACCGGTCCCTAGTTACATGCTGGATCCTACAGGGCAAACTTTTCTTCCTGTTATTATACCGTTACTGCCTCCTCTTCCTTTAGATACACCTCATCTTGCAAGTTTTCTCCATACAAAGCGCCTCACGAAAGATCGCCTCAGCAAAATTCTTTCGTCCATTCCTAAAGACTTTCTGCAATCTCGTGAAATCAACCTCTTGGTATTTGTGTTAGGAGAGCGGGAACTTGCTCTAGTGTTTGAAGATTCCGAGCATGGTACATTCACTGACAAATATTTTCCAGATTATGAAATTCCTGTTATAGAACATATCCCGTGGGTACAAGCACCCATTCGCGTGCCAAAAGCTATAGAAGAAACGGTTCGCCAAATGCTGTTAGAACAGAAAGCGGCTGGGAAATATGAGTATTCTACGGCTTCATATCGCTCATGCATTTTTGCTGTAGGTAAACCGAAAGGAGGTATTCGCCTCATTGCAGATGTGCAGGAACTTAACAGAGTAACAGTGCGTGATGCAGGCCTACCTCCGAGGACTGATGACTTTGCAGAAAGCTTCGTTGGGCATGTCATATACGGCCTTGCAGATTTATTTTCAGGTTATGATGGACAAAGGCTTGGAGTCGCTTCAAGACCACTTACAACTTTTAGTTCTCTCATAGGACCTCACCACTCTTGCGTCCTCCCTCAAGGTGCTACCAACTCACTTCCAGAGTTTCAACGCTGTACTACGCACACCTTACAAGAAGAGATTCCCAAAAACGGAGGCATTTTTGTAGATGACATAGGGCTAAAGGGACCAACATCAACTTACGGAGATGAAGAGGTTGCGCCTGGCATTCGACACTTCGTTTACGAATACGCTATCATTCTTGATCGCTTTCTGATGCGCTTTATTGCAGCAGGGATTACCGCTTCTGGCAAGAAACTTGTTCTCGCTACACCTCGACTGCATATCGTTGGGACCATTGTTTCCAAGGATGGGTGGCATCTTGAACACGGACTGGTAACCAAGATTTTAAACTGGGGTCCACTAACGAGTGTTACAGATGTCAGATCGTTTCTTGGCACTGCCGGGGTTGGTTGAAAATGGATAAAAGGATTCTCTCTCATAGCAAAGCCACTGACACAGCTTACACATATAGCTGTTCAACGAGAATTTCATTTTTCTTCAGAAGCAGAAGTGGCGCAAAAAGAGCTCAAGCGTCTTATCTCCATGGCTCCAGTTCTAGTGAAACTCAACTACGATGCCACAAGGCAAATGACTCATCTAGATCCCTTGCCTCGTGCCTCAGAGCATGGGTTGGTAATCATCGGAATCGATTCATGTCAGAACGGGACAGGATGGATTTTATTTCAGATGGTTGAGAAGGAAAAGCACCTGGTGATTTTTGGATCTTGCACATTTAATGATACTGAATCAAGATATTCCCAAGCGAAGTTGGAGCTCTATGGGGTGTTCCATGCAATCAAAGACCTTCGGCATCGCATCTGGGGAATTCATTTTTGGATTGACATCGACGCCAAGTTCTTAATCAAAATGGTGAAGCAACCCGATCTCCCTAACGCGCCAATGACGAGATGGATATCTTATATTGCGTTATTCGACTATGTGATGAATCATCCTGCAGCAGCGCATGTGGGGATAGATGGATTATCTCGAAGAAGACGAACCCCTGAGGATACCGACGACGAAGACACAGAAGAATATTTAGACAAATTTTTAGGCTCTTCATCATATCACATCGACTCTGTCTCTTCGTTGATGAACTTTTTATCGACAGGATCTTTGGACGCTTATCGTTCTACATGCTTGGACAACAACTTTTTCAAAGATCTTTTGTTAATGATGCAGCACACTCCACAAACTCCTTTTGCCTCATTTCGTACTACTTCGATTGCTGAAGACCTTTCTTTCCCCCAGATAGTAGACCCAGTACCGACTCTTGCTACAGAGCTGCAACATTTGAAAAAGTCAAACTTCAATCATGTGCAAAAGGATTCCAGCAAAGCTTCGCTTGTAAAACGTTCCTTGCTTGTGATCACTGATGATTTTTCTTATACAGGGAGAGAATTCGAGCATAGGCAAGTGTCCATGTCAGAAGATATGGAATGCAAGCTCGCAGGTGAAGTATTCACTTTAGAAGTACAGAAATACCCTTGAGCTTTCATGTCGACCTTAAAGTGAGGTGCGTCTCAACCCTCTATAATTGATCAATCTGCTCTTCCAGGAATTCCAGATCCTTCACTATGCACCGACAATAGGTTCAACTACAAAGACGTGGATCCTCTGACAAATGTCACATGTGCGACTCACTCTTATGGCATGAAGGATCAAGATTCTCCCGTGGTTGGAGATTGTTGCATATCTCAAAACTGATGCCTTACCCACACATTGTGAAGACTTGACAATTAGAAAATCATTCATTCGTCGATCCAAGGGGTTCTTTTTGCACAACAAAGATCGGCTTTGGAAAATTGAGCCTCAAGGAAAGTTGCCTTGTCTGGTTGTTGTAGATGTTGATCATCGTTCCTCCCTTGTAGTGGAAGCCCATAATAATGTAGGTCATCGGGGACGCGACGCTACTTACAAAACACTTTCAGAATGATATTTTTGGCCAAACATGTATGACCAAATCACCTACTTTGTACAATCATGCAACATCTGTCAACTTCGCTCAAAGGCTCGCCCAAAAGTTGTGTTCAGCCCTACCTGGAACTCGGGAATATTACAACGTTTTGACCTCGACACAATTCACATGCCAGATGGATTCAGTGGGATGAAATATTTGCTTCAAGCGACGGATCCTGCCATGTCATGGGTAGAAGCACGAGCTGCTCGCAAACCAAACTCAGAGACTTGGGCGAAATTTCTTTATGAGGAAGTATATTCATGTTTCGGTTGTGTTCTTCTTTGCCTGGTTGATGGAGGCTCCGAGTTTAAAGGTGCTGTTGATATTCTTTTTAAACAGTACGGAATTGTCATCATTGTATCTTCACCCTACCACCCTGAAGGCAACGGGCACTCAGAATGCTTGCACCAAATGCTAGTCAACTCAATCCTTCATGCCTGCAGAAAAGACATGTCTTGTTGGCCGCTTTACGTGCACGCCGGACTTTGGGCAATGCGATGCTCTACATCTCGAGTGACTGGATATCCCCCTTATTTTTTGCTTTACGGTCAACGTCCTTTCTTTGCATTTGACATTGTGGACAGAACTTGGGACATGCTCGACTGGCACACGGTGACGTCCACTGAAGATCTTCTAGTGCTGCGTATACAACAAATTCTTCGACAAGACAAGAAACTCGTACTGGCTATGGAACAGCAGAAGCATGTTTGTCAATGGGCAGTTGATGACTTTAACAGTAAGCACGAATGTCATTTGTCATCTGGGAATTTTCTTCTTGGAATGTGGGTCCTCTTGCACAAGACATGGTTAGATGCGCAGATGGGAAACAAGGGAGCACTTCGATGGACAGGACCCTATATTGTTCATAGAAAAGTTCAAGAAACCACTTACCAGTTACAAGAGCTTGACGGTACTGTCATGCGTGGGTCAGTTGCCGCTAACCATTTAAAGATTTTCTATTACTGGGAGGAACACCAAATGGTTAGGACAGTCAAACCCAATGAATATGCACTCCATGTTGCTGCCACTACGTCTTCGTCATCTCAAGCTTCAGTCATCATAGGCACTTTAAATCAATCTTTGCTCGTCACGCCCTCTTTCCCAGTTTCTATCAAAGTTGGAATCGCCGTTCTTCCTGAAAATCGTTCACTTTCATACCTTCCAACTTTTACGCCATCGGCTTTCACATCTCAGCACCTACATCATGGCTATCATCCCAATATCACAGAGCTTGATCCCACGGACAACAACCCTGTTTGATATGTTCGCTACACAGCCTCCTCAAGTGTCTTTCAGGGTCATATTCATGAAACTCTCCTTGGAGATTCAAACATTCGTGACCTTGAGTCTTGGGCTCTCGATGCTCTTCCTCTACGCTGAGTCTTTTCTTAAAATTTTGATTGTCCCCCATTTTATTTATTTATTATTATTATTATTGTTGTTATCTTTTCGAAACGATGGGGGCATCGTTTTTCAAATTTTTCCTTATTGTGGAAGTGCGTTGAGTTCCATTCACAATGCCTTCAATATTCCTCTTTTTCTTGTTACTTTATGATTTTCGTTGGTTGTGCAGCGTTGGCTACTGGCAGCAAAAACTCTCAAAACAGATGATGCCATAACCGGTAACTTGCTGTAAACACTCCTCAAGGATGACATCATAGCTGGCTTCTTCAATCACTATATCCTCACTTCAACTTGAAGGATTTCGGATTTGGGGACTCATTTTTGTACACTCAGTTTTCATCTGTTCTTCATTTTATTTTGTTTCTTTTATTATGTCTTCTCACGAGACTGATACTTTTTCTGAGAGTTGGATGGTAGGGTAGAGTTGTCGATGACTGGGGCGCTCGCATTGAGGGCGGCAACATGCATGTAAATAAGCTTCCCCAGTGTCATTCAATTCCCTGAGTAATCCCCAGCTTGAAGATTTGGTTGAGGAATCATACAGGAGATGTTAGTTTTATTTCTTTTGTTTGTTTACTTTTATTTTTCGATGTCTTTATTTTTATTTTTTCTAAAATTAGAATCTTTGGGGACAGGCAACATGAGAGAATGTGTTGAATGCCTTGTGATTATTCTTTGTGTATAAAAGGTGTCCTCCCACCTGTCGAATGGAGCATCCTTTCCCCCCCTCATCATCAGATCTTTAAGTACATTTAAGTTTTCAAGTTTTTACAAGTCCTTGCCTGACACACTCTGTTCTCCCCTGACGACGTCGCTCTTCACAAACTTCCTCTCAATCCCCCAGTACAACTTCAAGACACATTTATTCGACTCGACGTGTTTACGTATAAACGGCTTTTAGATGGAGACATTGGGCATGCTCACATGCCACTTGCATTAAGTGCTTTGTATCCTTCCTTTTTCTTCCTTTCTTCCTTCATCCCTCTTCATACTTATTATTCTGTGGCAGACGACCAGTGACCCCTCCCTGTCCTTGAATGAGTGTTCTTCCACAGTGGTAATGGACAGGACTTTGGAAATGAAAATGGCAAGTTGACATTCTGCAAGTGTGTGTTTTCTGGTTAAAATCCACTCTATAAACATTGAGACTGGGGAGGTCTTTACGCTGCCACTGCTTTTCCGAGCAGACTCCGAGCAGACTTTGGGCAATCAGAACAGAAAAATTTTCAGTCTTGCAGGTGCTGTAATTTTCTGCTGAGTTTCCGCTGCTTGTCCAGGCATTTCTGGTCGGACTTTTCCAACAGACTTCCAATGGACTAACAGCAAATCAACAGCCAGTCCACTAGAAATGACCATCAAGCACCAATGGAATTCCAGCAGACACAGCCAACGGAAGTCTGATGGACATCCGATGGATTCAGTTACTATTATTGTTATTATAATTATATAATATAAAAAGTAAGTGCAATGTCCATGAATTGAACACTTGACCTCGGGCGCACAGCCACAATTCATGTTTGGTCACTCAACCAGTTGCGCCATAGAGGCTTTATTTCTGGTATATAATTTATGTTGTATATACCAACTGTTGGACCACTTTCCTAGAATGGACATTGGCAAATTCCACAAGTGGGAATTTACATGACACCCATCATTCATTCCCTTCCTCAACCACCACCATCATCCACAACGCCCCTCTCCATCACCTTGCCACCATCGCCTCGTCGTCACCCACCAAGTCAACAAACGCCACAGCCATCCACCACCTCGAGCCCACGGGCACCCATGAACAACAACAAGCACCCGCAAACAAACAATGACCCACGACCCTCACCCTCCAATGATGACAAGGACCATGACAAGGAGGACCCATGCACCATGGCACACGAAACCCGGCAAGGGGCACCACCACCACCCACGAATAATGCGACGAGGGCTCAGTAGCACAAACGGCAAATGAGGACCCATGCCAGGTTGCATGAACAGTGACAAGGACCCAGCACCACGAACGAGGACCCATGCCAGGTTGCATGAACAGCGACGAGGACCCAGTACCACCAACCCCCAACAGCAATGAGGGCCCAGTAGCACAAACGGCGAACGAGGACCCCTGCCAGGTTGCACAAATGGCGACAAGGACCCAGCACCACCACACACGAACGGCGAATGAGGCCCCACACCACCATCCACAAACAGCAATGAGGGCCCAGTACCACCACCGATGAATGGCGAACGAGGGCCCATACCACCATGCACCAGGGCCCAGCACCATCACCAACAAACAGCAATGAGGCCCCAGCACCACCACCCACTCACGCCGATGAGGGCCCAGCACTGTGAACGATGACGACTCAGTACCACCACCGCCGAACCGCCGCACCACAACCACACCACATGACAAAGCCAACCACGACCACCATCACACGACGACGACACGGCACCCAACGCCCACAACCACCCATGTACGGATGACCGCCCACATTCAAAAACGACTGCCCACATACGGAAACAATGTGCCCACATACGAAAATGACCACCCACATTCAGAAACAATGCACCCACATATGAAAACAACTGCCCAAGTACGAAAACGACTTCCGGGGGCG
>Ga0307507_10007958_pt1 | contig 14974 bp, 7 predicted proteins | sample 7_EM_MG_FD_207223 | JGI IMG/M metagenome (GOLD analysis project Ga0307507, IMG submission 207223) | Populus trichocarpa ectomycorrhiza microbial communities from riparian zone in the Pacific Northwest, United States - 7_EM | ecosystem: Host-associated > Plants > Roots > Unclassified | place... | reverse complement strand
GGCTGCGTGTCAAAAAAACACGACATAGGCTAGTCGGTCGAGTTGCCAAATGACCTCAACTGCGCGCCAATTGCGTCAACCACCAACCATTGAGGCCATTGAAAGGGTACCATATTTTGCCGATGAACTATAAGGAATGGACAGTTAAACAAATTATTAACTCTAAATACTTTAGCAAAGGTAGAGGACGGCGGCTCTACTATAAAGCTATATATATAGGATTTGATATAGATTAGCCAAAATAGTAACTATAGGAAGACTTCCAAAATATAAAGGATCTAATTAGCGACTTTTAGTATATAAACCTATAGAAACCGGGCCTAAGTAGAGATTTTGTGCCTAATCCCCTATAGAAACCCTTATAGAGTTAAACCGTTATATATTACTACGCAAGGGCAAGTTACCGTTAGATTGCCGTTAGATTGCCGCAAATTGCTATAGATTGCCATTATATAATAGTAAAGTGCGATTACGTAACCAAAAATTATTAAGATGTTTAAGAACTTTAACCGGCAATTAAAGTTGTTTAATTAGTTGGATCCTTAAGTGCCAAGCCTTATTATATAACATTGTCCCAAGCCTTTAGCAATACCCCCTTTTTTCTTCTCTATACCTTAAGTGTCCCTTCTATATATATAATAACTACAGCGTCGCCGGAGCTCCGCCTCTATAGGAGGGGGTGTAGTGTTATAGAACCCTACCATAGGGGCCTTTATAGGAGAGCCCCGTGCTCTTACGTACACCTTACGTACAGCTTACGTTAGCTACGCGTAGGTATATCACCTCCTTATACCCTTAACCCTTACAATTAATTGCGCAATGTCTTATAGACTCCTTAAATATATACGCTTTATAGCCACTGCCCCCGTCCCGTAATAAAATATAATTTATTATTATTATACTTATAATAAAAGAAGTGCTATATATGCGGGAAACCTAGATACTAGTTAATAAAGCACACCTTTAATAAATAAAAACAAGCATATAATAAATTTAATTAATATGCTTAATACCCTATAGTTATATATTACTAGAGCTTCTTAAGCCAATTTAAGAGTGTTAAAGGACTTATAGATAATAGGTTAACTAAGACCGAATAGTTACTTATAGAAATAGAATTAGGCAAAGTGTTACGGACAGCTTAAGTACAATATTACGACTACTTGGGGAAGAGTCGGAAGAAGCTAGTTGGTTAATACAGTCACGGTTTAGGATAGAACCGGTGGAACTATATGACGAGGAATAGTAACCGAGGTCATGTAGTATTGAACGCGTTAACTGTGTTAAACGAAGGGGACGCTACGTTTAAGACAGATAACACGTACCTCACGTATAAGAGAGGATTTCTTAGGCGTACGGTTGTGTATTTAAAGGACCTTAGTCCCTACTATAGATAGTTCTCTCCTTGTAGTAAATCTTAGAATATAATTGGAGTTAATCTGTTAGGTAACTACTCTACTAGTTATTATTATGTTGTTAACCTATTTATATCTATATACCCAGCCTAATAATAGGACCTACTGTAGTTACTGCTACAAGGTTCCGTTATATATTTACTACTAAGGTTACGGTATTAAATAAAGTCGAATAATATGCCACCTAAAGCACTAGTCGCAATGCCATTAACGGCAACAACTACCTTAGGATTAGGAGACACTAGTATAGCAGATATGGACTTACAAGTGGTTACAAGAGGTTAGTTACAGGAAATGGTTAATCGCTTATTAGATAATAATAGGATACTTAAGGAACGCATTAATAGAATTGGCGTAGTAGAAGTTAAGTTACCGTTAATTAAACGATTCTTAGGAGAAAGGTTAAAATTAAAGAATTCCTTACGCAAATGTACTTTAAGGTTATATAGGAAGGAGTAAAGTTAGCAACACCTATAGATTAAGTAGCATATACAGGATTATTCTTAATAGGAAGAGTACTAGAATAGTTTAAACCTTACCTTATAGAAATATAAGTTAGCGATATAATAACTACTAACTAAGATATACGGTTTATGTTTACTAGTTAGAACGAGTTTGCGGAAAAACTAACACAGATATTTAAAGACCTAGAAGTATTAACTATAGTGGAATAGAAGCTTTAAAACTTGGTATAACATTCTTTAGTAATTAAATATATAACATAGTTTTAGACACTTGTAATATAGGTTAAGTGGAATAACAAGGCGCTTATGGCATAGTATAAATAGGGACTTAAGGCTAAAGTCTAGGACGTAATTATTCTAATAGAAGATGCGGAAAGTCTATAAGACTTAATAGATTAGTTAATAAAGATTAACAACAGAATCTATTAAAGGGAATAAGCTAAGAAAGGGTAAGACAGAGTTCTATAGTTATATAAGGCGCAGAGTACGCATTGGCAGACATAGAGCTAAAAACTATAGAATAGCGTAGAGCTAATAGACCTGAGCGGTACCAAAGAATCTAAAAGATAGATAAAGAAACTATAGAAACCTAGAGGTTAAGGATTAAGTAATTATAGGATTAGGGAGCAGAGGCTAAACCAGGGATCTTAATAGTAAAAGACGTTTAGGCGGACTTTATAATAAGAAAAATGGTTTAAAAATAGAGCTTATATAAATTGTGGAAGATAAGGTTATTTCGCTAAAGACTATAGAGGTGGTTAGAGTAACTACGCGGTAAAAGGCACTAAGTTGTTAGAGTACAATAACGCGGATATAGGGATGTTGCGCAGAACTAAGGAGTATTCAATTAAATACTTCGCGTTTTGTTATAATAACGCATGCTAAATTTATAAAGACGCTAAGTATAGCGCAAGCTATTGGCCGTAAGAGCTAGAGTTAAAAAGGCTTAAAGGAACTAGAGAGTTAGATAAAGAACAAAATCAACTCTATAAGCTAGATTAAGATGTTAAAGCAATATATAGATAAAGATTAGTAATAATAATAATAGAGTTAGAGTATTTATTAATTAGTAGTAATAAGGAAGAAAATAAGGCTAACTAGGAGCACTTATACCTTAGTAACGTAATAGAAGTAGAGACTGAAACCACTATAGAACGCGGATTAGTAACGGGTATTATAACACCATTAGATATAGCATCTATTGCTTTATAAGACGGAAGGAGCAATATTTAGAGACAATTAAGCAAGCAAACAACTGCTAGTGCTAGCTTACTACTTATAAAAGGTAAAAGGCCATAGGTCTAAGATTCTTATAAAGAGATAAGAAAAGCTCTAGACTTATAGGATATAATAAGGACAGCTTAAGAACCTATAATAAATAAAAACTAATGGGAAAGAGCAGCAACTTAGTTTAGTAATAAATAAATAAGTATAGGACGCAAGTTTAAGAACTATAAGTTTGGGGAGTAAATAAGAACGTTATTAGGAAGCCAAGATTTTAAGAAACAAATAAGGACTATAGCAATTCTAGGTAAATACGGTGTTTAGCCTAAAGATTAAAAAGTTAATACTAAGATTAAGGAGTAAGAAGACTTTAAGGATCTAGCTATAAGACGCAGAAAATAGGAAACTATGGATAAGTTTAGATAAAGAATTATTATATAGTAAGAGCAAAAGCTAGATAAAAGGTCAGCTATGCTAGGTTATATAAGGGATAGAGCACCCATACGAAGAGTTACTAATAGGCTTAGTGTAGGGACACCTAGAGCAAAATGGTTAGATAAACTGGAATAGGAAGAGGACCTAGATATTCTAGTTAGATTTAAAGAAAGACATACTAAAGGATATTATAACGCAGCAATAACAAGGTACTTTCTTATAGACAGACTATATATACTAAACTAGTTATATGGAAAGTGGTATAAGTAATAATATAATAATAAATAGGAAGACTTTTATATATAGCTAGACAAAAAAGTTGTCCAAGACTAACCTATTATAGAAAAACGTATAAGTTACATTAAAGGAGTGTTAGTTATAATATTAAGGAACCTAGAAGAGGGATTTAGGGACTAGAGAGAAGAATAATAAATCTTAGTACCCGTAGCGGAAATACTAGTGGTTAAGTTAACCAGGTATTAGTTTAAACTTAAGGATAAAGATAAGCTAAGAGTTAACCTAAGTTACCTAGCGTATTATACGTTATTGTGGATAGCTTGTATGGATAATATATGCAATATACATAGGGTACTAAAAGATAAAAACCAGAAATACCTAGTAAGGATATATTGGGCACTAGAGGAAAAATGGTTTAGAGATACTAAGTATATATATAGATGGCACCTAGTAGAAGTATAGAGTTAAGGGGACCTAATACTTTAACCTAGAAGATTCCTTATAGAAGAATGCCTAGACGGATAATAGTGGTGGGACTGCCTAAAGAACACTTATCTATAGTATATAGAGAAAAAGAAATAAACTAAGAATTAGCTAAAAGTAGACTAAGTATAAACAGGATCTAGCAGCCAATAGTTAGAAAAAGGGGAGGCCTATAAAACCAGAGGGAACTAGTGGTAGAGCCTTAGACCCTTAAGAAAATCTAAGGATAACACCTAAACTTATAAGTTAAGTAGCAAGATTAACAGTTTAAAGCACTAATAGATAGTAGAGCAATAAAAAACCATATATTACCAGTAGTAGTGGAAAGGATAGGGTTACCATACAGACAAAAGAAACACCTATATCTATTTATAACAATTTTAGGAGATTAGATAGCCTATAAAGGAGGCATTATTAATCTTAAAACAGGACCTATTTAGTTAACTATTAAAGGGAAACCAGTTAGAATATCTTTTAATATCTTACCATTAGGAAAAGACAAAGCAATACTAGGAATGCCTTAGTTACAGGAATATAATCTAAAGGTTAATTAGGTTACAGGTTAGGTTAATATTAGAAATACTTAATAACGTAAAGTGTAATAGCAAACCAAGTTAGTATAGTACTAAGTTAGAGCGATATATAAAGAGACTAAGTAAGGCTTAAGTTATGTACCAAAGAGATACCACAAGTATGGTAAAAAGTTATAGTTACCAGAAAGTGAAAAGCTGTCAGAGCATGCAGTATAGGACTATAAGATAGAGTTAGAACTAGGAATAAGTCTAAGGTTCTTTCTAATCTATAAGCTTACTAAAACCGAGTTAGTAGCGCTTAAGGAGTTTATCTAGGAGAACTTATGGAAGGGATATATTAGACTATTGCAGTTATTAGTAGGATATCCAGTACTGTTTATCCCAAAGAAAAACGGAAAACTTAGGATATATATAGACTACAGACAGTTGAACAGTATTACTAGAAAGGATAGGTATTCTTTACCCTTAATTAGCGAAATCTAAGACAGGATAGGCAACGTAAAGATCTTTACAAAGATAGATCTAAGATAGGTGTACCATTAGATTAGGATTAAGGAAGGCAATAAATAGAAGGCAGCCTTTAGGTTAAAGGAAGGACTATATAAGCTATTAGTTATACAGTTTGGGCTTATAAATACACCAGCAATGTTCTAGAAATAAATTAATAGTGTGTTAGGAGAACACCTTAATAAGTTTATTATAGTATATCTTAATAATATTGTTATCTACTTAAAGAGTAAGAAAGAACATAGAGAACACAATAATTGGGTCTTAAAGAGACTATAAGAAGAATAGATGCTAGTAGCTATTAAGAAATGCGAGTTCTTTACAAAAAAGACCGATTTTATAGGAAGAATTATTAAACTAGGAAGAATTAGTATGGACCTAAAGAAAGTTGAAGCTATAGTAAATTAGCAAGAACTAGAGAACGTTATACAGTTAAGGTTGTTCCTAGGGTTTTATAACTACTATAGGAGGTTTATAGCATAATGGTTAAAGAGTATTAAGCCGTTTATAAGGTTAATAAAGAAGGAGGAACTATGGGTATAGGAAAACAAGTAAAGGAAGTTGTTTAAGGAACTTAAGGAGTTATTTACCCAGGAACTAATCCTTAAGATCTACTAACTAAAGTTAGAGACGATTGTTAAGACGGATGTATTAGACTTCGCACTAGGAGCATATTTGCTATAGAAGCATTAGAACGCATAGCATCCAGTAGCGTATTATAGTTAAAAGATAATACTATTAGAACTGAACTATAACATCTATAATAAAGAGTTGTTAGGTATAGTTACAGTATTAAAGGAATAGAGAGCATTCTTATAAGGTATAGAGAAACCGTTTATAGTTAAGACGGACTATAAAAACCTTACAGGATTCCTAATAATAAAGGAACTTAATTAAAGATAGGTTAGATAGGCGGAAATGCTTATAGAATACTATTTTAAAATTTAGTATACTAAGGGTACAGACAATGCACAAGCGGATACTTTAAGCAGAAAAGCTGAACTCTAAAATAAGGAAAAGCCATTAGGGGCTTTACTGCGAAAGGATTAAGACGGATTAATTAGGTATAATTACCTAAAAATTATAGCAACTAGAGAAGGTTAGATCCATAAGTTACTAAAGAGTAATTAGACATAGAAGATCTAAGAAGTATAGATAGAGGATCTAGACACGGAATAGTATAAGAATAGAGAAGCAACCTATATTCTAAGGTCTATTATAAAAGAGTTTATTAAGTCATTTTATAAGAAACTAACTTAAGGATACAACAGAGCTATAGGCTTAGCGTTAAGACTTTAAAAGGAATATATAATTTAAAGAATCTAGGGACTAGCGAGATAAGTTATAAAAGAATATCTAGATTACTAAAGAAATAAACTAATAAGGCATAAGCTATACGGAGGGCTATAACCTATTAAGACACCAGAAAGACTATAGGAAGTTATATTATAGGACTTTATTATTAAGTTACTAAAGTTAAAAGATCCTATTATAGGATAAGATTATAATATAATTTTAGTAATAGTAGACAAGCTTATAAAGTGGGGGTACTTTATAGCGTGCATAGAAGAAATGTTAGTAGAAGATATCGCTAGAATCTATATTAAGGAAGTATTTGCAAGATATAGAGCACTAAATAAGATTATATTAGACAGAGATCTAAGATTCATAGCAGCATTTTAGGAGGTATTTTTAGCGGAATAAGGAGTTCGCGCAGTAACCTTAACAGCGTATTATCCGTAGACGGACGGATAGACAGAAAGATTAAACTAGACACTAGAATAGTATTTAAGGCACTATATTAATTACATATAGAATAATTGGGTATTATTACTACTAGTTATACAGTTTACATATAATGCAACACTATAAAAAGGAATAGGAACGTCACTATTTAAGGCGAATTATGGGTATAAGCTAAGATTATTATTATTACCACGTTAAGCAAAGAAAACAAGTAGCACAGCTAAGTAAAGAATAGAGACTTTAATAAATCTTTATACAGACCTTAAGGAAACAGCGAAACTAGTATAAGAACAAATAAAAAGGTATTATAATACTAAGAGATCTAAGGGACCAGATCTTAAGGAGGGAGATAAAGTGTGGCTACTACACAAAAATTTTAAGAGTTGATAATTAAGTAAGAAGTTAGACTACGTTAGACTAGGACCTTTTAAAATTATATAAAGAATTTTATTGGTTATATATAAGCTAAACCTACCAGCTAAAATGAGAATTTACCCTATATAGTATATCGCAATGCTAGAACTAGTATACGGGAATATTAAGTTACTAGTCTATAAGGCAGACACGTATAGAGGGCAAGAAGAAGACAAATGGTAAGTTTTAAAGATTATTAGTTATAAGGACGTAGATAATGAAATATAATATAAAGTAAAGTAAATAGGCTATAGTAAGACTACCTAGGAACTACTAAGCAATCTAGAGAATGCTATAGGAAAGGTATAGGAGTATTAAAAAAAAGCAGGTTAGGAAGTATTAATAAAAAAGGATCGCCAAAAAATAAGTTACCTAAGGGGGACCCAAGAGGAGCAATTGCTAAGCTACTTAGAGTTGTTTCCCTTGCAGAAGAAAGTCTATTCTTTTATTACCTAGCTTAGACAAACCCTATTAAACAAGTTTCTACTCCTTAAAACAAACCTTCTCGCGAATACGTTTAAGGTGTTAAAGATAAGCGTAAGCTAGACGCTAAGCTTTAAGGATATATGCGGACTCTTCTAAGACACGTTAAACCTTAAGCAGCGTAGAGGCTAACTTACTATTAAGCTTTACAGCAGCAGATTAAATATAAGACCCTATAATAAGTTACTTAGGGAACTTAAAGACTATTAAGAGTTATAGAATATATATACTTAGCGTTAAAAATAGAGCAAACATTACAGGACAATTAAACGTTTGCTTTAGTGCACTCTAAATAAGAAGAGGGTTGTTAAGATAAAGGACTTACTAGCGCGATATAAACTAACCCCTCTTTCGCATAACGGGAGCAAGGAATCGCTATTACTTTACCTAATAATAGTATTAAGGAGACGGTACGCAGGCGACGCTTAACCCAAGATAGAGAAAAAGATGCTTTAGGTATAATAAGTAAAGATATTAACCAGATTAATTAAACGGATATTACACCTCTAGTGGATAACTTAGAGATGTTAGGAATCTTTAAGGACAAAAATAAAGAGGAGGGAGATGGTGTTACAGACAGCTTAAGTATAATATTATAACTACTTAGGGAAGAGTTGGAAGAAGCTAGTTGGTTAATATAGGTATAGTTTAGGATGGAACCAGTAGAATTATATAACAAGGAATAGTAACTAAGGTCACATAGTATTAAACGCGTTAACTGTATTAAACAAAGGGGACGCTATATTTAAGACAGATAACACGTACCTTACGTATAAGAGAGGATTTCTTAGGCGTATGGTTGTGTATTTAAAGGACCTCAGTCCCTACTATAGATAGTTCTCTCCTTGTAGTAAATCTTAGAATATAATTGGAGTTAATCTACTAGGCAACCACTCCACCAGTTATTATTACGTTGTTGACCTGTTTATATCTACATACCCAGCCCAATAATAGGACCCACCGTAGTTACTACTACAAGGTTCCATTACATAAAGAAGAAGAGGAAATTTATAAAAACTATATTATAGAGCTTGGGGAAGTAAATAGACCTAATATAGTAGTAATCTTAAACAATTACTTAGTCTTCCCTTCGCTTACCAAAACTAACATATTTAACTTAAAGTTATACTTAACTTTTACCTTTAATAATTAATATTTATTAGGAATTTTCTAGGGAATTATGCCCAATAGTAGAGCTGCTAGTATATTAATAGCTAAAGAACCTTAGTTTATGGCTCTCTAAAAGCTAAATCTAACTATTTAAATTAATCCTATAACTGCTAGCTAATATAAGATTTAATTTGGTAAGGGTAAAGCTCTTTTCTAAGAAACTATTAATATACCTACTCCCTTGGGAACCATTACTTTCCATATTATTTTAGCAAATATACCCTTCCTATTTTATATCTAAGATATAAACAAAATAGGAGTTAAACTTAATAATTTGGAAAACGTACTTATCTAAGAACAGACAAATATAGTTATCCCTATTATATACAAATAGGGACGCCCTTAGATGCTATTACACCGGCTAGAAGAAGCTCTAGCTTAGAGCTACCTTATAAAATCAGAATTGCGATAACTACACCGTCGATTTAGTTACCTATCCGTATAATATCTTATAAGAGTTTTTCAGAGGACGGGCTACGATATTAAGTAAAAGGCTATTAAATATCTTACTAGATATTGCTACTAGTGCTAAATAAATAGCAAAGCTCCTAGTAGATTTAAGTTTACGCTTAAGAACAACTACGAATTTAACTAGTATATTATTATAGATGTTATATATCTTAATAGAAAACCAGTCCTGCATATTATTAATAAGGTAACTATATTCTAGGCCGTTAAATTTTTAAGGGATATAAGTATAAAGAGTGCTTAGGATATATTACGGATCTATTAGATTAATATATATTAGGGCCCCCCTAATACTATTATTACTAATATAAAAAAGAACTTTGCCTTAGAGGAGTTTTATTAATATGCGTTAATAATGGATATTAAGATTAAGGAAGTGCTAGTTAAAGCTTATAATAGCGTTGGGAAGGTAAAACAATACCATACCTACTATAATAAGTATATAAGATTTTAAGAAATAAGATTCCAAATACTAATAAGAAAGTAATTCTGCAAATAATAGTAAAAGCTATTAATAACTTAGCAGGACCTAATGGTATCATATCTATACTTCTGGTATTTAGAGCTTACCCCGGCATAATAAAGGATTCCCCGCTATTACTATTTATTACTAAATAAACTAAAGCTATCTATAAGGCTATAAAGGAGGTATAACGCCTATACGCTAAGCGATAAGTAAAAGATGCCCTAATAATAAGAAATGGTCCAAATACTAAATCTTTGCTTATGTTACCTTTGCAATTAAATATATAAGTATAGCGTAAGAAGGATAGATGGAATAGACTATATACTCTACTTGCAATAGACGGCCAAATATATATAATTTAAATGCCATATAGACCAACAAACTTCTAATTAACTATTGTAAAACTATATTATATAGAATAGACAAATAAGACCGCAGTTAATCCCTAGAATAACCTTTTAAATATACCTAATTCGCTAGTAAAAAGGAGGGGCCGAGGACGCCTAAATGGGTCTAAAAATAAGCAATATGTTATAGAATTAATGGCATTCCTTACGGCCAAAGAGAAAAGCAATTTAGAGCTCTTGCTTAAGCTCTGGCGTAATAGAATTATTATAAAACCTAGTCTCCTATTTTAGGCCTCTAATAAAAAGGAGATTAATGGTTTAGTAGTAAGAGGAGTGTTTACCTTTAAGCAATTTAAAAAAACTAAACATAGGAGAAACCGAATTTTTAAGTCACGAATTATACGTAAAGTAAAAGGCAAAGCAACCCCTACACCATTTAAGAAGTTACGCCTTATTATTTATGCTTATAATAACTATAGTAAGGAAATAATTCTTACCTAATTACCTATAATTTAACGTGCGAGCTAGAGATTAATTATTACACTTACGCTAACACTTATAAAGCTGGGAATAACCCTCTAGATTTAGGATATTACTTAAGCCTATACCTAATTAGCGACGTTCCTTTAGAGAAAGATCTTAACGTACCTTCTAAAGGAAATTGAGGAATTATATCCTAAAGGAACTATTATAGTTGTCCTAAAACTATTATACGATGTTGCGAAAACTAGAACCTATTAGTGGGCTATTTATTTTAAGCACCATCGAGAGAAGCTAGAAATAATAACCTTAACGTACAATCTCTATCTATTGGTTACTAATGCAAAAAAAACAATTTGCTATAGTGGGTATACAAATAGACAACACTCTAAGTCTCTTAGATAATTAATTTACGGCCCTAAAATAGGGTTTATGGCAAAGCTAAAAGAAATCTTAATAACAGAGAACCCACTCTAATTTAATAGGTGCGTCCTTAATCTTACTAATTAGGAACAAGGTACTATAAATCTTTAGCAAAAAGAGTAAGGAAAGAAGATTACGTTAATTAACAGTTTAACTAATTTCCAATAAAGTTATATGGAGCAACGTGCTTAGGGAGCATATATTGCTTCCATTTGCCAACTAGAAGCTGCCTTTAATCTCTTAGTTGCGGCATAACACCAGGAACTAGTTTAATCTAAGGTTATTGCCTTAAAGAGGCGTCTTAAATGGCAGATAAAAAGCCTAAATTAAGGCCTTAAGTATATTGCTTTGGATCTCCTAACAGCAAAGTTATATGTATTTATTAATGGTTCATTTACAAATAATAAAGATTTAAGTTCCTAAATTATATTTAAAGTTATTCTAGTAAATAAAAATACACTAATAACTAGAGACAGATTTATAATTAATGGCAACCTTATCTATTGGAGTTTAACTAAGAGTAAGCGAGTAATGAGAAGCGTACTTGCCTTTAAAATCTATAGTATAGTTATAGAAGCAGATATGGCCTTCGCTATTAGCTCTACACTTAAGATAAATACAGAACAACTCGATTTGCTAGCCATTCCTATAATTGTCTACACTAATTTATACTTACTCTACGAGTGCTTAGTTAAGCTTAGTATAATAAAAGAGAAACGCCTTATAATTAATATTATAGCTATTTGGCAGTTATATAAGTATAGGAAGTTATTTAAGATTTAATGGATTAATGGATTAAATAACCCTGCGGATGCTATAACAAAAGTAACCCCAAACAAGGCTTTAGAAAACTTTATTAACACTAATTAGATTTAAGTATAAGTAGAGGGATAGGTAAAGAGTGAGTTAGGGGAGGTATAAAGATATACTTATTAAAAGAAGAGTTACCAGTGTTGGGAGTGAATAAGAATACTATAGAATAAGCGAGACGCGTGGATATCTAAGCGATGTTATAGTACCAGCAATCTGCCATAGATTGCCGGCAGATTGCCGTAGATTGCGGTTATGTAACGCAAGGATCTGTAATCTAGGATCGACTATAGATTAAAACAATAATAATTATCATACTACCTACAACCCATAGATATATAGTATCACCTTATAATACCAATAGGTACCTTTACTCTTTTTTACTATATACTTTTTACTTTACAGCCTTTTTTAATTTTTATACTCTCTTAGGGGATTTAGTATTTAATAAGTTATTAGAGTAACTACGCTTACTAAAAGGGCTTAATAGTAATATAGGAGGTAGAAAGAAGATAGAAGAGAAAGTTTTAACGTCTTTAAGAGTGGACTAGGGTGGTTTATTAACTTTTATCTATAAGTAATTAGCGACATATTTAAATTATAACGTTACTCTTACTACTCTCCGGTCCTTTTTAATAAAAGTATTTACTTAAGTCGCGGTAGCTCTCTTATATTTTTATCCTCTTCTTTAACTTCTTTTTGCAGTTTTATAGCCCGTTATTTACTCTATAATAGCTTTAAAGCAGTTAGTGTCTTTAAAATAGTTAGTGGCCTTAACTTTGTCTACGGCCTTAACTCTATTAACGTCTTTAAACTAGCTCGTACCTTCTTTAGGTTAAGAAGTTTATCTACTACTAAAAGATCTTAAAAATCCTTAATTTAACGCTAGTCTTTGCTATTATTAGAGGTTAGATCTATAACGTCATTTTCCTCTATTAACTGCGTTGGCATTTAAGACTGTAATTAGTATGTACTTCCCTTTTACTAGGAAAGAGCCTTCTTTCCTTTTACTTAGCTTATTGGTGTTTTTAGTTCTAACTTTACCCTCTTAAAGTTATACCTTAAAAATATAATATAGATAATAAATTTACCGCTAGACTTTTTAGTGTTACGTTTAAAGTTTTAAAGCGCTATTAATAATTATATACTGCCGTCCTAGCCTTTACCTAGGGCTGCTATACTGTTATAGAAATTTATATCCTAATAAGGAGACAGAAACTCAGTAACGTAATCTAGGTATACTTTTATAGGAGTAAGTATATATTAAGGAATCTAGTTTAGCACCAAATTAAGAAGGGACTGTTATTTCCCTCTTTTTGCAGCTAAAGCTTTTAGTCTATTATAAGTGTTATAAAAGGCCCTATTTCTTTAGATTAGCTAATAGAATAGAATAAGTAGAAATAAATATACTAAGAGTCTTAGCTTCTTACTTATACCCTTGCTCGCTATTTAGGCCTAGCTCTATAGGATATAACGTTTAGACGATTTTCCTATAAATCTAAAGCCGGAGTATACTGTTTTAAGCTATAGTAAACCCTTTTTTATACGCTGCTAGGGTTAAAATATAGCTGGATTGGGCATAGGTGCCTATACCTATATATTATAAAGGCGTTAGATTATAGGATATTTAAGTTTAAGTAAGAGATGTTTTTTTAGCCTTAAGTATAGGACTATTATATACGGGACCTATATTTGAAGTAACTAAGCGGCAGGCGGATGGCTCTCTACTTTATTAAGATATTTAATAGTAGGAGTAGAGGATATAGTAGGGGTTATAGTAGGAGTAGGCTATTAGGAAAATAGGTATGCCTCCTAACAGCTCCTGTCACATCGGCAAAATATGGTACCCTTTCAATGGCCTCAATGGTTGGTGGTTGACGCAATTGGCGCGCAGTTGAGGTTATTTGGCAACTCGACCGACTAGCCTATATCGTGTTTTTTTGACACGCAGCCTGCGCGCAACCTGCCAGTAATCTGCGCATTTGGCAACCATAATTATATTTACCTCTTTTATACTAATAACATATTTTAAATAAATAAAAGCTACTTTAAAGCTATTTATAAGGCTAGCAAAATAAATAATATTATTTTAGATAATTTAATATAATATAGCAATGGTTCTCTTCTACCTATCTACCTATTAACTTACCTACCTGCCTACATCGCCTACCTGTCTGCATCGCCTACCTATTTACATTTGCCTACCTGTCTATATCTACCTATCTGTTAGCATCTGCCTACCTGTCTATATCTGCTTGCCTGTCTATATCTGCTTACCTGTCTGTATTGCCTACCTGTCTGCATTGCCTACTTGTTTGCATCTGCCTACCTGTCTATATCTACCTACCCGTCAGCATCTGCCTACCTGTCTGCATCTGCTTGCCTGTTTGTATCTGCTTACCTATCTATATTGCCTACCTGTCTGCATTGCCTACCTGTCTGCATTGCCTACCTGTCTGTATCGCCTACCTATTTATATCTGCCTACCTGTCTATATCTGCCTACCCGTTAGCATCTGCCTACCTGTCTGCATCTGCTTGCCTATCTGCATCTGCTTACCTGTCTGCATCTGCTTGCCTATCTGCATCTGCTTACCTGTCTGCATCTGCTTGCCTGTCTGCATCTGCTTACCTGTCTGTATCTGCCTACCCGTTAGCATCTCCCTATTTGTGCCTACCTGTCTGTGCTACCTTGATTCGATCAATCGATTGAATTGTTTATAGTGCTCGCTGGCTAGTCGTTGTCGTCTGGCTCTGGCGACGGTCGTCTGGTTCTAGCGACGGTCGTCTAGCTCTGGCGACAGTCGTCTGGTTCTGGCGACGGTCGTCTGGCGACGGCGACGGTCGTCTGGTTTTGGCGACAGTCGTCT
>Ga0307507_10007957_pt1 | contig 14975 bp, 3 predicted proteins | sample 7_EM_MG_FD_207223 | JGI IMG/M metagenome (GOLD analysis project Ga0307507, IMG submission 207223) | Populus trichocarpa ectomycorrhiza microbial communities from riparian zone in the Pacific Northwest, United States - 7_EM | ecosystem: Host-associated > Plants > Roots > Unclassified | place... | reverse complement strand
TAAAGGGTGTAAAAGGAACGCAACTCTAATATTATAAAGTATATTAAGACACGCCTAAACAAACTATAGAGGGACCCTAGGGTGCCCTATAGGAGAAGGAACCAATAACCCTAAAGTAGGGAAGATATATTAGGAAAACAGGTGGAGAAAGCAGAAGAAGAATAGTATAGCGTTAGGGCCTAGGCCTATATAGAGAAGGAAAGGAGACGCGCAAGAGGCTAGTAAAGACAACAGTAAGGGAGAGAAAGGAGCTAAAGTAAAGCACGAAAGAATACTAGAAAACCATTTACCGCAATATAATACTGGTTAGATCATCGCTAGAGAGACACATGGAAGTTAAATATATAGAGGCAGACTTAGGCAAGAGGAACCCAAGCCATAGCATGGTTAATGCTATGGGGGGTAAATACCTAAGGGCTCCAAGAGGGCCTAATAAAGGCAGAAAATACAATAGCAACACTTCTAAGGACAGGAGTAATAGGACTAAAAGATTAGCTTTACTAGGTAGGTGTCCTAGTAGGTAGCCTAAGGTGTAAATGTAGCTGGCTAAGACAGACACCAAAACATATAATACTGTTATGCCCCTTACGCACCGGCCGAGAAGCAATGCTCTTAGTAGCTAGCATAGAAAACTATAATACATTACTCTTAATACAGAAAGGCCTTAAGGCGGCTACCCGGTGGCTTATTAGCCAAAATATGCTAGACCAGTTCTAGGTTGCAAGGGAAATAGCAATAGAAGGCAAAGGGGCGACTAATAGGCGCCCCCTAATAACTCTACAGGAGTAGAGTAAAGTTTATAATACTAGCGCGTCCGTAGACTTATTACGGCAGCAGTGGTTCCCAAGGAGGTCAAAAAGTAAGGTAGTAGAGCACCACTGGTAACTCGTAGGCGACTTATAAGCGAGTCCTAAAAAGGCGGGGAGATGGATCATGGGGTTTTCTTAAATAGAGTTTTCTCCCCATATGTATATAAGGAGTAGTCCGCGTAGGCCTAACAGGGATCCAAATCAGACGTTAAGCAATGAATAATAATTATATATAGTATCTTAAAATGGATATAGAGTTAATATAACTGCCCTTATTAACACTAGAGTAAATAGCTTTACCTTTATAAACACTATTTATATAAATAACGTTGCTAAGTTCTTAAATATAAATGCTACCTAACTAGAGATGCCTATTTAAGTAAAAAGCTATAACAGCTAAGCTAGTAAGCCGGTTACCTATATCTTAAAGCTATATATTACTATTAACAGACAACGCCAGTTTAGTATCCCCTTCTATATCCTAGACCTAAGGTTCTATAATATAATCCTTAGCCAAAAATAGATGTCCTACTTTAATATTTAGCTAAATATTTAACAAAGACAGTTTATCTAGCTAGAGAATAGACTAAAGTTACCCTCCTTTATTAGAGAAATACGTACTAACTATAAGACATTAACTATAAAGGCCAACCCTATCTACTAATAGGATATTAGGGACCATAACCTAGTCTTTACTTAAGAAGACACCCGCTATAAGGCTAGTAAAAACTCTATACTAACAAGGATACTCCCCTAAAGGACTATAGTTAAGAAGAACTCTACTTATAGAAGTAAAACAAATAGTAATATAGACAACTTTTAAATTATAAAGATCCAGCTAATAGGAAAGAGGACATACTAATAGGACATAAAGGATAGCCTTTAAAAGATATAATAAGAGCTAAAAGGAGTAAAGACCACGCTAATAGGCCAAAGGCCCCCTAGGCCGCAAATACCCCTACTATCGCACAATCCCCCTATAGTAGATATCGCAGTAATTAGCGCCATAGGTTTCCACTTTAATATATATTAAAAGGATAACAAGGTCTTTATAACTAGCTTATATAAAATTAACTAGATTGTTAATAAAAAGAAAGAAGGGCTAGTAGAGGAAACTAATAAGGAGCTAGTTAAACGCCTCCTCCCTATATACCTCTTAGACTATAAAAACGCGTTTTTAAAAGCAGCCTTAGATATACTGCCCCCCCACTAAACCTATAACTATAAGATTTAACTATAGGCCAATAACTCTCTAGGCTATAGCCCCCTTTACTAGCAAACTATAAAGGAACTAAAAGCAACTAAGTATTACTTAATTAATAACCTCTATAAGGGGTTTATTAAACTAAGTTAGGCCCCTTTTACTTCCCTTATTTTATTTATAAAGAAACCTAATAAGGGCCTTCGTTTCTGCATTAACTATTAAAAACTAAACACTATTACTTAAAAAGACCGCTACCCCCTTCCCCTAATTAATAAGACCCTTATACATTTAAGCCAAGCCAAAATCTTTACTAAGCTTAATATCCGCTAAGCTTTTCACTAAATTAGGATAAACCCTATATTAGAGGATCTAACAATATTTTATATCCACTAACGTACACTATAAGCGAGCGGCCCACCTAAGCGAGTGGCCCACCTTAAAAACTCACCAAAAATTGGAAAAATCGCACCTTAGTATCTCGCCAACCACTTAATAATAAATTCTAAAATTTTAGATTTGGGCTTTTATATATACTCTATGGCTTCTATTAAAGTTATATAGTAAATAGTTTAGTAGTTTTTAAGATATAGCGATTTGGCCTTGTTTTGGCCCCCAAATTGCTATATCTTAAAAACTACTAAACCATTTACTATATAGCTTTAATAGAAGCTATAGAGTATATATAAAAGCCCAAATCTAAAATTTTAGAATTTATTATTAAGTGGTTGTCGAGATACTAAGGTGCGATTTTTCCAATTTTTGGTGAGTTTTGAGGTGGGCCGCTCGCTTGGGTGGGCCGCTCGCTTATGGTGTACGTTACAGTTCTTATAAGTATAAAGTTCTTCCTTTTAGACTAATAAATAGGCTAGTCACGTACCAACGGTACATAAATAATATTCTTTTTAACTACCTTAATAAATTCTGCATGGTATACCTAGACAACATTTTTATATACTTAAATAACAAACTTAAGCACTAAGTTTATATTAAGAAGGTCCTAGAGAGACTACAAAATATAGGCCTATAAGTTAATATTAAAAAATGCAAATTTAGAGTAAAATGTATAAAGTACCTTGGGTTTATTATTAGTATAAAAGGGATTAAAGTTAACCTAGAGAAGGTTAAGGCAATTTATAACTAGAAATCCCCTTATACTATAAAAGGCATCCAGTCCTTTCTCGGCTTTTATAATTTCTACTATTAGTTTATCTATAACTATAGAGTTATAGCCAAGCCTTTTATACAACTAACTAAGAACGACACGCCTTTTATCTTTAATAATAACTATATAAAAGCCTTTAAGGAGTTAAAGGACTAACTTATTTCCTTCTTAATCCTTTATTATTACAACCCAGACCTTAAATTAATGCTAGAAATAGATACCTTTAATAGGGTAATAGCGGGGGTCCTTTTATAGCTACACTTAGACAGTAAATAGTACCCTATTACATTTTTCTTAAAAACAATAGCCCTAGCTAAGTGCAACTATAAGGTGCATAATAAGGAAATATTAGCTATTATATAATTATTATCCTAGTAGCGCATAAAGCTTAGAAGCACAGACTCTTAAATTAAGGTTTATACTAATTATAAAGCCCTTAAATATTTTATAACAATAAAGTAGCTGTAATGTGGCCCGCCTCTACGTCGCCATACGGCCAAAAAGACTGAGAGTGCTTGCGAACTTGTCGCAAGCGCGGCGAGATCCGATATATGTACTCTTACAGTAGCTTACCAGTTAATAGGCTAGGTAGGCTAAAGTACTCTCCCAATTCTTCTTTACAATTATATACCACCCTAGTAGGCAAAATTCTAAAGCTAATACCCTTACCTAGAGAAAATAGGATATAGAACTATAGGATAAGCTAAAGGCTTAGCACCAGATATATACCCTCCTCTGCCCCAAACAGCTTAACCTATATATTCTTAAGGAATTAAGCCCCAAATAGAATGAGCTAGCGCCTATAGAAGGAGAGATCTTAGATAAACTAATAGGACTAATTAACTATATCTTAACCGCAAACCGCATAGCTAAGTCCCTAAAAGCCCTTTATAATTAAGCTATAGGAGATAACCCTAATCTAGAAATAGAAGGCAGACTACTCCTATATTAAGAACAGCTTATAGTTCTAAACATTAACAACCTATAAATAGAGCTAATCCGTGAAGCCCACTATTAAGTCTCTATAGCGCACCCTAGTTAAGACAAAACCTACTAACTACTATCGCCTTATTACTATTAGCAAGGACTCCTATCTAATATACAACAATTTATTAGAAATTATCATGCTTATAAACGCGTAAATACCCCTAAAAACTAAACCCCTAGATAGCTGCAATTACTACCATTCCCTAAACGCCCTTAGCAATATATTATAATAGACTTTAAATCATTCCTAAAGAACAAACACAGCTATAATATAGCCTTTATAGTAGTTAACCAACTTAGTAAGCAAGCTATTTCCCTCCCTTACTTTAAGACTATAACTATAAAGGACATAGCCCGCATATACATTAACAACATCTACTAAATCTGTGAAGGCTTAGTTAAAAGAATAGAATCTATTAGTAGCCAGTGAACGAGAATTCCAAGACGAGGACTGGAAGAAGGTTGAGGAAAGGACACGTCTATATATATGGCGCCAAGGCTCGGCCTCGGCCGAGCCCCTGACTAGGGTCTATAACAGTGCCGTAACATTATCCCCCCCTTTAGTAAAGCCTGCCCTTAGGCTTTGTAGTTGTCCTCCCTATTAAGAAAGCCACGTTATTCTTCCTAGCATCAGATCTGTTCTAAATTGTTACTGTAGGCGGAGTAGTAAGGGTTAATTAGGTAGCTGCAGGCAGAGCAGTAAGTAGTTAGGAAAAAAAAATTTGGGCTGTACGGCGCCAGTCCTAATGTTAGGAGGTTAATACGTATATGCAGTTCTGTAGTTCTACTGCTATATAGCCTAGCCTAGGCTAGTACTATGTATCGCTAGAAGCCTTCTATTCTTTATTGTTCCTTCTAGAACTCTATTATCTCCTAGCTCTCTATCCCGCCTTTTAAAAAGGCTTACCCTGAGCTATGAGTTAAATCCCCCCCGCGGGGGCCCCCTAGGGTCAGTTAGGTTAGTTAGGTCATACAAGTATAAAGGTTAGGAAAAAAAAAATCGGGGTAGGTATTGTCTTATTAGGTAGTCCGTAGGCTTATAACTGTAGGTATATTAGCACGGTTATCTAGTCGGGTTTAGTTTAGTTAGTAGTAGTACAGTGCCAGTGTCTTGTTCTTCTGTAGGCGTATTAGTATAGGTTCTTGTTAGGTCGGTCCTTCTATAGGCGCATTAGTAGGTTAAGTAGTACGTAGATAATTAAGCAAGATCGGATATAATGTACTGCACTATAAACTCTATAGTAAGGGATAGGTCTGGGTCTGGTTCTTACACTCCTCTAAGTAGCCGGCTAACTCTATTCTAGGCTCTTACTGGAACACTACGCGACAGATTATAATGTACTTTCTCCCTTACTATCTTAAGCTGTAGGCGTATCTTTCCATCCTCTATTTTGATCGTCTAGAAATAGCTCCAGTTAGTCAGTTAGTCTATCGGTTGGGTCGGGTCGGGTCGGGTCAGTAGATTATAGGCATATTAGCACAATCGTCGTCAGGTCCTTAGCAGTACAATATAAGCGTCTTGTCCTTAGCAGTACAGTGCTAGCGTCTGGTTCTTGACGGTCCTTAGCAGTACGGTGCCAGCGTCAGGGTCGGTCGGTTAGGGTTAGTTAGCCAGGTCGGTTCTTCTAGGCTATAACAAACATATTGTTAATTAACTTGCCTAAGCAAGCCTCAGCGCGCTCGTCGCAAGGTAGAATTTTTTAGATGGTCTTGGAATAATATAAAGGCTTAGTTAAAAGAACAGAATCTATTAGTAGCTAGTAAATGAGAATTCCAAGACAAGGACTAAAAGAAGGTCGAGGAAAGGACACGTCTATATATATAGCGCTAAGGCTCGGCCTCGGCCGAGCCCCTGACTAGGGTCTGTAATAGTGCTATAATATTATCCCCCCCTTTAGTAAAGCCTGCCCTTAGGCTTTATAGTTGTCCTCCCTATTAAGAAAGCCATGTTATCCTTCCTAGCATTAGATCTGTTCTAAATTATTACTACAGGCGGAGCAGTAAGGGTCAATTAGGTAGCTATAGGCAGAGCAGCAAATAGTTAGAAAAAAAAAATTTAGGCCATACAGCGCCAGTCCTAACGTTAGGAGGTTGATATGTATATATAGTCCTATAGTTCTACTGCTATATAGCCCGGCCTAGGCTAGTACTATATATTGCTAGGAGCCTTCTATTTTTTATTGTTCCTTTTAAAACTCTATTATCTCCTAGCTCTCTATCCCGCCTTTTAAAAAGGCTCGCCCTAAGCCGTAAGTTAAATCCCCCCCGTAGGGGCCCCCTAGGGTTAGTTGGGTTGGTTAGGTTATACAAGTATAAAGGTTAAGAAAAAAAAAATCGGGGTAGGTATTGTCTTGTTAGGTAGTCCGTAGGCTTATAACTATAGGTATATTAACACGGTTGTCTAGTTGGGTTTAGTTTGGTTAGTAGTAGTATAGTACCAGCGTCTTGTTCTTCCATAGGCGTATTAGCATAGGTTTTTATTAGGTCGGTCCTTCTATAGGCATATTAGTAGGTTGGGTAGTATATAGATAATTAAGCAAGATTAAACATAATATACTACACTACAAACTCTATAGTAAGAGATAGGTCTGGGTCTGGTTCTTATACTCCTTTAAGTAGCCAGCTAACTCTATTCTAGGCTCTTACTAGAACACTACGCGATAGATTATAATATGCTTTCTCCCTTACTATCTTAAGCTATAGGCATATCTTTCCATCCTCTATTTTGATTGTCTAGGAATAGCTCCGGTCGGTTAGTCAGTCTATTGGTCGGGTCGGGTCGGGTCGGGTTAGTAGATTGTAGGCATATCGGCACAATCGTCATCAGGTCCTTAGCAGTACGATACAAGCGTCTTGTCCTTAGCAGTACGGTGCCAGCGTCTGGTTCTTGACGGTCCTTGGCAGTACGGTGCCAGCGTCGGGGTCGGTCGGTCAGGGTCGGTCGGCCGGGTCGGTTCTTCTAGGCTGTAACGAACGTATTGTTAATTGACTTGCCTAAGCAAGCCTCAGCGCGCTTATCGCAAGGTAGAATTTTTTGGACAGTCTTGGAATAATGTAAAGACTTAGTTAAAAGAACAGAATCTATTAGTAGCCAGTAAACGAGAATTCCAAGACAAGGACTAGAAGAAGGTTAAGGAAAGGACACGTCTATATACATAGCGCTAAGGCTTGGCCTCGGCCGAGCCCCTAACTAGGGTCTGTAACAGTGCCGTAATATTATCCCCCCCTTTAGTAAAGCCTGCCCTTAGGCTTTGTAGTTGTCCTCCCTATTAAGAAAGCTATATTGTCCTTCCTAGCATTAGATCTATTCTAAATTGTTACTATAGGCGGAGCAGCAAGGGTTAATTAGGTAGCTGCAGGCAGAGCAATAAGTAGTCAGAAAAAAAAAATTTGGGCCGTACGGCACTAGTCCTAACATTAGGAGGTTAATATATATATACAGTCCTATAGTTCTACTGCTATATAGCCCGGCCTAGGCTAGTACTACGTATCGCTAGGAGCCTTTTATTCTTTATCGTTCCTTTTAAAACTCTATTATCTCCTAGCTCTCTATCCCGCCTTTTAAAAAGGCTTGCCCTAAGCCGTAAGTTAAATCCCCCCCGTAGGGGCCCCCTAGGGTCGGTTAGGTTAGTTAGGTCATACAAGTACAAAGGTTAAGAAAAAAAAAATCGGGGTAGGTATTGTCTTATTAGGTAGTCCGTAGGCTTATAACTATAGGCATATTAGCACGGTTGTCTGGTTGGGTTTAGTTTGGTTAGTGGTAGTATAGTGCCAGCGTCTTGTTCTTCCGTAGGCGTATTAGCATGGGTTCTTATTAGATTGGTTCTTCTATAGGCGCATTAGTAGGTTAGGTAGTACGTAGATAATTAAGCAAGATCGGATATAATGTACTGCACTATAAACTCTATAGTAAGGGATAGGTCTAGGTCTGGTTCTCGCACTCCTCTAAGTAGCCGGCTAACTCTATTCTAGGCTCTTACTGGAACACTACGCGATGGATCGTAATGTGCTTTCTCCCTTACTATCTTAAGCTATAGGCGTATCTTTCCATCCTCTATTTTGATCGTCTAGGAATAGCTCCAGTCGGTCGGTCGGTCTGTCGGTCGGGTCGGGTCGGGTCGGGTCAGTAGATCGTAGGCGTATCGGCACGATCGTCGTCAGGTCCTTAGCAGTACGATGCAAGCGTCTTGTCCTTAGCAGTACGGTGCCAGCGTCTGGTTCTTGACGGTCCTTGGCAGTACGGTGCCAGCGTCGGGGTCGGTCGGTCAGGGTCGGTCGGCCGGGTCGGTTCTTCTAGGCTGCAACGAACGTATTGCCAATTGACTTGCCCAAGCAAGCCTCGGCGCGCTCGTCGCAAGGTAGAATTTTTTAGACGGTCTTGGAATAATGTGAAGGCTCAGTTAAAAGAACAGAATCTATTAGTAGCCAGTGAACAAGAATTCTAAGACGAGGACTAGAAGAAGGTCGAGGAAAGGACACGTCTATATACATGGCGCCAAGGCTCGGCCTCGGCCGAGCCCCTAACTAGGGTCTATAACAGTGCCGTAACAAAATCCATAGCACTCTTAAGTTAATTATCTCTAACCATAAACCCTAATTTATATTAGACTTCTAAGACAAATTATACCGTATTCTAGAAATCTAAATTAAGCTCTCTACTATATTCTACCCTTAGACCAATAGCTAAACTAAGATTATAAACTAGTACCTTAACTAGCAACTCTGTCCCTTTATTAGCTACTACTAGAATAACTAGTTAAAACTACTACCTATAATAGACTACGCACAGCTTATGCTCCCTTATAACAGTATAGGAATATTACTATTTAAGTTACTCTATAGATATAAACCACAAACATCCTTTAATTGGGATATACCTATAGGACCTATAATAGCCCGCAAACGCCTTAGCTATAAAGAGGCCTAAGCATTTACTAAAAGAATATATAAAACCTAGGAGATCATCTAAACAATTATAAAAAGGGTATAAGAGAAGAAAGAGGCCAATATAAACCAATATTATTATAAGGTAGACTTCTATATAGGAGATAAGGTATAGGTGTTAATAAAGAACTAGAAGACCTAGAGGCCAAGCTATAAGCTAGACTACTAAATAGCTAGCCCCTATAAGATCCCTAAGAAGGTAGGGCACTCTTTTAAGGTTAAGCTACTAGAGTTAATAAAAATCCACCCTATCTTCTCTTTAGACCAACTGCAAAAGGCCGCGGATAACCTATTACCTAAATAGTATAACAACCCCCTACCACTAATTTAGATTACAGAGGACAAAGAATAGGAAGTTAAAGAGATCCTAGCAGTTAAGAAAGACCGTAATACCTTAAAATACCATATAAGCTAGGTAGGTTATAATAAAGATCCAGAATAGTACCCCACATCTAATTTTAAGTACTCTCTCTATAAGCTATAAGATTTCCACCTAACCTACCTAGACCTCCCTAAACCACCACGCAAGTTAGACAGCTAGATTAAATGCTGGGAAGAGGGGTTAGATAACTATAATAATTTAGACAGTAATAAAGAACTTGGACAAAGCCTAAGGGCAGGCTTTTTTAGAAGGGGGGGGTAATATAACAGTGCTAGGGCGCGTCACCTGCCAAATTCTACCATATTCTGCCACCTATTATATTATCGCATACTATCTGGTACTATTCCTTACTATTTCTTACTGTTAGCTCGCCTACTATTAGCTCATCTACTACTAGCGCCTTGGCAACCCCTTATATCTCATTAGCCTCTAATAGTCTTCTTCTCCTTCTTCTCCTTAGCTTAGTATTCTTATATAGTAGCAATCTCCAAGCTTTGGCTTAGAAGCATTTATATAAGCCCGTTATAAAAGGATAGTATAGCTTCTTCCACTAACTAGCCAACCCAGATTAATATATAATATATTAATCCCTTTTAACCCTAAAGAGGAGTCTTTTTTTAGGGTTCTTCTTTTTCTAACTCCGCGCTATCCTCCTATATTAGTAGAACTTTATCTATTTTTGCCTTTATTAGGCAGTCCTTAGTAAAGTAGTCTTTCTAGTCATATAAAAAGCAAGCTCCTTAATTACTAAGGGCCTATCTACTATAGGGATTACTATATATAGGCCAAGTATACGCCAGACCTACGGCAGGGCTAGCCACGCAGCTAGCTGCTAAATTAATGGTAGGCTATATAGCTAGTGCTATAGGGGTTACTAATTATGCCAGGGCACTACAGGCCGTTTTTAAAGCGCTTATAGTCTAGTTTAAATGGTTTCTAGCTTTATACGGCTTAGCACGTACCTTAATTTAACAGAGGCCTTAATTAATAGCCAAGCACTAGTCTATTAGTTCCTTTAGCGTCTATATAGTAGTAAAGACTAGTAGTATAGCTCGCTATAGGTCTGAGGTAAGCTTATTAAACAGGTCTAGTAGTAGATCTTTATAGGGAATTTAGGCTTAGCCGACTAGGTATAGAAAGCGGGTCTAAAAGGCCAAAAAGGTCTCCGTTATTTTTATATTAAGGGCTTTATAATTAAGATAGGCGTTTTATATCTTAAAGGGGTCCTTATAAATAGAAGACAGGTAGTTAATTATCTCTTCTATAGAGAGGAAGGGGTCTATTAAGTCCTAGGCATATTATGGACGTAAATACGTCTATATATCCCCGTCAGTACGGCTAAAGATATAGGCCATTTTAGCTTAAGTAGTAGGGAAATAATTTGCATTAACTTTAAGCTTATCTTGTAGTTAAAGCTTCTAATTATTAAATATAGGGTTAGTTCCGTCTATAAGAAATAGGGGGTCTATAACCTTTATAGACCGCAATAATACCAATACTATGCGTTATGCTAGGGCCTTAAGGACTATAGCAAGTCTCTAGGTATTTAATAACTCCTTATTAGGTATAGGGGTGTCTCTAGTTTTAAGTAGCTCCTAAAGCTATTTAATTTTAGTATTAGCTACTATAAGCTCTTCCTAGGGAGTTAAAACGGCAACTATTTTACTATTAGAGGTATTTATAGGTCCTATAGCGGCTTTACCAGCTACTATATTTATTAGCATAGTAGTAGAGGTATTAGGTAATTTCTAGTATTTATTTATTTTTCTAGGGGTTTTAGTCCATATATGTCCTATTCTTAAGTTTCGCGTTCTATTTATATTCCTTTAGTTCTTAGGGTTTTATCCTATCCTTATAGTCCTATTCTACGTCCTTATCCTATTTATAGCCTTATAAATATATTTAAGTTCCTTCTTAAGAAGAAAGAGTAGTAAAAGCTTTAAATAATATTAGTAACTTAATTAATTAAGGCATAAGCACGGTAAGAGGGTCGCATAAGCCTATATAATTAGATTATCTATAAATAAGGATCTAAAGCTAGAGAAAGAAAAGGAGAAGAATAGTAGTGCCGCTTAAGGTTTTATACGGCCTTTAAGTCATATAACTATAACTATCTAAAACCATCTATAACTGTTTGCGACTATCCGCCACAATCTACCGTTTTCTACTAGCGCCGTAATAAATAGTATATAAATAGTATATAAATAAAGAACGAGCTCCTATATAGGACTTTAAAAAAGGTAATATAGTTTACCTAAATATATAAAACCTGCGGACTTAACGGCCCTTAAAGAAGCCTAATTAGAAGTTTATGGGCCTATACTAAATTAAAAAGAAACTAAGCCTATATGCCTATACGCCTATAAACTTAAACTACTAACTAAGATAAAAATATATATAATATTTTATATAAGCTTATTATAGCCTTTAAAAGATAATCCTATAACTTATAAAGCACTACCGCCACTCCCTATAATTATTAATAATAGTAATAGCTTTTACTTTATTAACTTAATTAATAATATAAAATGGAAAATACGATCTAAATAATTTAAACTTGTTATTAAATAGAAAGGATATAAAATATAAACCTAGGAAACTTATAAATAAATTAAGGCTAATACGTCTTCCCTAGTAAAAGAATTCTATAAGAACTATCTTTTACAGCCTAATTTAGCTAGATAAATATAATATAAAAATTAATAATTACTACCTAATATAAATATATAAAATATAATAGCAGAAAGCTTAAATTTAAAAAGAACTTAAAATATATTATAACGTTTATAATATAACTATATATGTCGGGAATTAGGCAAGCGGTCGTTACGTGACGCCGCGGCACTAGCGTGGCGAGGAGTCTTAAGCTCCTCGCCCTTCCTTATTCCAATAAAAGAAGCTATTAACCAACATCACTGTAACCTACTCAAGTAGTTGTTATTGGTGAGTCACCCTATATAACCAACACTAATTAGTGGTTGAACACATAGTCAACCATAGAGCAGCTAGGTTATTAATAGAAGAGACAGTCTCATGCAGGGGTTCCCAGCGATACTATGCTACCTTAGGCTTGCGGAAAACCAGTAATAGAAGTGTTACTAAGTACTAGGAGATACCAAGTTACGTCTATTACGCAGAACAATCGCGTTTACAAAGATTTGGTCAAGTACTTTAGGTTAAAAGTGTTACTAAACCTAGGGTCCCAAGTCAACGTCTAAAACGCGTTAACTACGCCTCAAATTACCTACCTTTTGACAGCAAACCCACGAGATCCTACAAAGCCGAAAATCCTACCTACCTTTAATATACGACACCCCGTCAATTCTACTCCTATTATGGCGTTAACCTACCCAAAGAAGTATAAGAATGATATTAACCTAGAGATATAGGACAAAGACATTAACCCTATAAACGCTAAGCAACAGGACCTAAATGGATTCTTACTATACTATATAGCACAATACACAGACAGCGAATACAATGATACTGTGCTATGGTATTGCATAAAGGAGGACTTTATTAGATGGATAAAGGAAATATAGGCCCTTACAAAGAAGAATATTATATAAGACTTCCATAACTTCCTTTAAGAGAACGGAGTATTTGTCCCTATAGATAGAGACACTATTAAAGACAATATTTAGGAGCAAGTTATTAACACAAAAAAAGAGCACAAATGGACTCTATAAGAGATTGAGCATTAACTACATAATATAAAGAAGCTCAACTCATAATAGAATCCAAATGATATACTAATAGAGACACGTTCTAATTCTATTGCTCTAGGCATGAGTTCTTACATACCATACCCATCACTCCCACCAATTTAACCCGCAACTTTAACTACTGCCCCCTAAGAGCAAGCGCAAGACCCCCTTGCTTCGCGATTTAATAACCTTCAAACTCTACTATAGGAAGATTAGGTACTACGCCGTATTCTATTAAGCTCTATATCTCCACTACAGCCTATAAAGCAATCCCCACCTTAATCTCTAATGCAATTTTAACGTGGCTTAATACCGCTCAGAGGTACCTTAAAAATGCTTACAAAGCTTACAAAACTCTATTCAGACTAGGAGAAGAGGTTTGGCGGGGAACTATATAATATCCTTAATTCAAAGCTACGCATCTTCTATAACTATTGCTAGAAGGTTAGACTGGAACCTAACCAATATCATAACGCTTATTCTGTTATGCTTAAGGGCCGCGCCAGTACCTTCTATTATAATTGTTTAGTAGGAAAAGGATATAATTTTAACCGAATAATATATAAGATAAGATGCCACTTTAAAACAGAAGAGAATAAGCAGCAGTATATATTAGAGTAGAGAGAGACTACCTTCCTAAGAATTATTGCTATAAACCCAGATACCTCTCAACTTAACTATCTTTAAAAGCTCTTTAATTAACTTTAGATAATTTAGCGTAGTTTATCCAAATTATATTAAAAGGACTTCAGCCTACGCGATTAAGTTATTAACGTATACTAAGGTGTTAAAGAATGCAACCTTACCCTCTTTAATCCTGCAAATACTTATAAAGGAGTGTATACTTAATTAAGATCCTCTATTAGCACCGCTCTACGCTCTTAAGAAGTATAGCAATTTAACGCCTAACCCTAACCTACTTCGATCGACCTAACTAACTAATATAATTATAACTAGACTAATCGAACATATAGTGGCTGGGGTAAAGAATACGGCAGAGGGTACAATTAATGTCAACTATAAAGTAATCGTGGAGGTCCTCATAGAGGTTTATTTTAAAACAATTAATAGAAGAAATACTATGTTTATAAAAAGCCAAATTACTAGTTAACTAGGCACCCTCTTAACAAATAAAAGGAGGTATATAATAAGTTTCGCCAAAGTGTATAAAACGTCAGAAATTATAAAATTACTACAGCCTACTTCTAAAGCTTCCTGGTTTAATATAAAGGCGAAGAAGATCTTAAGGGTAAGGTTAATAAGGCCGAACAGCTCCTTATAGATATAGAAATTAAGGACTACTCTCCCAACTAATACTTCACTAAGTATAGTAAGGTAAATGGCACATAAACTGTTGCTATCCTTAACAACCAATCTACGCTCCATTCTATCACAAAGTTAGATATCTTTAACAAGCTAAAAGAAAGTTCCGCGTTTTCCTTTAATAATAGATACTTGGCAAACGTCTTCTATAGTATTATGCCAGATACTAGAGCCGCAGGAGTTATTATTACGCTAGCTCCCTCCTTAATAAAGAATAAAATAGCGGTTTATTTATAAGATATTACTTAGGCCTATACCTAATTAGAGACACGCCTTTAGCGCTTAATACTAGTATACCTTCTAGAGCAAATTCGCTACTAATATCCCGAAGATACAATTATGGTTATACTTAAGCCATTATATAGAATCGCAGAGGCAGGAACTTATTAGTAGGCTACTTATAGCAAGCACTATAAAGAGAAGCTCTTAATAATTACTTCTATATTTAATCCCTGCT
>Ga0307507_10007956_pt1 | contig 14978 bp, 7 predicted proteins | sample 7_EM_MG_FD_207223 | JGI IMG/M metagenome (GOLD analysis project Ga0307507, IMG submission 207223) | Populus trichocarpa ectomycorrhiza microbial communities from riparian zone in the Pacific Northwest, United States - 7_EM | ecosystem: Host-associated > Plants > Roots > Unclassified | place... | reverse complement strand
AGCGTCTACATACTAGGCGCTTGCTCGTCGTCCATGGCGTCTTCGATCGTGGGCGCTCAGCTCGCGATTAGGTCCCAGAAGCAGGCCCTGCGCAACGCGATAGCCACTTCCCTCCGTCAACTCACTTCGGCCGAACTGGATCAGCAGTGTAAGTCTGTCGGATAAGTCTTTGTTATCGTTAATTCACTTCTCAATCCAGCACTGGCCGTGACATCTCGTCTGCTTGCTCTTCATGCGTTTCAGTCATCTAATGTCATCAGCTGTTACCTTAGTATGCCCTCTGCTGAGGCACGCACGTCCGTCGTCGTCGATCATATCCTTCAATCAGGTTGGTGATTTTTATTCTCCTTGGTCAGCACTACCCACGTCTCTTCAAAGGAAAGTGTCTGTTTGTCCCAAAGATTCAACCAAAAGAGAGTAAGATGGATTTTCTCCGTATCTACTCTTCCACAGACCTAGCTTCGCTACCAAGTGGTTTGTGGGGAATACGGGAGCCAGGAGATGACTGGAAATGCGGAAAGAGAGCCAAAAGTTTGGAATCCGTGTAACGATCTCATGCTAAATTGATTCATTTTATCCACACAGTTTTGGAGACAATAGATACCAGGGAAGAAAAGTTGGATATGATCATCCTTCCCGGTATGCAATATTAATTTGAATTGTACCAATTTAATCATTAAAATCAGGTGTCGCATTCGATCGTCTTCGCCACCGCCTTGGTCATGGAAAAGGTTACTACGATCGCTTCGTCTCTTCCTATGTTGCGTCCGGTAGGCCTAAGCCCTTGTTAGGTGAGCAACCCACAAGACCATGTCACCTCTGAAATCCAAGCAAAATTTCCCAGTCGCCATTTGCCTCCGAGAACAACTATTACCAAAAGACCAAATCGTCCCCCACACTTCACATGATTGGGATGTGGACATTTTGATCACTCCGGATGAAACAATAACTTGCTCAAGAGATGATTCAGTGTGCACGCCAGAAGATGTGGTCAAGCAATAAGCTGATGTAAGTCTGGGCGTCCTAATTTCTTATTTTCCTGTACAGAAGCCATCAATTTCAATTAACAAAGGATCTTAGTGATTGATCGGGAACCTTGAATGGTTGGAAGTCAGGTTTAGGAAATAAAGCACAGAGTAAATTGTTGTCCTGCGACGGCCTCTTTCTTCGATCCCATATTCATCAAATAACTTACTTATTGGTTTAGTACGAGGTAGCCAATCAGTGCCTGAGATGGGCGTGCTTGCCAATTTAACTTGAATTTGAGGGTTCATACGCCCTTACCAAGGAAATAAAAGCTCTGAATCAACCAATGTTTGACTCGGGGTCACTCAGTCTCAATACCATCTCGATGCCATTCCTCTGTATCGACTCGGTGCTCGACTTCTAAAGCCCTGTATATCAAAATTGTTCTTGCTTTTCATCTCTCTCCAAGTTGGAAACCGTATAACTACTCTCAACATCAACCAGGGAATCTCTCTCTATATTGGATCTTCTGATTTTCTAGGGGATAGATCCGGTCTTTGACTCATTCCGGATCGCCTTCACACTGGCTTATTATAATTGGTGCCATTGTGCTCTCCGGCATCCTGATTTTTTTAAATTGTGGTTTTCCTTACTGGTCGCGGGTATCCGCTGGTAGATCTTGAACTGAATAAATATGACTTAGACATTCTCCACTGTGAGATAGAGCATTGCAGTCATTTACGGTCGATTTGTCTTTGATAATTGATAAGATTATCTTTAACAGGGGAATGTCGAATCTCATATGATTGAGATCTAGCCACGACCTCTTGAGCACCCTCTGTTATTTGTTTCCAATCAACATTGCCGTCATGATGAAACCCATACCCATCAAAAATGTCTCCGCGAGTTTAGATACCTTGAAAAAGAATGCAAAATACATACGGAATGCTTGCAAAGAGCACCCTCGTTGGATCTTAAGTTCTTAACCCACAACATCTCACCTCAAAATCGATGTCGAATACACGACCTCTCGGTATTGTTTGTGGGCTCGACCGAAGAAGTAAAAATGTAGGAAGCTGGCCAAGTCAATAATGTTTGATTCCGAACATATATACACGTTCATTATTGGAGGCAAAGATGGACGAAAAAAATGCTGACGAAGTGCGGAAACGGGCAAAACTGGGTTTGTATTCACCAAAAACTCAACATTAGTTAGTTACAACAGGCCCGAATTGTCTAAGCACAATGCAGAATCAACGCGGAAGGCAAACCTAGCGACCTTGAAAATTTTATCAGAAAAAACAGCAGAGGTGGGAGTGCGGTCTGCAGCACTAGCCTAAAGTGCGTCAAGTTGGGCCAATTCAGCCGCTATTTCGTCAGGAGTTCCTTGCCTCAATCTTTCCAAATCAACTAGAAATACCGTCGTACCCATTTTGCAGAAATTTCGTCTTTCAACATCGCCGTGAATATATCCCTCTGCGTGGATGCGGGCAAGAGCGGATCTCATCTTTCTCCTTGTCGTGACATCGATTGGCCCAGCAGCAGGAATCGCAGTACCAACATCTTCAAGGGCAAGGACCCTCAGAAGTCCCCAAATGTTGTAATATCCATGGACTCGCGGAATTACCTGACCCTGGAGATGCTGCAAGATTGCGTAATTCTGCATCTCTGTATCGAGCATACCGAGAGAATCGCCTCTCTGAGCAAGGTCGATGATTTTGCAGAATACTTGCAGATCTGAGGTCAAGATTCCTCCTCTCATCAACGTTGCTTTGACCGTAAATCCCCGATGGGGAGTATGACGCACGAAAGAACGTTCGAAATGGCAGAGGCTAGGATCAAGCTCAACGATTGGATATGATCCGTTCACGACTGTCGGATGATAAGACCCCGCCCTGAGGACTGCCCTGTCACGGTCTTTGAGGCCTATGCGAGTCGAAGTATCGAAATGTCGGTTACGGAGTGAGTCAGAAATGGTCGAAGACTTATGGAACCAGTTGGCTTCCGCGTCGGCAAGCAAGATGATACCCACGAAGGCTTTGAGTACACTTGGGTCAGAGTCAGCATTGAGAGCAACCGGCCCATAGCAATGCAACGTTTTGCCTCTAGAATTGGCAGTCTCAACTCGTTGGAAAAACCAAGATCGATCCCAATTGGTGAGGACACCGTATTTGTTGTCGTTAAAAGTCATATAACCATACAATTCTTGCAGCGCATCGATCGAATGTCGCTGGGAGACGCTGCGAACATTTGGATTTAGGAGAAAATTCCCGATCAGATTTTCAAGAGAGGCCGACCATATCGTCTTGTATTCGACCTGATGCATAAATTAGGGGGAGAATCAAGTGATTAGTGACCGATGTACCACAGCCTTCGGGTGTCTGGATTGGTGCAACCAAGAAAAGTCAGGCTCCCCAATTACCTGATTGTTCCCACCTGGACTTTCAAACTGCCCGTCAATCCCAAGTAGATGCAGTATTTCTACGACCAAATCGTGTAGTTGTACCACTGCTTCAGCACGAACTCTTTCTTCGCTGTTCACGAGTCGTGGTCTCTTCGGCATGACCCCGACGTCAATTTCAGAGCCTGGGTGAATATGTCGTTTGGCTATGGAGGTATTAATGGCGCGCTCGATGTCTTGCTCGAAGGTAGCCCAATGCTGGAGATGTTCGAGATCTGTACGCGGATGTGATCGATCCTTTGAGTAGCCGGAACTGTGATATTCTGTGGCCCAGATGAGACCTATTGGATTATAGGGCAATGCGGGGAGCGTAGTTTTCATGATCAAGGGCGGTGTGTTAGTGTGACAACGGACGCAGTAGCCAGTGCTATTGGGCAATGGCGAAGGGATGAAGGAGAATAATCGGCCACGTGAAAACTAAGTATGATTCACTGCCTTTCAGTCATCTAATGTCATGTTACCGTTAGTATGCCCTCTACTACTGAGGCACGCACCTCCGTCGTTGTCGACCATATCCTTCTATCACTTTTATTCTCCTTGGTCAGCACTACCCACGTCTCTTCAAAGGGAAGTGTCTATTTGTCCCACATTCATCAAATAACTTATCTATTGGTTTAGCACGAGGTAGCCAATCAGTGCCTGAGATGGCCCGGGTTTTGCCAGTTTAACTTGAATTTGAGGGTTCATACGTCCTTACCAAAGAAATATAGGCTCTGAATCAACCAATGTTTGACTCGGGGTCACTCAGTCTCAATACCATCTCGATGCCATTCCCGCAGATGAGTATCGACTCGGTGCTCAACTTTTTAAAGCTCCCGTATATCAAAATTCGGGATCAAACATTTCTTATTAGAAATGGATATAAGCCTGAGATAATTCTGAAATATCTCAAACTATTCGTTGGATGGGAACTAAGAGAAAAATTCGTCATCGGTGTCTTCATCGGAAACGTACCCAGCTTTCGCCAAGTCACTCTGGAATGGCGAAGTCACTGACGACTTGGAAGGAGGCACAGTGATATTCGTATTCTCTAACACCCAGTCATGGAATATTGAATTGATCCTGATAGACTTCAGCTCAGCAAAGAATAGACGAATAAAAGAAAAAAAAATATCAATTACTGCTCTGGGTGTGTGACGCAACCAAAATGGGGTGCATCTTCAATGTCAGCGACACGAACTTGCAGTCCGGCTCCTTGAAGCGCATCGCGGAGCTCCTCGACGTCCTTCATCTCGTATGCGATGTCACTACCACAGTGAACAAGGTAAATCGGGCAATTGATTTTCTGCAGGAGCTGGCGTGTATGTGGTTTGCGATCCACAAAAAATTTGACAGTCAGAGTATGGAAGCCTTCAAGTTCTTCAGGTGATGACCGTTGGATCGCATGTGGAAGAGTGTACTGGATAAGCCTGGATAAAGTCAACCATCGTTAAGCCTAAAAAGGCAGAGCTATGACATACGAAGATACAATGCTACTTCGTTCACCATTAAAGCCTAACTGAAGGCTACCAAAGATGGCATCGACAAGTGATTCTTCATGACCAGCATTTTGCAGACTATCTGCCCAGCAGTCAAAAATCTCCTGACGACCAGCTGCGACATCGTCAGGCTTTTACGATCAATGATAAGTAAAGATTCCAAGGGACAGAAATCGGTCGCAGACCTCGTTCAAAGGGAGAGGAGAAAGCATGAAAAGCGATAACACTCTGTCGGGGTGGCTCACTGCAGTTTGCAAAGCGACACACGCGCCCATTGACAAGCCGAATAAATGGCATGGGGGCAAACACAGGGTTTTCTGGTGTAGGTGCATGATTTGCCATGATCATCCGTATCGATTACTGAAGCATACCATAAATGAAAACACGTCTTCAGCAACTTGTTCCCTTCTGAAGTTTAGGGGGACGGAGCCGATTGTGTCACCATGGGCCCTCATGTCCAAACCGACAAGGTTGAAACGCCTTACCAAGGGACTGGCGAATTGAGCTTGATTTCGAGCATGAACGAGGTGGTAACGGCAACACAGAATAACATACGATGAAATATGACATGGCCAATGTAAACTGGATGCAAAAACAAGATTGTTGGCAAAGAGGGGTCAATTGATTTCGCGTTTGCCGACGCTGGGGTAGATATCGTGTAGTTGAACAAGACAGAGCCCGAGGCGGTCTTGACTTTAATTTGGGGCATTGAGGAGGCAGGTATGGGTGTTTCAAACCGCAAAGGATAGGATTTATTAGGGTTACCCAACGCGGCGCGGAGAGGGGCCCACACGAGAGAATGATACTGTCGGGGTTTTAAGTTTTCGATGTATTCATCAAAGGTGCTTGATGTGGGTCAATTCGATTATCTACCACCAGCACATCTTCGTGGGATTTGGATCCATGTTCAGTGTGCATTCTCCACCCAGAACTGAGGTACAATCATCGGCTCATGAGGAGTCCGTTTCAAAACCTTTCTGCAGATACCATAATACCTTGGAACATTAGGGGGTGATTTGATTTTTGGCCGTGTAACCACCCCAATGAACTTTCATCTTCAACTCGGATACACACGGCACCTAAACGATGTTGCCCCGTACCTGTGGAGATAACGCAAAATTCAGGGGATAATTATGTTGTATGAGCCAGGAACCCACAATTGAGTAATCGCCAACGATCAGCGGCACTTTACCCGGAGGATATTTCGGGGCGGATAGAAGTTTGATGACCCTTGAGATGCGACATTGTCTTGCGACCACGTGAAGAGAGGAGAAACATACCCAGACATAGGGTCATTTGGCCAAAGCAGAACCCTGTGTGACTTGGTGGTTGGAAGATAAGATGGTCCTGCACATCTGCGATGAAGATGATACAACTAGCGGAAGAATCAATCGTACCTAGTTGAGGTAACACAATACCCCGCCCTCCGGAGTCGAAACTTCCCCTAGAGCCATCTGCGTTGACCATCTTTGTTGACAACTGAGAGGAAGTTATGATCTGCAAGAAATGTTCTGTGAGGCTCGGTGACTACAGATAGAGGGTTTACCGTCAGAGAACCTGATGCGCAGAGTCTGGCAAAACTTGATTTCATGACATCAAGATAGGCACTTCTTCGGAAGGGAATGATGTCCGGGGATTGAAAAAGAAAGGAAATCGAGTTAATGACAAGGAGTGATGACTGAGAACAACGTTAATATGTGGATTACGGAGGTATTTCGCGATGGGGTTACCTTCCAGGACTTCAAAATCTCCGGCAATTGATACAGAAATAAGAAAAACTGAGGAAGACATTGAATTCTGATGTAACCGACTTTGGAATTGTCATCTGGGTGCTGTCTCTTGAGACACAGCCTGAGAGTTTTCGAGCAACTTACCTTGTGAAGACCGATTAAGAACAGAAGGACTTGTCATATTCTCGCAATCTATTCGAACACGGTGAAAATACACATTGACAAATTGTACTTGAACAATTACCGATGAACAAAACGCTTTCCTTCGCCTTCGCGAATAGGGACGCAATTTTGATCAATAATTTCTCTTTGGGGCTACCTGGTGGGCCGGATATTTCAAGAATGCGACCCCTTTTTAGTCCACCATCCAGGACAAAGTCGAGGCCAGTGCATCCCGTTTTTATATGCTCAAACTGCTCCATCATGATTGATGCCGATTGAGTCATAGGCATCGAGTTCGTTGGAATGTGCGTGCTTTGACAACGGTTAATGATATCTTCCGCTTGTTGCAAAGTAATTTCGAGATCTGGATGCTGTTGAGAATATGAAAGGGAGGTAGTTTGAAAGAGGACAAGACCTTTGGCAAGCGCATCTGGGTTCGTTGAGGTTAAATCCTGTGCGTTTTCGTAACCTTTACGCATCAAGGCTAACAGAACATCCTTTGGGATATTGAAGGATAACAAAGACAAGTTTCTGGGCATTATTATGACATTGACAAGTTGCCGGTGTGAGGAGACGCGATCACATGTCCGACGCGACACGACCGTGCGAACATTCACGGTCATAAATTTAAATATTTTTTTCTTTTCGAAATTTCTCTTCTTTCTTTACTACTCCTTGTCGGTTTCGAACCCGCTGGGCTGTGAGCTCGACTTTAGAGCCAGCCATTTTGTGAGAGCAGAATTTATCCTACCCCGTGACAAGCTCATAAATCGTGAACAGATTGCGATGCAGACATGGAAATATAGATCTACCTGCGGGTCTCGTTTGGATAGTCCGCTGAACACGCCGAGTCCACACGAATGCGACGTACCTACTTTTAACTATAATCGCCCAACAAACTCGGTAGCCGTCGAAAATCTACCCAGCCAGAGTGAGCGTTACTGTGGATTATCCTATTGGCATACTTCTTATTTATTTGCAGTGCACAAATTGGATATCGTATCTATTTTTCATTCTCTCATTGGTGTGTCATCTACTTGTCTGCCTTATGGGACTAACGGTATGACTTTTGACGTGTCCAGGTGAGGTTCAGAGTTTTCGGGATGTCATGGATGGTGCCAATCCTCGACTGGAATTAACCTTCTTTGATCACGACGCCGCTACGTAAGTCTTTTAAAATTTATATCTATGAGTTTCCTTGATGGATCCCATATCCATAGAAAGGCTCTGTGTATGAATGGTTATACTGTCAGCGGCGTTCCACTGTGAGTGTTTATAACCGTCCTATATGCGCTACATTTGGAGAGGACGCATAGATGCACTATTACGCACGTGCATTATGTATTCACGACGTATTTGATTAAGACCCAGAATACTTACGGTTGCAACAGGAGAGTTACCACCTTGATGACCCATTTGGGAGGAAACCGAACCAACAAAGTGGATGATCGCCGAAACCTTTATGTTCTTGGTTTACCATTCGCCCTTACCAAGTAAGAATATCCCTCTCTGTTTTCCGTCATGTATAAATTGCTCTCCGTAGGAGCGAATTCGCTACCTATTTTGCCCCTTATGGCAATGTGTCGCATTGTGTCATTCTTGCTACCGTTGACAACTCCTCAAGACGTCGAGGATTTATAGTAATGTCGACTCATGAAGAAGCAAAGAATGCCATGTCTGCTCTGACGAGGACGCAAATAAAGTGAGTGTTATAGTTATTGTGCAATCGATTATCTCGACTCTTATTGCGGTTGGCAGAGGACATATTATCGATGTTTCATGGGCTGTGGTCCAGCGTTCTCAAGGTGGTTGAGGTTTGTTGTCTTCTTTCCCCACAAATTAAAATGCCCTTTCTAGGTTTTTTGGACGGCGGCGACCGTTCTATGGTTTTGGAAGCTCGGACTTATATCCCGAGTCCCTCTCCTCGACTTCAGGAAAGAAGTAGCTCTTGCCAGGACTTGTCTCGCTCCCACGGAGAAGATGATTTGTCCCTGCTCATCACTTGTTCTGTGCCAACGACGTGTCTACTCGTGAGGAACCTACCCACTATGCTGTTCTCTCAAGCCCAAGATCTCCATCCACTGGTCTTCCCATTTGGTCAGATCGACAAACTTGAAATAGTTCATGTTTCTCCTCTTGGCTGTTTATCTGTCATTGTCCAATACTCCTCAACCTCATCTGCTCGGGAAGCGAAGGAGTCCCTTAGTGGTCAACTGTATGGCAACTTCAGAATTGAAGCCCGTTACGTTAGGGTTAGCCCCTGGGCCCTCCAGCATTGTGGCCAAAATATTGCATCTCGCCTGGAACGCAGAATGACCGATCCTCTTCCCCGCTCGTCTGACTACGCTCTGCACCGTCCATGTGCCAACGATCGTTTTGTGAACCCCCATGCACCACAAGGTGCTATCTTTACAAAGGGTATTGCCACCGTATCTGCTTCGGGGGTTTATCAGGATCTCTTTGTTACTCGAGAATCTAACCACTCCACCCCTTCAGAGGACAACTCGAGGGTTCAGGACGTAAACTCGTTGAATGACTCTGGCCCCGCTTTCTCCTACAGGTTGTTGGAAATGACTTGACGGAGGTGACTTGATTGTTAACTTGTGTTGTTTCAGATGGGATATGGTCAACTCTTGAACCACCTTGACAACAGAAGATATGCTGCAAATGACGAGTGCTTGACTTTCCGGTGTTTCCTATTAATCTCTCTTCTGGTCGATGACCTCTCCTTAGACTTGCCTTTCGTTTTGCTCGCTTCAATCTTTCCGTGCTATTGTTTGGACTACTTAAGGACGGCTATCATACCCTTTCTCCGCAAAAGTCATATACCTTATTACTTAGAAGAATTTCCTCGTGACTATTATCCGTATAGACATAGCGAAACCTCCCTGAAAGCGTCTGCGACAGTTCCACAAATTTTTCTTTTTCGAATGAACTCTAATTTAAACTTTATACAAGGCCCAAATAATGACAAAGTCAGCAACCTCACTCATTGTCCCTGGTCGATCGGCGTACGTTTCTCCGGCGCATCGACTATCGTTGCCTCTTATGAACTTGTTTCGCCTACTAAAGAGTTCCAAGAAGCAATCTCGTCTTCTGGAACAAGCCAGTGATCTTCCTGTGGCTAGAAACTCTCCTACTCCTAACACTTCGAAAACCTTGCATCCTGTTGATTCCGAAGTCTTAGTTCAAGGCGTGGATCCCATCACAGCCGAGTGAGCTCCTCTCTATCCAGTGATACGCCTCAGTCATTGACTTCTGAGTAAAGTATCGTTTTTGTTCATGGCTTGTGCGGTCACCGTAGGGACACTTGGACTAAGGACAATGTATGTTGGCCCCAAGAACTGCTATCGAATGAGGAGCCGTTGTCTCACGTACGTGTTCTCACGTTGGGATACGATGCAAACATCGTCAATCTCAACGGTCGTGCATCCTTAAATACCCTATTTCAACACTCAATCAATTTGGTGCAAGAATTGTCGCGGGTGAGGAGAAAAGATGCAGTGAGTCGGGTGTGATCGTCAGGAAACTCACTCACAACTTGAATTCATATAGCGCGATCGCCCCGTCATCTTTATCGCGCACTCTCTCGGAGGGCTGATAGTCAAAGATGTACGCCTTTTCCTCTGTCAAATTCCCAGCCTGACAGGTTACCTTCCAGGCACTCGATTATTCGAATCGAGTTCAGGACACCCACCCCCATCTTGCTCAAATCTTCTCCGTTACGCGAGGTATAATCTTCCTGGGAACTCCCCACAGAGGAAGCGGGATGGCTTCGATAGCGAAAGTGGTAGCTTCTGTTGCACGAATAGCTCTGCAGAACCCGCGTCTCGATCTGATTCGGGATCTTGAAAGGGACTCCCAAACCCTCGATCGGATCGGGGATAATTTTGGCCGGATTTTGGACAGGCGCACGCTGACCGTTTGGTCTTTTGCAGAGGAACTAGCTATAACAGGAATAGGGAAGGTGTGTATTTATGTCTTCTATATGCAGAATACTAGGTTTAACTCATTGACCAGGTCGTACCTGGAGAATCGGCCATCATTGGTGACCCCCGCGAGAATCGGGAGACCATTCACGGCGACCACATTAGCATGGTGAAGTTCTCAACAAAGGATGATCCAGGGTATAAGAAGATCTTAAACTCAATTGAGGTGTTGCTTGAAGGACTCGACGAGGACTTGCCAACTCCATCCAAACAAGGTGTGTTGAAATCTCCTACGCATTACAAAAATTTAACCACTGTTATTGTCAAAAGTGAAATCGGACACCGTTGGACGCGAAGAGGTAAGTCCTACTCGCCCCGTTTGCTGGTCAAACTCTCAGTGGTCATTTCTAGGCCAAATCTTTTTACATCATCCCTCCACTTTATGTCACCCATTTCGTTGAACGACAAACTTTATATACCCGCCTCCACACGTTGTTTGACGGTGCCACTACCACTTCAACCCCGTTCATCGTCGTCCTGGTTGGGATGGGTGGGGCGGGCAAGACACAACTTGCCCTTGAATATTGCCGACGCATGAAAGACTCGAGAAGATTTCGAGCAATATTTTGGCTTGATGCTTCTTCTCGTAATACTCTGTACAGCTCAATGGAGACAGCCGCCAAGCAGCTGCTTCCTGGTCGAGTGTTCGACAACCCTGATGCTGTAGTCGCTTTAGTCAACGATGTTCTCTCAAGATGGAGCGAGCGTTGGCTACTAGTTTTCGATAATCTCGACAATCCCGAAGACCTGCCTGGCATCCTTGACTTCTTCCCAGCTAGTCACCGTGGCTCTATTCTCATTACCAGCCGTTATGCTGGTTCCAAGGAGTTGGGTCAATCAATCGAATTTGATCGTATGGAGAAGGAGGAGGGCCTCCAGCTTCTGCTTCACTCTTCGGGGGGAGATACCGATGATCTCGATGCTGCGGAGGAGATTTTGAGCTTACTAGGAAATCTCCCATTGGCCATCGATCAGGCGCGGGCTTTCATTTCCAAGCGACAACTTCGCCTGAGAGCCTTTGTGACCGAGTACGAGAGGCGGAAACAGAGTATTATGCGGGAAACCCCACAATTTTGGCAGTATAAGCGTGTGTTACAGGGCAGGGAGAAGGAGACTTCTCTCAGCCTATTGACTACATGGGAAATGTCATTACCGCTGCTAGGCGTTGGTGAGCAAGCGGCAGAGTTGGAGAAGGTTATAACACTTTTTGCCTTCTTCAGCCCTATCAATATCGGCGAACGACTCGTCAGTATTGACGCAGATGACATCAATCTGACAGTCTCACCAATGTCCATTTTCAAGGATGATGGTCACTGGAATCATTCGAAATTCGAAGACGCCATCGTGAAGATGCAGGAACTTTCGCTGCTTCAATTTTCGCACTGCAATGAAAGTGAAATTACCGTATCACTTCATCCTATGGTGTCCGAATGGCTTCGCATGCGACTTGACAAAGGCTCGCAACCCACCTTTCTTAAAGCCGCCATATCACATTTGAAATGTCATCTGGATTCTATTGGCCATAGTGATCACAAAACACGGCAAGAGGGGCAAGCACACTTAGATACCCTCTGGCGAGGTGTGGAGGGTTTTAACTTGGGTGATCACTTTTTGGAAGCTTGCGTAACGTTTGGTGATTTCTGTCGCAGTCAAGGCCGTCGTAATGATGCGGAGATGATGTACAACCGTGCACTGGCCGGTTATGAGAAGACATGGGGACCTGATCACACATCCACTCTCGACACCGTCAACAACCTGGGTCTCCTCTACGCTGATCAAGACCGTCTGAAAGATGCGGAGATGATGTACAACCGTGCTCTGGCCGGTAAAGAAAAGGCATGGGGACCTGATCACACATCCACGCTCGACACCGTCAACAACCTGGGTCTCCTCTACGCTGGTCAAGGCCGTCTGAAAGATGCAGAGATGATGTACAACCGTGCACTGGCCGGTTATGAGAAGACATGGGGACCTGATCACTCATCCACTCTCGATACCCTCCACAACCTGGGTCTCCTCTACGCTGGCCAAGACCGTCTGAAAGATGCAGAGATGATGTACAACCATGCTCTGGCCGGTAAAGAAAAGGCATGGGGACCTGATCACACATCTACGCTCGACACCGTCAACAACCTGGGTCTCCTCTACGCTGATCAAGACCATCTGAAAGATGCGGAGATGATGTACAACCGTGCTCTGGCCGGTTATGAGAAGACATGGGGACCTGATCACTCATCCACTCTCGACACCCTCCACAACCTGGGTCTCCTCTACGCTGGCCAAGACCGTCTGAAAGACGCGGAGATGATGTACAACCGTGTACTGGCCGGTTATGAGAAGACATGGGGACCTGATCACACATCCACGCTCAACACCGTCAACAACCTGGGGATCATCTACGTTGATCAAGGCCGTCTGGATGACGCGGAGATGATGTACAACCGTGCACTGGCTGGTTATGAGAATGCATGGGGACCTGATCACACATCCACGCTTGACACCGTCAACAACCTGGGTCTCCTGTACGTTGATCAAGGCCGTCTGAAAGATGCGGAGATGATGTACAATCGTGCACTGGCCGGTTATGAGAAGGCATGGGGACCTGATCACACATCCACTCTCGACACTGTCAACAACCTGGGTCTCCTCTACGCTGATCAAGACCGTCTAAAAGATGCGGAGATGATGTACAACCGTGCACTGACCGGTAAAGAAAAGGCATGGGGACCTGATCACTCATCCACTCTCAACACCGTCAACAACCTGGGTCTCCTCTACGCTTGTCAAGGCCGTCTGAAAGATGCAGAGATGATGTACAACCGTGCTCTGGCCGGTTATGAGAAGGCATGGGGACCTGATCACTCATCCGCTCTCGACACCCTCCACAACCTGGGTCTCCTCTACACTGGTCAGGGCCGTCTGAAAGATGCAGAGATGATGTACAACCGTGCGCTGGCCGGTAAAGAAAAGGCATGGGGACCTGATCATACATCCACGCTCGACACCGTCAACAACCTGGGTCTCCTCTACGCTGGTCAAGGCCGTCTGAAAGATGCGGAGATGATGTACAACCGTGCTCTGGCCGGTTATGAGAAGGCACGGGGACCTGATCACACATCCACTCTCGACACCGTCCACAACCTTGGGAACCTCTACGCTGGTCAAGGCCGTCTGAAAGATGCGGAGATGATGTACAACCGTGCGCTGGCCGGTAAAGAAAAGGCATGGGGACCTGATCACACATCCACGCTCAACACCGTCCACAATTTGGGTCTCCTCTACCAAAATCAAGGCCGTCTGAAAGATGCAGAGATGATGTACAACCGTGCGCTGGCCAGTAAAGAGAAGTCATGAGCACACGACGTTTTCAAGTCAATGTGCATCGCATCATCAATTCATTTCTTCTGCACGGATAATTATTATAGTGTTCTTCTGGAGGTCATCTTATATACTTCAATGTTCATCCCAGTGAATATCTTGCCATTCCAACCTGCGTGAGGCCAGGCTCATATAAGTTTGAAATTATGAATTTTATCATGAAAAACCGGATGGCTGTTGCCTCAAGTTTCACTGTGTAGAGAGTGTTAATCGCTCTCCCATAATACAACTCGAGAAATTGAGTAGCTCTTTTCCAGGTATTGATGATTGACAGGAACGTTCTTATCCATTTTGAAGTTCTTTTCTTTCTCTTCTTGTTTTCTTCGACTGTAACCACTTCGCAGTTGAACTCGTTGCAACGTTGAATACCAATGTGTGCAGTGCTTAGATCAAATGGTGTGTGTGATTTAGTTCTGCAACATTGATCATGAAATTTCCGAGGCTCAGGCTGTAGTGTTCTGAATCTTACATACTTCCCTGCAGAAAATTCAGATTGCAATTTTATCTCACACATTAAACTTTAGCACATTTTGAGACGAAAGAAGTTGATCAGGTGTTGGCGTGTTGCGGGTTTCATTGCGCAAGCCAGGGCAGGAGGGGGGGGCGAATTTGTACACTTTGTGCGTGCATCTCCAGCATCGACCAGTGACCAAGTGTGCATTGCCGTCCATTTCCTCATAAGCGACCATCTATTCCATCATCAACTCGAAGGGAGTGGACCTCCGCAGGGGTGCATTTCGCGACTATAAGTATGAAAGACTCACTGAAGTTGGTTCAGTGGGCAGGGACCGGTCAGCCTGAAAAAGACCGTATA
>Ga0307507_10007955_pt1 | contig 14978 bp, 6 predicted proteins | sample 7_EM_MG_FD_207223 | JGI IMG/M metagenome (GOLD analysis project Ga0307507, IMG submission 207223) | Populus trichocarpa ectomycorrhiza microbial communities from riparian zone in the Pacific Northwest, United States - 7_EM | ecosystem: Host-associated > Plants > Roots > Unclassified | place... | reverse complement strand
GAATCCTTGTTTAGGGAGAGGATGCATCTATTAAAGAGTAATGGTGTTGTTAAACTAAGCTTTTCCTTTAGCTTTGCTATAAGATTTGCCTTTACTAGCTCGTCTTCTTTAAGAGCTAAGAATTAGTCGTCTCCTAAGATAATTATATTATTAGTTTGCATGCCAACGATTCCAAATAGAGTTCCCATAGTTGTGATAAAGAAGCAGGGATTAAATGTAGAAGTAGTTATTAAAAGCTTCTCTTTATAGTGCTTACTATAGGTAGCCTACCAGTGAGTTCCTACCTCTGCAATCCCATATAATGGCTTAAGCACAACCATAATTATATCTTCAGGATACTAGTAGCGAATTTGCTTTAGAAGGTATGCTAATATTAAGCGCTAAAGGTGCGTCTCTAATTGGGTATAGGCTTAAGTGATATCTTATAAATAAACCGCCATTCTATTCTTTATTAAGGAGGGAGCTAGCGCAATAATAACTTACTAACTAGCTCGTTAAATCGTGGGAAACTGCGTAAAAATCACCTTCTTACCATTATTATTGTAGCCTTAGATAACAAGCCTTAATTTCTTAAATAGGGCGTTAGTAGCTTTGCCCTTAATTTTATTAACCATTCTTAACTTAAAGATGCAAACTCCATTAAACTTAGTAGGGTTATACTTCTTAAATTTAAAAACTTCTCTTATAATAAGACCCTCAATCTCCTACTTATTAGATACTTAGAAAGGAGCTCCTAAAGTTATAATATAACCTTCCTTTTAGAGCTGTTTTGCGAGTTCGAAGTTATCCTTCTCCTTAGCTGTTATAAAGGCCATTAATAACTCAACTCCATTTTTAATGGCGGCAATAAATTACTCTTTAAAATTAACAAGATATTAGCAATTTTGTAATCCCTTTAGGCGACCTCTACCGCGTTATAGTTATAGCGCATCTACTAATATTATATTGGGATTGTAGTCGCCTTTTAGAGCACGTTAATTATAGTTCTCCTCTAGGGTATCTTCTAGGGCATTCTACAAAGGCTCGGAACTGTTATCTTTGTAGTAAGGCTTAATAACAGTTAAACGGAATTAAATGGGTCCATAAGGCATCTAAATAGTACAAGTCTGGCCATCAATTATAATAAGTTAATATAGGCCTAACTATCCTCCCTTTTTACGCCATATGCGTACTTTAGACTGGAGTGGCAGATTGAGCATAGTTAAGGTATTTAGGCCATTTCTCATTCCTAGTGCGTCGTTGACTTGGTATATAGCGTAGAGACGTTATACCTCCTTTATTGCCTTGCGAATAGCCTCAGCTTGTTACACAATAGAGGGAGATAGTAGAGAATCATTAATTATTTAAGGGTAGGCGCTAAAGACTAGCAATATGGGTATAAGTCCATCCGGGCTAGCAGAATCGTTAATAGCTTTAACAGCTATTTATAAAGTAAGTTCTTTACTAGCATCCTCTAGTTCTAAAGAGATAATCTTATATACGCGGCGTAATGGCGTGTAATATCGCTCCACTTTTCTAACACTATTATATGCCTTAACAGGGACTTCCTTAACCTTAATTGCCATTACCTTTGTTTATTGTTAAAACTCTATAAATAAGAAGTTCTTTCCTATATTATAGACGATTTAATTAGGGGGTCCTAGATAGATATTAATCTAGTATAACTAAAGGGTATCCTATACGTTCCTAGCTAATATATCCTTTAAGAATCGTGCAGCTTGGAAGAAGGTTAAGAAGTTAACAACTTAGAGTACTAGCTTACCGCTAAGATACATAACGTCGACAATAATATAGAAGTTAAAGTTGTAGTTATCTTTAAGGGTAAACTTAAATCGGCTAGGGGACTTCTGGTTCATTTAGCAGTAATAGTAGTACTTTATAAGATGCTTAATTGCCTTAACCTCAACTTTATAGCCTACTCGCTGAAGAACCCTAAGTAATTAATAAACGGATGGGTGGCCAAAACAACGGTATAGTTGGCGTAATTCCGACTTAGTTAAGTGGCTCTAAGCAACACTCTTTTCTAGTTAATAAAGGAGCAACTAGGGGTAACCCTACTTGCATATAACGGGCACCCAATTGTCTCCCTAAATAAGTATATTCTTAAGGTTGTTAAGCCTAACGCCTAACTTATCCATATCTTTAATGCAAAATAGAAACGGAGTGTTCGTAGGAATAATATAGAAAGTGATATATCCTAAGGGGGTTTAGACCCTAATTGTACTAAGAGAGATTGTAGTACCTTTACCAAAGCGAATTGTATGTTGGCCTGCCGTTAATTAGTTAATCTAAATAGAGCTATTAAGCTACTAAAGGGCTTGAACTTAAGGTTCTCCTGCTATAGATACTCCTGCGGCTCTAGTATCCGGCATAATACCATAAAAGACGTTCGCCGAGTATCTATTATTAAAGGAAAACGCGGAGCTCTCCTTTAGCTTGTTAAAGATATCTAACTTCGTAATAAAATGGAGCATAGATTGGTTATTAAGAATAGTAATAGTTTGTATACTATTTACCTCACCATACTTAGTAAAGTATTGGTTAGGAGAGTAGTCCTTAATTTCTATATCCATAAGGAGCTGTTTAACCTTATTAACCTCACCCTTAAGGTCTTCTACGCCTTTGTATTAAACCAGGAAGCTTTAGAAGTAGGCCGTAGTAACCTTACAATTTCTAACATTTCTTGCACTCTGACAGAACTTATTATATGCCTCTTTTTACTTATTAAGGGAGTGTCTAGTTAACTAGCACTTTAGCTTCTTACAAACATAGCACTTCTTTTAGCGATTACTTTAAAATAAACCTCTATAAGGACCTCCACAGTTACCTTATAGTTAACGTTAATTGTACCCTCTTCCGTATTCCCTACCACGGCCACTATATATTCGATTAGTCCAGTTGTGATCGTATTAGTCAGGAATACTTATTTAGGTAGGGTTTTTAGTATAGAGCTGTTGAGATTCTTATGTTCGCATTATAGTACCTACAGCGGAGCGTAGCTTAGTATATACTCCTTTAAACGTATCTACAGGTTTGTATAGCGCCAAGTTACACTTAGGAACGCTATAGCATGCTAAAATAACCTGGTCCCTTAGGCTGTTTTTATTTTAGTAGGTTTCAGTAAGGCCATATTAGATTTTCTAGAGTTTATTAAAGAGTAGTTAAAGGCACTCTAAATAAGTCTTTATTGGGTTGGAAGTAATAACTCTCTAAAACATAGTCTCTCGCTATTTGGATATATAAAGTTGGCGATTCTTGTTAGTCTTAAAATGGGCTCTAGTAAGCTGAAGCATTATATTAAAGCTATAGTTTTTACCCGTAATATGGTCGTAATAGAATATTACTACCTGTCCCTTTAATATAACAGAGAAAGCGTAATGGTACTAGTGGCATTAAATTCCGACCTTATTGCAATAGTTATAAAAGACCTGTAGTTTTACTCTAAGCATGTTATATAGTTCTCCTCTAAACTTCTTCTCTTTGTCCGAATATACCTTTATTAGATTCGTAACTTCTCGTGGTAAAGGCTCACCGGTTGGCTAGAGTAGAGGAGGTGGAGGTGGAGCAACTCTAAGTAGGAGGGCACCTCTAGGTAGGAGAGCAGCTCTAGGTAGGGGGTCAGCGTTCTAGGGGTTTTAATATAAATTAAAGTTGCCTTCTAAAGAATATAGGTTGTTTTTAGGTTTCTATAGTTAACGTATAATCTTAGCTTCCGTCCATATTGGTTCTTCTATACTAGTAATAACGGCCTAAATATTACTAGTAATTAGGTTACCGTTCTTAGCAATATATACCCTATTTCTATAGAGGAAGTCTCAAAAATCCTAAACAATATTAACGTTGCTAAGTGCCTAGGTATTAGCAGTCCATCCCATAAAATCCTCCCTGAAATACTCCTATAGTTGTAAATCGGCGTAGCATCTATTTCGGTAGAATATAATATGGTGTAGGAGAAAGCCGTTAACTTATTTTACAGTATAAGTTGTTATATTGAAGGCGAATTTGTCCCAATCTTTATCAATAAGTTTCGCGTGCTCAGCTACCCCTAGTGGTAAGGAGTCTTTCCAGTTATTTAAAGTAGGCGTAGCCATGTTTTCGGAGGGAGGGAAGTGTTATTAGTATAAGGATTATTGTTTGGTACGCGTTTGTAATATATATTTATTATTTAGTACACGTTCGTGGTTTAGTACACATTCGTGACGAGAATTTATAATTATAGGGCTTAGGACTAGTTCTGGCCTTAAATCACGAAGACTCGTAAAGCGTGTTATTCTGCGTAATAGACGCAAGAATCCGTAATCTTAAAAAGGCTTAGGACCAGTTCTGGCCTTTTAGATCCTTAGATTCGTGGAAGAGTTCTATTTAAGGTTTAGGACCAGTTCTGACCTTAAAAAACAGCTTCCTCTAGCACAAGTAGCACTGGTATAGTGGCTTGTCTCTTCTTAGTAATACCTAGCTGTTCTATAGTATAACAGTGAAGTTAACCACTGATTAGTGTTAGTTACATAAGGGGATATCACGTAGCTACGGTTCGTAGATAGTATAATAGTTGTTCTTCTTTTTGATAGAAATAAGGAAAGGGGTGAGGAACTTAAGGTTCCTCACCACGCTAGGGCCACGTCAGCACGTGACGGCAACATACCTAGCGTAATGGCAGCTTGCCTTATTCCCGACATTAATATAACCATTAAAAATTTTAATAAAATAAAGGCCAAGAGCCCTTACTATTTTACTATAGTAATCCTTTATCTATCTTTTAAATGTATATACTTTTACTAAATAGAAATAGTAGTAAAAGTAGTAAAAGTACGCTAAGCGGTATTTAGAGACTCTGTTTAATAACTATATTAATAAGTAAGGAGGTAAAGAAGATAAGGAACTAGTTAATCTATAAGGTAAAAAGGTTCCTTATAAATCTAATAATAATTTAGCTAATAAATATATATAGTCCTTAGTTATAGATAAGAGTCTTACTTCCTTAAAGTATAATTAAAAGCGTATTAAGCTTGCTAGTAAGCTTAACCGCTACTATAATATAGGCCTTAAGTTTATTAAGATCTATTTTAATAGTAGTAATAAACGGAAAAATATTATTCCTAATCCTCTTAACTAGTGGCTTAAAATCGGTTAAATCCTTTATCTAATACTTGCTAAAATTACTTTTAATATATTCTATATACTAGTAATTGTAAGGGCGCGAAGAGGCTTTAAGGAAGATTCAAAGGAACAATATAAATTCTATCTAAATCTAAGGGTATATAGCTCTTGCAGAGAACAAGACGTTGCGTAAAGAAGAGAAAGGAATATAGGAAACTTGTAGCTAAATATTTATAGTCTTGGCAGTAGACGCGTAGGCACAAGCCTACGCGGATTTCAATAGGTTTCAACCAAATTCCATTATATCAGTAGAATTTGGTAGAGACTAGTGGAAATTAATTAAGTTGGCGGAATTTGGCAGAATTTAATCAACTTAGCAGAATTTAATTAAAGCGTTAGAATTTATCTATTAAGTATTTCACTAAGACATTCCTACTGTAACTAAGCTAGTCCCGTTACAGTACCCCCCCCTTTGGCCGAAGGTCCAAAACAATTCAATTTAGTTAAGAATTTATAACTTATCGCCTTATAAGCGTTATAATATGGTTCGAGTTCTTTTTAATTTCAAGTTTCCTGCTATTGTGTTTCGTGTCTTTATATTAAATAGTAGTTATTTGCCTTTATGTCATGTCCATTTAGCTAGAGCAGGCCGCAAAGGATAGTCTTTATAGAATTATTTTACTAGGGAAGGCGCGTTGGCCTTAACCTATTTATAGGTTTCCTAGGTTTGTGTTTTATATCCTTCCTACTTAATAAGAAGTTTAAATTATTTAAATCGTGTTTTCTATCGCATATTATTAATTAAGTCAATAAAGTAAGAACCGTTACCATTATTAACAATTATGGGAGGTGGCGGCGGCACTTCGCGGGTTATAGGTTCGTCTTTTAAGGGTTGCAGCAAGCTTACATAAAATATTAGATATATTTTTATCTTAGTTAGTAGTTCGAGCTTATAAGTATACAGGCTCAATTTCTTCTTAATTTAGTATAGGCCCGCAAATTTCTAATTAAGTTTCTTTAAGGGCCGTTAAGTCTTTAGGTTTTGTGTATTTAGGTAAACCATATTATCTTCCTTAAAGTCCTATATGGGAGCTCGTCCTTTATTCGCATACTATTTCTATACTATTTAAGCGTACGTTAATTTACTTTATAATAGTTCCGTTAACTGCTTTATTTAATTAGCGAAGTTATATGCGTTAATTAACTAAATCTGTTTAATTATAGGTCCTATTATATTAATTTTAGGTCGTGGTTTAAATCCAAGTTAGGGGTCTTATCCATAGGTTATATAGAACGGCGTCACGCCTATTAATACATTTATTATATTATTCGCAGTAAACTCAGCTAAAGGCAGCCATTTTTCCCAGTTATCTTACAGGTAAAAGTAGTATATTTATAGGTATTATTCCATAATCGCGTTCACAATTTCAGTTTAACTATCTATCTCTAGATAAAATGCAGTTAAGAGTTGTATTTAAATGCTTAATTATTTATATAGAGCTTACTAAAAGTCTAAAACAAACTGGCTTCTATAGTTAGATATTATCAAGTTAGGAAGTCCGTGTAGCTTAAAGACATGCTTAACAAAATATTTAGCTACTGATATCGCATTAATTAAGTCTATAGGGATTATATGTCGCATTTTTATAAGACGGTTAATAACTACTATAACATTTATAAACCCATTACTATTAGGCAAGTCGACTATAAAGTCAATTAAGATATCGCGCCATCTTTATATTAGAATTGGTAGCGGTTAAAGTACTCCTTACTTCTTTATATAAGAGGTCTTTCCACGCACGCACATCCTATATACTCGAACATATTTTCGTATGTAGTCATGCATTATAGGCTAGTAGTATGCTCGTTGAACAATTTTATAAGTCTTCGCACGGCCAGGATGCCCTACTATAGGGAAGTTGTATACAAATCCAAGTATCTTAAATTGTAAAGGCTTGGAATTCGGAACTACTATCTTCTATTAATAGTACAATCAATTATTTCAAATTTCGCATTTAGCAAGTGTAATATCCTTATACTATTGTTTTCCTATTTAAATCGCTTTTATTACATCTATTATCCATATATTATTCTTATATTTGTATTCTATTAGCTTATTAATTTCTATTTCCCATTTATTAACTTCTAATTTGTTTCTATTAAGTTCCATATTTAGGAATATAGGACGTAGTTTTTTAAAACGTTTAGGGGGTAATAAGATCTATAATTAATTTATAATCCGTTTATCTAAAGCATTTACAGGTAGGTCTTATAATTATTATATTAATACATTAGGCTTCTAATTAAGTTTGCCCAGTTAGTATATAATCTTAAAGTCAAATTATGAGAGGTATTCGGCCTAATAAATTTAGCGCTGCGTTAATTGCTTTATAGTTATAAAGTACTGTAGGTTCTTATAGTCCATTAACACGCGTATTAGGAACAATAATCCTTTTAGCTTGGGACGCCATTGTTTAAAGCATCTAATAATTGCAAGTAGTTCCTTATTATATATCTTATAGTTTAATTCAGCAGGGGCGAGTTTCCAAGAGAGAAAGGCTACTGGACGTAGCTCGCCGTTCTTATTATATTGTAACAATACTCCCCCTAGCGCATAATCAGACGAGTCCGTTTTAACGATATATTTAAGGTCAGGGTTAAAGTGGGCAAAAATTGGAGTAGTTATAAAGCAATGTTTTAAGTTATTAAAAGCTTGTTTGTATTTAGTGGACTATTTAAATTTTATATTCTTCTTTGTTAGGTTTACTAATGGCTAGGCAATTTCCGAGAAGTGGTTAATAAATTAATAATAGAAGTTTGCAAATCCTAGAAATCCTTAAATGTCTTATACGTTACTAGGGCTTCCCTAGTTTACAATTACAGCAATTTTCTTAGGGTCTATTTTGATTCCGTTACGGGATATAATTAGGCCTAGGTACGTGACTTTAGACGTATAGAACTTGTATTTCTTAATATCGCATTATAAACCCGCGTCTCGCAGGCGTTTAAGGACCATTTAGATATACTTCTGGTATTTAGAAAGCAAAGATAAGTAGATTAAGATATTATTAATATACACAGTAATAAATACGTTAAGGAATTTACGAAGCGTATTATTAATATATTATTAAAACATACCAGGACCATTCTTTACACTAAATAGCATTACTAGGTATTTAAAGAGCCCCCATTATATATAAAAAGCTGTATACTTCTCGTCTCCTTCACGGACACGGATTTGGTTAAAGGTAGCGACTATATTAAGCTTTGTAAAGTACCGTGCCTTTAATAAGTAGTTAAGCGTTTCTTAAATTAGGGGAATAGGATATTAGTTTTAAATTATAATTGCGTTTAGAGTTTAATAATTAACATAGAATCTCAAGCCTCCTTCTAGCTTTTTAATGAATAGTATGGGTAAGGCGAATAGAGATTAACTAGGGTAAATAAATCCTTTTTCTAGATGCTTATTAAGGTATTGTTATATTATAAGCAGTTCTTCTTGTGATATACCGTATAGTAGACCGAACTTTGGTGTTATATTAGGTTTAAGTTCTATCTTAAAATCGTGTACATCCTAATGCGGGGGTAGTTGGTCTGCGAATCTTTTCTTAAACTTGTTAATTAGATTGTGGTACTCTTTAGGCATAAGAGGTTAAGGGTTAATATATTGCTTTAATTCTAGTGCTTTCTTAATATCTTCTATAGTAATAGCAAAGATTTTATGGTCTTGTTTTCGTACTAATAAAATAAAAGATGCGGCTTGTATTATATGAATTTTAAGAGGTTTCGGCGTAACGTCTTTACATTCTTTATTATAATCGGCAGTTATAGCTTTATTGTTTTAATTTAGGGTCTATAGTAGGGGTAGTTTATATTATATCAAATTTGAATAATCTTATACATGTTTATAGGGCAGGTAGTGTTTTAAGTAATAGCTTTAGCAGTAGGTCGTGTGGAACTTTAGTATTTCTTTAACCCAGCTAATTAAAGGGTCGTGTTATTTTAGCTATTTATGTCTAAGTATTATCTTATATTGCTTTAGGGGTGTTATAAATAGGGAAATATATTTAAGGTATTTGCCCATCCGCATTTTTACAAGAGCATAGTGCATTAATTTGCTATATATTAAGGGTTTGCTGTTAAAGCCTTATAGGCCTTAGGGCTTATTAAGTTTCTTTAAATTTAGGCGTTAGGTTTTTGCGTAGTTTATATTAATAAAGCCCATACTAGTAGCTCCGCTGTCTATAAGGATTTGTATCTCCTTCTATTTTCTAAGTATTTAAATTTCGCCAAGTACATTAAGGGAGTTGTGTTGTGTATTAGCGCTAAAAGAGCCTAGACACTTATACTCTTTTACTTCTTATCCTAAGGCGCAACTTGGCCCTAGGATGATTCGTTTTCCGAGTTAGTTAAGGGTAATATACTTTATAACAACTGGGTATAATTCGTGGGACAAGTACAAGTTAAGGAGCGAGTATGGCTTAAAGAGCGAGTGCGATTTAAGGAGTGGGAGGAACTACAGCGGACTTTTTTAAAAGGGTGAGTTCGGCAATTCCTTTAGATATATCCTTTTCTACCACATCTAAAGCATTCTCTATTTGCAGCTTGAGTTCTTTGTTTGTTGGTTCCTAAGGGTATGTAGAATTAAGTGGCGTTAAGGTCCATAGGGTCATACATAGGTTTCAGAGAAGGGTTGCGTTTTGGGGTATATATCAGTTTTATAGAGTCTTAAATATAAGGTGTGGTTGGCTTTAGGGAATAAGTCTATTTGTTATATTAAAGGTCCTTATTAATTTGTTAACATATTATAGCAAATTTGGGTAGGTCCTTTAGCAGTTCCCTACCTATTAACTATACTCTAATTTCATCCGAAATAGCTTGTTGAAGAGTAGCAACTTTAGCGGCTTTATTCTAATCTAGTTTGCTAATAAGGCCTAAAAATTCCGAAAAGAAGCTAGTAAATTCTTGGTTCCGTTATTATAGGTTTTTAAGTTTGGTAACAGCGGTATGTTCGCGGCTAGTATTATTATATGTTCGTTCTAATAGAGAGACGAAGGTTTTAAAATTAACGAAGGTGCCGTTATAGAAGAATGGGTCTATAGTTTATACAGCATCTTTATTTAAATGAGATATTCTATAGCTAATCTTGCTAGCTTCGGTAGGGTATTGGTTATAGTTTATTAAAAGTTTAAGACGGAGCTTAGTTACAAAGGGGCGTAGGTTATTTTAATTTCTATTAAATATTAGAGGGTTAGGAAGCTTTTCTAATTTTATAGTAGGTACTAGGTTTGTTATAGGTATAGGTTAAGCTACTATTACTGGTTTAGGGTTTACATTTAATGGGCTAGGTTTATATACAGTTATCTTAATCTCGTTTGCAGGTGTTGCTGTTAGGGTTTCCAACGCAAGTACTTTAGCGTTGTAGAGTTCTTTGCGTATTGCTTTAATTAATTGCTAATGCTAGGCTTCTAGTATAGCTCATTACTAGGCCAAGGCATCCGTAAAGGACTGTTGTATTATAGTTATTTGTTCCCTAACTAGGGCCATAATGGTTGACGTGGTGGATTCAAGTTTGTTTGCCATTTTAAGGGTAGTGGTATAGACGTAATGTAATGTAAGGGCGCGAAGAGGCTTTAAGGAAGATTTAAAGGAATAATATAAATTCTATCTAAATCTAAGGGTATATAGCTCTTGTAGAGAATAAGATGTTGCGTAAAGAAGAGAAAGGAATATAGGAAACTTATAGCTAAATATTTATAGTCTTGGCAGCAGACGCGTGGGCATAAGCCTATGCGGATTTTGATAGGTTTTGACCAAATTCCATTATATTAGTGGAATTTGGTGGAGACTGGTGGAAATTAATTAAGTTGGCGGAATTTGGCAGAATTCGATCAACTTGGCAGAATTTGATTAAAGCGTTGGAATTTATCTGTTGAGTGTTTCACCGAGACATTCCTACTGTAACTGAGCTAGTCCCGTTACAGTAATAAACTCTATATATAAATAAGCGTAATAGACTATTAGCCAATATAATTAAAATAGATTAATATTAGAACTGGTAGTTAATTGTCGGAATGTTAGTCATGTGACGTGGTCACGAGACCACGAAGCGAGGCTAGCTAACCTGACCTTGGAGCAACCCCTTACTTCTAAACAACAATCAACTACCAACTTCAACACCGCATACGTACCACTATAAGTGATATTCGTGCACGTTGATAAAGCGAGTATACCGACATTAATTAAAGGTCTTTTATTAAGTAGTTTAATTAACTATATTAACTCTGGCTAAGCTTTAACTATATCCTAGTTAATAAGCTTAAATATTAATCTTATTAGCTATAAGCTAACTACAGAGGTAGAAAAGCTAGCTTAGTAAGATATATTTAATAGAGCTCTATATTTAATTAAACCTAATATAGAAATAGAGCCTCTAAAGCCTTTACTACTAACTATTCTACCTATCTTTTTAAGCCTCTACGGATACATAGGATTAATTTAGCTATATTTAAATACTATATTAAGTAAATTAGGATTAAATTTTAATTAGGTAATATTAATATTTGTATATAGAGAGGCGCTGCTAAAAATCCGCAATAAAATACTATAAAGTCTATACTACTTTCCTAATTGGGATAGCTAGCTAGCGGCTTAATAGTTAGCGGATAGCAAGTGGTCCAATTAACGCAGTTAGTTAGCCATTTTGCTTAAGATTATAGCTAGGCTAACTGTTAGATACACTAGTTAAGAGGAAAGTTACTTTACTTTAAGAAACCCTTATTAAGCGTCTAGAAGGTTAAAGTTAGATATTTCTTAAGTTTCATTTATTCTTTTAAAAATTTGATATTAATTTTTAATAATAATACTATTGTTAATGGGCAAGTCTTGGCAAGGAAAATCTAACTAATTAGACAACTTTAACCGGCGGTTGAAGTTCTTTAATATCTTAAGATTTTACGTAATTACTCTTTTTAATTTACCTTTTTTAATTTCCTATTACTTTATCCTATTTAGTTATACACGCCCATTACCTTTCTTTTGTATTAGGAAGGCATTATTATTACTCTTCTCTTATACTGCTATCTATACCCAGAATTTTACTATAAAAATGTCTAGTACTATAGAACTCCGCTTAAAAGGAAAGCCGCCGCCTCTGCCTCCTACTATCTAGTTAATAGCCCTTGCATATTAAGGAAAGGCTTAGATAATAGAAGTTATTCTTAAAGTCGCCTAATACTACCTGGTTAATTAGCGCGTAAATATCTATTATAGTTTAATGTAGATTATTTTAAACTAGGAGTATAATGTAGTTAAGACTGCGAAAAATATGATAATTAAGATTAAGAAGGATAGGGAGCTAAAAGGAAGCTTGGAAAGTAAAGAGTGGGAAAATGCCTTTGCAGATATTAGGAAGCCTTTTAAGATTACCTATAAGATTAATAAGATTAAGATAGTGCGAGATATAGTTAAGAAAGAATAGGGAGAGGAGCTTTTAAAAGGCCCTTATAAGCTCTTCTACACATATTACGCACTAAAAAGTATTTATATTCTTATTAATTAGGTAAAGAAGAGCTAGATCCCTAGGGAGGATATATTAAAGATGGTTAATAATATAATGCTAAATCGCCTGGAACTCTTAAAGGCTAGAATCTTAAGGACTTTATACCTAACACCTTCGGATTTTCTTAATGCTTATAAATTTAGACTAGAAGTTAATAAGAAACTAGTTGTCATAGTACGTGCAGAGGATCAACGAGGTAACTGTGACTGTGTATTATTGACAAACGATGTCGTGTGAGGAGCTATGTATAGAGAGGTGAGGCGGTATATGTGTCGCTCAGGGGTCAGGTCCGTGCTCATGCATACGCGTAGCCATAACAACGTGTCAGGTCAGTGCCGTGACACTAGTTAAGAAATAGAAGCTTGCCTGTTATCTAAGTAAGGGCTATAGGCTTTTAGTGCTAGCCTTAACTATTAAAACCAAGAAAGAGGAATCTGTATTAGAGCCAGTTACTTTAGTACCTCTACTATTACCTTTTAAAGAGGTTAAAGGTTTAAATGTAAAGATACTGCGCAGCTTATTTCTATTTAGAGAAAAGGTGCCTAAAGCTAAAGGTAATAACTTTAAGTCTAATAGATCTACGTCTTTAAAAGATAACCTTATTACTAGCTCCCTATAAAAACGTAGGGCTAGAAAAGCTTTTAAGAAATCCCTAAGAAAGAAGCTAAAGATAGGGCCTATAAAACTTCTAGCTTCTAATAGAGCTAGTAGGAAAAAGGGAAAGGTAGCTATAATTACTAAACCTAACAGAGAAGAGATTGTTAAGAAACTATGGCTAAAGCAAAAAATAAAATGCTTGTGTTATTCTGAAACGCTAGTTAAGTTAATTAAGGCCCTTAATTCTAAGAAAGAACTAAAGGGCGGTGTCTTTTCTATCCTATAATAGTTTATTATAGCCTAGTAGAGAAATAGGACAGAAGTCCACGCATTATACCAGATATATCTTTAAAAAATGGCAGGATTATTAGGACTAGATACCAGTGTTTCCTTTATAAATTTATATTTACGAATCCACTTAGTCTCTAAGAACTATAATGCTATTAATATTCTCTAGATGGCTAAAAGCTCTTATTTCTAGTTTAAGAAGGATAGCCGCCCTAAGCATACAAACAATACCCTTAGGATTTATGCTTATTCTGCTATGCGGCCTAAGAATTATTAAGTAAATTATATAGGGTTAAGAAAGATTGTGCTAGGCTTAAAGGGGGAACTTAAATGGGACTTACTTAGAATCTACTATGCCAATTTATTTAAATAGTGGGAAGATATTAGAATTCTAGACATTTTTAAGGAAGAGTTTAATACATATATATATTATTTGCGAAAGACTGCTAGGGAAGAGAAAGATGGTATCCTCCGGACTATGTGTTATTCTTTATCATAACAGGTGGTTTAGATAGATCTAGAGCACTATAGACACACAGTGGCCTTATATACTAATAATGCTACTTATTTTATTGCATATCCAAGCTATATATTCCAGTTTTTTAATGGCTATCTCCCTAAAAAATAGAACTTGGAAATTAATCTTCTCTAGGTATATAAAGGAGGGCTAAATTCTAGAGAAAGTTGGCTTTACTCTTATATTTCCTTAATTAATAGTATATACCGGAATGGGTAGACTTACTTTAAGAGCGTAGGGAACTTAATAGTAGGGAACGCATTAAGAATATGGAAGCGGCCTGGACTAAAGCTAATACTAAGAAGTTTAACCTTAACTAGATGCCTATTACATTAAGAACTGGAGAAGTATGGTTTATAAAAGCTACTATTGTATAAGGAGCCTCTTAAGTAACATTAAGCCGCTTAATTATTACTCTAGACTTAATTGCAATCCTACTAAACACTAAGAGGTTGGAAATCCCTGGGCTTAAGAGTTAGTAGGAGGTTGCACAGATAAATCTAGATGCCCTCCCCCTAGTATTAACTCCTACTAGTAAACGAGTTACTAATATTCCTTCGTATAAATTTCTAGCCTATATATAGCTGTAGGCAAAGAGTGCCCTTTTAAATACTTTAGTTAGGAGAATTTTATAGGATGACCCCCAAGTAAGGGCAGAACAGCAGATAATCCTAAACCCTACCTTAAATAATAAATATAAAGCATTTTGGGAAAGATATAGGGCACATATTGTGACGGCGCTGGGGCGCGTCACCTAGTCAGGGGTTCGCTTAGGGCCTGGCTTGTGTATTTAGACGTGGCCTCACCACCTTCTCTTGCTCCTCACCTTGATATCTTCGTAATACAGCATTTGTTCAAGCACACGTTGCATTCGTTCAAGCTTTGGTTCAGAGGCATTTGTTCGAGCCGTGCGGCATT
>Ga0307507_10007954_pt1 | contig 14978 bp, 20 predicted proteins | sample 7_EM_MG_FD_207223 | JGI IMG/M metagenome (GOLD analysis project Ga0307507, IMG submission 207223) | Populus trichocarpa ectomycorrhiza microbial communities from riparian zone in the Pacific Northwest, United States - 7_EM | ecosystem: Host-associated > Plants > Roots > Unclassified | place... | reverse complement strand
AGTGGCACTGGTGTCGGTGTAATGGAGGAGTTGAACCTATAGATGGATTCTGCCGGTCTTTTTTAGGGCGGTAAGTCAATTTTCCTAATTAGGAAGGTGCAAATTTAGATGTTAGCGACCTCCGTATTGCCAACTGAATGGCGTTGTCTACAGTGGCAATTGTCGATCATCGACGTCATCCTCTTGCTACCCACCTCGTGTATATATAGAGACTTTAGAGCTACATTCAAAATCAAGTCGTTCATTCAATTCCTCACACTGCGAAGCTAACATTTCAGGATAATACCTTCTGCTTAGTCAAAGTGCATTTGGTTGAGGCGTCTAGCCCAGCTCATTCCTAGTAGGTTGGCCGATCTGGAACCAAAGAGCCTGCTTCTAATTTGCTTATACCAATCACCATATTGAATTGCACCACCTCCTCGAAACATTTGGGATAAAACCCGGAAGCGCCAAAGTTTAAAAGGTAGAGTTTTCCGTTTTTGACGATGAACTGCCGTCGATTGAGGTCTGAAAACCAATGACTCGGAACCAAACTCAACCGGTTCCGGTCGTCCACTCCGCTGCAGCTTCCCATTAATCCATCTCTCTAGTTCCTCCTGGGACTCGAAGGTCCTGTTGACATCGTATTCCGCGAAGAAGGGGCCGACTGGTATACCCCTAGCCAACGGGCTAGGTTTCGTGTCCTCGTGAACCGGGAAACTCCGAAGATGCTCTACTGCTGCGACAATGGCGTTATCCCATTTGTCTCGCTCAGATGGATTATTTTTCAAGTGTTGCGGAAGGGTCTCACAGTCAATGAATTTCATAAGGATGTACGTCCGTCTGTCGCGTTCGAACCAGTAATAGATTTTGGGGACAGAGACGGCAGCTGGGTCTGCGTGCTTAAAGGCATACATTTGGGCATATACCTCATCTTTGGAGACATGTTTGCCAAATTTGATCCATAAGTCTTGTCCATACCGAATGCCATCTAAGTGTGCATCTAGAGGCAGGCAGAGCTCGACGACCTCGTCCTCGCTTGGTAGTTGATCAGGGTATGCCATGGCGGAAGTCTGGAATCCCATGGTGGAAGTCTGGTATCTGGGTTGTGGGTGGCAGGCACCAGGGTGGAAATATAATAAATGATTGATCTCTTTAGGTATACGATTTTTATATACCTACTCCGTGATTGGGTAGGAAGCAAGGTAGTATTACCAATACCTACCCAACCCATTGTAGGCCCTAAGAGACGGTGAATAGAGGTTAGATATTAATTAGCTTCACGTGCTGCACTGCCTAGGGAGAAATCTCGCCAGTTTGAGGTCCGTGCGTTGCACCGTGAGACAAATCCCCCCGACCTTTTCCTAGCCCTGCCCTTCTTTCTGCACCTGGTCGCGTATTTTGGAGAGAAGGGGAAATTGGTCTGGCCCCACCAGAGATGCACCTCCACATCGAAATCGTTCATGCATGGATAATCCCTCCCATCGTGACTTCAGATCGACTACTGATGCTGTCGACCTGCCCAACCTGATGGATTTTTATTTTCCATACCCGCCATCATGAGATCCAAGGTCTTGGCTTAGTTCGGAATATAAAGTGCGTACTGTGCTTGTATGTTTGATGGTGCGCAAGCAAGACCACAGCGGCACACATCGTTGACGAAAGGCTAGATGAGCGCTTTGCGGCGTAGATGTTTGCGGGTGCGGCGAGGTCCTCACACAGCCCAGGCAATAGTGCAGGTTATATAGATGCCAATAAGCTTTAGCTCTTCTCCGTTTGCGAGATGGGCGTCCGAGTGCAGTATCATAAGTACTTCTGACGCGCTTCGCGTAAGACTGTTTGGACAAAATCCATGGACGGCATGCTAGTTGCGTCTGCCAATTGACCTGCCCACATTATTCTCCTTGGTCGACTGACGGCAATCTCAAATTATCGCCCATCAAACAGCTTTTGCCGGGCCCTCGCTTTGTCCGGGAATTTAATCTCATAGACGCTGGGCTGGCTGGATCGACGACGCCATCTTCGCAAGGTGTGGTGGTACTTCGGGGCGCTAAGACTGCCGATTACTTCGTCCCTAGCTGAAACCCGCAACAGCTGCCTCTGTACCCATCTTTGCCGACGAGATTTTTTGCAATCATTCCTCCACCAAACACTTGCCAACTTCAAGTGCCTGGTGCACTGCGATTACATGGTCCGCCTGTCTATTGTTGCTTCCCTAAGGCCTCAATGGTCTGCGCAACCCTCATCTGACCCTCGCCAACGAGGCGTCTGAGAACCCCTGACACGGGGCTCGGCCCGCAGATTACTCCCTTCAGCTGCTACCACGACGTCTGACCACCAGATAACATTACCTCAAGAGCTTCTTGGGTGCAGATATCACAATGTCGTTGAATGGCCTCGATTCCGTAAAAGTTTCCGAAGCATACCAGTCTGCATTAGCCGAAGCTGGAGGCTGGTGAGTTCCTGCCTTTGCCTTGCGCTCGTACACCTGCAAGGCTCCGCCCACTAACTCTTCTATTGCAGGTTCCTGCTCAAATACACCTCAAGAGATGCCACAGATATCCTCACACGTGGTGCCGGTGGTCTTGCCGAAGCCCGAGGAGCGGTTGCGCAATATTCGGAAAAGTCACCTCTCTACGGTTTCCTGCTATATCGACGGCGCAAAGTCCTAATAAAGTACATACCGGATGGAACATCGCGATTGCTCCAAGGTACGTCTTGATAAAGCTTTTTCGGAGGAATTAAAGCTAACTTCCAGTCGTAGCCCGGGTAGCTGTGCACTTCCAAGCCGTTACTGAGAAATTCTCCCCACATGATACAATCTTCCCTATAAGCGCTGCTGAGGAACTCAATGATACCGCGCTCACCGCAGCATGTTCTCTCCACACCGCTGCTCCATCGAGCTGCTCATCCAGCGGCTCTTCCCGAAGGCGGAAGTTGGATGAAATAACCGAAGATGCTGAGGAGGGGCAGGCCAGTGCAGATGACACCTCTTCCATAGCTCGGCCAGCGACTGCTACTTCCACAATACCAACGATCTTGGAACCTTCTAGCCCTGAAGTAAAGACTCCAGCAAAATCAGACGTTCCTGAGCCATCACCGGTGCGGACCTCGCTTGATGATCAGCCAACCACACCACGAGCAAAGACTTCGGTGTCTCAGGTTACTGTGGAAGCTGTTTTGGAATCATCAAACGCCGGTAAAAGCGAGCCGATAAATGCAGGTTATATGGCCACTCTGAAAAACTACGAATTTCTCCTGCAGAACGGCGAGGAGCCTCGGCTTTCATCACAAACCGCAAGGCCAAGCGCTTCTGATCTGTATAGCTCCATCTATTATGACTACAAGCCAAAAGTTAAGCTGGGACCACGGCCACGACCTTCTATGGAGGGCAGCAAACGACCACATACTTCAGGCACCGGTTCTCGAGCTGAAGCTAGACCAGTGTCGACACTTCCAGCAGGTCTACGCATTGCGCCAAGGAAAACAGATCAAAAACGTCCAAAGTCCAGAGATTCAAGTGTCGTCCCAAGCATCGCCTTCCCACCACCTCCACCTATACCTAATATTCCAGAACTATCTCTAATAACACCGATGCGACCTACTTCTAGCCCTGCCAGCATCAGATCTTTACCCGCAACAGCCTACCGCTCGTCTGGAATGACTCCCGAAAAACAGAGGTTAATGAAAGCTATAGAGCTACGGAAGAAACAGATGAATGCTCGCAAGATAGAAGAGGCGAACAAGGCCAAAGAAGAAGTCCCTCCCGTGGTAGTAGTGGAGCCCGATCCACCTGTTGAAAAGGAACCAATTGTTGATCTACCGCCAGCCGAGGAGGGACCCAAAATGGAGGAGCCGCTTTCCACTGTCAATGGTGCCAGCGTAGAGAACTTCCCATTGCCATTGACGGACCACTCAATGGCAGATTCTGGAGCAGAGATCGTACTTAATGAACAACGAAAAGCCGAGGATCAACAGTCTTCTGCATCTGCTTCATCACCGACTTCCGCCCAAACACAGGAATCTTCGGATTCTTCCTCAACAAGGCCGTCATCTATATCAGAGGAAGAGGATCCTTCAGATTCTATTTTAAAGGTGAAACCCATGGTTTTCCAAGACTCTGAAATCATCACGAAGGAATATTTCACCGCGGAGCCAGATAGCCAGGAAACTTTGGAGAAAGAGTCTATCGAAAGCTCTCCGACCGTCGTTCCTGAGGATGCCTTGCCTGTCCCATCAATCGAAGTTAATGCTCCTCCGGTACTGCCTTCGGAAGAGGCCGAAGAGAAGACGGAACATGAAGCCTCTCCTGCGCAGGATGAGGACAAGAATGTGGATGTGGAAGCGGAGGTTACATCGCTATCACCGCTTAAACGGAAGAGTACCATCGAAGTCCGAGAGAAGCGACGTGCACTCGTGGAGCCAATTCGAATTGATCTCAGCGCTGAGAACTCAGATACTGAGTATTTATCAGACGACTCCTTCATGGAAGAGCTCCAAAGCGCCAAATTCGAACAAGCCAAGCCTGTCTCTGTCTCTAAGTCTCCTATCACTCCATTTTTTACCCGGAAATCCTCAACTTCTGTTGTCAATATTCCGGAAAGGTCGTCTGCAAATCAACTCCCCTCTGGTCAACTTTCGCCAGAACAGAGTGCGGGTGACCGTACATCCTCTGGATCATGGTTCACCAAGCCAAATCAGGAAAATATGGTAATAGCAAAGAAGATCAACGTCTCATCAGGCATCTCTCAAAGAATTAAAGCTCTTGCTGAGAACTCCAATCGGGAGTCTTCGGCATCATTAAACCCCAGCCCAAGCCCCGAGTCATCTAATTCAATTGTCGCACAACGCAAATCATCGTTTCGGACACCGCCTTCTGGGCCTTCGTCCAAACCGAAGCATGTAAAGCGTTTTAGCAGAACCTCTTTTACATCAACGACTGGGCCCTCACCTGAAAGGCAGGCTGTTCTGCCACCTCAGGACAGCATACACGCAGTGTACAACGTCCAACAGCAGCATGACAAGCCAGAATCAGTCCAAGTTACTGCTCGTATTGTACGGGATCCACGAACACAGAAGCCGAATTTGACAATGCCGACGGGAAACTCTCCTCTTGAACTTCATCAAAGTCCGATTATCATCGACCATCACAGAGCCCCCGTGTCTTTATCGAGCTCGAAAGTCAACCTATCGCGAGCAGAGCCGATATCACCAGTTCCTCCTTCATCCCCTCCCTCGAGAGATACCAACTCTGGTCTCCCAAGATCTTCTTCGGAAAGCAGTTGGAGATCACTAGGACGACGTATGAGCGAAGCCAAGTCTCCACCCGCATCCATGTCCATCCGGAGTCGATCGGTGAATAGTCTTGAAAGCAATGATGACAAGAGGGAAGACAAGAAGGATAAGAAAGATTCGAGAACTAGCCGACTTTTCAAGAGGATGTCGTCATCGATATCAGCGGCATCTCGTAAAGGCATGTCTCAATCTATCAGCCCCACAGTTAAGGAAGAGGACTACGAGGCTGGCTTGTCATCATTCCGAGAACCTCCACCTGCGGTACAAGTAGGAGATCTTAATGTTCAATTCCCAGATACCCTGGTAAGTTGCGTAGCATCTGATGTATGCTCTCAGTTAGTAACAATGACTAGCTCTGGAAACGAAGATGGGTCGAGGTTGATGGAATGGGGAATATTGTTTTGACACTGTCAAAAGCAAATGAAGTTTGTACCACAATACTCCTTATTTAATCTCCAATCTAACAGTAATATAGCATCCGCGAGGCATTACAAAGCGATATCATCTCAGCGAATTCCGCACACCATACGCTCCAGATCAAGACCGACAGGAACTTCCAAATAGTAAGTAGTATCTTTAATCATCTGAGCTCACACAGTTAACATGGTAAAAGGCGTAATCTTGGATTTCCTGGATGGTCGAACCCTGCAGTGTGCTTGCGAAACTTACATCGCGCAAGCACAAGTTCTCCAAGGTAAGTTTAGGATCTCCTGCAAATTCCGTACGCTCTCTAACATTCTACAGTTCTGAGAGAAGCTCACGATGCCTGGATGGCGTATGGGCAATAACCGAAGAAAACCCTTTTTAATTCCACAGTACAGCACTCTCTACGCCATATAATTGGCAGCGCCTTTTCTACCTTGGACTTCCGCAACATACCCAGAAGGCTTTGCAACAATTTCCTTATACTTTTTAAATATCACGCAGTTCCCCCTACTAGGACGACCGTACGACGTTGGGCATTTCTCTTTTGTTGGATAGAGAGTCGATAGGATTCTTTTCGGTGGGTATTAGGGAAGCGCGGGTTTTTGGGGGGCGGCCGGGGACCAAAAACAGCTTGATTATTTCTTTTGTCACCGCTTTTCGACATCGCCTGGATAACGGCGCACACACGGCTTTTTTATTCCTTCTATTCCCCGTGTGACGAGGAGGCTCTTCTTTTTCCTACGGAGGCAAATCCGCGAGTGGAGCCACATACCCAGGCGGCGAGAATGAGCGGAGTGAGTCTGATAGTGCGAAGGTAGATTCAAAGAGAGGAAGCGGAGGGCTTCGATTGTATAATATTAATACTGCGGAAGTGGAGCAGAGAGTTAATAGCTGGAATACCGAACTCGTGTTTGGATCGTCCACATAAGCTCACCATTTTTACGCCGTGATTCGAGATGTGTTTCTTAATGTTATGGCCCGTCGGACAGCGGAGGAAGCCTACATATGCCCACAGCTACGCCGACCGGTCTCCAGACCCCGCACAGCCCGAATATCAAACCCACCACAGCATCTCTGCCTCCCCAACCCACACCTCGCATTCTTCATCCCACCTCCCACCTCCCACCTCCTGACCGCACAATGAGCGCCCTCAAACCAGGCCCCGGCCTCATCTCCACCACCTCCTCCACGCCTCTCCCCACTCAGCAACAACAGCAGCAGCAGCAATCGCAGCAGGCAGTGCAGCAGCGGGCGCCGGGCCAGACGCCCGGGCTGCGGTACCCGTCGAACCGCAAGACCATCTACGACCGCAACCTGAGCCGGAGCAAGAACGCGGAGCTGAGCCGGGCGGCGTTTGCGTTCCTGTTCGTCGAGATGATTGGGTATGCGCAGAGGCGCGTCACGGGGATTGCGGATCTGGAGAAAAGGTGGGTTTTCGGCGCGTGTTCCTTGCTCTCGAATTTCCAGGAGAGGGCAAGTTAGGGGAATGATTGGGCTAGAGGATAGAGGGATTGGGAATCAGGGATCCAGGAAGCTATGAGTTGGGATTCAGACCCAGACCCAGACCAAGCACGGAACCAACACAACCGCTAACGCACCACGCGAACCCCCAGGCTAAACACGCAGGGCTACCCGCTCGGCCTCAAGCTCCTCGACCTGCTGCTAGCACGGCAGCCGCCCGGCTCCGCCGTCTCGCTGCGCCCGACGCGCATCCTACCCCTCCTGCAGTTCATCGCCCAGACGCTATGGCGCCACCTGTTCGGCCGCCCCGCCGACGCCCTCGAGCGCTCCGAGAACGACGCCGCCCAGTACATGCTCTACGACAACGAACCGCTCGTCAACACGTACATCAGCCTGCCGCGCGAGATGAGCCAGCTCAACTGCGCGGCGTACGTCGCGGGCATCATCGAGGGCGTGTGTGATGGCGCGGGGTTCGCGACTATGGGCGTGAGTGCGCATACTGTGGGCGAGGATGGGGCCGGCGAGGCCAAGGGGGGGATGTGGCCGGGCAAGACGGTGTTTTTGATTAAGTTTACCGAAGAGGTATTGGAGCGGGAGGAGATTTTGGGGAGGGGTGGATAAGCGTGTGAACGCCGGGAACACGGAAGGGAGTTGAACATAGAAATGGTGTTTAATGAATGTGTGAGCATTTTCTGGGCGTTGGGTGAAGATGGCATTCTGTCAAATCTAGCGGGCTAAGGCTTTTTTCACATTGGAGTTAAGGGAGGGAGAAGGGTGTGCGAGGAGGAATAGAAGTGCTATTGCCATTGCAGTTTAGTTCTGAGAGGTTTTGCTGCTTTGGTCGGAGTCTTCCTCCTTTGGGGACTAGATATCCTTGACGGTTACATATGCCCTACTTACCAGTCTCAGACTTGTAGGCATCCCCTTTGAGTATTTGCGAGTAATAATTAGAGCCAGTAGTGGTAGAAGCTTTAATAAAATGTACTTCAAAACATAACATAGCATAGAACTCGTACAATCTGCTTAGGCATCTGAAGCCATTCGTCAGAACATGACTGAGATGCCATAGTAAAGTACACGCCACAACGGCGCATGAGATAGTAATAGGCTTCTATACCGCGCTTACTTAGAAAGCTTTTTTTTAGACACCCAACCATCTTCCCTTATCAAACTATTGCCCTGTCCAACCAAGTTGCATATTCACCGTGGCGTACTCATGATTACTCACACAATACCGCCTTGATTTTTTATGCACAACATAGTATACAGAAACTCCGTACGTGACCTCCTTTCCAACCTGTAATCCATCCCCTCCCTGATTCCTGTGCCATCACCTATCCCATCACCATGCCTTTCAAGCCACCCATGTCACCTTCCTTGGCGGCGATCTCGAAGTAGCCATAAATAATAGTGACGGCCATAAGGATACCGGTGCCGCTGCCCAGAGCACCCATCAAGTCGCTTCCAACCGACAAAGCACCGATGCAAGCACCCCCGAAGGCCGCGGCCGTGGGGATGACGCGCTTGAGTTCCTTGTACATAGATTCCTCGCGGTGGCCAGCCATGACGAGTCCTTGTTCCTTGAGCTGTTTGGCGACGTCACGGGGGGAGGAGCCAGAAACCTCGATCCAGGTCTTGGAGAAGACGGCGCAGGCGACGAGCATGTAGACAATAAAGATGGCGGTCTTAAGGGGGTCGGAGAGGGCCTCGGTGATGCTGAGAGGAGGAGACCTGAGAAAACGATCTTGTTAGTACAGAGTGTGGTGTAGGTAGGAGTTTACTGACATGTAGTATGCGACACCAGAGGCGGCATAGAGCTGAGCCGATCCCTCGCGGGGTTCCCAGACACCGAGGAGGCGGACAAGTAGGTTCTCAGAGAAACGAGAGTACAGCATTTGGCTGACGATGAAGATGTTGGAGGAGAGCGCAGATTGCAGCATGATGGGCATGTTGGAGGTGTAGAACAGGCGGACGGGGTAAGAGCCGCGGACACCACGCTGGCGCGAAGATTTGACGGGGATTTCGACGCGGAAGCCCTGGAGATAGATAACGGCGCCGAAAACGATGACGGTCGCTAGCAGGTTCATGACGTTGGGCAGGTTTTGTCGGTAGAAAGCCTCGCGGAGAGCGATGGTCTTGTTTGGCCATGTAAAAAGGAGGTGGATAAGGGCGATAATGGCACCTTCGAATTCAGGGCCGCGTCCAGTGTTGATAGTGGTTGGAGAGAAAGCCTTCCATACAATCGACTCGCAAATATTGGTCGCAATGAAGAGAGAAATACCGCTTCCAAGACCATAGCCTTTCTGGAGCAGTTCATCGAGAAGGATGACAATGAGACCAGCGATGATGAGCTGGACTACGAGGAGAACACAGATTCCAGCGCCGAGGTCGGAAGGCTGGCCGTAAAGGCCAGAAAGGACATACACGACCGCTTGACCAAAGGACAAGATGATGGCAAGAAGCTTCTGTGCGGTCTGGTACAGTTCGCGATCCGTCTTCAGGTCCAAGTTGACATCAATCAGATGGGTACCAGCCAAAAGTTGGAAAACCATGCCCGAGGAGATAATGGGTGTTATTCCCAGCTCCATCAAAGTTCCACGGTTACTTGCCATCATCATTCGCAGCCAATATAGTGGATCTGAAGTATCTGATGACACAATTCCGTAAAGAGGCATTTGGCTCATGACCAAGAAAACTAGGAGAGTGAGGCCCGTCCATATTACACGGTTGTTGAACGGGACTTTGGTCTCTGGAAGCTGGATCTCGGGAACGAGAGGTACGAACGGTTTTACGAGGTCGAGGAAGCGTACTATATTGCAATTGAGAAGTCAGTCACGCTGTATTGAGAGTGATTGTTTTCAAGAATGGGGGTATTGCGGAGGCTCGAGGCGCAAGGGGAAATGAGACTTACGGCCACTCATGGTTGCGGTTGAATGGCTCTATATTAGTACAAAAGAGACCAAGGGAGTGAAAGATTGTAGGAAGGGGCGTATGAATAGAAGAGAAGAATAGAAAGAGAAAGGAACAGCTAGCTGAATGCTTTGCAGTGGATACGTGGTCGCTAAACGGGGAATCTCAAAACCCAAAATTATATAAGCATCTAGTTTCTTGGCATTTGAGGTCTGTCCCCCAACCACACGCTTCCATTTTACGCGTAGCAACTTGGAAAGGGGCATCGAAATGTGCATAAACATATACATACCTTTCATACCTAGAGCCTGCAACATTGGTAATTGATTGTGAAGGTTTTCTCGATTCATAGTCTGCTGCTCCCAGTTGCGCTCCGGTATCGTTCGCGGTTGCTAGTCACGTCGCATATTTTCACTACGAGGAACATGTTTCGAAGGTCCCGCAATAACTCAATTGCAAGTAAAATTATAGGCATCGTTGGAGCATGTTGCTGACTTTATATAAATTCCACTCGAGACTTGCAAATTCACAGGCAAGTAGAAAACGAAACAGTACTTCCCTATTCTCTGCCACAGGGGCTCCTTTGTCAATCTGATCAGTCACTATCTGGCCAGTAGTTTTATATCGATATCAGGAGCCTACAGTAATATCACTTTCATCGCCCTTATGACATGATTCATTACAAGAACAAGACAATAAACACTTGCGGCTTCCGGAAGCCGGAGATTCGTTCCAGCATACCACGGAATGACACACCAGCTGTTATCAGGACACCAGGAAACCCTTTTTAATTGTATGGGGGTGCTATGTGGAAGGCTACGGAGTTACGAGCGACGTGGAGTCCAAAGCTGTGCCAGGTTCAATATGCAACCTTATTCTGACCTTGCTCTGACCTTTCTATTCATGGTCCATTATTGTTATCTTCTTTCGGAAATCTTACCGCAAAGGGGAATACTTACTGTACCTGTCGTTATCTCATCTCTCGCTTATCATTGGGTGTCAATATATGATCACACGGCTGTCAGCCATGTCATCTTCACAAAACAAATATCTTACAACATCGACATAAAACAATATTCTGGGGAGGGGAAATCTGAGCACAAAGCTTAAGACCAACTGAGAGACTAAGACCCATCCGGTCCGAAATAACACATGGTTTTGAGCCATAATCTTAACCCTTTAGCCCTTTGGTCAGCTGCGGGGTTTGGTGGTGGCTATGCTGCAGTCAACGTGCATGCTGAGGTATGGAAAAGGCAATACGAGCACATCAAACATCTTGCCGCAAGGCTTTAACTTCCAGCCCGTTACCAATCGTAGCCCTGTCTCTTGCAATCGCCCTAAAATATGCACTGTGTTGTACATCCTGGCGCATCCGGTTGAAAGCACGTGTTGATCTTGGTGATCAAACGACAGAGTTTATGCCTTTTGAAGTAATACGCACGGCCATTTTAACGTATTTTTACCTTTTTTAAGGCATAAATCTACGCATTTTGATTAGCGTGATCAACACGCACTTTCAACCGGATGCGCCAGGTGGTGTACACAGCATCAATTATTCGTTGCACGTCCCTCCCGTTGTGCGCATCTTTCCAACGGTTTTTTGAAAGGTTTGGTAATCACAGGGCGGAGTTTTCCTCGTGGCGTAACAGATGCTCTTCTCCAGCCGTTGTTAGTATAAAATATCAGACCAGCTCTCAGGTTTCAATCCAGCATACTTAACTTTACTTTGGTTCTAATCCCGCGAACAAAAGACACTGAAATTGTGACTTCTCAGATATGCTTAAATTCGCCAGTTTACTTGCTCTAGGAGCATTGCCTCTTGTACTTGGCCAGTATGGCGCTCCAGCCGATAGTTCCTCTGCCTCTGCTGCTCCCAGCGCAACTACCTCTGCCAACCCCAACATTCACACTGTTTCTGTGGGTCAAGGTGGCTTCATCTTTACGCCCAACACCACCGTTGCCTCTATTGGCCAGCAGGTTGAATTCCAGTTCTTCCCACCAAACCACACTGTCACTCAATCCTCCTTCGAAAATCCCTGCCAACCACTGAACTCTACATCGTTCTTCAGTGGTTTCATGGTCACTCAAAACTCACCTGGTGTAAGATATATCACTACATAGTTCTACAAACAGTGCTCTAACTTGACATACAGCCCCAGACTTTCATTATCAACATCACAGATACCAATCCAATCTGGTTCTACTGCGCTCAGAATATTCCTGGGGACCACTGCGCTCTCGGCATGGTTGGCGTGATAAATCCTCCGTAGGCCTCCATGCCATTCTTTTATTTTTAGGTCAGCTCTTCAGGATCAAACATTCTAATCACCATTTAGGTCATCCGGCCCAAATACCCTTGACGCCTTCGCAGCAGCTGCTAAGAAAACCAACTCCAGTATAGCCCAACCTTCGGCGATGGGCGGCATCGTCGCATCCAAGACGACTGGCGCCCCAGCATCTGCTAGCTCCACTGGAGCCTCTGCACCTAGGCAACCTGATTATAGCTCTGGCATTATTGGTGCGTTCGCGGGGTTCTTCGCGCTTCTACTACTGTGATGTAGAGTACGAGTATCTTACGATATTCTGATTTGAAACTTGGAAAGGATCGAACAGGAAGGTGTCGACCAAAATCGGATTTGCATACCGCCCTGTTGCCTACCACCTTATTACTCACCCCCCTTTTTTTGTTGCCTGCACTTGCCTCATGTATATACAGTCTCTTTTTCTTCATAGATCAATCGACACACGAGTTCCTGAAGCACAGTGTTATGGTGATATCTACTCGAGAGCGCTTCTATTTGAATCTTCATTGTAGCAGGAGATTCTCGTACTCTTTTGTAAAATATCAAGTTCGAGAATGAGACTGTGTCCTATTGAGGGAGGCTCTTGAGCCTCTATATATACAGCCGAAATCAACTGCCAAGACACCCCTGATCTATACCTAATATAGGAAAGCTAAACCGAACATCTGACATCTTTTGACACCAACCATCCATATTGGCGACATGTCTTATGGTCAGATGATAGGGCCCTGAATCCCTGACCACAACTTTAACTCTATAACGAACCCTTAATCCTATCATGATTTACCCTTATCGGACATTGCTCAATCCTATACCGAAAAGCAATCTCAAATAATCTACGGCCATTTGCTTCGTTCCCTAAATCTTTACCTGCTCTACCGTCATCATTGATATCACTCTCTGTTCTTCTACCAAAACAACTCTGAATCAGAAAGGTATTATTTAACATTTGTGCTACAAGAAAGTGAATACAACTAATTTGCTTGCATCTATCCTCCCATTACAGCTTTAGAGAGAAATCTCAGATGTGAACTTTATGTCAAATTTAATCCAGCCCATGACTCACAAAAATAGCTTAAATAAGAGCATCACCTTCAACTGAGAAACCAGCATGCACCCTACGAGACCAATTTAACTGAAGATCCTAGGCGAGTTAATCTTATGACTATACAGCGCCATCCTTTCCGCCTGCTCAAATCTCCTTAAGAATAACGAAAGTGCCCTAAAATCGATCAGATTGAACCATAATTCGTGCCGTTTGCTCCACGTCGCTCAGATTGTTGAAAATTACCATCATCCCCACTCAGTCGCACCGCGCTATACCCGCTCCTCGCCTGCCGCCATCTCAAAACCCATTTCACAAGGCCCCAAACAACGACAACGAGAGCACCAACAATAGCGGCCAAGATGTCTCTCCACGGTGATCGCCCAGGTTGGCCAAATTGTGGCGGCCGCGTCGGACGCTCATGGTAGTTCGACTCAGGATCAATACCCACGGTAACATTTCCATGAAAGATATCCCCATCCATTTGCACATCCACAATTTGGTCTCCACCATTACTACCCACGTAAACCCCATCATCGCCATTCATCTCCGGGAGCAGCGTCTTCCTCCTGCTCATATACGGCTCACGCGTCTTACTTACCTCGGTCACCAACTCATCCGCAAAGAAAAGCTGTCCCGTATGCGCAACCTTTCCGCCGCCAAGGAACACCCCGTGTGACAGCGTGACGTTGCCGCTGTGGATGCGGAGGTGGATGTGCGTTGTGCGCCCCTCATACCATCCCGGCCATACGGTGTTGAATCTTGCGACGCCAGAGTCATCGGTGGCTTGCACGCCGCGCAGCCAGTGCGAGGACTCGATCGGGGTGCCGCGGGCGGTCAAATGGGAGGTGGAAGAGAGGAGCGAGCTAGTGGACCAGCCGGAGTACTCGCCCATTGCATCGGCGTGCCAGATATCAGCAAAGACATTGGGGACGGCAGAGCAGTTTTGGGCGTTTAGGACTGTGATTTCAAGGGATAGAGGGATAGAGGGATGCCCGGACGGTCTTCGGTGATGTTTGTGCGGATGAGGGGGTGCGGGATGTAGAATGGTCCTTCCGCGGTCTCTTTGGTGAGGATGCAGTGGACTTTACGGGAACAGATATCGCGAGTTTGTCCGAGGCGGAGAGACTGAGAGGTGGATAAGGAAGGTGGAGAGTGGGCTGTCGCCAATGCAACGAGAGTAAACAGTTGTAGGAGAATCATTATGAAGGATGATACGAGAGACTCTTGCTTAGAATGTTATACAGGAAAAAGGACTAGATTAGGCGGAAAGCTTCGGGAAAGTTTGGTATTCTTTGCATAGCGCTAGAGGGAGGGGCGTACGACGATGAACGCGCGTCTCTCTGCCCAACGAAAGTAGAGCTGATCTTAGTCCTGTTCTCGGCCAGAGCTAGTTTAAATCGGTGTTATCGTTTCACGAGGATGTGCCCATTTACCTCAGCAAGCTCAGACGCGATTCTGTTGGTGCGGAGTCAATCGGCCCGCAAGCGAATGACTAACCACGTTTGTGGTAAACCACCAGAATCACGTCTGAGGCACATTTCCAACGTTTATTACCC
>Ga0307507_10007953_pt1 | contig 14979 bp, 15 predicted proteins | sample 7_EM_MG_FD_207223 | JGI IMG/M metagenome (GOLD analysis project Ga0307507, IMG submission 207223) | Populus trichocarpa ectomycorrhiza microbial communities from riparian zone in the Pacific Northwest, United States - 7_EM | ecosystem: Host-associated > Plants > Roots > Unclassified | place... | reverse complement strand
CTGCTTGCGCTGGTGCACCCCGCGCTGCTCGCGCTGCCCCTGGTCGGCCTGCTGGCGCTACGGCTCCAGGTGGCGTCCCGGAGGATCTCCGCCCGCGCACAGGACAAGACGGCGGCGGACTACCGGCTCGCGGCGCAGCTGACCCTACTGGCGGCCGCCCCCGCCGCAGGCAAGGAATTGCGCGTCAGCGGCGTCGGGCCCGAGATCCGCCGCCGCCAGCGGGAAGCCCGGGGCCGGGCCGACGCCCTCATGGGCCGGGCGCAGTGGCAGGTGGCTGCCATGGGGGCCACCGCCGGGCTGCTGAACACGCTGTGCCTGCTCGGCGCCGTCGGCTTTGTCACCTCGCTCGCCGCCGAGGGAGCGGCCAGTCTTGGTGCCGTGCTGCTCGCGGTGCTGCTGGCGGGCCGGTTCGTCGGGCATGTGGCGGGGCTGGTGGCGACGACCGGCATCGTCGTCGACCTGCTCCAAAGTGCCGAGCGCTTCCGCTGGCTGCGCTCGTACGCTCACCGCATGCGCCCGGCTGCCCCGACGGCCGAGGTCCCGGCCGCGCTGCGGCAAGGCATCAGCGTCGATGCGCTGACCTTCCGCTATCCCGGCACGCATGCCCGCGTGCTGCGGGACGTCAGCCTGCGGCTGCCCGCGGGGGGCGTGGTAGCGCTGGTCGGTGAGAACGGCTCGGGCAAGTCCACACTGGTCAAGCTGCTGTGCCGAATGTACGAGCCGACGCAGGGGCGGATCCGGGCCGACGGCGTGGAACTGGCCGCGCTCGATCCGGAGCGCTGGCGGAACCGCCTCAGCGCGGGCTTCCAGGATTTCGTACGGTTCGAACTCCTGGCACGCCAGGCGGTCGGGGTGGGCGACGTGCCCCGAATCGAGGACCGGGAAGCAGTCGCGGACGCACTGGGCCGCGCGGGAGCGGCCGGGATTCCCGCCGAGCTGCCGAACGGCCTGGATACCCGGTTGGGCCGGCAGTGGCCGGAGGGCGTCGATCTGTCCGGCGGCCAGTGGCAGAAGCTGGCCCTGGGGCGGGCCCTGATGCGGACCCGGCCGCTGCTGCTCGTGCTGGACGAGCCGACGGCTTCCCTCGACGCCGAGACGGAGCATGCCCTCTTCGAGCAGCTCATGGAGGCGGCCCGGGAGGCGAACGGCACTGGCGCGGGGACCATCACCTTGCTGGTGTCGCACCGCTTCTCGACCGTACGTGCCGCCGACCTCATCGTCGTCCTCGACGGCGGCGCGGTGGCGGAGGTGGGCGACCACCGGCAGCTGATGGCGCGCGGCGGGCTCTACGCCGGGATGTACGGGATGCAGGCTCGCGCGTACCGATGACTGCCGCGGCGCCGGGGTGGGTGACCGCCACTGGCGCCGTCGGCTTCCCCTGCTTCCTCATGCCGCCGTCGGGCTGCCGCAACCGTCGGCCAAGCAGGTCGTGCCGCCGCCGGTACGGCCAAGCCACCGGAGCCGTCCGGGCAACAGCATGAAAGCCACACCCGGCGCTCCTGGTTGCGCCAAACCTCCGAATGGCCCGCCAACCGGACAGGCCTGCGTACAGCATGACGAGAGCGCCGACCCTGTCGGCGCTCTCGCTGTTGGGCAGTTCCGGTCGGACAGGGCGCTTACACGGCGCCGGTGGCGGCCGCCGGGCGCAGCCACTCTCCGTCGAGCGGCTCAAGATCGCTGACGTGGCCGACGAACCTGGCGAACGCCGACATGTCGGCGATGGCCATCGCCAACCGAACGACCCTGGTCTCGGAGCCGGCGTCACCCGCGCTTGCCAGCCAGTCGGTCATGAGGTCAGCGGTCTGCCCCAGCCGGGCACGGAAAGAGTCCGTGACAGCGTACGGCCCTTCCTGCACCAGCATTGTGGAAAATTCCGCCCAGATGTCCGCACTGAGCGGGAATACGCCCTCCGCTACGCCCGTGCGGTACAGCCGGTCGAAGTCGAGGTTCTGGTACCACGCGGTCATCTCCGTACGGAACGTCCCGGAGTCCAGCAGCGACACGACCTCGCCCATCAGGGCGCTCGCGTTCCGCAGCTTCGCCTCGGCCGAGCCGACATACACCGCTGCAGAGGCGGCGCCATCCTGGTGGTCGGCAAGCTCCATGGCCTTGTAGACGTCGCTGGCCGCGCCGAGCAGTGCGAGTCCGGCGCCTGCGGAGAGCCGCTTCTTGTCGCGCAGCGACTCAGAGCTCATCTTGAAGGCCTTATTGCAGTTGACGCTCATCCGTCCTTCCTCCTTATACGTTGACGGCGGCGGATTCGCCCACCGTGCCCAAGACATTGATGATGGCGAGTGCCTGCCCGTAGATCCGGATGCGATCGAATCGCGTGATCGCTTTCCACGGGAATTGCTGCCACGCGAGCGGCTCCGCCGTTGCGGCCACGCGGTCGAAATTGTCGAGTTCCGTGGAGAACTCGCGCAGTTCGGAGATGAAGTGGCTGAACGCCAGCTCGTCCCCGCCCTCTTCGAACCGTCGGACGATGGCGCTCAGAGATTCCCGATCGAGCGTGACAAGACCCAGGCCGCAGGCCTCATCGAGAATCTCCCGCACTCGGAAGGAACCGCCGCCGACCGACCTGAGCAGGTCGTCGTGGACGGCGTAGAAGCCCAGCTCCTGGGCGATGGCGTGCGAGTTGTCGTACTCCGCCAGGGCCGCCCTGATCGCGACAGCGGCACAGGACACACGCACTGCGGCCTGGCGCAGGTCGTCCAGCTCCAGGTCGGAGAGAACGAGGTGGAGTTCGGCGCCGGCCCTCATGAGGTGGGCAGAACCAGTGGCGATCGGAGTGTCTACCCGATCGTAGAGGTCGATATTCTCCTGGCCCGGCAGCGCCATACTGAAAGGTGGCTTGACGTTGCAGATGAGGCTCATTGTGGAATTTCTCCTTGGACGGTTTGCCTTACCCATGCCTGAGCCGACGGCATCGAGGATGCCGAATTGGGCAGGGGATGGAGGACCACCCGATGGATAAGGCTGTTAAGGTTCGATGCTTGCAGGAGAATTTTCGTGGTGCCTCAAATACTGGCCGGAGCCGGACAGCTCCGGATCCGCCCGGACAGGTCCGGGGCCGTGCCGGCAGAATTTCCGACTGAGCTGGACGTACGACGGTTTGACGGACGGTACTGGCAATCACTCAGCGTCACATACCGGATGGCGGCGGCCACGCCAGAACACCGCCGATCCGGTCCGTTGAGCGGAACAGGGCGCGACAGTCGACTCCGCGCACGTCACGCTGCCTACAGGGACTCCGGCGGCAACGGCCGCGGAAACAACGATCCGGCAAGCCGCAGAACCGACCCGAGCCTCGGCTCCGAAACATCACCAGGCCGTCGGGCCGCGTATCCATCAGAAAATTCGGCGATGCGGGTGGGACCTCTGGACAGGGGACGGGAGGGGCATGGATCGGTTGTCCGAGAAGGGCCTTGGCGGTGAGGTGCGAAACGGTGCGAACGGGATCGACAACTCGGAGAACATGGCCGCTGTGCTGCGCCAGCTGCGACGCCGGGCAGCCCGGCAACAGGGCGACTCGCAGCTCACCTACCGGGAGTTGGCCGCCAGGACAGGGTGGGCGCATGGGGTGATCGGGGACTACTTCACCGGCAAGACGCTGCCACCGGTCGACCGGTTCGACGTCCTGGTGCGGCTGCTCGGCGCCACCGCCTCCGAACAGGGCGCACTGGCCACGGCCCGCGACCGAGTCGAGGAACGACGACGGAGCCACGGCAGCACCATGCCTCGTGACCTTGGGGAACGAGCGACTCGGACGCCCGTACCGCACGATCTGCCACCGGACATTCCCCATGTGGCAGGCCGGGCAGAGGAGTTGGCACACCTGGATCTGCTGCGGCCTCAGACGCCGCCCGGCCCCTCCATGATCGTGGCACTGGACGGGCCGGCCGGTGTCGGCAAGTCGGCGCTGGCCGTGCATGCCGCCCATCTGCTGGCCCACCGCTTCCCCGACGGGCAGCTCTACGCGGATCTGCAAGAGACCACCGACGGCCGGCCGGCCGCGGTGCTGGCCCGGTTCCTACGAGCTCTGGGCGGTCCTGCCGAGCCGCCCGACGACGAGGTGGAGGCTGTTGCGATGTACCGCGCACTGACGGCGAACCGTCAGCTGCTGGTCGTCCTGGACAACGCCCAGGACGCCGCCCAAGTGCGGCCCCTGCTGCCGACTGCCCCGGGCTGCGCGGCTTTGGTCACCAGTCAGCGCATCCTCGCCACGGTAAACGGCGTCGTACAGCTGCATGTGGATGTACTCCCGGAGGAAGCGGCGCTGGCGTTCCTCGGCGCGTTCGCCGGTGAGGGCCGCCTGCGCGCGGACCGTTCGGCGGCCGAGCTCATCGTCCGGAGCTGCGGGTATCTCCCGCTGGCGTTGCGCATCGCAGGTGCCCGGCTGGCTGCTCGTCCGCACTGGCCGGCGCGCGCACTCGCCGACCGGCTGGCCAATACCCGGCACCGGCTCGACGAGCTGGAGTACGACGATTTACGGGTTCGAGTCAGCTTCCGCAAGAGCTACGAGGCACTCCTGCGCAGCAGCAGCTCCGAGGACCGCGCCGCCGCGGCCGCGCTTCCGCTGCTCACGACGCATGACGACGCGTGTCTGAACCTGCGAAGGGCGGCCCGCACTCTGGGATGTACGCAGGCGGCAGTGGAGTCGGTGCTGGAACGGCTCGTGGATGCCCAGTTGCTGGAGTCGCCGGCGCCGGGCTGCTATCGCTTCCATGTCCTGTTCAGGCTGTTCGCTCTGGAACAGGCGTGAAAAACGCGAGAGCGTGACGGCGTTCCCATGGGTGCGGATCGCACCGCCTCCGCAGGTCATAGACGTGCTGGTCAGAAGGGGTGCCTCTTGCTGAGGGGTGCCCCTTCTGCGTGGGGCTGTCTCACCTTGGCGCGGCTCTGTCGCGTTGTTAATCAGTGCGTGTGGACCAGGCGTGGACCGGATTGGAGACGCGCGCTGACTTGTGACCAGGGTCTATGCACCTGTGAAGGCACGAAGCTCCTTGGTGCTCTGTACGGAGTTACCGTTATTAGTACCGAGCCTCTTGCAAGTCGAAGTGGGCTGGAACCTTAAGTAGTTCACTGAGATCAGCGTTCTGGCGGAGCTGCTCAGGGGAGGACCCGCGCCGGAAGAGCACACCACCCGCTTCGGAGCCGCCGAGGGTCAGATGGTCGGCGGAGCGTCGGAGCCACGTCCCCTCTCGCACCGCCACGACAGGAACATCATTCTCCTCAAGGAACTCTTCCAGTCGCTTGGACCGAGTTTCTCCCATGTGCGTGCTGTCAGGGTTGCGCTCAACATAGTGAGGATTTATCTGGAATGGCACCAGATTCAGTGCGCCAAAGGTTGGTGGCTCAACAATAGGCATGTCGTTCGTGGTGCGCAGGGTAGGGCACGCCATGTTTGTGCCCGCGCTTGACCCCATGTAGGGGACGCCGCCGTGGACGCGGTCGCGAATGACGCGAACGAGGCCCGTATCGTGCAGCGCTTTAAGTAGACGGAAACTGTTGCCTCCACCGACAAATATGACCTCCGCGTTTTTGGCGAGGTCGACAGGGTCCCCATTGTGCGCGCCTTTGACGTTCACTTCCAAAGAGGCGAGAGCTTCGGCGGCCTCGGCGGTGTACCGATCATGATCGGCCAAGGCGAAGGGTACGAACAGGACCTCCTTTAGCCCGCTCAAAATTTCCGATATCGGTTCCAGTGCGTGTTCAAGGTACTTCCGCCCGAACACGGTGGAATTCGAAAGCAGCAGCAGTTCCATGGCGCCTTTTCTACGAAAGGAGTACGGGGATGATCAGCTTGGCTCCGAAGGCAATTACGACCACGCCAGCGATGCAATCCAAGCCGCGTTGAACGGGTGGTTTGTTCAGCCAGTGCCCTAGGAAATGGACACCGAGAATCAGTAGGCTAAACCAAATCAAGTCGATGACGTTATGAATCAACGCCAGCATTAACCCCATCAGGAAATGGGGTGCTCCTTCAGGGATGAACTGAGGCAACATTGCCATGTAGAAGAGGCCGAAGCGTGGATTGAGCAGGTTCGAAAAAAATCCTCGTGACCAAGCCCGAAAGGGCACATCCTTGCTAACCGTCGAGCTCATGGAATCGTCATCAGAAGTCTGCTCACGTCCTCGTCTTCGAGCACGACGGAGCATTCCGATTCCCAGCCAGATCAAGTAAATGGCGCCCGCGACGCAGAGGACGGTATACGCAGTTGGCGAGGCCGCGAGAATCGCACTTGCCCCGACAGCAGCAGCCAATCCCCAGCACAGCACACCGATGCAGATTCCGAAAACAGTGGCATACGCAATTCGTGTACCCTGACTCGCTGCCGCCCGGAGGACGAGGGTGGTGTCCAACCCCGGAGTAATGGTCAGAACTGTTGCGACGGCGATGAATGCGCTGATCTCCGATACGATGCTCACTGGATCAATCCTTTTAAGGTACAAAGAGGATGTAGCTGGCCAATGTTGCTATGGAAAAGCCGATTATTCCGCGAGGCTTCAGAAGCGCAAAAGCCGTGTGAAGTATTATGCCGATGGATATGGCCCACGGGCGAACTTGCGGCACGAAGAGAGCAATGGGAATCGCGAGTTCCAGGATGATTGTTGCCTGTGCGGAGAGACGCCACTTCCTTATGCCGGCAGGGCTGTCATCCAGAGCCTTCAGCAGGGCGCGAGGATAGAAGAATTCTCTGTACGGTAGCCGATCCTTCACTTCTTCCGCTCCATGCACGAATTGTGCGAGCAGCAATCCACTCATGAATTGAGGTGATCGAACCTTTAGCCAAACCCCGTTCCAATAGAGGTCAATCGTTATCAATACTGCAAGGAATTGGGCCCAGGTGTTTGCCGAAGAAATCTGATCGGAGATCGTGAAACCATTACCGAGATTTCCGGCAGGGAGTAGGCAAGCAACCATCAGGGCTATGTAGATGGTGTTGTAGCGGTACTCGTAGATGAGTTCATAGAAGAGTCCGCCCAGTACTAGTAGAGCAGATATTCTGGGCGAAATTCCGCAAGTTACAGCAATGCTCGCGAGTAGGCGGATTGCGATTACTGGACGGTAGGTAGCGCTAATTAGGTCTGCTTGATCCTTCCCCATTCGCTGTTGCAAGGCATGGTGCGTGTATCCGCCTCGTTCTAGGCGGTACCATCCCCGGTAAAGCAGCGCGAGCGAGAACTTGGCGAAGCACGCGACACCGATCAAGATACGGAAATACTGCACTCGGCTTTCAGATGTCGGAGTCGAGAAACCTGATGCAATTGAATCAAGAAACCACATGACTGTCCTCGACTATGATCGGTTTTTCTCCACCTTCCCAGAGCATGCGACCTGTTCCGTTCACTTGGCCGCGCTCTATGGCTATGTAGTCCACCACTAGCTGAAGCTCACTAGGTGATATTGCGAACTCTCCGGATGGGAGGAAGTCAAAGACATTCACGTTCTCGGTAGCTTCGTCATCGCCAGCCTTGAGATTGACGATCACGGAACAACCGATAGTGAACATTGGCCAACTGAGAATTTTCCCCGATTCACGAAGGAAGCCGACCCAGATCATCCTCAATAAGACGAGCACCGTTACTGACACCTGCGCAGCACTGATCAGGTCGGCTCGTGTCATCGCAGAATCCCCTTACCCAGAAGTCAGCCATGCGGAGCGGACCGGTCGGCCCCGTTTTAAAACGGGGCCGACCGGTCCTTTTACCCGGTGAATCAGTGGTCGCGGCGCTCCGCCTTGGCCGGGTTGGCGAGGGTGACGCCGCTGATGATCTTGACGATCTTCTTCATTTCATCCTCCATTTGGTTATGCGGTATGCGCTTCACGGTTCCCCGTTCTCGGGGGAAAGCGCATGATCTCGACGCCAGAAACGTAAGAGGCGCCCGCGAGGCTGGTCAAGGGCAGGGAATGAAAACGTTGAGTCATACATAGATGCGCGACATGGGACAAACTGCACCTACTCGGTGCCGCGCCGACGGGTATTTAGACAGCTTTTTCCGGTGGGGGGTGCGCAACATTTTCCCACCTATCTTTCATTGAGTGTTAATCAAGGATTTTCTATGGCGTCACCTATGGTGGCATTCGCGATCGATTAGCGTGACTGTGTGTAGTCATTCTTGATGGACGGTAAAGAAATTCTCATTACTTCGCATGTGAAATGCTTAGGCCCAGCGAGTCATGGGCTTAGGGGGTGGCTGGAAGTCGAAGTCCGAGAGATGGCGCGATATGAACGGCCCAAGCGCGGGGCAAGGTTCACGACCGCGCAAAGGCGCCATACCTCCCCGGCGCGGGGTGAGGATGACGCCTGTTGCATGGAAAGTCGCGCCGACTACTCCGCTTCGACGGCCTCCAGGGCCCGTTCTATCTGCTGGTTCGCGCGCCGCTGGTTACGGTGAATCGCCTTGGCGTAGAAGCGGAACAGAACCGCGATGCTGTGGCCCGCCCGGCGAGCGACCTCGGCAGGGGACACACCGGACTCAAGCCAGAGCGAGACGCCCGCGTGGCGCAGGGAGTACAGCACGTCAGCCAGCGGCGAGGCTGCCTCGGCCTCCGTCAACGCTGCGACTCGGGCGGCCTTCCACGCCTCCCCATACTCCTTGGACAAGAGGTGGCCACCCTGAGCTGCTCGAAACAGTCGGCCGTCCTCGGCAGTGCCGAACTCTTTGACGTGCTTGCGGACCAGACGCACGAGAACCGGTGGAATCGGTACCGGCCGGGTCGCCTTGCGGGCCCGCTTCTTCAGGCCACGCGTATCGAACGACTCACCCGTGTCGGTCCATCCGGAGCCGACTCGGGGCATGCTCGTGGAGAGCAGGACTTCACCCCAGCCCTCTTCCGGAAGGGCGAAGTCGATCTCACGGAGACCGGCCGCCTCACCAGGTCGGTTGGCCGCGTAGTAGAGGCAGCCGAAGAACGCCATCAAGTGCCGTCCGCGGTCGCCCTGTTCACCGACGGCGTTGATCAACTCCTTTGCCAGCTTGGGGCCGGGGACGAACCGGAAGTCGATCTCGTCGTCGGTCTCGGGCGCGGTCCAGTCGACCTTGTCGAGGGGCAGGGTCGTCAGCAACCCCCGCTCCACCGCGTACCGGAGACAGTTGCTGAAGACCGTCCGCTTGCGGTTGACCGTGTTCTCTGCAGCGGCCGTGCCGTCCTGCTTCAGCTTCAGCGCGTCGAGCGCCGTACGCACCACCGAGGGTGTGTTGAGGTCGGTGACGTCCACGGACTTCCGGCTGATCCAGTCCAACGCGGCCACGATGTCCGCAGGGGGCTCTTCGACGTCGAGACGCGGCCTCAGCGTTCCGTCATCGCCGAGGACGAAGCGGTAGACCCACGAGTAGAGCGCGATCCGGAGCACCTTCGAAGCCGGAGCCCCGCGCTTGTCCTTGACCAGCTTCGGCGTGATGGTCGCCAGCGTGTCAGCAATGCTCGCGCGGTGCTTGGCCGAGGCGCCCGGCCACTTCATCTCGGCGTACGCACGGGTATGGGCGTACCAGGTAGAGGAGTTGAGCGCCTGCACCTCCGAGGCGGGCAGGCCGGTTTCCGTGTCGAACTGCTCGCGGTTGCGCAGGGCGGTCAGCAGCTCCGAGCGTCGACCGTCGGCCTGAGCCTTGATCTTGTAGCTCTTGGAGAAGGGCCGGGCACCGACGCGCCACCGGAGCTAAAAGGCCGCCGCACGGTCGGGCCGCTTGCGGATACCCCAGATCTGAACGTCGTACGTCAGCATGCTTCCGGCACCTCGCAGGCGTCGAACCAGGCGTCGAGGTCGGCCCGGCGTATGCGGATCTGCCCGTTGGGCAGCTTCAGATGCCTGGGCGCTTTGCCCCGAGCGCGCATCCGGTAGAAGGCGGCCCGGGACACCCCGATCTCGTCCAGAGCTTCGGCCAGCTTCAGCGTCTGCCTGTTGGCCTTGGTCGGAGTGGTCACAGCCAGGGTTCTCCTTCGGACTTGATGCGTTCGGCGTGGGCGATGTCGTGGCGGACCTGGGCGGCGAGGAGTTCTTCGCCGGGGCGGTAGCCACTGCTGAGGTAGGTCCAGGAGGAGGCGGTGACGAGGGTGGTGTTCTCCTCGGTGGTGGGGAGGCCGGCGCGGGTGCGGGCGGCTTCGGCCTGGGCCAGTCGCCAGGCGCGGCGTACGTCGCGGAGTGCGCCGAGGGTGGTGGAGTAGGCGCGGGATTTGGTGGAGAAGTGGCCGCGGAAGCCGAGCATGTGTGCCCACTTCCAGAGCTTGAGGTGAGCGAACTCCGGCAGGTGGCCCAGGGCCCATGCGGTACGGATCATCTGCCGTACGTGCTGCTGGATGGGCAAGGCTTGGATGGGTTCGGTCTGTCCGGTGCCGTCGCAGTCGGCGCACCGGTCGTGGAAGCCGTGGTGAGAGGCTGGCCGTCCTGGCCCTGGCCCGCCGCCGCGTCAACGTCTCTGGGCACTCCTACGCGACGGGCGGACCTATGAGGCCGTGCCGCCCACCGCTCACGCGGCTTGACAGACGACATTAGGAATCACTGGTCGGTCAATGTCACGCGGGTGCGGCAGGTGACCCGGCCGGAGATCGACAAAACGGCTGTGACGGAATGCCGGGATCGGCAACCAGGTTGCGTGGATGACGAGTTGAGCCTTGACGACGCGACGAACGGATGCGCATGCGTGGATTCATCACCGCCCCGGCCAGGCACGCGGGGCTGCGGCTGGCCGACGACCTGCCCGAGCCGTTGCCTGCACCTCACGAAGCCGTCGTCGAGGTGCGGGCGTACGCCGTCAACCACGACGAGCTCAACCTCATCGCCCGCCGCCCCGACGGCTGGCGGCCGGGCCAGGACGTGGCGGGCGTAGTCGTCCAAGCGGCCGCCGACGGCAGCGGCCCGAACCCTGGCACACGGGTCGTCTGCTATCTGGACTGGGAGGGCTGGGCCGAGCGGATCGCGGTGCCCACGCATCGCCTGGCCACCCTCGCCGACCGCGTCCCCTTCGAGCAGGCGGCGACGCTGCCCATCGCCGGGCTGACCGCACTGCGCGCCCTGCGCGTCGGCGGCGCGGTGCTCGGCCGCCAGGTACTGGTCACCGGCGCCACCGGCGGAGTGGGACAGTTCGCTGTGCAGCTCGCCGTCGCGGCCGGGGCTCACGTCACCGCTCAGGTCAGCAGCTCCGAACGGGAGGCGGAGGCCCGCGCGTTGGGCGCCCGGCAGGTCGTCACCTCCCTGGAAGACGACACCCTCGGCCCCTACCACCTGGTCCTGGACGGCATCGGCGGCCCGCAGACCGCGCAGGCCGTACGCCGGATCGCGCCCGGCGGCCACCTCGCCTGGTACGGCAACATCGGCGGCCCGGCCGAACTGCGCCTGGGCGACTTCTACGCCCAGGGCTGGAACGCCCACGTCGTCGGCTTCATCAGCCCGGTACCGGACGAGACCAAGGGCGAGGACCTGGCCATCCTCGCCGACCTCGTCGCCGACGGACGCCTCATCCCCCGCATCGGCCTGACCCTCGACTGGGAGAAGACCCCGGAAGCACTCGACGCCCTGGCCAGGCGAGAGGTACGAGGCAAAGCCGTACTCACCGTGGGAGGCGACCGGTAGGAACCCACGCGCACGGGCGCTTAGCGTGCTCACTCTCGCCCTGATACGCGGGGGGTCTCAGCCGATGTTCTGGACACGGTCAGTCAATGTCCGCGTTTCCCCATATCAATCCATGTCACTCCGGGCGCAGCCCCTGCCCAGGTTCGTGCCGCAGTGGAACGCGAGCCCGACGTACGGCGGGAGGACATCGACACCGAACTGCTGCAGGCACAGGCGGAGGTTGCCACGCCGGTGTGTTCCGACCTTGAGGAGGTCGCCGCGCACCTCAACCGGTTCCGGCGTGCGGTGGGTGGCGCCGCTCGCCGCGCGAACTGCCGGCTCGCGGCGACCGGCGGCGCGGCGCCGGCCGGTGCGTCGACGGTGCCTGTCACCGCGGAGCAGCGCTACCGGAATATGCGGGCAGCGCCCGCGCGGCTGGTCGACGAGCAGTTGATCTGCGGCATGCACGTTCATGTCGCCATGCCCGACCGTCAGGCCGGTGCCGCGGCGCTCGGCCGGCTGAGACCCTGGCTGCTGGTGCTGGTGGCCTTGGGCGCCAGCCCCCTGTTCGGGGAAGGGCGGGACACCGGTTCGCGAGCTGGCGCACCGTGGTCTTCGGCCGCTGGCCGATCAGTGGCTCGCCTCCGTTCTTCACCGGCGCCGCGCACTACGAAGGGCAGGTAGCCCTCTGCTGGCCACCGGCGTCGTATCCGACCGGGGCCAGTTGTACGGGCATGCCCGGGCGTCCGACGACTACCCGACGCCGGAGGTACGCGCGCCCGATGTCCAGTTGGACGTCGACAGTGCCGTCACCATCGCCGGGCTCACTCGCGCGCTGTGGTGACCGCGCTGTACGAGGGCTGTCGCGGTATTCACCCTCTGGACTCCTCGGCCGACCTACTGCACGCCGCCGGATGGCACGCGGCGCGCCGCGGCCTGAGCGCGGATCTGGTCGACCCCTGTACCGCCACGTCCTCCCCCGCAGCGGCGGTGGTGGGCGCCCTGCTGGATCGCCTCACACCCGCGCTCAAGGAACTCGGGGACCTCGACCGGGTGACTTCCGGCGTACAACGGCTGCTCGATCAAGGGACGGGAGCCGCAAGGCAACGTGCCGCGCTTGCCGAAGGCGGCACGGAGGCGGCACGAAGGCGCTTCTGGATCTCATAGCACCCCGACCCGCGCAACCTGCCGCCGCGGTGAGCGGCGGAAGTCAGCAATCGCCGCGCGCGATCTCGCGCACCCTCTCAAGCCGTTGCCCGACAGGCTTTGCCGGCGCCTCCGGCGGCGGAGTGTCGGTGGGAAAGGTGACGGGTTCAGGGCGTGTCGGGCGTGTGCGCGAGTTGGAGGCGTGGTGCCGGTGGCAGTGGCGTGAGTGCTCCCCTGTCCGGCGTGGCGCGGAACGCCTCCATCACGTAGGCGGCATAGCGGCGGGAGGCTGCCAGCCGGGCGACACGGGGTGTGTGCTGGATCCCCTGGTGGGCCATGAGCATGAGCACCAGGTCGTCGACGACGAAGTCGGAGCGGAGCCGACCGGTCTCCTGCGCGCGGCGGGCCAGTTCGGCAACCGCGCGCAAGGTCCGCTCTCGGTCGGCGGCGAAGTCCATGGCCTCGGGAAACGCCGTCATGAAGGCGTCCGCGAATCCCCGGCTGTGCGCGTGGAGTTCACAGATGCGCTCTACCAGGCCACGGAATCCATGCCACGGATCCGGGTCCGCGAGGGCGTCGCGGACGGCGACCCGGCAGCCCCGCCGCTGTTCGGCAAAGGTCTCCACGATCAGTGCGCGCTTGGTCGGGAAGTGGCGGTACAGCGTCGCGGGTCCGACGTCCGCCTGCCGGGCGACTTCACGCATGGGCGCGCCCAGGCCCTCCTCGGCGAACACCACGCGGGCGGCGTCCAGGATGCGGGCCCGGTTGTCGCGGGCGTCGGAGCGCACAGAGTGAGGCAAACGGTCGGTCATGGTCTCTCACTTTAGCCAAGCGGACGGGGGCGTCCGTTACGTTCCCGATGTCGGTGGCACCGGCGACGACCCGCACGTCGACCGAACTTGAGGAGCAGAGTTGAAAGCCGTTGTGGTCAGGGAGTTCGGAAACCCTGACGGTCTGGAGGTCGTCGACCTGCCCGTGCCCGTACCCGGTCCAGGACAGGTACGGATCACCACGGAGGCGATCGGGGTCGGCGGGGTGGACGCCGTCGTCCGCAGGGGAACGCTCGCCGCGTACGGCTTCAGGGAAGGCCATCTCCTGGGCAGTGAGGTGGCGGGCAGCGTCAACGCGGTGGGAGATGACGTGGACGCCTCGTGGACAGGGCGCCGGGTGTGGGCGTTCACCGGTCTGGCCGGCGGGTACGCCGAGCAGGCCGTCGCCTCGGTCGACGACGTCCTTCCACTGCCCGATGGTCTGACCGGCGCGGACGCGGTGACTCTCGGAGGTTCCGGTGTGGTCGCCCTCTTCGCCTTGGACCGCGCCCGTTTCGCGCCCGGCGAGACGGTGCTCGTGCGCGGGGCGGCAGGCAGCATCGGGATCACGGCGGTCCAGCTCGCGGCCAGGAACGGTGCGGGCGCGGTGGCGGTCACCACCTCGTCCGTGCAACGTGGCGCGCGCCTACGGGAACTGGGCGCGACCCATGTCCTGGACCGCTCGGGAGGGGCCGACACGGATGTGCCGTCGGGCTTCGATGTGGTGATCGATGTCGTGGGCGGTTCCCAAGTCCCCGTCTTTCTGGACAGGTTGAACGACAACGGGCGGTACGTGGCTGTCGGCGTGGTGGGCGGACAGCCACCGGCGGACTTCGGCATGCGCCTGATGGACGCTTTCCGCCGGTCGCTGTCGTTCGCCACCTTCAGCTCCGACTCCGTGCCCGGTGCCGAGCGGCGGGCCGTGCGAGCGTCCCAGTTCGACGACGCCGTGCAGGGGGACCTGCGCACGGTCGTCCACGAGGTGCTGCCGTTGCGTCAGGCGGCCCTGGCCCACCACGCGATGGACGCGGGCACGGTGTTCGGCAGGATCGTGCTGACGCCATGAACCGGCAGGAACGGTGTTCGAGGCCCTTTACGCGTCCCCACTGGTCCGCGCTTGAGACGTCGTCGACAGAGGTTCTGACGGGGTCTGGGCTGATGAGGAAGTGATCAGTGCGGAGCTGCCGGTATCGCGGTCCGTGAGGCCCGCGAGGAGGGCGAGGCCGAGGCCGGCTGCGGCGAGGGTCGCGCCGACCAGGGCCGGTGAGGCCCAGCCCCAGCCGGCGGAGATGGCGAGGCCGCCGAGCCAGGCGCCGCCGGCGTTGGCCAGGTTGAAGGCGGAGTGGTTGGAGGCCGCGGCCATCGTCGGGGCGTTCTTCGCCTTGGCCATGAGCAGCATCTGCACGGGGGTGGTGACCAGGGCGCCCATCGCGCCCATGCAGGCGAGGGTCACCAGGGCGGGGACGACGCT
>Ga0307507_10007952_pt1 | contig 14981 bp, 12 predicted proteins | sample 7_EM_MG_FD_207223 | JGI IMG/M metagenome (GOLD analysis project Ga0307507, IMG submission 207223) | Populus trichocarpa ectomycorrhiza microbial communities from riparian zone in the Pacific Northwest, United States - 7_EM | ecosystem: Host-associated > Plants > Roots > Unclassified | place... | reverse complement strand
TGGGCTATGAAAGTGCCAAGTATTTGTTGTACCAAGGGTTATACAACATAAATCTAGATTAACCATTTAACAAGCAAAGTATTAAAAGTAAACAAGATAACAAATATAAAACATGTTAGTATCAAACATTAAGGTCCATCTTGAGTTTATACTATACTTATTCTTACACCATTAGTGTAACTTTTTCACCTTGACATAATAAACTTAGCTAAACATAATGAAAAAGAGAAACATAAATAAACAAGATAAGAACATAAATAAGATATAAGTTAACTAAGTAAAGAAAATGAAATGAAAAGCATAAACAAGAGATTAATATAAACAAAACTTCAGTATTAAAAAAATATAAAGAAAAAGAGCAAGAACATGATCTTAATCTGAAAACCAAGATGCCTAAATGCATGGCAAATGCTTCCTTTTATAGGTCAAAATTTGAAACTATTGATTTGATGACTAATTGTTGAGTGGGTGGCCACATCTTGACTTGGTGACAATCCTTATCTTCTTGTCTGAACAAAACGTCATTGCTGATGTCAGAATTTGAACAAAATTTCCTCATGGAAGTTCTAGGAAATTATCTCAGCTTTCCAACAAAAAATGAATCAGTGCATTTGGACTTCTAGAACTCGAGATATGGGCTGAACACTGAACAATGTCTGGGTTGCAGGACAGATTCTGACTTCTCCGTTGTTGCTAAGATTTGGACTTCCAAATAGTAGAATTGAGTCTTTCACTCCTCATGAATGTTTTAGACCTATATCTTAGCTTTCTAGTCATATAAACCAAATTGAAATCCAAGATCTACAGCTTCAGATATGACCCAATGACTGAACAGTGTTCCAGTTTGGACTGAACTAACATCTCTTTTCTAAGCTTAACCCTCGTTTTGTCTCCTTAATTTCAGTAGTTAAACTCATCAATCAATCCTTTAATTTATGTGATAGGCCTACATTTAAAATGAACATTTGCCATAAATTAAAGGTATCTTATAATATCAGACTTGTTATTATAAAACATGCTTTAGTTAAGGAGTTATTGATGCTTTAAGTGCAAAATGATGATATAAAACCTTGATAAAAATGTACTTTTAAGTACTAATCAGCGAGACTTGAGTAACGGCTCAAAAGGGCATAAATTGTTATCCGACCGTTGGATCGCCTTCAAATTTTTACAGGAGTTTCTGGAGGCCGTTCTCCTTGAAGTAGCAATGGAATCGCTACTCGGTGACGAGGAGGTCTTGTTGGCCAGACTTTGAGTAACGGCTCAAAAGGGTCATAAATTTTGACCCTACCGTTGGATCGCCCTCAAATTTTTACAGGAGTTTCTGGCGGACGTTTTCCTTGGACTAGGTATGGAATTTCTACTCGGTGAAGATGAGATATGGGCGGGCCAGACCAAATTAACGGCTAAAAAGGGCCATAACTTTTGATCCAACCGTTGGATCGCGCTCAATTTTAACAGGAATTTCCGGAGGTCGTTTTCCTTGGAGAAACCATGGAATCGGTACTCGGTGATGAGGAGATATGGTCGCCAGACAAAAGTAACGACTCAAACGGGTCATAACTTTTGATCCGACCGTTTGATCGTTCTAATTTTTTTACAAGACTTTCTGAAGACCGTTCTCCTTGGAGTAGCTATAGAATCGCTACTCGGTGACGAAAAGGCCTTGTCGGCCAGACCTGAGTAACGACTTAAAATAGCCATTACTTTTGATCCGATCGTTGGATCACGCAAAAGTTTTTACATGAGTTTTCAGAGGCCGTTTACCTTGTTGTAGCTATGGAATCGCTACTCGATGATGAGGAGGTCTGGTCGGCAGACGAGAGTAATGACTCAAAAGGGTCATAACTTTTGATCCGACTGTTGGATCGTTCTCAAATTTTTACAGAAGTTTCTGGTAGCCAATTTCTTTTGAGTAGCTATGGAATCGCTATTCGGTGACAAGAATGTCTTGATAATGCTATTTCACAATATAGTAAAAAAACAAAGTTGTATATCTAAAAGTACAATGAAAGCAGAATATACAACGTTTATAGCACTTCAACATCAAAGGGTGTCTAGATAAAAAAAATCATTGAAAATAGAAGTAATGAGCCTCTTGAAATCTAATGTGACAATCAAGAACATACAATTAAAAATGGTGAAATTGGTTTATAGTAAACATATATATACCGCTAATATCATTATAGTTTTGATTTATATATTTCAAAAGAAATCAAGGTGGATGAAGATCAAGGGGTGTTAATGATAAGTAATTTCAGCCCTAATTGGACAAGTGGGAGATGTTAGAATAGTGGCCAAAAGAGTCATCAATTAATTGCAATGGTCAAATAACCTTACATGTGATGTGTAGTTTAATGCAAAGGTCAAATAACCTTGCAAGTATAATATGGCAAAGGTGATAACTTTACCTAGCAATTGTCAAATAACCTTTTTATTTTTTATTAATGAATTTTATTATTTTAATATATCAAGTGACAATAAAAGTGTTTAAATATGTTGGCTAAATGGGGTTTGACATGGTCAACTCACTAATAAGATATAACTAATTTATTATGAATAAAAGTTTAGCTCTTTATTAAAAATACCATAACCGGACAAAAATCCACTACATGGCACCATAGCCTTTTGCAATTATAATCATTATATTCATATTTAAAATCCCACAAAAAATTCTGAGACAAGAAAGCTATATGATTTTGAATCACATCCCATTGAAGAACAAAGCAGTCTCAGTCTCGTCTCGCCATGCGACCATGTATATATGCTCCGTCTGTCCAACATCTATATCTGCTCAGTTCTCTGATTCAGCATCCTGCTTACAATTCTCTCATGAGGCAGTGTGTCTGGGCCAGTCTTGTCCTGTTGTTGAACATTTAACAATGGACATGGCCCCACATAAGCACGAATGGTAGGCGAGCTTGAAAATTCTTGAAAAATAAATAAATTAGGAGAGAACCTTTGTGTCATTATATTCTCCACTGTACTTGTTGTTGGCTATCTGTAGTTTTTCTCTCATCATCTTCCTCAGCTGCCTTAGGCTTAATTCATCCGATATCTTCTCATCAATGGTCTTATTATATGCATTTTCTTTCTTAGGTTCCACTTGTTTTCCATTGTCGTCAATGCTCTCCTTGTTAATTTCTGATGCATAAGATTTCCTTGGTGTCAACTCACTTGGACGAGGAAACTGACCTTGAAGAGTGTCAGCTGCGAAGGGTAATAAGCATGTTGTTTGACCTGACATTGCGCCACCAGCAACCCAGGGTTGATAAATTTCCCTTTTGGAAGTTGGAGAGCCCACTGCTGGAGCTGCCGCCAGGGCGAATTTTTCTGGTGACATTACAGTAATATGAATCGAAGTCTCTGAACTGCTATGCTCGTGAACCTTGTGCAAAGGGATTTCACTTGAGGCATTATCAGATGCCAGAGTACAGGAAGAAGTAATCTGATCTATGGATCCTGGAGTCTCACGTGAAACCCAAGATGGGTGGCATTCGTGGGATATCAAGTCAAGTTCTCCAGCTTCCATCACATCGATTTCAACAAGTGCTTCATCATTATACTCAACTGAGATATCCTTGGAGGGTGCCACAAGATTACCAGTGACAAAGTGATTGGTTGAAAAAGACCCGATTAATGACTGGAGACTTTCAGTTTCATGTATGCTTTCTGACATCTGGTTGCTAGCATCTTCAACAACTCTTTCTGCATTTCCATTTTCTTTAGCTTCATCTGATTGATTGCTAACAGACTCACCCACAATTGCAAAGTTTGATTGGAGGTCATTATTGTCATGCCGCTTATCTTCCACAAATTCAGATACTACGGTTGGTGAATCTGACAATAAATTAACAAAACATTTAGTCGTCCTGCAAGACTCTTACCATTTAAGAAACTTCAAAGAAGCACAGAACAAAAAAAATGACCATCAACATCAAAATTGTTAATAAGAGATGAACGGATGTTTTTATATTGAAGAAATATAAAGTCAGATTACCGTTGTTGTAAATCAGTTCCTGAGTCGCCGGTAATGCCTTCTCTGAGCTTTCAACTATAATAGGATTTGATTCATCCTGTCCATTTAAGCCTTCCGATTTTGGATTGTAACGATCCATTTCATAGTCATTTCTCATGTCATTCTCTTCAAGTTCGTTGTTCATTTCACTTTCATTATCCAATGAAACGACTTTAGAATAAACACCTTTCTGGCCTATTTCCTGTTTTGCATTGCAATCTTCCACTTCATACTCGTCATTGTTGCTCTCTTCTTGAATTTCACGCTTGATTTCCCTTCTCTCCTCCGGTAAATGATCAAGGTTTTGGCATGCCACCGCTTCTGCATCAATGGTTTTCTTAAAACTCTTTTCGGATTTTGTAAGCAAATCATCTCCTGTATCACATGATGACTGATGTTAAGGCTCAAAGGAAACCAAAATCCAGCAAAATAGTTTCTAGTCGAAGTTCAGTTCTAACTCCTTGTTTCTTGTTTTTGTATTGCATTCAATTTGTTCAGTTCTAACTCTGACCAGACCACCACAGATTCAAATGAACAGCTTTTAACTTATATATATATATATATATATAGTGCAATCACACACGTAAAACAAAAGTACTTACCAGTCTCATCCTTCGTTTCAACATCCTCAATTTCCCAGCACAATCCATCCATCTTCAATGGCCTAACCCTCTCTTTCTCCTTTAAGCCCAATCCTTCCATACCCTTCTCCAACAACCTCACTGAATGCCTCGTGCTGTACACCCTCTGAACAGATTTTTCTTCGTTCTGAGCCTCTAATTTCCCCCGAGCTGAAACTGCTGGAGCCCTCCTCCGGCTACTCCGTGCTGCTGGTGTCTTCGGCACATTGTTTTTCTCTTGATTCTCAACACTTTCCATCGATTTACTCTCCATTTTGTGACGAGCAGAAGCTGTTGAAGTCCTTATTCGCCTGGCTAGCATTATTGGAGTCTCTGAGAGATTTGCAGTTTTATTCTCTTGATCACCCTCCCCGACAACTGTTCCTCTTGTTGTGCATCGAGTACGAGTCAAGGGTTTTGAGCTTTCAGGCTCAATACGAAGAGGCTTTCTTCGAGTCAAGGTTCTAACAGAAGTTTGAGGAACTTCTGGTGATCCACTTATAGCTTTCTCTGGGGATTGCTGTGGATCGGGTTCGGGCACATTGGTGAACTCCTCACGTCCTTCCACCTGAAAAAATTAAGTAAATTTTTTGGAGACAGAAAAACTATTTAAAGGTTTGAATTCCTACAGTTTCCTTTCAATTTGTGAACTAATAATAAGATTAAAGGGGTTGTGGACTAAAGGAAAAATTACATGATAATTCAACTGGGTACTGGGCTTGATAAAAAAATTAATTTGTTAAAGCATTCTTTGATTTCTGTGAAATATAAATGGCATCATTTTACTAAATATTTCATTAGATTTCTTCTGTGTGGTCGCTAGAAACCAATATATATATATATATTGAAATGCAGTATTCAAAATTATTTGACAACCAAAATAATTGCACAAATATCTAATAGTATAACATAATATTTTTTTTCAATGGTTCACTCAAAGTGGCCAATCGGTCTGCATGAGACAAATCCATGGCAATAAAATCAAGAAAATATCAACGGATTTTATCGAATATTTCAAGAAAGGCTGCTCGTTCATTGATAGAAAATTGGATCCGGAAGATTAAATCTTAATTTCATTGAATACAGGCAAGAATATTAAATGGTTGGTTAATCATTTCAAAGAAAAGATTATATTTCGTTCGTACCTTGTCAAGAACTTTGAGGGCATCGGCCATGGCGATATTGGTCATGTTAGCAGGGATCTTGTTCTTCTTGCATAGATCTTGGAGCTCTTTCCTCGAAAGACTGTGGAAATCCATCTTTGAATTGATAATGAAAACGAAAAACAAGATGTTTTTGCTTTGCTTTGGCTGCGAAAGCTGGAGCAGGTGCTGGTGCAGTTTCTGTGGCTGCTTTTGAGAGTGAAGAGCTGTGGCTATATAGTTGTCTTGAGGGGTTCGGGTGAAAAAACCCTAGAGCATATGACCGTTGGAGCATGAATTTGAAATTTGAATTATGTCTCTTTCTTTTCTTCTTTTCTTTTTAAATTTTGTTAAGATAATTTATCCCAAATTAAAAATTATACTAAAAAAGTTTTTTTTATAATAAAACATGGTATATCATTCCATAATAATTTCATTTTTGTTTTAATTTTCATCCTTGTAATTTTTTCAATTGCAACTTTTTATGCCAAATTAATTGTAAATTTCTTAAAATTATTAAAAAGGAAAAAAATCAACAAAAAAAGATGAAAGTATATATATATAAAAAATACATATATGCTGGCTTAGGTTAGAAACCAAACAAGGCATTGATCTCAATAATTTATAAAGCATCGTGAAAACCATGCAAAGACCTATATGCTGGCTCAAGTAGGTTAGAAACCAAATAAACAAAAGGGTTCAAGAAGTTGACAAAAAAGAGGGGATCTATATTTCAAAACAAGAAAAATGTATATATACATAAATATCATAAACATATTTTTAGAAATTTTCAAGGAAGATTTTTAAAAGCAACCTGAAAGGTTCAAGAAATGTTGATGCGAACCTCTTGAACACGAGGTCAAGCAACCCACACACAAAGATACCAATTCCTAGAAAGCCAAGTAAATCAGGTTTGATAGGAGTGTGAAACAAAGATAACTTATACCTAGGTACTAACACTATTGGAAATGGAAACCCCCACCCAATGAATATTGATTCACGAATGAGAAGTATAAGGATGACGCCATGAAGTCAGTTATTCTTCGATAAGTCGTTTTTCAGTTTTTTAGAGAACTAAGGAAGGGAGATTATCCCACCAAGACATAACAAGTGCGGCAAAAGAAGTTTATTGATATGAAAATTGCGTAACCCTTACATGTCTAATTATACCTTTATTTATATTGACTCTAGACTAAAACAAACCCTAATGAACCCTTTATGTGGACTTATATGATGCCCACTTACAATTAAACCCAAATAATATAAATAAACCCTAAACTAAGGAGAAAATAATAATAACAATAATAAATCCAAATTTAATATCCTAAATATAATAGTATCAGATTTGTTGCCCTTTAGAAATCTCATATAAGCTAGGAGAATCAAATCTCAAGTTGCCTCCTCTTTAGTTTCCTTGTTTGCAAAGTATTCTTAGCTGAGTTGAAAACTTATTTAATGATAGATTTCTACTATAATAAGGATAGAATAATTGTTTCCATACACCATAAGGATTCCACATTAATATGGAGTCCATACCACATATGAAAACTATGTTGTTTCCCATTAAATATCCTTGCAAGACTAGGAAATTCCCAAAACTAGCTACCACATCCTTGTAGGAAACGAATCATAGCCAGATAGGAAGTCCACAAGTTAAAAGGAAGTAAATAACAAAATTTGTACAGCCTATGTTGACCAGTATTGTGATGCCTTCCCGAACTCCGATTGACCTGAAATTTTAACCCAAGGTAGGACAACATGTTAGGAGACTCCACATACATTTCAGCTTGATCCAATAGTCGGATTGAGAATTATGACTGTTGCTGTGAAACTGGACAGTTGCGCATTTTACGTCAAAATCTGAATCTGATTGTTTTTTCGTTACCCATATCATATCATTCCCTCTCTCTTCAAGATGATTCGTCCTCGAATCATTAATAGGGATAAGGGACAAATTTTTAGCCTCTTTTTGAAGCATTTGGAGTCCTTTTCTTGTCAACAATTGTCACCAACAACTTTGGATGAAGGTAGCAGCCCTTCTCTTTTGTCTATCATCATTGCAACATTTTTGCTCCTCTCTTTCTTAAGCTTGCTGGGCATCGACTAATGTCGTTAACACATCAAGTTGTTGCGCATCTCCCCTAGAATACGGGATAGACTCTTGGTTTCTTTTTTGAGAACACTAATCTCTTTATTTCTCTCCCTTTGATACCACCTCTTCTTTTGAATCCTCCTCTTCTTTTGCCATAATACCTCATCAGAATACATGAAATCATGATGGTAATACTCCCTTTGCATTTTTTTTTTGTTAGAAACTAAAACAAAAGCTAATGATAGTAAAGAAAGTAAGAAGATACTGAGGACTGAAAACTTACCCAAAATTACATGGATTTTTAATTGACGACATAACGAATCCCTTAAAAGTTTAGACCCAAATCTAGACCCTAAACCAAACGACTTCCAAATGGTCTGAAATTTGATATTTAGAGCAAATTCACCCTAAACAACCAGAATATCAAGTTTGATTTAATTTCGAATGGATTTGATATATGGACGCGAAACTGATGCGAATCAGCCCCTTTAAAACCCGAATTTGGAACCTAAACCAAACGATGTCCAAATTTCGATGCCTTCCCGAACTCCGATTGACTTAAAAGTTTAACCCAAGGTAGGAAAACATGTCAGGAGACACTACGTCAAATTTCATCTCGATCCAACGGTCAGAGTGAGAATTATGATTATTGCCGTAAAACTGGACAGTTGCGCATTTTACAACTGAATCTGAATCTGATTGTTCACTATGTAAACACCTAAAAAAAACAACTCCACCGTCACTGCCGATTTTTTAATCGGCAGCAACACAGTTTTCGCTGTCGATTTCTAAATAGGCAGCGACGCAGTTTTATTAAAAGTTAGGGAAACAAATTGGATTGTCTTAAGGAGCTGGGAGGGAGGGGTTAAACCGATTTTGGAGAGACCAAAACAAGGATAAGAACACATCTAAACCAACTCCAAACACCCCACCTCATTTAATGGGGAGTTTAAATACAAGGAGGAGAGTGAAGATGACCCTTCCTCTTCCCAAAGTTGTCTGCAACAACTGCATATTGCTCTTCTCTTCCTCCTTCCTAAAGAAAACCTCAACCAAACCAGTAGAGAGTGCCTTGTGAACGTGTGAGGGAGAGTTGAGATCTTAAGAGAAGATTGAACAACTGCCTAGAGGGAAGGGAAAAGGGGCTAGAAAACGTGAGAGGAAGAAGAAGGAGGAGAACCAGCAGGAGAAGAGAAAGAATATTGTCAAACCTTCCCTAAACTTACTTAGATTCGAAAGGTATGGGTCATGAAACTCCCTTCCTCTTGTTATTAAGACCCAAAACCAAAAATGAAGAAGAGGACCCTAAGCAAATTAACCTAAGACCTAATCTAGTTGTGAAGGAAACTGAAATTAACTAAAAGGACAAGGAAACAGAAATGAAATGAGGCCAATTTCAAGAACATCTAACAAAGAAAATTGAATAAAATGGAAAGAAGAAGTCATGGTAGAGTGTAAACCCTGGGAAAAATAAAGGTTGCTTAAATTGCAAACTAACTACATGGGAAATAAAAGTGAAGAAATTCATGCATATGGTTAAATAAAAACAGGAATTCAGAAATTTCTAGATATAAATTTCCGGGCGAAATAATTCGAGACATTATAAATTAACCCGGTAATGTTGAGGGTTGGATTTAATTGAACAAAATAAACTAAACAGAAAGTTCTGGGGTGGAGTTATAAGAAATGAAAAGAGGTATAACTTGATTATAAGATGAAAAAGATGTGGGGGCAAAAATAATACACTTAAAGGAAATGAGGCATAAGTACAAATAAGAGAAATTATAGAGTATAAATACTCTCCTCACCAAAAATCTGTAGCAACCAAAAGGAAAGAAAAGAGAGTTTTTGTATCCATTCTTGCAAAATCAAGAGAGAAACACCAAAATTTCAAGAACCCATCCAAGATTAAGGGTTTATAGATGGAATAAATACTTGTGGGCAAGGGATTAAAAAGAAAATTTGAACAAGAAGAGAAGAAGGAGGGTCGGTTGTCATTAGAAAAAGAAGAAGAAGAGAGTAAAAAATCTTCAACTGGTTAAAGATCGAAACCTTTATTCTTACCGGGTAAGGTGTTCTAAACATGATCTTATAATTCATTTCAAATTCGATTATGAATTGATGCTTTGATGTTGACTTATAGATTAGGGTTCTTAGACTTGAATTGGGGAAAAAGTAATAAATGTTAAAATTAAGTTAATTCATGTGTTGTATATGATTGGGGGCATGAAACCATGATAATGTACCTAGAAAATGTAATTTGTGAATGTTATGTGTGAATAGAAGGGGTGACGAATCTGGACAGCCTCATCTCCTAACTTTCGGTGAGATTTCAGGTAAGAGGATGAGGGAATTAGGATCAGGTTCCTTCATATAAATTATAGTTTTAGATGTTGACTAACTAAGGAAATTTATCTTGCTTAATTTGGAGCTATAGAACTCCAGTTATGGGTTACCAACCGAGACTGGGTCATGACAAATGCTATAGGGCAGTAAGTCTGATTTGTTGATGAGCAAATTTGACTGTCTTGGGAGCAGAACTTGGTTCTCCTCCTTCAGGAGACTTGTAGCCCCATGTCTTAGCTTTCAATGTGACCAACCTCGCTTGAAACAGAGTCCTACAACTCTAGATAGAGTTAAAAATATGAGAGGAGGTTGAAATGTGACCTCTGCAGACAGTAATTGGTTCAAAAGAGTAATAGTTCAAAACAGTAACAGTTCAAAACAATAACGGCTCGAAAGAGTAACAGTTCAAAAGAGTATCGGTTTAAAAGAGTAACGGTTCAAAACAATAACAGTTCGAGATTTAAAAAGTAACAGTCCAAATATAAATAAAGGAATGATTGAAAGAAAGACCTATTGGTTGTTGATATGGTTATTATAAAATGTATCCTTGAATGAGGAAAATTTACGAGATAAGCCTGTGGTTGCAAGAGGGACCACCAAAGTGGTGCAACAGCAGCAGGGGAGCACAAGTAGAGCTTCTACTGCAGGTAGGTGATCCGTACCTATACTTTCTAGTTAAATTCCATGATTTAATATGTTATTGATGTGAAATGTGAATTACCGAATGTTGGATATTATGTGAAAGGAGGAAAGTTTGCGTAATGATGTCGATATTTTGGATAGTATTCTGAATGTATGTGTATTCAAGGTGAAGGGTTGTTGTGTGAATTGCCAAGTGATGAAATTATCGCTGACAACGGAAATATGAGAAGTGTGATATGGGGTGTGGACTAGCATACATTTAGTGTATGGTAGGATCCCGGGGAAGGGGATCGCCATGTATTTGGCTAGCATACATTTAGTGTATGTTAGGATCCCGGGGAAGGGGATCGCCATGTATTTGGCTAGCATACATTTAGTGTATGTTAGGATCCCGGGGAAGGGGATCGCCATGTATTTGGCTAGCATACATTTAGTGTATGTTAGGATCGTGTATGTTAGGATCCCGGGGAAGGGGGTTACCTTGCATTGACTCCTACGGGGTGATGATGATACCAGTGAAATTGGTATCGGTAATGTGTTAAGCGGAAATAATCATGGTTGATCTTATGAAATCTTGAATGGAGGTTGATAATGGAAGAGGAAACGGTTTTTAGTAGTTGCATGAGAAAGAGTTTTCAATGAAAACCAGAAGGGAGAAGTGAATAAAATATGAATGCATGTTTGCCTTTTTAAATTGTTGGATATTTGTGTTGTTATATTTATTGTGATATTCATGTTTTAATAATATGTATTTTGTTTTCAGGACCATCGCATGCATGACAGGAGTAGATCCTAGCTTATGTCACTTTTTGTAATTCTAGGTTCTAGGGAGTATATCCTTGTATTTTGTAATATTACAACTTGTATATAACTTAATTTGTATAATCAATGTTTAAACTTGAATAGATAATCTTAACTCTGAATTTCATATGATTGTGTCCATGTATACATATTTATCTCATTTATTCCTCTATAATGATATTTGTTATCCAATGTATGTTATAAATATTATGGTTGTGATGATGATGATGTTTGTAGGATTGAGACCCAGGATGATTGGGTCGTGTAAATCCCGAGATAATCAAGGCTGGATTAAATTAAAGAAAATAAACTAAACTAAAAAGAAGTAGGGGCAAAACGAATACACTTAAAGAAAATGGGGCCTAAATGCAAATAAGAATAATTATAGAGCATAAATACTACTCTTCTTACCAAAAACAAATCTGCAACTATCGTAAAGAAAGAAGAGAGGGAGTTTTGGTATCTATTTTTATAGATCAAGAGAGAAACACCAAATTTCAAGAACCCATCTAAGATTGAGGGTTATAGGTAAAAATAAAGACTGGTGGGCAAGGGATTAACAAGAAAAATTGAACAATGAAGAGAACAGGGGGAGGGTCGGTTGTCATTAGAAAGAAAAGGTGGGATCGAGACCTTGATTTGTATCGGGTAAGATATTCTAAACATGGTCTTATGAGTTGTTTTAAAGTCGATTATGAATCGATGCCTGGATGTTAAATTATAGATTTGAGTTCTATAACTCCAGATATAGTTAAAAATCTAAGGAGAGGTCAGACAGTAACAGTTAAAAAACGAGACAGTAACAGTCCAAGTGTTTGTTGATGAGCGATTTTGACTATCTTAGAGGCAGAACTAGGTTCTCCTTAAATCATAGAACTTGTAGCCTCATGTCTTAGCTTTCCAATGACACTAATTTCCATTGAATCAGAGTTCTATAACTCCAGATATAGTTAAAAATCTGAGGAGAGGTCAGACAGTAACAGTTCAAAAACGAGACAGTAACAGTTGGACAGTGACAGCCCAAGTGTTTGTTGATGAGCGATTTTGAGTATGTTAGAGGCAGAACTGGGTTCTCCTTAAATCATAGAACTTGTAGCCTCATGTCTTAGCTTTCTAACGACACTAATTTTGCTTGAATCGGAGTTCTATAACTCCACATATAGTTAAAAATCTAAGGAGAGGTCAGATAGTAACAATTCAAAAACGAGACAGTAAGAGTTGGACAATGACAGTCCAAGTGTTTGTTGATGAGCGATTTTGACTATCTTAGAGGCAGAACTGGGTTCTCCTTAAACATAGAACTTGTAGACTCATGTCTTAGCTTTCCAACGACACTAATTTCACTTGAATCGGAGTTCTATAACTCCAGATATAGTTAAAAATCTGAGGAGAGGTCAGATAGTAACAGTTCAAAAACGAGACAGTAACAGTTGGACAGTAACAGTCCAAGTGTTTGTTGATGAGCGATTTTGACTATCTTAGAGGTAGAACTGGGTTCTCCTTAAATCATAAAACTTGTAGCCTCATGTCTTAGCTTTCCAACGACACTAATTTCACATGAATTGGAGTTCTATAACTCCAGATATAGTTAAAAATATGAGGAGAGGTCAGACAGTAATAGTTCAAAAACGAGATAGTAACAGTTGGACAGTAACAGTCCAAGTGTTTGTTGATGAGCGATTTTAACTATCTTAGAGGACTATCTTAGAGGAGAGATTTTGAGTTTTTAACTGGGAGACCTCCTCTCCCAAAGAAAGAGAAGAGCGGGCAATCATCAAGTCAGTTCCAGAAAAGGGGCGGGAGTTTCATCCCATGAGGGAGCTTAGGAGGATCTAGACGGGTCAGTGGAAGAGGAGCTTGGGGAGGACAGTCTAGACAGGGAGTCAAAACTGCTAGAGGGTCTACAGAGCAAAAGGGACCAGTATATCCATTTTGTCAAAGGTGTGAGCAGCGACACCCTGGAGATTGCTCTGCGATGCGGGGGAGATGCTATATTTATAGAGGTGAGGGGCATCGATGGAAAGAGTGCCCACATGTAGGAAGAGACTGTTACTATTATGGGGACACGAGTCATAGGAAGAAGGATTGTCCTCGTAGAACTACCGAGGGAGCCCATGGTCAGAGGATTGAGGTTCAGAGCCATCAGCAATCGGTGACAGTCAATTGTCCTATCAGGCCTACCCAGTCAGGACAAGTGCTACTCGTGGGAGGCCCAGAAATCAGGAGGGGAGGACTCAGGGTCGGGTATACCACATGACCTACGAGGATGTGGGAGCTGTACCTGATGTGGTGGCAGGTACCTTACAGTTAGATACGATGCAAGTTTATGCTTTAATTGACCCTGGAGCTAGTCATTCCTTTGTATCTTATAGAATTGTGAATAACTTGCATGTGTTATCTAGTAACTTGGGTGTAGGAGTGACAGTTAGTACATCTCTAGGGGAGAATATACATATTGATGATATTTATAGAGGGGTAAAACTATATATTGGAGGGTTAGAATTGCGGGTAGATCTTATGTTGTTAGAGCTATATAATTTTGATGTAATTCTGGGCATGGATTGGCTAAGTAAACATAAGGCACAAGTGGATTGTTTCACCAAGACGGTGACAATCCAAGGAATAGGTGATAAAAGAATAGTGTTTACAGGGGAAAGAAAAGTAATTCCAAGTTGTGTAATCTCAGTCTTGGTGGCTAGAAAATTACTGAGGAAGAGTTGTTCTGCTTGGTTAGTGTTGCGATGTCGAGGTCACACAAATTAATTACCCTAGCTTCAAACACAACACACAAGATAGTATAGAGCAAGCAAGGGGTTGATCCCACGAGGAAGATTCAAGTCAGATTTTTATGCTAGATGATATGCCCCAATTTGGGGCGGGGGGGTGGACGTTATCTAGGCTAAAGCAAAAGAAAACAGAAAACTAACAAAATTTAATAAAATCAGAAAATTATCAAGAGAACAAACCTTGGTTGCAAGCACACATCCACCTACAGAAATCAGAACAGGTCATGGAAACGAAACATCAATTTATATTCTGAATATTTATCTCTTCTTAACATTGGTTAGTTAACGGATCCGCCATATAACTAACCTTAACCATCAAACAACCACAGTGTCCGTACTAGTAATTTAATTCAATGGTAGCCTTAAGAACTAGATAAGTTGATTAATCAAGAAAACATAACTGTCCGCAGTCTATGTTTGATTTGATTGAATGTTCTCCTTAAGATTAATAACGTAGATCCGCCATAATTATTAAACTTAGCTGCTTCACAAGTTCATATACCACAACTCCGGTTTTGATATCAAACTTAGCAA
>Ga0307507_10007951_pt1 | contig 14981 bp, 13 predicted proteins | sample 7_EM_MG_FD_207223 | JGI IMG/M metagenome (GOLD analysis project Ga0307507, IMG submission 207223) | Populus trichocarpa ectomycorrhiza microbial communities from riparian zone in the Pacific Northwest, United States - 7_EM | ecosystem: Host-associated > Plants > Roots > Unclassified | place... | reverse complement strand
AGACTACTTGTTGCACGTAAATCCATAGAATCGAAAAAAAAAAAAAAAAAAATGAGCTAGACCAACTAGTAATAGTGTTTGAAAGTCCGGTCCGGTCTTTTGGTGCCCAGTGCCTTAGACCGTAACCGTAACCGGTCCTCCCAATTCGAGAAACTTCAAAAAACCGGTTACAAGACCGGTTTTAACTGGTTCTGGTCTTAACCGGTTTGCAACTGGTCTAGACTGGTCCTTGTAGGGGTCAGGGGACCACAAAACATCAATATCCTACATATTTTACATGTCAAAACAACAATATCCTACGTATTTTACATGTAATGTATGAGGGGTCAGTGTACGTGACTTGGTAGTGATGTGTATGTATGTCCATGGGCACGGGTTTTCAAAGGTACGGGTAGAGGGTGTACAAAGACTTTGTTCATGGGTGCGAGGGATGGGTGCTCCTCGTTTTTTGTGTGTGGTTGTGCCTGTTTCTTGTCGTGGTGGGTGGTTGGAGTGGGTGATCCTCATCGCTGGTGGGCTTTCGAGGGTTATCACCATTGATCTGAGCATGGATGGAAGGGTGAGCCAGGGGGGATCGAAATGCAGACTTGTTCTGCCACATACCCTGCAGGTCTCCCTCTGCTCAGGTCTCCCCTCATGGCTGTTTGTGGGTGCTTGTCAATCATGGTGGTGGGTTCTCGTGGCCAGTGGGCCATCATCGCTGTTCGTCAATGGTGGTGTTGGGCATCTGTGGACATTCATGGGCAGTCATCGCTGTTCCTTGATTGTGGTGGTGGATCCTTGTAGCCAATCATCAATGGTCGTGGTGGGCACTCATTGTGTTTCGTGGGGGTTGCCAGAAGAGAGTATGGTAGTGATGTGTGACATCATGTTCATCACCTCACCCAATTGGGATGTGTCCAACAGTGTTGCATTCCTCTCATTTGTGACACTGTGTCAAGGATAATAAATAGAAATATTTAATGTAAGACCAGACTGCTTTTGAGGCTAAAAGACTGGTTAAGACCAGTTAAAACTGGTCTTTGCTCAGTCTTCAACATTTCAAATTTGCAATGGACCATAGACCAGACTGCAGTCTGCAGTCTTCACCAGTCTTTATCATTTGCGGTCCTGATCGGTTATGGTCCAGTCTGGTTATGGTCTTTTTCCAGTCGCATAACCGGACTTCCAAACACTAACTAGTAAGCATTATAAATGAGCTACAAGCTCACTACAAATTTTCATCTCATTGTAAGAGGGCCAGAGAACCAACACTTAGCCATTACACCAAAAGGCGGATAACTGAACAATCAATAGTTCAGTTACACAGTTCTATATATGGTGTTGGACCCTGATCCTGTAGGTTATGGCACAGTAAGTAAGCTGACCAGAATTACACCCTCCCCCACTCTAGAACTTTAATCCCTGCCATAAGGGTTTCTAGATTGGGAAGTATACACCACCCCAGGGAATTGCACCCTGCCCACTTGCATTCACTAGGGTTAGCAATCCAATCTGCTGGCAATGTATTTTTGTCACCCACTGGGATTGAACCACCAACCTGCTGCAAGCAGTTAATTGTTCAGTTAATGTAAGAGGGCCAGAGAACCGACACTTAGCCATTACACCAAAAGGCAGATAACTGTTAATAGTTCAGTTACATGGTTCTATATATGGTGTTGGACCCTGATCCTGTAGGTTATGGCACAGTAAGTAAGCTGACCAGGATTACACTCATTTACAATTGACCAGAACCTTTTAAGTTGTCCCTTTGCATTACAGTGGTCACACCATGTATTATGGTAAATTTCTCCTTGACTATGTTTGGATTATAATTTGTTCATGCCATTACCTGCCTTACCTGCCTTATAAGGCTCCACAAATTTTGTCATGTAGGTCACAGGTCACACTCAATAAAAACGAAAGTCAGGTGTTGGTCATGTAGTAGTCACACCACTGCACAAAAATGTATGACATGACTAAAAGCAGTGAATTTTACAAAATTTTGACTTCAACTTGACTTCACCAAGTTGTGTCAAGTTGTGTGGTTTCCTTTCCTGCTACATGACTGGTCATCAACCTTCAGGTGACTGTGAGTAGACTAAGTAAAGACTACCAAATGACTGTATCATACATATATTTGGCATCAGGAAAGGAAACCACACAACTTGGCGAAGTCAAGTTGAAGTCAAATTTTTGTAAAATTCACTGCTTTTAGTCATGTCATACATTTTTGTGCAGTGGCATGACTACTATATGACCAACACCTGACTTTCATTTTTACTAAGGGTCACAAGGTGCAATGAATTGATTGAATTGGAACAGTACTATGCCATGACACATGCAATGAAGGAAGCCCTTTGGATCTGTTTATTCCTGATGATTCATAAGCTACCAGTGCCTTGACCTTTTCCTCTCCTCTGCAATAATCAAAGTGTGCTTGCCCTCATCAAATCCAAAGCAATTTCCTCTTGATCAAAACATATCAACATTCATTTTTTTTTTTTTTGGGTCAAATTTAAGTCCATTTGGGCAGAGCCCCATGTCAGACCTTACAACTTGATGAGTACACTACCAAAGGCCCTAATGCCTTTCCTAACTGCCCTGATTCCTCATCACCAGCATGGCAGCAGGGTAGCCTTGATTGTCTTCTGACATTTTTGACTGATGAAAAGTTCATCTTCTAAGTACCCAATCACAAGTGATAGGCATGGCATTGAGGAGAGCTAAAATAATAAAAAACAGAGGGGGGGAGGGGGCTCAATTTGATGATGACAACTCATAGATGTGGAATGAATAAAAGGGGGTTTTCTTAGCCATGGAATCCACATGTGGTGAAGCAGGTAGGAGAGGGTTGGGGTTGTTTGGGGCTGGTGCAGGTTGTAGATTACCCTATTTGGGTGGGGTAGTAGATGAGGATCAAGGGCAGTTTCTCCATTTGTGCTGACAATACTGGGACACCCAGCACCTTGAGCCAAACAGAAAGACACCATCACTGAGCACCTGGGTGCCAAGTTTGCATCCTCAAACATAGTGTTGCTGAGGTTCAGTTCAGTCCAGTTCAGACCCCCTTTTGTCCAAACCTGAACCTGAACCTCCTACAAATTTTCCAAACCTGAACCAAACCTGAACTGTGCATTTGGTTCAGGTTTGAACATTCTGAACCTTGTAATTTTTAAAAACATATTTTTCAATTTTTTTTCATGTCCAAACACTTTGAAACACATGTGCAACCTCTAAAAATCAGTTATTTATGCAAAGCTGTAGCACAAACCACATTTGATAAGCCAAATAGATATTATACAACAGACCCCAACAAGCACACATATGGGAAAGCCACCCAAAATATGGCCATCAGCCATCACCTGGGTGAAGCATTGATACTTTACATTAAAATACTGAAGTAGTTATGGATCACAATAGTTTTGAATGAAAAAAAAATGCAAAAAAAATGTCCAACATAGAGGGAAAGTATGCTCCCCAGTGGCTAAAGGTTTGGAGGTTCAGTTCAGTCTGAACCTCTTCTCCAGAAATTTCTGGAGCCTGAACCTGAACCCAAACTTGAACCAAACTTTGTGTTTGGTCTGGAAGGTTCAGGTTTGAACTGAGGTTCTGGACTGAACTTCGCTGTTCGGCAATGCTACTCAAACATAAGCTGGAGCAATAGCTGCTCCTTCAGCTCAGTTTCTTCATTCCAACACAGGATCCTCACATCCTTCACATTAGAGAGTTTTCACAAGCAACACAGAACTGCTGGGCAGTTTATTTGTTGTGTGCAAACAACATAGCCACAGCGTGGCTTGCACTCCTGCAACATTGCTCTGCACTCAACAAACATGGCAGGAGGCTTTGAATGGTGAGTAATGTGTTTATAAACCTCCTGCCATATGTATGCTAACTCAATTCATCCCTTTTAAGCTCCTCCACACACAAACTTGCTGCCACCAGGCCTCTCCCCTCCAATGAGGGATGTGGGCCACCCTACATCAATCTTGATGGATTTTGGGTGGGTGTGGCCCCATGTTTGGGTTGGGGGCAGTTAGGGAGCAAAAGGGGAGACCCGCAAGGTATGCAACAAGACAAACCACAGTTGGTTCATCTCGTTCCTACTTCCCCTGCTGCCTACTAACCTCCAAAACATGTCAGGACATGTACTGCCCACTTACACCTCACAAAAAAACACTGCTCCCCCACAATGTCAATGCCCTGACACAACCCCAGCTGATTAGCCCACCAACACTCCCCAAAAATGCTCACCAAGCCAATCCAAGTGGGTTCAACCACCAGTACCTCACATTGGCATTGATGGCCAACATGAACTCAACTATGAGCCTGAGCAATGTGAGAACTGATGCGAATGACAAACACCAGCATACCAACAAGGGCAACAATGATGTGCTAGGTGGACACTGTTGGGGCTGCATCATCTGCATGACCTTTCTAACTTTGCAGCGCTGCCCAGCAATGTCAATTGACACTTGCATTGCCATTGTGAGGTTTCCTGGTCAGTTTTGGAGGTGTACCCCCACATGGGTTAGTGTTTGGTTAGTGTACTGCTGGTTTTTGTAAAAACCCCAACCCTGACCTGCTTGAAGCCTTACCCATCTGTGTGGGTATGGCTTTTCACAGGTATGGGTACAGGTAGCCCTGGGATACCCCCATGACAATCACTATCCATTAATAATCAATGAGGCAATGAGATGTGACACAAAGCCATGACATGGGTTCACTGTTTGTGCAACACAAATAAGCGACACCGTGGGTATTTAACTGGGCCAGAGGCTCCCTGTGGCTTGTGCAAACTCTCTATTTTCTGCCAATATCCCATTATCCTGAAGCAGGTTCCCCCACATGTCCTGGTCATCACCATTCCAAGCACCCCACAGCAGGAACTCCATGCCACAGTGCATCCAGCTCCAACAATGGTTTCAGTAGGTCCCCTTTCCACTTTATTCTCCTGAGGCTGGCCTGAATATCTGATTTCTTGGAGATGAGCTGAGCTGTGGTGAAAGGAGCATGAGTGTAACCATACTACCAGACCTTGTGAGGTTGGTGCTGGCAATTTTGCATGATGCAAAGGGAGACCTTGAAAGTCTTTCATTATGTCAGACTTTTTTTATTTCGGTTACAACTGGCCAGCATCACAACCATGTTAGAATGCCAGTTCTAACCCAGTTGTAACTGATTTCAGCCAAAATCAGTGATTGCAACTGGGTTACAGCCTGCCAAGTCAGTTGAGAAAGGTTGTGATTGGTCTGCAGAGACTAATACTGATTTCAACTGGGGTTGCAACCTGATTGCAACTGCAAAATATAATTATAATTTCTATCTTAGTGCGGCACCAGTCGTTGATACCAGATAGGCTCACAAAGCACACACTTGCAAGATTCATTACTATTACATTTGTTTGTAGTCATAGCACCTTTATATTTTCAAGTGGTTCATGTTACTCAGGCCCATGATAATTGATATGGAGTGAAGTGCAGCGGGGGACTGCATTGTGTTGTTGACTACAAACCTTTGTAGTCTCAAAAGCAGACACTACAAGTTTTGTAGTCTATAGGTAGACCTGAGTAAATGACCATCATAATAACCCGAGGTTCTATGTTAATATATGACTGGCTGGTGTAGTGGTAACTATCGACAACTAACCAAAGATAAGTGAGTAATACTTATAAGGTCCAGAGTTCGAATCCCGCTCAAAGCAACAATAAAATAAGACTACAAAGGATATACTACAAAATAGAATAGAATACACTATGAAATACGATACAGATTAGAATAACACCATACAAAATAGAATAAATAGGTACTACAAAATAGAATAGATAAGTAAGTAGAAACTACAAAATGAATTGGACACTACAAAAAATGAGACTAGTATAATTGTAGACACACAGTATGGTTGAAACTTGGTTTGTACTTGATTGAAATGACATTTCCAACCACCCACTCTTCAGTTGAAACCGGTCCAAATGGCCCAATGTGATTGGATCTGTTGTAACCAGCTGCAACTGGTTGTAATGTATATTAGAAAACTCCGACATAAGGTCTTCCACAAACTGGGTGGGGACAAAAGTCTCAGGGGAGGGTGTCTCTACTGTCAGCCATCACAAGATGAGTCAGTGAGCTGAGTGTGAGTGGTGAGGGGGGGGGGTGACCCTGTGTCATTTACCAGCTGGTGCTGCTGAGGGGGCATGTGCAGGGGTGGGCTTCGCTGGGGGCAGTGCTGCAGCCATTGCGTATGACTTGCATGTCTGTGGTGACCAGTCTGGAGCAGATGGTGGGTTGGGGTTATCAACCTCTGGGGCTGAGGTCACCTTGGGGCAGAAAAGGGTGGAGAGTGCTATAACAGCATCCCTCATATGGGCAGAGTAGACAGGAGTGGTTGTCATAGTGTTGAGAATGACAACCATTGCAAGGACTGAGTCCAGCAACAATTCCAGGTGTTGCAGATGCTCTGTGACAGAGCCAGAGCTCAGTGTGGGAGTAGCAGGGCTGGTGGGCTCTTCAGCATGTGTGGGCCTGGCTGGTGACTGTGAAGGAGGGGTGGTAGGAGCATTGTCTAGCAGAGTACTATCTGTGTGGCCACATTTGATGATCTGGTGAGTATGTGGTGATTTGGTGCTTTGAGGGACTTGTTCTGCAGGGTCAGCCTGCTCAGAATGTTCAGATGGCATTGAGTCTGGTGAGCGACAATGCTGTGTCCCTTGCAGGGGGGGTTCTGAGTTGCCACACTGGTGGGAATGGTGGTGGTTTGGGCATGAGAACATAAGCAACATTCATTATCACTTCATCTGCAACCATATTTCCAAAGGCTCTTTTCAAACAACATGGATTTCTACTAGGGAATGTCATGGGTTTACAAACCTGTGCAGGTTGGTGCTATGGGTGACTGCGGGTGTGGGTACAGGATGTGAGTTTGCAACCCTCACTCAACCCATACCTGTGAACATGGGTTTGACGGGTCTCAACACAGGTTGATGGGCCTTCTGGCATTTGCCAGTCAGTGTGATTGAGTCACACATGGCCACACAATACCCTTGGCATGGTTTTCTCCTACCACCACCTTCACTGCCCATCACCCATCTCACTCCCAACTGCAGCCAACCACCCACACACGCCCCTCCCCTCTCCAGAGGGATGTGGGCTGGCTTGTTCTTACTCAATCAAGGGGTATGGCAGGAAGAACACAAGGGGGGACCCAGCAAGTGGGAGGCCCAATTGGTGTGTCGCGAGAACAGGCCATGACTCATGGCCCATTCTCACTTATCCCTCTTTCCTGGACCCCAACTAATGCCCCTTCCACCTCCCACCACGTTGGCTGTGTTGACCCAACCACACACACCTTGCTACAAACATGACGAGAACCAGCCCACCCCATGCCACGGCAAACACGATGACTGCCCCAATGTCAAACCCTGCCTCGCAAACACAACCCTTGGATTACAACTACCACCCATGAAAACACCCATGAAACCACCTGAAGTCCCATAAAACTGACCATCTACCCACAGCAACCCAGTGCCCAGGATAAATAACTTTCTGATCCTTGCAAGGCTGCATGGCAGTGTCCATTGACACTTGCACTGCCCTTGCAAGGTTCATTGGTCATCTCTGAAGGCATAACCCTATGCGGGTTGGGGTACCTGCAGGTTTTTGTAAACCCTTGACCTGTGCCCACAAAAACCCATGCCTGTGGATGCAGGTATGGGTTTTGACAGGTGCAGGTGCAGGTTACTCTGGAAAACCCCAGAGTAGCCTGTGACATTCCCTAATTTCTACATCCAACATGACTGCTGATATCTTCACCAAGCCTCTTCTTCCTCCTCTCTTGCCATGACTTAGGTTCAGTTTCTATTTAATTTCCTTTCTATGTTTACCATTTTTTTCCCTTCATCCTGATGGGGGTGTGCTGGCAGTGTCAATTTGCCACCACCATGGTCACAACTATGGTCATGTGACCATCACTACAGTATATACACACCTTGGCTCTCTTTCCTTTCTTCTCAGTTTTCCTTTTCCTTGCTCCCTGACACTGAGGCTACACTCTGCATCTAGGATCACATCTATTCAGATGCTAGTGTATTAAAGAGCTGTCACTGTCACCAAATCCCTTAGGCATGCCATTGCCACCACTTGTTGCTTATGCTCTCATACAAATGAAGTTCAACCTGAGTGCTTGTCATCCTTACACAACTTGAATATCTACTACTAACTTCAACTTACATTTCAACTCTTGGGGCATTAATTATTCTTTGTTGCCTTCATGGTCACCCACACCATTAGTTTGTTGAATTCAATGAAGGGGGAACTATGCATCAATATTGAACTTGAATGGAATAGCACCTTTACAACCTCCTTGTGCAATTTTCTTTTTGAAAGAAACTTTATGACTCCTCTAAAAACAGGTCTCTGGCAACACCTGACAGCTTTGCCAATATTCCTGCTGTATATCCTAAAACACAATGGCCTACCAGGATGACACCCTCCTGGGCCCTCAAGGCTGCAGAATGCAATCAAAGTAATGTGGGCTTCATATACTGTACCATTTCAATTGATTTGTCCATCACACATCACATGGCCTGTGGTCTTCAAAAAGGGCATTTTAAAAAATATTTATGTGTGTGGGTCATATTAAACATTATTTTCTACTTTTTTAGTCAAGGTGGACATTGAATGATCAATAATAAACTACATCTTCTCTGAGTTTGGTAAGAGGTGCCTTTCTGGTCACATGAATCAAGTCCCATGTGGTGAGGGGTAAATCATATACAAGAAGGCTAATACTGATATTTTGTTGTTGGGCAGGTGGTGCTTTATGCATGCAGGCAGGGAAGGCATGCTGAGGTAGAGTGAAGTAATGCCAGAAAATTGTAGTACTTAATTATTGGTTAATATTTGGCCCTCCCTCCTCTCTTCACCCCCAATGAGTGATCCAATCCCCATGCTGACCATTCCTTTTCAACTAATAAATTTGTCTTTCAAATATTGCCACTCCATACTTTACTTGCTTCCCCTTCAGTGTGGCAAGCCAAATTTTAGACCTTGTTCCAAGTCACACATGTCATCAAATTTTCATCCATCTGGTCACAGATCACACCCTAGGACAAATCAATCAAAATGGTACAGTAGTGGCAAGCATCTGCTTTCCAGATGTCATAACTGGTTCAACCTCCAAATAAGTTCCATCAATAACAGTTTCATGGTCATCAAAGCCATCTCCAGTAAAAAAAGAAAAGATAAGAGTCATTGGGCCATGTTGGATCAACAAAATTCAGTTCCACCTAAGAAAGGGTTCAGGTCAGAAATAAAGTTGCAGGATGCATGCAGTCACATTTATCAAGAACTAGGAAAAATGGAACAGCAAGTCAGCAAGATCAAATAGTTCAAGCAATGATAGTGAAGCAGAAGACAGGATACTTACAAGCCAGTTTTCCAGAAGAGTTTGTTGCCATGTAGCAGTCATATCCTATAGTGGATGACTTCAGCAGAAGGAATAACTCAAGAGAGATCAATAAATACCAGGGCCTTGGGGGCGACCATGCCACATCTTGAACCTGGAAATACCATCTGTGTAGAAAATCTCCCCCACTATCCTGGAGTGCCATCTGGCATCTTTCATTGCATCATCTAGATGACCTTTTAGAACAACTTGGAACAGATATCATTGGGCTCACCCATGGCTATCATTGCTTTGAGTTTCTGTGTGAAAGTTGAAGGCTATATTTCTATAATTTCAATCCAGGTAAGGTGCCATTCAATGACTTACTTTCAACTGTGCTGGAAGTATGGCAGATAGGGCTTCATTTATCTCATGCATATGCATTAGATTTGCATCTTCAAATTCTCTTTTGATCTTTGCCAATGCTTCCCTCAGCTCTCATATCTGGATCTCGTTCGGATCCTCGTTGTCAGCTGAACCTAATTAAAATTTCCATTATGACCAAGTCCTGGGGGTTTCGTTGATGCTCACCATTTTTCATGCCCGATTCATATGTAATTGCTATAAGCTGGTCTTCCTTAAATCCTGGGAACGTATCAGAGAGGAGGGTGAGCGCATCACTGTCATTCATGGCAGAGTCACTGCCCTCATCCTTGAATAGCTGAACATTGTCGCCTGATAGACCCTCAGATATGATAATGTGATTTTTCACAGAAGACACGGTGTGAGGCGGAGGCACAGAAAGAGTGTTGACACAGCCCAAAGATGGATTGTTATCGTCGAAAGGTGTTTTTGAGACAATCTCACCATCATCGTCGTAGATGCAATAGTACACTGAAAATTCATGAACCCAATTTTCGGATAACAAATAATAGAGCTGCACCGTAACGTTGTTCATAATCGTGTTCAAATAGATCTTGCAGTTGTACCATGCTTGTTACCTGTGATCTCCTCTCTGTGATGTGTTTATCAACAACCAGCACCATTGGATCTAGATCCGATGCGCCTGGCCCACTAGTTCCCTGAAGCGAGAGGCGGATTGAATCGTCCAAAGCCGTCATTTCCAAGAGAGATTGGAATAATATGCAGCTTTGGAGTGCTAGGCCCTCAATCTTGCAGAGATACCTCACAAGAGAGGCGGCAGTTTGAGGGGGTCTCACTGATGAGGACACAATCCGGCTGATAAAGTGGTCATTGGAGTAGATGGGGCTGTTCGATTTGAGTGGGCCATCTTGGGTGTATAAACGATAGTACACTGAGCAAGTTGGGTTGTATCAATGCCAATAATAATCAAAGGAGAGAGACAGGGCACTGAAACGAGCTCTGGGTTTCATTCCAGGTGTCTACTTTGATCGTCAATGTACAGCACTACATCAAATGAATAGCGGTGGACATTCACTGGCTTGGTTCCACCCCTACCATCCTTGGAGAAACATTTCTTAGAGGGTTTTCCATCGCTCAGTCTTGTTTCATCAGTGGGCATCGGGGGCACGGTGGGTAAGATCAGAGAATTCCAGTCCGGAACAATGGAATACAGATGAAATGCGATGATAAGAATTGGCAATTATGGGCTTACAGAAATCAGCGTGTAAGGCATGCACATTCAAGATGACCTCAGAGTCGGAGTTCTAATAGTCCTTTTGCTTTGAGGACTTCCAACCAGAATGAATCTCTTAATATTACTAACGAAGACAATGCAATTCCACCTTCTCCTGATAATTTTCTTGTGCCTCACAAAGTAGCTGAAACAAGACGAACCAAGGACTTATGCCAATGGCATCCATCACATCTTGGAGATCGTAAGGGGAGAAAATAGTCCCTTAGGCCTCAGGCTCTATCCTCGAATCAGAGAAATGGGCAAGTCCCTTCCAAATCATGATCTGGCCGCAATTACTTATCAACACCAGATTACATCCACCTGTTGACCACCGTCACCACTAATGCTCTCAAACGCAAGGGACACAAACACGCTCTTCTAATCTCTTCTAATTACCAAGCATTTCAAAGACAGGGAGCAACGAGGACAGATGACTTGCGGTGTATATTGGCGAAACAAGAGGGGTGGCTGGGAACCCAACCCATGCTCGTGTGTGCACAGACCACCTTATGACCCCGATTGCTAGTGAGGAGTTGTTTAGGATCATCATGCTTCTTGGGTTGCACCATCTTGTAATGTGATAATTCATTGCATATCGCGAATACGTGGATCAAGAGTGTCTGACTGTTGATAGCAACTACTTATAGTTCAGCATGTTTCTTAAGATTGCTGAACCGTTCAGGCTCTGAGAAGCGCCCTGCTGAGGAATCGATGATCTTCAAGAATTCTGTGACCATGTGCAGTCCCGAGAACTGAAAGCATATCTTTATCTTTGCTTATAAGTACGTGATACTAATGTCCCTCCAATTCTTTGCTCACCCTCACTGACACCAATCACAATGATAGTCCTCCCTGCCGAAGGCAACGAACACTCTCCCTTGAAAACCACCCCACCCCACTTTCCCCCACCACCTCAACAATCCGTGCCTCCGCCCTACTCACCGCCCACTGGGGCTCATGGCCAAGGTTTACTAGCGCACTCGGCACCAATCTTCTACCAAACAGTCCACCGTGACATCCACCCACACCACCAACCAACCACCTCAGTCTCACAGCGTGCCTTTGGGAGATTCATACGCGCTTTTTTGGTTGCGGTGGTGGTTATCGTCTTGTGGGGGATGTTCATTGATAGTGTGGACATCGCTGCGGGGGTTGGTAGGAGTAAGATCAATTTGGGGGATGATCATGGGTATTCAGTTGCGAGTCTTTCTTCCACCAGTTAATGGGTTTTCGTGGTCTGACTGGTGAGTGGGGCATGTAGAAGGACCTCTTTAGGAGTTTCCTCTGGTCACATCCCAGTCGAGCACCAAGGGTATCTATGCCGTCGCCTTGTGCCCCTTCGTCGATGCCAGCAGGTGAAAGCGCGTCTGCTGCCTATTCAGTACCCACCTTATGTTGTTATTGAGCCATCTTCGGTACCACCATAGACTGCCCTCCTCATTATGGTCCTGGGCAGTTCCCGCTCTCTTACACCAAATCTCTCGAACTTCGCAATCTTGGGATTTCTTCTCCAGCCCTACCATCAGTCAACCTCTAGCTCCCCAACCTCAACCCCTCCCCGGACATGTCACGTGACCTATTCACATTTTATCTAAAGATCAAGGTAACACCTAAATGTCATTTAAACAAAGCTTCTACACCTTGGTAAGAAGAAATATTGTATATACATGAACAGAACGAGTTAGGGCAAGATATGTAGGGTTATGTGCAAGCAATTGTAGTTCATTTTCAAAGTTTGATTATGTTTTTCGTGCACGTGCACAATAAAATATCCATGACGCTACCTGCTTGAATAAAATCTACATTCGCAGCTGAGACAATTTTCTGCAAGCCGAAGGTGGTCCTGCTGATGTAAACCCTCCTCCTCCTCTTTCTCTCTTTTCTGCTTCTGAAGCTTGCTGCTGTTGTGGCATTTGTCACAGATTTTGTAAGTTGACCCAGGTGCAACATTTGGATGGTGAGAAGTGCTTCCCGGAAGGTGTAGAAAAGCTCTTGTCATTGCTAGGTAACATTACGAACTGTGTACAGTATACGTGGCCTGTTTCATACATGCAAATTGTACTTAGAACAATATACTAATAGTACATGTGACTGTTTCTTACACGTGTTAAGTCATGTGACCCGTCCGGGGAGGGGTTGAGGTTGGGGAGCTTCAACCCGGGACGGACAAGAAGAGACACACACACACAGAAATGAGATGAGACACACCTGATGAAGAACAACACACCTGTCCAATGTTCGACACATTGATGGCAAATGTCAGTCACTTATTCAGGAATGTGTGTCGAATCTTATCCACGTGATACCACACTATTTCGATTAATTCAGCCACAATGTTCCCTTTTTGGATTGTCAGAAAATCAAATGTGATATGTGATGGCCGAATTAGCCATTACTTATGTACTAGTTACACTGTACATACACTTTGCAAAAGTTCTGTGGTTACATTGAAATCTGCCTTTCCGTGCTGAAGTAAAATTTGGGATTATAAATTTTATTCCTTAAACTACTATACATCAAGTTATATGTAAATTCTAAGGGAGGGAGCAACATCACAGCTCCTCTTCGAGACCCCGGAATGTACCCACCAAGAATCCTCACCATCAATGGCCGAGTTTGGGTGCATCTGGGTGTCAACATGTGGTCTAGGTGGCCGTGGTCGAGTGGGACGTAGTGGTGCCCTCGTTGCAGAGGGCACCAGCGTTTTCACTGTCATTTGGGGCTGGTTAGTGGGGAGGCGCGGGGTACGCACCTGGCTGCATGGTGGGTGCTGTATCTCCTGTTGTTTGCCAAGTGGCGCTGGGTCCTCGTTGATGGGCCTCGGCGCTGGATTCCATCTGTTGGGGCATTTTCGTGGGCCGATTCCGTTGGCGTGGGTGGTTTATCCTGGGCGCTGGGTTAATCTGAAGGTTGCATTTGCGAGGGGGGGGAGGGGGTTGACGTGGTTTGAAGCGAGGTGTGCATGGTCGGGTTGACGCAGCCAATGTGGCGCGAGGTGGGAAGAGCACCCTGGCTTTGCCCTGGTGGGTGTTCACCAGGGCCGGCGGTGAGGCGCGAGGTGATGGTGGTGGGTTGTTAGCAAACAAGGGGCTGAACAGTGGGAACTCACCTGAAGGGGCATGTAACCATTCTATTGGTCCTTGTTGGCCATAGCGAGGGTGCGAGGTGGGCAGGAAGAGAGCATGGGGGGTGGTGGGGCACACGCAGGCAGATGGCGGTGGTGGTAGTGATGAGAAAGCAGTTGTGACAGGTGACATGGGATCATCACGCCCGTAACCTGTTGCGGAGTTTCGAATTTATGCGCGGCACACCTGAAAATGCAAATGACACATTTTTACCTGGTGTGTCACTTCTCATCTGATGTGTCGTATTCCTCATCTGTGTGTGTGTGTCTCCTCTTGTACATCCTCTTCAACCTCTCCTCGCCTTCTACCCTCTTCTTGCCGACCCACTGCTTCACATACTCCACTTTCCAAATTGCTTCACGTACCTCACTTCACGCCCTGCTTCACATTCCCCTGCACGATACCTCCCACACTTTCCCTTCCTTATTACTATGACGTCTCTCATGTTCACTAGACGACTTATTGACTCCAGAGCCTGAAATGATACTTGTATGCCTCCCCAGGCTGTCAAATTAACATTATGTATTACCTTTCAGAATCCTTGAGATGAGTGAAGATGGAGCGAGCTCTCGAAAAAAATTGTGCAAACGGTGGACCGCTTTCTGCGAGGAGACTTTTATGGACTTGGAAATGTGTGGGGGCAGTGAGAGAACGATACCACGTGAGTGAGCCTGGTACTTGTATGTATGTACTCATTCCGCATGTTTTATTTACTAGAGTTCGACATTGTTCCAATGTCAACAATTACCTTGCTTGTATTTCAAGGGTTGGACTTTTTTATTTATTTTGATATGCTTATTAGGGTAAAACCAAGACAATAAAATAAATCTAGCAT
>Ga0307507_10007950_pt1 | contig 14983 bp, 17 predicted proteins | sample 7_EM_MG_FD_207223 | JGI IMG/M metagenome (GOLD analysis project Ga0307507, IMG submission 207223) | Populus trichocarpa ectomycorrhiza microbial communities from riparian zone in the Pacific Northwest, United States - 7_EM | ecosystem: Host-associated > Plants > Roots > Unclassified | place... | reverse complement strand
AGGGTATGAGTCACGCAGGGTTAGGGTTGAGGGAAGAACCCCTATATAAGGGCACCCTCGGGGCAGGAGATTTGGGTTCTTCACGCAACCATCTAAGTTCTTTCAGACTATTTACTTTCAATACAAAGATCTTTATCTATCACGCTTTCGGGAAACAAGACACGACTGTCTTATAGGAGCCTAGCGATCGACGTTGCTAGATAGGAGTCAACCGACTTAGCTATCGCAACAGCTATTTGGCCAAGAGAAGTGATCGTTAGAAGACTATCGGTTACCTGCTGCAAGTATCACCCGGAGAAAAGAGGATTGTAACACCGTATCCCTTCCAGTCAATTGTAAGTTACCTAATGCAATTCCTTAGACACATTTGTTTATTATTTTACCAATACAATAGTCTGTATCCACTACTATTGTAACCTACTATGGGAAACAGTATTTGGATATCCTCAACGGAGAGGTTTGTTGTAGAATCTCTACTCAAGCATGTTCACAAGGGCAATCGGACGGAGACCGGCTTTAAAGAAACTGTTTGGCCTGCGATTGTGGCAGAGCTAAATACCAAAAATGCAGACGAGCTCAGCAAGCCTATTACTACTATTCAAGAAAAGAATAGAGAAGCTATTGTAAGTACATTGATCCAAGTAAATGCTATATGTTTAGATCATATGTAAAAACCATTTATGTAAAGTGTACTAGCTAAAATCTTTGATTTATATATGGATTAGCTTAAGCGTGGGTTTGAAATTGTACGCAAGATCAGAGCAAGCTTAGGGTATGGTTGAGACAAGAGAAAGGGTATTCCTACAGCGCCAGCATCAGTCTGGAATAGGTATACGGCTCTAGGTTCAAATACCCTGTTATGAGGGTCCCTATAAATGTTCAGTATTTGTTCTATTGTAACCTGCTCCTGGGTTTCGCGAGATGCCCTGAGGGGGATCTGGCGATATTGTCAGGACAGGGAGGAGAAGCGGCGATGGAAATCTCGACAAGAGATATAACAATGATTAGGGACTAGTAGAGTGACCGTTCAACTTAGTATATTAAAGTGAGGGTTCCTGTGAGGCTTGAGAGTTCGAATCCTTAAGGGATCTCGAGCTCTTTAAATACATATAAATCATAACCAATATCCTGTCAAAACAAAAATGCTAAGCTATGCTAAGGTAGAAGCGAAAACAACTAAGTCCTAAAACAAAGGTCCAGATGCAACAGGATATAACTAACAAAACACGTAATGGAATCAAACAACAAGGGATGGCTACTAATGTACTAAACCAGTAATACATAGTAGAAAGCATAGGGTTTGTGTAACCGCCTCCAGGGTGGTGGCGGGAATTGATAGGGTAACGATACTATCACTATACCAAAGGGCGGTATATAACGAGACTAAATACCGGAGGCTTAGACTAAGTTGTTATAACAAACTTCTTACTATATCGCACTACCAAGTAGTTCCTAATAGCTAAGAATGTTTGGTCTTATTGGATTCTCGAAAGTGAACTGAAGAAGTAACTGTTCAACCAAGTATATTGAAAACTCTGTCTGTCGAAGTCTGCTCTCTCTAAGTTCGGAGAATAGCAGGTCTTAAATACACTTGTCAGGCTAACTGGAGTCTTGTAAATAATAACCATAAAGACTCCCAAACGGTAGCCTTGAAACTTACATAAAACATATCAAGTATTAAATGATATCTTGATACAACAAACAAAACACACTGAGTATCAAATGATACTCGAAATCAAACATAAAACATCATGAGTATCAAACTCAATCATAAAACATACTAAGTATCAAACGATACTTGAAACCAAACATAAAACATCATGAGTATCAAACTCAATCATAAAACATACTAAGTATCAAACGATACTTGAAACCAAACAGTAACCTGTACCGGTTACAGTTTCCCAATTGGGTACAAGAAACAAAAGATAGTAATAAGTGAACTAAGAAAAGTACGACCTAATGAGAAACTATAACAATAGGGAAGGTACAAGGTAGGGGATGATTCATTACTGGGGAAATCCTAATAGGCAATATCCAACGTCATGTCAATGTGTAGTAGCGACAATAGTAGATTCCGTTACATCTATATTGAACTAACCAAAGATTGGTTAAATGAATTAATGGATTTATAAGAAAGCTAGAAAGTATCGCCATAAGGGATTACCCCACCATGATCTTCTTGAAAAGCTCTTTTCTGGCATAATTAGTGGAGATAGAAGTGTACTGTTAAATAGAAAGGATATAACCCGGAATAGTTCGAATGGTTTGTTGGAGTTGGGCTGTGGGGATACTGGTCCAGCATAAAATAAAGAAGAAACAAGATTTGTATCATAAAGAACAGTAACTGGATTGACAATTTTATATAATATTATAAAAACATAGGCATGAATTATCTAGATATTTTATTTCTAAGAAAATACTATAGTAAAAAAATACTATAGTATTTGTGGTTGCCGAGCACTAGGCCGAACAAAAATAATAATAAAGAGAAAAATACCCTGTAAAAGTGGAAATACTATCGTATTTTTGGCATGCCGAACAGGGCCTTAGTATCAATTGATACTAGGAAACCAAACATAAAACATGATGAGTTATCAAACTCAATCATAAAACATACTCAGTATCAAACGATACTCCGAAACCAAACCAGTAACCCGTACCGGTTACACTATTGCTATAGCTCGCCGGTAGACTCATATAGTAACACTTGGTCTGCTGTGGTATACTTGATATGCCTGACCAGACTTACTATGGTTACCTCTTAGTATACCATTTGGGCTTGTAAGTTGGTCAACTGTAGCTACCTGTCCTAGGGTCGTTACATCTTCTCGGCCAAATGAAACTAGTGTTCTCTCCAGACCACCCAAGCGTCCCCGGAGATCAACAATACAAACCAGGCGGTATAGCGAACCGGACAAGGAGCCCAATGGACAAGAGTATTTGGAAACAGTTCATTTAAACGACGATAGCAGCGATGCGTACCAAAATAGAGGCAACGTGGACGAAACCAAACCAGCTACTGCACCTGAGCCAGAAGCCCTCAATATTGAAGAAGGCACCATGTAGGCGTGGCACAATGGCTCAGAGGAAGCTAGCCAACATGAAAATAGTGGCCCTAGGACTGTACCAATTTCAACTACTTCCGGATCACAAGCAGTAGTTCTTGTTATCCGGAAGCCAGTAGCTCTAAGGTGAATAATAAATGGCAGAGCCTACAGTCCACTGACGTTTGTGTCTTCTAGAACCGCACAATATTGGTCCCCACTGGCCACACAGCATACCACTCCCCAGACTTGAGAATCAGCATAGCATTCAGCATGAGCAGTGTACAGGCTTGAAAAATGACAATGACGTAGTTTACGCTAAACTCCAGTAGCAGTTACTTGTAGTGAGTCATGCATACGCTCCGATGCGAAGACCAATATTGATTGACCTACTAGTCCTGAGCCTGCCAGTGGGATCGGGCCAACATAGCCGGGATCTGTCGCAGGAAACAAACATGTTTTGGGATTTGAGCCAGATCTCACTTGACCTAGTGTTTAGGTTTCTAGATTCAGATCCTGAAGATGAATGTCGTCAGCGGAAGGAATTTGGACCAGAGAGCTCCAGGAGCCCCCATCCATCCAGCCACCTATCACTCAGCTTTGAGGATTTTCTGGCAGGAGAGGCTGCACCAGTGGGGAGTGGAAATATACCACTGGATGCTGAGGATGGGCAGGAAGATGTGGGCGTCTAAGGGTGTAATTAAGGCGATTTTAGGCTTGTAGAGTAATTGAAATACATTTAGATTATCCAATAGTGACCAGAATCAGAGGTGTATCAAGAGCAGATATGGGAAATACTAGGAAGAAGTGATGTCTGGATGACAGAAATATAGTAAATGAAACGTCACGATGAAGTAGGGAAAAGCGGGTGATACTACACATCTATCGAGAGAGCATCCAGAATACGTCGGAACAGCGCCTAGAATACATTTGAAAAATGGGGAAGCTATCCCAAGGCTATCTGGAATAAGCACTATGGCCTCAAAAGATATCGGGAGGGTATCCAGACACTCAGGCGATGCGTCTGCTGAGAAGGAGAGGAGCAAGCGAGATTCTGGGGCCTTCACGAAGATGGCAAAACTCGAGATGAAATGAGTATTATGTAGAGACTTCAGGAGAGTCTCAGAAAGGAAACTGAGCTCATCCAACATCGTCAGGTGGGAGCGGGAGCTTATCCAATGTGATCAGGAGGGAGTGCGAGCTCATCCAACGTGATCAGAACACACAGGACGGAGCGGTCCATGTCCCGAAGATGTCTGCAAGACGTCAGGACCAAGGAGAGAGCAGAAAAAGACCTTCCAGATGCGACGTCGATCTGACGTCGCATCCGGAGTGGAGGTTTGCCTTTTGAGTGTCCTGTGTGTCAGACGCACAGGACGCACACATAAGGCAAACACATACCACAGCCTCCGCATCTTTTCCATCCGGGCTCAAAACTCTTTTACAACCCTTTCGCTTTACTTCCGGTTGCCCTTACAGTCCCTCCGCTTCCGTTACGATCGCTGCATTCCTGTATTAGAAATGCTTTCCCCAACGTCCTAGCACATGCTCGAACCTGAAGCCAATTGCCCGAATTCTCAACTCATTTCCGAAGACAAACTTATGCCCGAAGCTGAAGCTGAAGCGGTATGCCCCAATCCTTAGCGCATTTACAAAAGCTATCATTCCATAGTATTATACATTCCTTGTCCCTAGATACTGATTTGGATTCATGTCGATTTTTCATTTGGCCATCGGTACTAGGCCACCCCGCTGTACTAGCCCACCCTCGAGAGTGCTTCCGGCTTCGAAACAAGTGCAGTACGAATAAAATGCTCCCGTGATACCGTCACTCACTTTGCACCCTACGAAAGCCATTTTGCGTCCCACTCGCTTAAGCCGCATGATCAGAAAAAGTACTCGAACTTATTACGGCACATAGCTCACCCCTTCTCCAACGCACCCTTTGTCTCCCTCTCCAACCCCGATCATCAAAATTCCGAATCTTCCAACCCAGCATACCACAGGCCAACCTAAGCTTAATCTGCCTTGAACTCTATCGCCTGTACCATCCTATCTTATACCATCTAGGTACATTCACATTAAGCCCAAGTCTAACAAACCCAAGAAAACAGAACGGCAGTCGATCAGCATTAACCATAAGATAGATGAGAAACACATCTCCGACCTCTATACTAGTATTTCTAACACAACGAACAGGGTTGCATATACACTTCAAGTTCAAGGTCATCCTCTCCTGCCGCCGCCGTCCTCACCATTGTCGTCATTTCTGGAATGGTAGGGCTTGTGCTGGTAGTCACCACTGCTTCCTTATAACCCCTAATCAAGCTCATCCTCTCAATATCAAGATGCTTCTCCCAATCAGACCCCCTAATACCCCTATACCTCCCGTAGCAATACGTGCCCTGGAATCTCTTCAAATGTCTGCTGCTCATAGCAGAGCTGATATTTGCTGTTCCAGCAACGTCAGACAGAGCGCTACTAGCACAGAAGATAATATAATCTCAGAAGCGAGATTATACAGGAATCTCGGTAGGAAGCGCTTAGGACTTCCTGACGGGAGGATTATAGTTCCGGCAATTAGCCGGAATCCAAGTATGTCCACGGCGATGTAGAATATTACTGGGTCCATTAACATCCGCGGCTGAATGAACATGAGTTGGTCAATTTCGGATCTGGGCGCTTTGCCAGCGGGGAAAAATATCGTGTTCTGGTTCAGGACGAGCACAATGGTGGAGAAACATTTGTAGAACTTTGATGGCGCGTGCTGCGCATCCACGAAGCTTGGTGATGGGGTTGAGGGATTCGAGAGTGTCTTATTGATCAGGTACTTGCCGATGAACTGCGAGAAGCAATGGGATGTGTTGTCGTTGTGCATTATGCCAACGTCTAACCTTTGCAGTGGGGGAGTACGGAGGAGCATTGCTAGCTGTGTTGTGAAGTTGCTGACTGGGGTCGAGTGGTAGAAGATTCCAGGGTCATCGTATTTGAGCCCTTCGATAAGATTAGATATTATCACACGGCCTTCGCCATCTACTGTCATCCTAAACTCGCCGGTGGACATTTCCTAGCTGCAGATTATTGTAGTGTTAGACTGCATAGTTGGGAAAGTTCCCCTTCCGAAGCTGTCCCAGCCGGCCGGGTTCGCCTCGCTACGGCCCCAGCCAGCGAGGATTAGGCTCGCACGGCTTTTTGGTCACTTCCATTGATTTTTCCCTTCAATTAAATAACGACATCCCATCTACCGCTAGCGCGGGGGTGCGTGCTTGAATTCCGGAATCTATGATCCTCACAAAATGTTCTACCTATTGATTACTTGTCTAGGATGCCTAAATAGATTATTTTTTCTACGGATACGAGTATAATATTCATAAGTACAAGACATACGATGACTCCTAATTTAGCCCATGGTACGTCCAACTATCAAGCAGGGGGGCAGGCGCGGGGGGCAATTGTCAGAAGTATTACTCCAAGGGGATGCGTGGTACAGATATGTTCGCCCAGTGGCCAGGCTACTTGGGGCCTTGGGAACTAGGAAGTAATGAGAGTCATATTGATATATATTCATAGTACGGACTACTATAAGTACGGCGTCTCAGGCGCCTCTGTAGGGGAACAAGTAAGATAGTATCTATTTCTCTCTTTCTCTCATTGTCCAGTCCCATTACTTCGTCCGTGTACTCCGGCCTCTCCTGTGTGACCTCCGACAGCAATAAGCCCAATGATATGAATGATTTCTTGTGATATTGGATTCCTGACATGTGTATAATATCCTTTTTGTGAATTGCGCAGTGGCCTATGAAAAAGGCTAAAAGAATTATAGGTGAAAGAGGATTTCATCTTAGCAGCTCCCCCTTCACGGGTTACATGGCGCAACCGCTGTGGCACTGGTCAGAATAGTAAAGCTCTCGGACAACATCTGGCATAAGTTTGGACTTCGCTCTAACATTGTAACAGATCTTAACTTATATCCTTTGCTAGTTGTGACTATTAATGTCAACCTAAACAGCACAGGAAAGGAGGCAAGGAACCTTAGGAGGGAAGATTTAATAATTATAACCAATTAGAATAAAAGATCTCTTTGGCAGGGAATTGAACTCCGGTCTTCCGAGCTCAGAGCTAACTGACAGGCGGAAATACTAACCGATACCCACCTGACAAACGCCAAGACAAAGTGACCTTCCGGATTCGGCTTAGTGACATAGTCCTCGCTAGTTAATGCGGTATTAGCTAACGGGATAAATGGGATGAGATGGGATGAGCCGCCTGGGTTTATCATAACGTTTTTTCTCTCCCCTAGCGTAGACCCTAACTACACATTAGACTAAGCAGTGCGTACGTCAGCGAACCACATTGCTGTTGCTCCTCCCCCTGCCGCTGGAAAAAATAAAATCCGGCTCCCGCATTCATTCCTCCCTTCACCCTCATCCCTTTCGGCAATCACACACTCTCTTGTCATTTACTGGCACAATCTCAAATGACACCATCCGAACTTTCATATATACTCTTGCGGGATGAATATCATGTCTTAGATATTTCACCCAAAGACTTCTCTAAGCTAGAGTCCTACATAGGAAGAAGAGCGTATGTATTCAAATATTTTACATCAGAACTGGCAGAAGATAACAACTTATATATAGGTACACTTACCGTCCTGCAATTGGCCAATTAAAGATCAAAATGGCGACGCAAATCCACGCAACAGGGGCGCTGTGGGCAAATAAATTGATTGCTGAAGGCGTGGCAGTGGGAGCATGGGGCCCTGATGCTCTTCGATTGGTTCCTGAGGGGCGGCTGCAGGGCTTCGTTGCACAATATGAAGGAATGTAAGTTGTCCTCAAATAATTATCGTAGAAACTCGGTACATCCACTATCGGAAATCAGGCCCCTAGCGTTCGCAATCCAAGACGAAACACCCTGAGAAGGAATAGTGTTTCTCAGACAAGGTATACCTTGGAGAGGCTGAGCTTGTTGGATCACATTAACCGATAGTGGAGTGGCGCTCTTGAGATCCCCGATAGTGGATCTACCGAGTTTTTACGGTACTTCTACAAACATTCTTCTGACACTCTGCCAGAATCAAAGTCCCGGGCTGTGCGATTAGACCCAAGGGACGATCTTGGCCTACTATCGTCTTCGAGTTTGGGTATGCGGAACCAGTTGATGACCTCCAAGAGGATGTCAGGCTATTGCTGGAGGGAAGTAAAGGGAAGATTAGCAAGGCCATTCTCATCAAAATTGAACCACTCCGTGAGGGGGAGACCGAGGTGAAAAGAGGATTTGTAGAAATGTGGCACCTGATTAATGGAAAGGCAATAAAGGATGGGGGTAGGAAGGTCAGTTTTTACAACTCTCCAATGTCAGGTTTTACTTTTACTAACTTCCGGATTTAGAATCTATTTCCTGCACCAAAAAGTCATGCAACTCAGAAACTCGAGTTTACCCTTTACGATATTCTCCGAAATGAGTTCGCCAACCTAGCGGGAAAGGGCTGGAAGAGTGGTAAAGAGAAGAGTGGTAAAGAGAAGAGTGGTAAAGGTAAGAGGGGTAAAGGGAAGAATGGTGAAGGGGTCTCCCTTCCCTTTGACCCTCTCCGGGGTTGGATTGAGGAAGGCACCTGGTGTCACTTAGTCCACAAGGGTGTTTTGGAGGATGACAATCTCTCTGAGTATGGCGCTGAGTCAAACTTGGTGGCTGACAAGGACTCGCAGGATGCCAATGACTTGGAGGATGTAAATGACTCGGCGGATGACAATGACTTGGAGGATGAAAATGACTCGGAGGATGAAAATGACTCGGAGGATGACAATAACTCGGAGGAGGACAATGACTCGGAGGAAGACCATTACTCGGCCAAATGGCTTTGTGGTAGGCTAGTTCAAAAACTATTATTCGGGTGATAAGATATATCTCTAATCGTTGTAAAGAACAGATTGTGAGTGAAGATCAGAGGTTCTTGGAGAAATCTACCGTTCCTACGATGACCTTTATTTGCTTCACTTCCTTTGTTAGTTTTGTTTTGTGGATTCTCGTGCTTTTCTTTTTCCTAAGAGAATTCAACAATGGCAGGTAGGCCTTTGGAAGTCATTCAGTGTGACGCACCTTCGGCTGCTCCGTAACACTCCCCTCGCCAATGCTCCGCCCAATAAAGCCACCCGCAATCTCGCGGTAGAAAAGAGAGTTATCCGGCAGGGTGTAAGATACCACCCCTGTGACTCCGCGGATGTCGTAGCGGCGGAAGTGGTGCGCTCGCCCACTGTAAAGAAGAACCGAGTGACGGACTGTGAAGAAATATGACCATGCGCGGGCGACGGGGGAGACGGGTGTTTCTTCCGAGATGGCACCGACGCAGATAGGGGTGTTGTAGAAGTAGTTCCGCATTCGGACGAAGTCAAAGTAACTCGGTATGAAGATTAATATACCTGTGGAGGTGTTTCGGGGGAGTGAAGGTAGGACTGCTTTTGTGAAAAAGTCGAAGCGGGCGTCTGGGTCTGCCGCTGAGGTTGGGGGATCTTTTCTTGTGAATTTCTATAATATGGTAGTTAGTAAGAGGAATTGTTGGGTTAGGAGCGGGAGGGGGCATTGCCTGTCGAACTTGAACCCCCAAATCAACCATGGACCCTGCATACTGTGCCTGAGTCTTCACTTTCCCGGCAGCATTTAACATACTCTGATTAAACAACTTCATCATCTCCGGTGTCACGAACCCGCCGAGCACCAACGTCCGTCCGAAGTATTTTGCATTAGTGTCTAAATACCAGTTCCGCACGCGCCCAAAGTCACAACCATGCGGGTCCTTGGGTATCAAATTGAGGTGTTTGAAGATATGCTCTATGTGATCCCAATTTTGCATAAGCAATGTGTCGCGTCGGCTCGATCCACCACCACCAATTCTATACTGGAGAGGAAATCGTAGTCGGGTTTTTTTGTCGGACTCATCACCAATAGTCATACGCAACCCAAGCGGTGAAGCGAGGATTATATCGGAGTTGCAGAATTGACTAAAGTACTTGAGAGTTTTCCGAGTTAATTTTAAGCCTAACCTGAAGAGGTTGTCGTGGTTTCCGGCAAAAGGGAGCACGGAGGTCTTCGGGCTTGTTGGGGCTGATCCGCTTGGCATCCGGGGGCGTGTAGTATGTATCTTGAAAACGTTTTTTATTTTCCTAGAATAGTTGGCAACGTGTTAGTTATTCGAGGGAGGATGAACTTGTTACTCTGGTTGTAGTATGTCGACTAGTGCATTTATCACTTCCACGCAAGCGTTTCGTGTTGGTAGTACGAAAAGGATTTTGGGCCTTGTGAAGCCTTGATCTCTGAGCTCTATTTCCTCGTCAGTAGCCTTTGCTAAGCGGGCATTATTCTTTAGGACTCGGCCTCGGGTCCTGAGTTTTTATTGGTATGAAGATGATCTAGTACTTGGGTGGGAACATACTTTAGGACATGATTTAGCGCATGCAAGGAATACATCCTCCGTAACTCTTTAGCATTGCCTAGTGTTCGTTCACCATATAAAACATTCACATAATTGAAGACAAGCTGCCCTAATGACTTCTGTAGCGGCGTCAGCTCTTCAGCGACCAGCCTCTTCAAATTCAGGTCTTTTAGGCCTTCAATCCTTCTTCCACCTGTGGTTTGCTCCGAGCCTCCGGGAATGGATAAGTAGGCATTCCCAAGTAGTCTAGATTTAGGCAGCTTAGTATCCTTCCATTCACCTTGTGAAGCGGAGGAGATGGAAGCCAATCTAGAAGGTGAGGGACTCGCAAAATGTGATTCAAATGGGTCGGGTTGGTCCCCGTTATCTGAGCCTAAGTCTATGACCTCTTCTTCGGGCTCTTCCTCTTCCTTAGGCTCATTTGCTAAATCTTCACCGTCTTCCAAGATGATCCTATCCTCCTCAGTTTGTGTGATCAAGTTTCGGCGTTTAGGATTACATTGGTTAGACTCATTGCTCGTTACTAGAGATTGGAGTAGGAGGTTGTAAGGTTTGGCTGCTACTGTGTCATCTTCCGATTGCGATTCGGGGTAGTCGCTACCTAAGTCTTCCCCGGAGTCTTTGCAACCGCGCAGTTTAGGATCATCTGAAGTTTTAGGATTAGAATCGGGATCTTCAGCTTCTGGAATTCTATTGCGCAATTGTAAGGGCTGTCCCCAATGGTAAAGTGGGGTCGGGCGATCATATATTAGAACTGAACTGATTGATAAGAAAAACGTACTTCTTTGGTCGATTTTCAGTTCTAATCGAGGTTCTTCCTTGATCTCTCCCTCTTCGACCACCTCGACCACCTCGACCACCTCTACCGCCTGTGCCGCCTCGGCTTCCTCCTGTTGATTTTGTTACAGGATCGTTTGCCAGTAACCTTGTAGGAATTGAACAAGGAGTAAGTTCTGTAGGTCTCTAATATCAAAAGTCAAGTTCCCGTAAGGGTCGTAAGAGCGGATAACCGGAGAGTAACTTAGGGCTTGCCCTGCCAAGCCAACCCAGCTTCCCCACAATAGACGGTAAGACAAAAAGAGTTGAAGCTCTGAAAATTGCCTCACCATCAGTAAATTTCGTCGAAGCCAGCCAACCCACCCCGCAGCCACCCCCCCTCCATAATCGCTTCCCATTAATCGGCGTTGCCCAGCATGGCCGACAAAGATTCATACATCCATCTTGCTCGACCGCTTACTGTCGTCAGTGTTCCACCGGCCCAGGCCACTACCTCGCCTTTGAGTGTTGTTGATAATGCCCAGGCCCCTTTCTCTATCTTGGACCATTTGTTAAGGAGGAATGTCGATCGGGAGAGGGTTATTGGAATGCTTTTGGGTGTGAGGAATGAAGATGGGGCTGAAGTTGAGATTAGAAATTGTTTTGCGGTTTGGCATAACGAGAGTCAACAGGTAGGTCTCCAGAAATCGCCATTTTATGGAAATCAGACTGATTGATGATGTGGTGAAGGTTGAGGTAGATATGGACTACCACAAGACCGTGTTGGGGATCCATCTGAAGGCGAATCCCAAGGAGGTCCTCATCGGAGGGTATGTTTGAGCAGGATAGATGCTCCTAGATGTTAGGTACCTTTCGATATAGCTAATTTAATATACTCAGGTATGCGACCTCATCAGAGCCCAATCCTTTAAGCGCTCTTATCCAGAATCTTTATGCCTCTAATGGTGATGGCACCTTCCCCCACCCCGCCGTTCATCTTACCATATCTACCATCCCCGGTTAGGACATCGCTATTAGGACTTATATATCGTCCGCTTTCGGTGTTCATCCGCGCACTTGAGAAGGCGCTTGAGGAGATTCTGGAAATGTTGGATAGAGTTAGTGAATATATGGCTAGAGTCATCATATGTTTCCCGCCCTTAGGGCAGAAGTGAGAGGAGATGCTGACATCTGCACTAGGCTGGCAACACCCAAGCCTCGGTTGCTATTTGGAAGTCCTTGATGAACACGCTTAATTGGCACCTAAAGTCTCACCCGCCGACGTCAAGAGAATGTTCAACACTCATATCCAGGACGTCCTACTCGTGGCATACTTGGCAAACACTATCGGAACCCAGATCGATCTATCCAACAGGTTGGCGAGCACCAACTTCGGATCCACTGCTCCCACTCTAACCGCGGCTGCTACAAACACTACTGCCACGAGCGCCACTCCTGCAGCTGGCGGAAAATAGTAAATAAACCAAGATAAAAAATCTTTCTTTACCGCAAAAAAAAAGGAGTATATCTTCCTCTCGATTCTAGGGTTATACAGCTTCTCGAGTTTACCTCCCTTCTGTTTTCACCTATATTTAAAAATGGGCGCTTTGGCAGTGGGACGGCTGGTGGATAATGATAAACATTGGGGAAGGGTGATTTCTGTTTGTATGTATACACTGGCGTTCGGTCTTGTATTTGCTTGGTGATTCAGGGCTTCATGTGAATTTTCAGATAATTATTCTAGCGAGACCGAATGATGTTCTGTGATCGGATCGGAAACCTTTGGCGGATAAGTGATCTGGAAATGAGTGTCTTTTTATCACTGTCTCACGTCAAACCCTACGGAGTATAGCACCACCCAAGGAAAGCAAAGGGCCCAACGAAAAGGAAAAGAAAAGAAAAGAATCACAAATTAATAGAGTGCCCGCCCCCTCCAACCTTGACCGAAACTATCAAGGCCATGCAACGGTGATTTCCAACACACTTTGATCGAAGAAAAAACCTAAAAGGGAACAGCTCACGTCCCATTAACCTTGAGAATCTGATCTATACAACAGTATACCCTGATCCAGCATCAATCCATCATCCCTACGGACCATCACTCGTCAATAAGGTGCTCAAAAATTTGGCTCCTCTGGGCCTCTCAGGTTCGCAAGAACTGATTGGCGGAAATGCCACCTTAGAACGTGATCGGACACGCAGTGGGGATCACCAGGGTTTCGGCACGCGGGATCAAGAATTCTGTCGTCACAATTAAAAAAAGTCGCCGATAAGCACAATTACCTTGTAACCGTCGTCTGGATTGACGGAGACAAGGTACTAATCGAAGAATTGGTGGATGGTTGCTTGGAGAAGAAACCCGTTTTGAGCTGAGTGGATCCTTGAGGACCCGACGGTGTCTTCCATGTCAGTGATCCACTCTTTGTAACCATAGTCGATCCACCAGACCTTACCAGAGAGGGCAACTCCAACGACATAGCACATTGTTCAATTATTCGAGATTTTACGGTAGTGGAACGGCTCCGAGACTATTCAACCGTTAAACACGACATAAATTCTTACCATTCCCAAACGTGCCCTTCCGCCCTTCGGCCCCTTCTACGACTAAACCCTATTCTCCGTATAGCGGCCGTCGCTGCTATATTGATAGCGATACTTACTGCCTGGCACTTGCGCTATTGCGACAGCCCCCCCCCTTTTTTGATCATTCGTCCTCGCTCCCCATGCTGCTCTTCCGGTCTGGGCTTTTTTTGGGGGAAATGCTGGCTAGCCACTCCCTCTGACTTGTGCTATGCTGGGCTGTCCTGCACTCGATGTTACCGCTGAGGTGATACAAGATGAAATTGATTTATGTAGATAGTCTTTCTTCCTTTCTAGTGCGAGTTTAGTTACAACGGTATTGACCTTGACGCGGAGGTGGAGGCTGCCGGTGCGGGCGGCGTTATGTCATGTATTATATGTCTTGGGAATCGGGGGGGTGCTTTGGCATCTCGGGTAGGCTTGCTGGGGAGGTTTACTGGGAGTATAATTTCCTTTTTTCTATTTCCTAGGGGGAGTTTCTAGAGTGAGCTTGAGTTTTCTTTTCCTTGGGACTTTTTTTCTTTTCACTTTCGCACTATGACTTTGATTTGATTCTTCCCCATTCCTACTTGCACATGTAGGTGGCGTCGTATCAGTCGTGTGGAGCTATGGGAGTACTGTGCTGGTGTATGTTTCCTTTCTTCTAGAGTAGTGCATATTTCTATATGGGATGGTGATTTAAATATACTTTGGTATCGGAATTTCACTCATAATATCATACAAAAAGCAAGATGACACACAGGGCTGTGACCGACAATTACCAGTTAGAGAAGACTAGCGACAAACGAACTTCACCGATATATAATCACCCACTCCCCTCAATCCTACAACTTACTCCCTCCACCCCCCTTCTCCTTCTCCCCTCCCTTCTCCTTCTCCAACCACCCAAACTCCAACTTCTCCCCATCCCTATGCTCCCACGTCTCTCGCACAGCCCTGGCCAGTCCCTCCTCATCCACAGCCTTCCACCCCCTACACCACCCAACCCCCCCGCAACAACATCATACCCAGTCTGGAAACCCAGCGCGGTGCTTGTGAGCAGAACATCCCGCCTCTTCCCTAGTTTATCCCTATCCCACCAGTCCGCGCCACAGCTAGGGGTGTTGTCGGATATGCCGTGGTATACACCTCCATTATTAATGACGAAAATGATGATAGGGAGGCGGTA
>Ga0307507_10007949_pt1 | contig 14984 bp, 14 predicted proteins | sample 7_EM_MG_FD_207223 | JGI IMG/M metagenome (GOLD analysis project Ga0307507, IMG submission 207223) | Populus trichocarpa ectomycorrhiza microbial communities from riparian zone in the Pacific Northwest, United States - 7_EM | ecosystem: Host-associated > Plants > Roots > Unclassified | place... | reverse complement strand
ACAACGAACAAACAGAAGGAACCTTCCGGAAAGGTTACGTAACGGATCCATGGAATGCTTATGTAATGGGAAGTTGGTGCTACAGTGTCCGTGTCGAGGAAACGATAAAGAGTTGTCATACCTGATAATCGACCTGAGCGGTTACCCATAAGGGTACCTTCAACACAAACGCCATAGCACACCATCGATCAAAATCACAAAAGATGTCGCAATCGCCTCAAGGTTCAAAATCCTTAAGGATAAAGACCTTCCTACTGCCCATTTCTAGTCTCCCAGAACCTCACTGAAGATTCTACCAAGCGCTCAATAAATGCTCTATTATCCTATAACAATGTCTTCCCTCTCAACAATGCTTCTCCTATCAAACAATACCTCTCCTCTAACAATGAGCCCAAAACCTTTTTGGCACTCAGATTTCTGTGGCAGAATGGCAGTGTACAAGCCTCTTTGGTGCTCCAGACCCTGATCTTCTCTCCACGTCTTTTGTTGATGAAGAAACTAATCGACTCCTCAATGAACAATCTTCCTTTGGAGAACGAACCCTGACACCTTCACCCCCACCCACTCCCAAGCCTAAAGGAAAGGCTAGGAAAGTAGAACACAATCACCAAGACCTGATGTCTGACGACATCTATGAAGAAGAAAAATCCCCTGGTCTGTCACGACCCAAACTGACTCTCAATACAGGAAAAGGCCAAGACAACCTCGCAATCAGCGCGGCAGGTTTGTCAGGATCCCCAGTGTCAAATCTATCAGGACCATCTCAGAGGTTGGCAGCTATCAAGGAAGTGCTGCAAGCAATCTGCCACAAACCTCACCCCTCATTGTCCTGCCTGAGCTTGAAACTTACCACCACCGAGCCCCACTCGACCGTGAAGGAGCATACATGTACAAAACTCTCCTTGCCTACTATGAGCAACACGATAAAGAAGACCGAAGAAACTGAGCCAGAAAACCTTGGCTATTCACTTAACTATCCAAAGTTTTACAATGTCACAGATGGAGAAGAATACCTTAATCAGCTTGTCTGACAAACCGTTGACTGTCCACCACTCAACAATATTGAAGTTGCCTTCTCTGGTAACCGCGCCCATTGCGCTCAGGTATGATAACTCCTTCCTCGTTTTCTTGACACGGACTCTGTAGTACCAAGGACCTATTACGTACACATTCCGTGGACTTCTTAGGTAATCCTTCCATCAGTTTCCATACAAATGTTCCTTGTTTACTCTCCATCCTGTATATAAACCCTAGAGTTCTGCTGAGCGTCTCCCCAGTTAGAACTCAACTGAATACATCGAGTTCACCCTCCAATCTCTCTAGTCGCCTTCAGCACCCATCGAGACGGTCAACGCCCTCCAGTCCTGACTGGATTCCAACAAACAAATGCTTCACTTTACATCAAGCGTACCAACAAATATCTTGAGACTTTGAATCCTTTGTCAACGAAGTACAAGAGATCAATAGCGAATTCATCAAAGCTGTGATAAACATTAACCACAAGGCTTCAAGGATTCACATAACAAATAGGTCAAGCCGCTGAACGCGCAGTCCGAGAAATTCCCCAAGATCCTTTCCATAAACAATATCCTACCATGTTCCACTGACGCCTTGCCACATTCACTGAAGAAGACAGACACAGAACCCTCAGTCAGAGGCCAAAACCAAGTTTCTACCCTCAAACCAAAGGACATTCCACACCGAGCGGACAAAGTCCTCACGGCTCCCAAAACCCGAAAACTGGCAAAATTGAATGGTACTCTAACTGGAGACCCCGCGACGAATACAAACATGAACAATGCCACTTCTGTCAACTTCATGGACCCATTCAGTGGAATTGCCCCAATATTCCTGTCCTCACTGCAAGAAAGCTTGTGGACATACACCAAGCCGGTGTCCCAGAAACCCTACCCAACATAATGGACGAAACGTTCAAGTTAGACAAGTCGAATTTCATCCTCACCTTCAAAATCTCAAAGATAGAAATAACAAGAAAGCAACTAAATCTGTTGCTGTTCCACAACCAGACACACAGACCGCAACCAGAGGTTGAGGAAGACCTGCCTCTTATATGCAGATGAATACCTGCCCTCACCAACAAAACTGTTCTCAACCATCCCGACCTCGCACACCCTCTCCTAATTATGAAGATCCCAATGACTTCCACACCAACTTTTGGTATGGTGATTATGACAACGAACTCTATGAAGACACAGAATATTGATTGAAATTTTGAAGAATTTCAGTCTAGAAAAGAGATAATGTTATGATCAATGTCACTTCACGTGATCTATGGTGCAATCAGCATCATCCTGGTGCGATATCTCACTATTCATTTCTATTGTTCTTTGTAAGATAATTTCACACCATTCTTTCTTTGTTTGACGACATATGCCTATATATAGATATGCCTCTTTTCCTTATAAACTCTGTACTTCTAGTTGTATATTCTTCAGTTTGAATATTACTTGGGTCGCGCTTCAAAAGCTACAAACTAAGGACTTGAACTCTTAACTGAACTTCTTACTCAATCTTGTAGTCTTTGAAGACTATAGTATACCAAGTGGCGTTAGCAATAACAATAACTCATAACATATTGCACCTTGACTCTATGACAATGTCAGTGACAGAACCCAAGGTGAGTCAAATACTTATGGCATTCAACAGGAGGATCCACAGATAAGCAACTTTTTGGCACTTTAGAAGAAATTTCCCTTTCCTTTCAGCCATCTTGGAACCGGAAAAGAGCCAGGTGGGCCTGGTCATGGTTTTTGAAGAAGGGTATGATAGAGAGAATCTTGAAGGAAAAAATATACCACCTCTCGCTGCTCTATTCGACGTTGTTTTCACCTCAGGGATCTGAGTCAATCATTAAGCAAGATCAACAAGTTCATAACAACTATATCCAGACTGTTGAAGTGAGTTATCCAGTATAATTCCCTGGATCGAATGAATTGGTAATTACAGAGAGAATAGTATTGATGGGTCAGCCAAGGAAGCATATGTATTCAATAGTAGGTGGAATCTGGACAATTTTTGTACAGTATTGAGTGACATACAAATCACTTGCACTGTCACACACAAGTTCATTTTTCTAGTTAAATTGGAGTCAGACTATCTAAACAGATGCATAGAAGATCATAACAAGGTTCAGAATTATTTTATATATACTAATACCTGGTTAAACCACCCTCCACACACATCCTACTGTCACTGTTGAGCAGTGAACATGTGACTTTTCACATGGACAGTCACTGGTGAGTCACATGTTCAATCTGACTGCAATTTCAAGAACTATCTGGCACCTGTGTCTATCAAGTGCTTATCAATGATCAAATCAATCAGCTGTTCTGATTTGACATAAAGTGACATGATCTATTAACTTAGTACTTTAGAATAGTAGTTTTTGCTAAACAGCTGCTGGTGATAAATAGAATACCTATTGTACCTGTAGTTTTCCTTGCTTTCTTTAAAAGAAATTTAATGAAGCTAGAACCACATAGAACATTCAGGGAGTTTCCACAGATCAGAGATCTCAGATCTTGCCCTCTCATTAAAATGGTAGATCTAGACACAAAATACAGTCTACTTTCTTTCTTTCTGTCCCCTTCCCGGAGTCCCGTCGTCTACTATAGTGATCTAAGTGTTCAGTCTCCACTTTTTTGATTGTGCACTAACATCTAGTGATTAGCCTTTCTGTTGAGTAACACCAGCAGCATCAAGAGTCACTGTTTTATATTATATTCAAGTTTAAGTACCCATTAGTTTTATGTCTTGGCACTGTCGCCGGCAACGTCAAGGACTCAAAATTCCTGTTCAACCAAATCATGTAGTGCGAACCAGATTCCTTTCAATTTGACTTGATACCAATTAGCTTTGGTCGTTCAAGTACCCATCTAGATCATCTCATTGTCCAGAATAGTGACCAAGCTCTCCTCATCATCATTTCCAATGACGACCAACATAAGTATTAATCTCTTTCAACACTTATTCCACACACTTCCCTGTTAGATATATATGCTCTAGTCATATGTGTTATCATTTAGATTCCAAGTCCTCAGTCACATGACTCTGTAGATACAAACTCAGCTTCCCCACCTTAAGTCCTTAGCTTCTAACTTCGGACTTCAGGTATATAGTGTATTCCCCACTCAATATACAGCTTCTAACTTCGGACTTCAGTCTCTTACAGAAACAGGTTATGGGCCCTGGTCTCTAGACTGTGTTTGCTGCTCAACCACTTATCCCCTATCGACCTAACGTTGCACACCGCTCAGTGACACGTCTCCCTTGGTTCTGACACCACCCTGAAGTGTCCTGCTCACTGGTTCGCATTTGCAACAACAATTCTCATTCCATTCCAATCAGCATCTCTACTCACTTCGAGTCCCATTCAACCAGTTCTCATCCGTTCGGCTTGAAATCGGTTTTGGCGCGTCGCGACACGTATCCCTTCCCTAAGTATAACTTTGACGACTTTTGGACCATTGGTTCCCTTTCACCACTACAAGTCTCACTTGGCCTCAACTAGCATCTCTGCTGTTCTCATCTCCCCTTCAACCACACCTTTTCCAACTGTTCCCAGGCGCTTCTAAATGCTTCTAGACACGGTTCTACGCGTTTTCTCCCATTTCTATCGCGCTCCCACCGCTCCTTCTTCCACAGTACTCCATCCAACATGTCTTCCACTATTCCATCCTTTGACAAACTCAACTCCAACAACTTCAACTCTTGGAGTGGTGACATGGAGGCTTGGTATCGTGCTCAGGCACTCTGGAGGCTCGTTTCTGGCGCTTCCAAAGCCCCTACAATCAGCACACCACCCAGGGAAGGGGAGGAGGATAAACTCGAAGCATGGCAGGTCAAAGCAGACAAGGCTGCTGGGATTATGTTTCTCATGGTTGAACCCATGCAGAGGGTGCACTTTAGAGGGATCAAGGACGATGCAGTGAAGATGTGGGGGGCTCTGGAGGCAGTTCACATGCAGAAGAGGCCTGGAACTCGATTCAATGCGTATGATGACCTATTTTCGATCCGGAAACGCGATGATGAGGATCTCCAGTCTCTTATCAACCAGGTGGACACCTCTGTACATCGAATTCGCGATTTGAGGTCTACTGGCTTCACCCTGGACCAATTGGACGATGAACTTGCTTCTATGACGCTTATCCGGGCTCTTCCTGACGATTACAATGCTTTTGTCTCCTCCCTCTTGCTCAAGGATGACTTGGACAAAATTGCGGTCCAAAATGCGTTTGTGCGCGAAGATAACCAGAGGAAACGTCGCCAGGATGATTCTCCCACTGTTGGCAACCGCTTCCTCCACTTCCTCCACTTCCTGCACCTTCTGCGGCTTCTCTGGACACTCCCAAGACGTTTGTAGGCAATATGCTCGCGCTAAGGACCAGTTCCTCAAGAATCGCACCACCAAAGGCAAGGGCAAGCCCAACAACACCTCCAACAACTCTCAACCTCAGGAAACTCCTTCTGTATCCCAGGTCACCGAGTTTGCTGGCATCCACTCTGAAGGGTATCACTCCTCATGAGGCCTGGTTCAAACGCAAACCTGATGTGTCTCATCTTCGTGTTTGGGGATGTCTTGCGTATGCCTCATTCAGAAGAACAAGCGCCGCTCTCTTCAACCTCACATGGAGCAATGCGTGTTTGTAGGTTATCCCACTGGGTACAAGGGCTGGAAGTTCTACAACCCCTCCACCAAGAAGTATATCATCTCTGAACGGGCTGAATTCGATGAACGCATTTTCCCTGGCCTTGCCAAGTACACGCCTATTTCACCAATTGATCTCACAGCTCCCACCATTGTTCCCCTTCTTCCTACCACAACTCCTCACTCACTACTCGATCTGGGGGAGGGATGGTGATGTAGATGACCGCATAACTGTGACTCTACCACCTATTCCAATTCCAGAACTTCCTCCTCCTCCACTTGATCTCCCAGTCAACTTGCCACCTCCTCCACTTCCTGTCTTGCCACCTGTCCAACCACCTGCTCCAGAACCTCCTCGTCTCACGGCCTCCTGGTGAATGGTGGAAAGTCAAACATGCAGTAGAACCAGAGGCTGAACCACCAGTCATTTGGTCTGATGATGAGGAAGATCCAGCTGAAGATACTTGGTCTCAGATCCAGAACCTCGCACCTTCAACCAGGCTATGCATGGAGATAAGTCAGATCGTTGGAGGGAGGCAGCTACACTTGAGTACAACACTCTGGTTGAAAATGGGACTTGGGAAATAGTTGACTTGCCATCTGGTGAGAAGGCTATAGGATCTGGATGGGTTTTCAAGATAAAGCATAACCAGGATGGCTCCATTGAACGCTTCAAGGCTCGTTTGGTTGCAAAGGGTTACTCTCAACGCCCTGGACTTGACTACAATGAATGCTTTGCTCCTACCTTCAGGCCAGCCACACTTCGCATTATCATGGCTCTGGCAGCTGTTGAGGACCTTGAACTTCGTTCTGTTGACATCACCTCTGCTTTCACCAATGGGGACCTAGATGAAGAGATCTACATGAAGCAACCAGAAGGCTTCCACATGGGATCTACCAACCGGGTGTGTAGATTGCGCAAGTCCTTGTATGGGCTCAAGCAGTCTGCACGCCAATGGAACAAGAGAAGTTGCACTCTGTCCTCACTGAGTTGGGTTTCTCCCGGATTGAATCTGACCGCTCTGTCTACATCTACTCCAATGGCGAGGTCCGGATCATTGTTCCCATCTACATTGATGACATCACCCTTGCTTCCAAATCCTTCACTGCAATTGACAAGTATGTTCAACTTCTCTCCCAACACTTCAAGTGTCGTGACCTTGGTCCCACTTCCTTCCTACTTGGTGTCTCTGTTGAAAGGACCCGCTCCACTCACACACTCAAGCTCCACCAACACCAATTCATCCTAGACCTCCTCCAGAAATATGGTATGAGTGACTGCAAACCTGTACTCACTCCATTGCCACCCAAACTCATCCTATCACATTCCATGGCTCCTACCACACAGGAGGACAAGGACTTTATAGCTCAGGTTCCCTATCTCAGTGCAGTTGGTTCTCTCCAATATCTTGCCATGATGACACGCCCTGACATTGCCCACTCTGTTGCCTACCTTGCTTGCTTCAATGCCAATCCTGGTCCAGAACACTGGAAAGCACTCAAACACCTCTGCCGTTATGTCAAAGGCACCATTGATCACAAGCTTACCTACCAAGGTGACTTGGCCAACAAGGAACTCTTCCTCACCTACTCTGATGCCTCCCATGGTGATTGTGTTGATACTGGAAGATCCACTGCTGGTTATGTGACAATGATGGCTGGTGGTGCTGTTGGATGGTACAGCAAGTTGCAGACCATTGTTGCTCTCTCTACTACAGAGGCAGAGTACATGGCTGCTGTTGAAGCTGGGAAGGAGGTAGCCTGGATGAGGAACATTCTCTCAGAATTTGGGTATGGTGTACAGGAACCCTCCACCCTCAAAATGGACAACCAAAGTGCAATCACTGTCTCCTCTTGAAGAATCCTGAACATCATGGTCGTATGAAACATCTAGATCTTCGACTTTACTGGCTCAGGGACAAGGTGGAACATGGTATGCTCACTCCCGATTTCATTCCTACTGGAGAGATGATTGCAGACTGCCTCACCAAGTGTGTGCCAGCTCCCAAAGTTCGCTTTTGCAGAGAGCAAACGAGTGTCTTGGCTTGATTTCTCTCTATCTGTTTATCTACTTACACAGACATGCTAGATCACGGGGGGGTGTTAGATATATATGCTCTAGTCATATGTGTTATCATTTAGATTCCAAGTCCTCAGTCACATGACTCTGTAGATACAAACTCAGCTTCCCCACCTTAAGTCCTTAGCTTCTAACTTCGGACTTCAGTCTCTTACAGAAACATTCCCCTACCTTCTCTGTGTGTTATCAACCTCTATTACACCATCTGAACCACTTAGACCTTGCTGAGCAATAGGTTATGGGCCCTGGCCTCTAGACTGCATCCTCCACTTCTGTAGAAGCTATATCAGGCATGCTTTTCCACGATTTGTGTCCGAGTAACTATACAGGTTCACAAATTGCTTTGGGCACTGGTTCACCTCCATTGCAACACATCTCACCTTGCATTTCCACTGAATTCAACTTCCATTTAACCGCATCAGCTCCATTCGCTTTGACACATCACCACACACATATTCACATCCCGACACATGTCGAATATCACTTTCACGTCAATCTGACCATTGGTTCCTTCACACCACACACTTCCTTATTTCAATCTAATTCGCATTTCTGTGAAATTCAAGTTCCTTTCAACCACTTCGGTTCCCATTGCGGTCGTTTGAAACACTTCCTGTCACATTCCTGCATGTATCTATGCATCCTGCATCAATTTCATCAAAATCTGACTGCTGGTTCCTTTGAAGCACACTGAGCTTCACTGAAGTGTGTTAAAACTCGAACCCTTATTGGCTTTGATCTCCCTCAATTTCTACCGCTTTCAAACACTCCCTGCTGCATCTCTACATGTCCCTGCACGGTTCTGCACATTCGCCTTGATTTTCATCGACATCCCACTGCTTGTTCATTCACCCTACTCATCACAACATTACTTCTTCTATCCCATCTTTTGACAAACTCAACTCCACCAACTACAACACTTGGAGTGGTGACATGGAGGCTTGGTATCGTGCTCAGGCATTGTTTCTGGCATCTAAGGCCCCTACAGTCAGTGTACCACCCAGGGAAGGGGATTAAGGACAATGCTCTGAAGATGTGAGGGGTATTGGAAGGAGTTCACATGCAGAAACAACCTGGTACTCTTATGATGATCTGTTTTCAATGAGGAGGACCTCCAATCACTTATTAACCAGGCTATACACCACATTCACAATTTGCGATCCATTAGGTTCACCCTGGACAAACTGGATGATGAACTCACTTCTATGACACTTATTAGAGCACTTTCTGACGATTACAACTTGTTTGTCTTCTCCCTCTTGCTCAAGGACAATCTGGACAAAGTAACCATTCAAAATGTGCAAGGATAACGAGCGCAGACATACATCGGATTTGTTGCCACTATAATCTTGCAGACATCACCAAGATGCACAAGGAAGGTTTGGTGACTGGTATGACCTTTGGTTCATCAGCAAAACCAGACATTGTCTGTAAACCCTGCCTTGCTGGCAAAATGCAATGCAATCCTTTTACATCATCCTCTTCACATGCTACTCAATCACTTGAGTTGGTTCACTCTGATTTGCAGTTGCAACAAGAGAAGGCTATCGCTATTGGATGACCTTCATTGATGATGCAACCTCTCACCGCTGCTATGAAACTCAAACAGAAAAGTGATGCTTTTGAGGCTTTCAAAACTTACAAGGCATATGCAGAGAACCATTTCCAAACAAAGATGAAGGAGTTCCAGGATGACAAAGGGGAAGAATATGTAACATGTCCAATGCATTTATCAGATGAATGTGGCATCCACAGGTGCCATTCCACCCACAGCACTCAATCTAGGGGAGGATGGTGAGGTAGATGACCGCACAACTGCGACTCTACCACCTGTGTTGAAGATACCCTTACGGGTAACCACTCAGGTTGATTATCAGGTATGACAACTCTTTATCGTTTCCTCGACACGGACACTGTAGCATCAACTTCCTATTACATAAGCATTCCATGGTTCCATTACGTAATCTTTCCGGAAGGTTCCTTCTGTTTGTTCGCTATTTGCTCTTTGTCTTGTATATAAACCTCAAGTTCCTCCTAGGTGTTCCCCAGTTGGAACTCATCTGAATACATCAAGTTCTGCCTCTACTGCCTCTAGTCACCTTCAGTGTCCAGCGGCACGGTCAGCGCCCAGAAGTCCTGTCCGGATTCTAACAACCTGTTCCAGTTCCAGAACTTCCTTCTGCTCCACTTGATCCACTTGATCTACCTGTTGATTTGCCACTTCCCCAGCTTCCTATCTTGTCAGGTGTTTAACCACCTGCTCCAGAACCTCCTTGTTGCACACAGCGCATTTCACGTCCTCCTGGTGAATGGTGGAAGATAAAACATCCAGTCCAGAAGCTGAACCACCAGTCATTTGGTCTGATGATGAGGAAGATGCTGCTGATGATCAGCTCAGTCTCAGGACCAGAACCTCGCACCTTCAAACAGGCTATGTACATATGGTCCACAGTCATATCACTGGAGGGACACTGCTTTACTTGAGTACAACACTCTGGTTGCAAAATCCTATAAAGCTCCTGACTTGTCGTTCATTTGAAGGTGGCCAATCAGCATGGGACTTGGGAGATTGTTGGTTGATCTTCCTAAGGGACAAAAGCCAATAGGATCTGGTTGGATATTCAAGGTCAAACACAATCAGGATGGTTCTATAGGGCACTTCAAGGCTTGTCTCGTCGCAGAGGGCTATTCCAGACATCCTGGACTTGATTACAATGAAAGCTTTGCACTACCTTTTGCCCTGCATCACTTTGCATTATTATGGCTCTTGCAGCCACTGAAGACCTTGTTGATATCACCTCTGCCTTTACTAATGATGACCTAGATGAAAAGATCTACATAAAACAACCAGAGGGATTCAAAATTGGTTCCTCCACTAAGGTCTGTAGATTGTGCAAGTCCTTATATGGACTTAAACAGTCTGCACATCAATGGAACAAGAAGTTACACTCTGTTCTAACTGAGATGGGCTTCAAGCACATTGAATCTGACCGCTCTGTCTATGTCTACTCTGGTCTGCTGTTGAAGTTGCCTTCTCTGGTAACCGCGCCCATTGCGCTCAGGTATGATAACTCCTTCCTCGTTTCCTTGACACTGACTCTGTAGTACCAAGGACCTATTACGTACACATTCCGCGGACTCCTTAGGTAATCCTTCCGTCAGTTTCCATACATTTGTTCCTTGTTTACTCTCCATCCTGTATATAAACCCTAGAGTTCTGCTGGGCATCTCCCCAGTTAGAACTCAACTGAATACATCGAGTTCACCCTCCAATCTCTCTAGTCGCCTTCAGCGCCCATTGAGATGGTCAACGCCCTCCAGTCCTGACCGGATTCCAACATCTGCATCATTGTTCCCATCTATATTGACTCTTGCTTCAAAATATCATTCAGCAATTGACAAGTTTGTTCAGCTTCTCTCCCAACACTTCGAATGTCATGACCTTGGTCCTACTCGTTTCCTACTTGGTGTTTCAGTTGAAAGGGACCGCTCCACTTGCTACATCAACACCAATTCCTTCTGGATCTTCTGGAAAAATATGGTATGAGTGACTGCAAACCAGTCCAAACTCCATTGCCTCCCAAACTTGTCACATCCCATGTCCTCAAGCACACAGGAAGAAAAAGACCTCATGACTGAAGTTTCCTATCTCAGTGCAGTTGGTTCACTCCAATATCTTGCTATTATGACCACACCTGATATTTCCCACTCTGTTGCTTATCTTGCATGCTTTAACTCCAATCCTGGGTCCAGAAAACTAGCAGGAGTGAGGGTGGAACTCGATGTATTCAGATGGGCGCTGAAGGTGACTAAGGAGATTGGAAGGTGAAATCAATGTATTCAGGTGAGTTCTAACCCGATATTCCAAGTTGTTCTGTCAATGTCTCCTGTTGGTCTTCTGTAGATTCTATCTACAAAATGTGGTGTATTCTTATAAACTGTAATATACATTCCGATGCATTCTGATTTTTCCATACCTTTGCCAGAGTTCCACTGGCACTTGTTGTACTAACAAGATATGTGCTATGTAGTCGCTAGTGTGAAACATATACAAACTTTATCAAACATACCAAGAAGAGATGGAATGTGAGCCAACCTCAAGGCAGACTATAGACTCACCATTTTACCAGCCATGGTTGATGTCAACTATCTGGAAGGCATGTAGAGACGTGGAATTGGAAAACTGTGTTTACAGGATGGGGGAAGACAGAAGAATCTCCTGCAGCTGGTTGCAATCTAGAGCAGATCAAAGCAAGTCTGAAGAGAGAGCTTATAATTAAGAAAGCCAAACAGCCAAGCCATTCATAATTTGTTCATAATTCAGAATTTTAGATTCATATGTATGATGATATCACAAATTTTCAAATCACCAATCATTCTATTCAATTTACCAAGTAGCTAAGCATATATGTACTCCCTTTGAAATAGTAATCATTAGGTTGAAAAGTTGGAGTCTAAGTATGTTGAAGGTACCCTTATGGGTAACCGCTCAGGTTGATTCACAGGTATGATAACTCTTCTCTGTTTCCTCGACACAGACTCTGTAGTACATTACATAACCATTACGTGGAACTCTTATGTAATCTTTCCATCCGGTTCCTTTCATTTGTCCTTTGTTTACTCTTTGTCCTGTATATAAACCTCAGGTTGTTAGAATCCGGACAGGACTTCTGGGCACTGACCGTGCCGCTGGACACTGAAGGTGACTAGAGGCAGTAGAGGCGGAACTCGATGTATTCAGATGAGTTCCAACTGGGGAACACCCAGGAGGGTTTATATACAAGACAAAGAGCAAATAGCGAACAAACAGAAGGAACCTTCCGGAAAGATTACATAACGGAACCATGGAATGCTTATGTAATAGGAAGTTGATGCTACAGTGTCCGTGTCGAGGAAACGATAAAGAGTTGTCATACCTGATAATCAACCTGAGCGGTTACCTGTAAGGGTATCTTCAACATCCCCCCATAACCGCGAACAGCTAAGAGGGTTGAGAAGAGCGGCGATGACGTCGTTTGTCGCGCGCAGATTGAGTCGAGCGTCGTCGGAGCTCAGCAGCGTCAGTGGCCAAAGAGGCCATATGATATGTGGGAGCTGTTGAGGGGTATGGCGGCGGATAGTGGTGAGGCAGCCAAGGGAAAGGAGGGTGTACGCTGGGAGGTGGCTGAGCCGGTAAGCGGCGGACTTCTTTAGCGATCCGGTTGTTACGCGCTACTCGTTTGCGCATGGCTGAAGGGTTGGTAGTCTTGCAGTCGTCTGTATGACTGCGAGCATGGCATCGGTTGCATCGCTTAGGGGATGCGTTGGTGCGGCGTGTGGTCCTCGAATGGCCAGCAGTAGCGGCAACTGACGAGGTAGGCATGGATGAGACTTTGGCAAGCCGAGCGCTCTCGGCGAGCTCTTCTTGTTGGTCCATGATGGGTTGGGTCAAGTTAGCAACAAGACCCACGAGCGCGAAGCCGAGTTGAACGATCCAGTTAAGAAGTGCCGTAAAAGGCGGCCGGACTTTAGGTGGATTGTTGAGCAAGGTTTGGATGGGCTCGGAGTGTTCGATGATCTCTGCTTGTGTGGTCGAAATTGTTGACATAACGAGGGGATGATCACAGTGGAATAAGTTGGAACTGTTAGAATCCGGACAGGACTTCTGGGCGCTGACCGTGCCGCTGGACACTGAAGGTGACTAGAGGCAGTAGAGGTGGAACTCGATGTATTCAGATGAGTTCCAACTGGGGAACACCCAGGAGGAACTTGAGGTTTATATACAAGACAAAGAGCAAATAGCGAACAAACAGAAGGAACCTTCCGGAAAGATTACGTAACGGAACCATGGAATGCTTATGTAATAGGAAGTTGATGCTACAGTGTCCGTGTCGAGGAAACGATAAAGAGTTGTCATACCTGATAATCAACCTGAGCAGTTACCCGTAAGGGTACCTTCAACACAGGTTCCTTCTGGGTGCTCCCCAGTTGGAACCTCAATCTGATTGAGTGGTACTGGTGAGTTACAGTGAAGGGGGATTTCTGGTAACTGGAGACTTGGTAGACATGTCTTGCGCAATGTGGGAGATGTCTGTTGGTGGGGTCCAGACCTCATTATGGGTCAAAAAAAATTTGAAAATGAAAACTGGCACAATAGAAATATACCTCTTTACACAATGCTCCACAGCCCATGATGTCATACATGCAGGTCTGTCATTCTTTTTCTGGGTCTTTGAGCGGTCGTTCTTGTATTCAATCCGGAGTGTTTTCTTGAAGAACACATAGACGGATGAGGACCATTTCTTGGACATCTGTTCTATGATGAATCAGAACTGATTTTGAAATGTTGAGACTCGGAATGGGCAGACCTAACTCAGCTTCATCATCCTCTGCATCATCTTCTACTATTTCAATCTCATTCTCCTCATCGGAGATGTTCATTGCTGCAGAAGACGGAGGACCTGTAGAAGATGGAGGACCAAAGTTGTTGTCATCATCACTCCCATCTGAGGCCTCAAGAATATTCCATGGGTTCCGTGGCGGTCCAGGGTGAATCAGGTTGTCCTCTTCAGATACCTCCTCAATCTTGACAGATGGTTTTCTCTTTGTTGAGGCATTCTTTGATGGTACAGCAAGGATGAATTTTTGTTTCCCAGATTGGTTTGACACATTCTGCCTTTTTGGAATAGGCACAGTGACAGGCTCGCTGTTGTCATTGAGTGGAGCTTGGCGTTTACGAGATGTACAAGGCTCTATAGTTGCTTGAGGGTTAACCGGCATTGTGTGTGTTTTTTTTGATGATCTATCTGCTACTGTACAGTTTTAGTTTTGATATTCAGCTACTACACCTCCTGAGCTCTGTATCATTATGCCCACAATATTCATGAAATAATATCTATCTGTCAAGTACCTGCCAACCCCAGATGGGGTACCAGTTTTTGGCGGGGTTGGAATGTCCAACCCATACCCCAATCCCAGCTAAACCTGGGCCAAAACCCACAGGTTTCTCATACCTGTGCTGATTCCTAACTACAACTGACAGAGAGCTCTGTTTGACATCAAGTTGATCAGCTATATACAAGTGGTCACTCTTAGTCAATGGTGAGCCTTGAAGTTGAACATATCAGCGCAGCCTTGAACACTGGTTGAAGGCTTCAGGACTGCCAATTGCCTCTGAATGAGTTTACTTCCAGAGTGCATTATTGCAGAGCTGCCAAATTCCAGTGACTGAAGAATTGCAGAAGAAAATAATAGTTA
>Ga0307507_10007948_pt1 | contig 14984 bp, 7 predicted proteins | sample 7_EM_MG_FD_207223 | JGI IMG/M metagenome (GOLD analysis project Ga0307507, IMG submission 207223) | Populus trichocarpa ectomycorrhiza microbial communities from riparian zone in the Pacific Northwest, United States - 7_EM | ecosystem: Host-associated > Plants > Roots > Unclassified | place... | reverse complement strand
AGCTAATAAAGGCAAATCTTATAGCAAAGCTAAAGGAAAAGCTTAATTTAATAACACTATTACTATTTAATAGATGCATCCTCTCCCTAAATAAGGATTCTATTACTTTACGCCAAAAGGGTTAAGGTAAGAAGATTAACGTTATTAACATTAATTCTTTAAAGTAAAGATATATAGAGCAACGCGCTTGTGGAGTATATATTGCTTTTATCTATTAACCTAAGGCTTCCTTTAATCTCTCTATTGCTGCCTAACACCAGGAACCAACTAAGGACGACGCTCTTACCCTAAATAAGCGTCTTTCCTAGTAAACAAACCATCTCAATTAGGGACTACTCTATATACCTATTAATCTTCCCACCACTAAACTCTTTATATTTATTAATAGATTATTTATAAATAATAAAGATTTTAGCTCCTAGCTAGGATATAAGATTATTATTACAAACAAATCTACTAAAGAGAATGACTTTATAATCTATAGCAATCTTATCTATTAGAGCTTAACTAAAAGTAAGCGCATTACTTAAAGTATTCTAGCGTTAGAGATATATGGAATAGTTAGCAGAGTTAATATAGCAATTGCAATTAGAACTACCCTAAATATCACGGCTAGCGATCCCGTGGAAGCGATCCGATAGATCAAGCAGCAATAAGGGGCTATATTATGAATAAACTAAGATAAGGAGCTAGTAAAGGGTACAGCAGGCAACCACGTACGTTGTCGGCGTTGGAACAACCTTGATCCGTCTTGCTTATATTTTAGTGTGATGACGTTATACAGTCAGCCGAACCGTTATATTACCCCCCTCTAAGTCAGGAAGATTGTCCTTGATCTTTGTAATTAGGCCCTCCTTATTCTCCTCTTCTTTCCGTCCTTTTCCGCCTTATTATCCTCCTCTAAGGGCTCTAAATCTTTACCCCTAATATACGCCTCTAGCCATTGTGGCAGCCGTACGGGTGGGCTGGCGTTATGGGGTCTCTTGTTATGGAACGCCTTAAGCTTATAGGGAGCGCCGATAAAGCCGTCTGCGTTATACCAGGTGTTGTCTGGGTTATGGCCTACCCAGCTAACCTTATATTATAACCTTCCGCGGTAGACCCTACTAGCAAGAACCTTATCAACTTTATACTCTGGCTTGCTATTAATCAGGACTGGCTCCTCTGGCTCTCTATTTTAGCCTAGTAGGGGGTTATCTGGATCCTTCCGTAGTTAGTTAGCGTGGAAGACGTTTAACATCTTTATATGCGGAGGTAGGTCAATAATGTATAAGTATCCTTCTATACCTAAAATCCTATAGGGCCCTGCAAGTTGCCTATTTAATTTAACGCTTGGTTAGTTGGTAGCCTATTCCTTCCTAGTGATGTACACCTAATCGCCTACCATAAAATCTGGTTCGCGATGATGCTTATTAGCTTATTTTACCTGTCGCTCTTAGGTCCTAGCTAGATTAGCCCTTGCCTATTTAACTGCTTTCTAGTTTCTATATGCAAAAGCTTGAGCTTCCTATTGTGTTAGTCTCTTGTGGGGTGTTGGGGTTGCTTATATGCGTTCCTCCCAGTTAAAGTAGAGCCTTGGCTTGAATCCTAGTTCTAATTTATATGGTGTAAAGCCTGTAGATTCGTGCGGTAAGATTGCCTGTATAAAGTCTATATAGGGGAGGAGCTCCAACCAATTGTCCTAGTAATGGTTGATAAAGGGCCTTAAGCGTTGGTCTATGTACTGGTTTAGCACCTCCGTATTACCATTAGTTTGCGGGTAACTAGCTGTAGAGAGCTTTTACCTGATGCTGGTTAGCTTATATAGCTCGTCTGTAAAGGCTAAGATGAATTGGGGTCCTTGGTCTGATGTCGCTGTCTCTAGAAGGCTGTATATGCGCCAGATGTGTTGGTAGTATAAGTTTACTGCGTTAGCCGCAGTAGCTGTCTTATAGTAGGGTAGCGAGAAGGCTCTTTTACCTAGCCGATTAATAACTATAAAGACGTTGTTAAAGCCCTTCCTGTCCGTTGGGAAGGACTTAAAATTAAAAAAGATGTGCTGCCAGCAGCGTTTACTAATTAGTAAGGGATGCAGTAAGCCAGGGGTCTTATTGCGAGGTATGTGGGTCCTCCTACACGTTCTATAGTTGCTTACGTAGGTATTGTAGTCTGAGGGTAATCCTGGCTAATAGTATTGGTCTACTACCAATTTCCTTGTCTTGCTCTTGCCTGGGTGAGTAGTTACTTAATGGGAGTGTACCTCTATAATAAGATAGGTACGGAGGCAGTTAATATTAGGGACCATTAGCTTGCCAAAGCGGGTAAGTAATCTATCTTAGAGCTTTTAACCCTTCCGTTCTTACCTAGCCAGCTAACGTAGTCCTGCTAGCAATTCACTAGTTCGGTTGGCCTAGAGAATCTGATTAATTAGCTTGTATGGTTCCTGTTTATAATTTGCTGCAGCTGAGAGGTCCTTTGAGGTTGTATCTAATGTGGCGATCGTAAGGGCGGGGTTAACTAAGTATATGGTACGTGCAGCTACGTCCTTCTCCTTCTACATCTTTAGGTCCTCCTGTTTACGTAATAGGGTATTAGCCACTATATTTGCCGTGCCTGGCCTGTACGTAATCCGTATGTGGAAATTAGCAAGTAGGTCTGCCTAGCGGGCTTGTTATAGATTTAGTAGTCTTTTAGTTATAAAGTATTTGAGGGCTTGATGGTCTGTAACTACTATAAAGGGGGTACGCTAAAGGCCAATAAGGTAACCTCGCTATTTTTATAGACTTCTTATTACTGCTAGTATCTCTTTATTGTGGATCTTGTATCGCATCTCCTTAGGGCTTATTATCTTTAAGAAGAAGGCCACTGGCTTCTAGGTTCTATTGTCTTGGAGCTGGTTAAGCACCCTAGCTACTACTCCATTACTTACGTCAGTTTCCATATGGGTGTCTTGGAACGGCGAGTAGTGCTTTACTACGCTGCCTAATAGTATAAGGGCCTTAGCTTGCTTAAAGGCCTCAAGCTCTTCTTCCCCTAGTGGGTGCCATGCTTCCTTTTATATAAGCTTAGTAAGTGGTTGTATAATACAGCCATAGTTTTTTAAGAGGGCTTGGTAGAAGTTATAAAACCCTAGAAAGGACCGCACCCCTTTAATAGAAGTAGGGGGCTGCTAATTTCTTACTGTGGATAGCTTGTTAGGATCTATAGAGATTCTATTAGTCCTAATAATAAAGCCTAGGAACTTTGTCCTGGTTATTACGGCGCTGGTGGAAAACAGTGGATCTTGGCAGACGTGGATTATGGTAGACGCGAGTCACGTGACTCGAGGACCGCATAAAATATCAAGCGGCGCTGCTATTCTTCTCCTTCCTTTCTCTAGCTTTGGATCCTCGTTTATAGACAATCCAATCGTATAGGCTTGCGCGTCCTTCTTCCCGTGCTTGTGCCTCGATTAACTGAGTTGCTAACATTATCCAAAGCTCGTCACTACTCTTCTTTCCTGAGAAGGAACTTAAAAATATCTACAAACTACAAACAGGACAAGGACACAGAAAAGGACCTAAAGGACACTAACAGAACAGAACAGGACCCAAAGGACACCAACAGAACAGAACAGGACCCTAAGGACAGGACAGAACCAAAAGAACACGAACAGAACGCGAAACCTAAGAATAGGACACGCATAGACCAGAACCCCCAGAAAATAAACAAACACTAGAAATTACCCAATACCCCTACCGCCATACCAAGAAATACAGCAGCTGGCAAAGCCGCTGCAGGACCCGCAAATACCTCCAATAGTGAAACAGTCGCCGTCTCAACCCCCCAGGAAGAACTTACAGCAGCTAATGCCGAAATCAAACGGCTTTAAGAGCTGCTTAAAACCAGAGACACCCCTACACCTAGCAAGGAGTCATTAGACACCTACAGACTTACTATAGTCCTTAAGGCCCTAGCCTAACGTACAGCATCAGCATCGTCGCGGTCCGCGAAGGTCGCGGACCCCCCGTTGCTTACGGACGGAACTGACCCTACGTTTAACAATTGGAAGCTTCAACTGCAAGACAAGCTTAAAGTCAATACAGACCACTTCCCTACTGCTTAAGCTAAAATGGCCTACGTCTTCGGCCGTACCGGTGGGGACGCATAGACGCATCTACGTCCATAATATGCCCAGGACTTAGCAGACCCCTTCCTCTCTAGAGAAGAGATAATTGACCACCTATCTTCTATTTATAAGGACCCCTTTAAGATATAAAACGCCCGCCTTAATTACAAAGCCCTTAATATAAAAACAATAGAGACCTTTTTAGCCTTCTAGACCTGCTTTTTATACCTAGCCGGCTAAGCCTAAATTCCCTATAAAGACCTAATGCTAGACCTCTTTGACAAGCTCACCCTAGACCTACAGCGCGCCGTACTGCCAGTTTTTACTACTATACAGACGCTAAAGGTACTTACGGACCACTACCTGGCTATTAATTAAGGCCTCTATTAAATTAAGGCATAAGCTAAGCGGTATAAAGCCAGAAACTCTTCAAACCAGACTATAAGCGCTATAAGAACGGCCTATAGTGCCCCAATATAATCGGCAACTCCTATAGCACCAGCCGTACAGCCCACCGTTAACTTAGCAGCTAGCCGCGCAGCTAGCCCTGCCGCGGGTCCGGCGTATGCTTAGCCTATATACAGCGACCCCCGCAGACAGGCCCTTAGCAATTAGGGGGCTTACTTCTTATACGGCCAGAAGGACCACTTCGCCAAGGACTACCCAACAAAGGCAAAAACGGACAAGGTTTTATTAATACAGAAGGACAGCATAGAGCTAGAAAAAGAGGAACCCTAGAGAAAGACTCCTCTCTAGGGTTAAAAGGGATTAATATATCACATGTTAATCTGGGTTAGCTAGTTAGTAGAAGAAGCTACACTATCCCTTATACTTTATTTTGTAATAGATATCAAGTTTTAACCTCTACTTTAGCTGACTCTGGAGCGAATGCCTTTGCCTTAATAGACACTTAGTGCGCCATAAAGCTGGCCGAATTTTTAAATGCGCCCCTTAAGGAACTACCTAAACCAGTTCCTATTCGCGGGTACAACGGAAGAATAGGGCCACCTATTATAACTATCTTACAGATCCACCTCCGTGTTGACGGATAAAGGCAGTATAACGTCCCCTTTCTTATTACAGACCTAGGAAGCCATAATATAATCTTAAAAAGAAAATAGCTAGCCTATTTAGGCTTACAGCTTAACGTACAGAATAGACAGCTCCTCTAGCCTAAATCCCTACCCCCAACCCCTTCCTTTATAAAAGAAATTAGTATTATAATAAAGAACCTTATATGGCCCTAGATTAATACCATCTACCAAGCCAATGCTATGCGTAGAGACTAGGCCTTTAAGAAGGACATACAGCTTAATCCGTAACGGATTCGTATACTACGCCGCCCCTAGACTACCTATATTACGCTACCCGCACCAGAGACCTAGGAAATTAGTAGTAACCTAGCCAAGTCCCCTATAGAGAACTTAGGCCCTATGCAGCTACAAAGAAAGGCCAGGAATACCAGACGCCATACTAAACTAATAGACTAGAAGGACAACTTACGGAAAATAGAATATAAGCTAAGGAAGACTATAAACCCTATACTACAAAATACGGCCTAATAAAAGTCCGTAAAGAAACCTATAGACCTTCCCCTAGTTAATATCTGCTATATCAGCGCCGTAGGATTCTATCGGAACTTGGTCTAACCTAATACCATTGCCTTTACTACTAGCTTATATAAAATTGATCAAATAATTAAGGAAAAGGAAAGCGAGCTTAGCGGACAGGAAGGCGAGCTTATAAATAAGGAGCTAGTAGAACAGAAACTACCCTATCAACACCAGAAATTTAAGGACGTATTCTCAAAGGCAGTATCCAATATGCTTCCGCCTCACCGACTATACAACCACAAGATCGAGATCAAGCCAGATAAGGAAAACACCCTCAGCTATAGCCCCCTTCGTCAGCAATCTACTGCCGAATTATAGGCTATAAAGTAATATCTTATTAAGAACCTGGATAAGGGCTTTATTAAGCCTAGCAGTTAAGTCCCTTTCGCCTCACCAATTCTCTTTGTTAAAAAGCCAAATAGAGGACTTTGTTTTTGTATTAACTACCATAAGCTAAACAATATAACCCGCAAGGACCGCTATCTACTACCCCTACTTAATGAGACACTGGCCTAAATAAGTAAAGCTAAAGTTTTTACAAAGCTTAATATCCGCCAGGCCTTTTACTAAATTAGAATAGACCCTAGATCCGTAGATCTTACTACATTTTAGACCCGTTACGGAACGTATAAATACAAGGTACTTCCTTTTAGACTAACCAACGGACTAGCTACGTACCAGCGGTATATAAACAATATACTCTTTAACTACCTTAACAACTTCTATACAGCCTACCTAGATGATATTATAATTTACTCTAAAAACAAGCTAGAATACAAGAAGCACGTCTATAAAGTCCTACAACAGCTCCGCGAGGCTGGTCTCTAAGCCAATATTAAGAAGTTAGAATTTAGTGTTAAGCATACAAAGTACCTAGGGTTTATTATTAGTATAGACGGAATTAAGGCCGACCCAGAGAAAACGGCCGCAATTAACCAGTAGATACCCCCACAGACCGTAAAGGGGGTATAATTATTTTTAGGTTTCTATAACTTCTACTAACGTTTTATTAAGAACTACAGTAGGATTACCCGGCCTCTTAACCGCCTTACTAGGAAAGACCAGCCCTTCCACTTTAACGCCATATATATGCAGGCCTTTAATGAGCTTAAAAAACGGCTGGTATTAGCTCCTCTACTCACCTACTTTAACCCAAAACGGCCCTTAATGCTAGAAACAGATGCCTTAGACAGCGCAATAGCTAGTGTTTTTTCCCAGAAGCAACCAGACGGAGAATGGCACCCCATTACATACTATTTAAAGACTATAATAGATGCTAAGCTAAACTACCATATCCATAACAAAGAAATGCTGGCCATTATCTCTAGCTTTTAGCACTAGCGTGCGCAGCTAGAGGGGACCCCTAAGCCCATTAAGGTAGTTTCAGATTATAAGGCCCTAGAATACTTTATAATAACCAAGGCTCTTACAGCCTAATAGGTACGCTAGGCAGATATCCTATCTTAGTTTAACTTCTTAATTATATATAGACTAGGCGCTATAAACTGTGCAAATGCTCTTATAAGGCGTGAACAGGACCTAGGTAACCAGACGGCTATAAAGATCTCATTATAGACCTAGATACTACTACAACTAGAGCACCTTAACCCCCAGATACAGGCAGAACTAAGTATAGACTCCTTAGGCGCTAAGATATATCCTATTAACCCCTTAGGATTTAACCTTATTAACGAATTACTATAGACAAACTGTATAACCTCTTCTCTATAAGAGTACCGTAAGAAGGCAAAGAATGTTACCAGCCCCTAGTCCCTTAAAAACGGATTACTCAAGCATTAGGAACGGCTAGTAGTAGTAAAGGAACAGAACTTACAGACTCGGCTTATTACCAAAGCACATACCCAGGTCTCTACGGCCTACCCTAGAAAGAATAAAACCTATAAAATTATTAGTAACCGATATTACTGGCCCAGAATGGTTACGGACATTAACCGTTATGTACAGAACTGCAACGACTGCCGTAGGTCTATAATTCCGCGAGATAAGACCCTAGGACTATTAAAGCCACTCCCAATACCAGAACGCCCCTAGCAGTATATCTCTATAGACTTTCACGAGCTACCTATAGACCGTGACGGATATAATATGGTAATAATCCTAGTTAACTATTTTGGCAAGCGCCCGTTCTCAATCCCCTATCACAAGGATATTAATGCTAAGGAGGTAGCCCAACTATATATCTATTATGTCTACCGAATTTACGGACTACTAGATACTATTATATCCAACTACAGGCCGCAGTTTATATTAGCCTTCTAGAATGAGTTTACTTAGATCCTTAGCATTAAGCTAAAGCTTTCTACAGCATACCACCCCTAGATAGACGGTTAGACGAAGATTATAAATTAATACCTGGACCAGAGACTCCGGCCCTTCGTTAACTACTTTTAGGATAACTAGGGCGAACTACTACCCCTAATAGACTACGCCCAGGCAACCCTACCCTATAACTTTATAGGGTTTGCACCTATCCAGCTAGAAATAGGATATTTACCCCATACTAGCTTTAACTGGAATAGACCAGAAGGCCCACAGACTATACATAAAAAACTATCTTATAAGGAAGCCTAGCAATACGCCAAACGCCTAGAAGAAGTCTGGACGGTAGCCCATAAGAACCTAGAAAAGGCCCAGAAATTAATGGAACAGCAAGCAAATAAGCATAGGCGCGAGCCTAACTTTACAGTGGACGATAGGGTCTAGGTTACAACAAAGAACTAGAAAACAGAACGGCCTAGCCGCAAGCTAGACTATAAGATAGCAGGACCATATAAGATCCTTAATAAAGAAGGTAACTTGTATAAGGTTAAGCTCCTAGACTTAATTAAGGTTTACCCTATCTTTTCGCCGGATAAGCTACGGAAGGCTGCAAATAACCTACTACCTAGACAAAAGAATGAGCCTCCCCTGCCAATTTAAGTTAATGGCGATGACGAATAGGAAGTTAATAAAATACTAGCCTATAAACTAGTACGAGGAACGCTACAATACCGTATCTAATAGAAAGGCTACGATCTAGACCCAACCTAGTACCCCACCTAGAACTTTATAGGCTGCCCCTAGAAGCTTAAAAAATTCTATAACTAATACCCTAACGAACCCAGACCCCCAAAGTACCTTAACGAGTGGATGGAGTGCTAGTATAGCAAAGACAATAGGCTGCCTATTGAGCATAAAGACAAGAATACCCCACGGACATAATACGGACATACAAAGCCTAAGGGCAGGCTTTTTCGGAGGGGGGGGTAATATTATGGCGCTGGTGGAAAACGGTGGATCTTGGCAGACGTGGATTATGGTAGACGCGAGTCACGTAACTCGAGGACCGCATAAAATATCGAGCGGCGCTGCTATTCTTCTCCTTCCTTTCTCTAGCTTTGGATCCTCGTTTATAAACAATCCAATCGTACAGGCTTGCGCGTCCTTCTTCCCGTGCTCGTGCCTCGATTGACTGAGTTGCTAACACTGGTAATATTAAACTCGCTCTTTTTAATATCCGCTTATAGGCCTATCTCTTAAAGCCTCTATAGGACCTTCTTGATATGGATCTTGTGCTCTAATAGGTTATCTGAGTAGATTAGGATATTGTCTATATAGGCTATACAGAAGTCGTCTAAGTAGTTAAAGAGAATGCCGTTGATAAATCTTTGGAAGGATGTGGGGCCGTTATATAGTTTGAAGGGTAGGACGCGGTACTTGTACAATCCGTACCTTGTATAGAAGGTAGTTAGGTCCTCTATCTCTTCCTTTAGCTATATATGGTAGAAAGCCTGTCAAATATTTAGCTTAGTAAAGATTTTAGCCCTTAACAGCCTTGTTAACGTCTCCTTAATTAGTAGTAGCGGGTAATGGTCCTTCTTGGTAATCGCATTAAGTTTTTAAAAGTTGATGTAGAATCGCCACCCCCCTCTAGGCTTCTTGGCAAATAGAACTGGGGCTATAAAGGGTGCGTTACTTAGCACTATAAATCCCTTATATAGGTGTTCCTGTAGGTAGACCTTGATTAGCTCCAGCTGTTCTAATGATATATTGTATAGTGGGCTAGGGGCTAGATCGCTACTACTGCCTTTAAGAATGATATTGTGGTCCACCCCTTCGCGATATAGTGGTAGCGTATTGGAGGTAGCTTTTGAGAAACTGTTAGCGTATCCTTAATAGGGCTATAGTAGCTTCTTATAGACGAGCCAATGAAGTTCTTCCTTATTATTAGGTAGGGCGTCCTGCCCCTTTCTATTCTCTATTAGCCGTTCTATCTCGTAGAGGCTAGTAGATCCGATTACTACGCCCTTACGCTTTGTTCCGTATAAGAAGCTCCTGGCCTTAAGTAGCATGATATCTGCTGCTGTAATATCTGCTGCTCTAATATCCGTAATAGGCGAAGGCTGCTTTACTCTTGGCTTTAATGGTAAAGCTAGTCTTAGGTAAAGCTAATCCTTTATCTTTCTAATTGCATCTTAGGTATCAATCTTCTAGGTATACTTATGGTCGTATAGGGCCCGTTTGGTTCGCTCCGATTTGCTTTTAGTAGGGCGCCTCTCTCCTTGAGGTTCTCTGGTTATAGCCATATGCTTAAGAATGCGTTGAGGGGTAGGTATAGGCTCTTAATTTAGTAGTGTGTCTCTTTAATCTGCATCCTTCTGGTGATCCTCGTTGATTGGCGGGGGTAAGAGCTCTTTTCTTAGTACAATTACGTCCTGCCTACTGTGGTAGTTTCTCTTAGTTGGCTATACTAAGGTGTGGTGCTTGTAGTTGATTAGGGCCCCAGTCTTCTTAAGCCACTTACGGCCGATAAGAAGGTCATGGTGTCTAGTATTGTAGAATAGGAACCATATAGGGACTTGCCAGCCGTCTATAACTAGGTTAGCCCTAAAGAGCTATCTAATTGTGTCTATCTGCTGGTTATTGTGCCCAGATATAGTAACTCCTCGTCCCTTAATCTTGTAGAACTTTGGTTGTAGTTATTACTTAATAATTGGCCGCAGCTTATAGTGTATAAAGGCCTCGCCATCTGCACCTAAATTGAGTAGGCTTATTATATTGAGAGCTACACCTCCTAATGTGATTCTGTATTATATTGTAAGGGCCGTGCCTTCTAGGATCTCCTTAAGCCGTATAGGGGCTGTATAGATTGCTCCGATTTGCTCTAGGTAAGAGACTTCGCCTAGAGCTATTTGTTTTCCGACTTTACTAAGTTAGTAGCTATCTCGTACTCCTTACTTTGATTAATTGCCTTGGCTTCTGTCTTCTTTGGCGTAGGGCAGTCCCCAAAATAGTGTCCTTGCTTGCTATAGTTAAAGCAGGTAGCTGTTATCTTTACAGCTGGTGCTAGGGTTAAGAACCGTCTAAGTAGGAGACTTTTGGTTTCTTTGGCGTCCTTACTAGGAGCTCTCTTAGCTTGGACTACTTAATAGTTGTTCCGTTCCTTGCCTAACTACTTTAGCCCTTAGGCGTACTGTTAAGCAGTTTATAATAGGCGTTGAAGCTATAGCCTTTATTGGCTACCTTAACTTCCATTTAGACGCGTAGGCTGTTATAAAGCTTATTATAAAGCTCCTCTTTCTACTGATTTTGTGGCATCCTAGAGACATTTGCCAGTTATATAAAGTTAGATTAGAAATCGTTGAAGTCACCTAGGTATAGTATTTTTAGGCTCTTAAGTTCCTGCCGAGCTTTAATCCGATGATCTGGGTTCTTAAAGACATTCTCTAAGAACTTAAGTACCTCCTTATTGGTAGGGTTGTGTTCTATATCGCGCTCTGCCTTTAAGTAGGGTAAGAGGTGGTTATAAGCTTTGCCACCTACGCGTGTTTTAATGTATGCCACCTTTGCATCTTCTTCCTAATCTGGGTCGTCTTGGTAGAACTAGTCTGCATTAGATTAAAGCTTGTTTTATACATGGCCACTCTAGGCCTGATAGGTAGGTTCTTTCCCATCTGTAAGCGTAGGTAGGTCTGGAAACTTTGCTATACGTCCTAAGCCCATACTACTGCTTGTCTGAGAGAGTGGTGTCCCTTCTTATATCATTTGTGACGGTGTGCTTTCTTGCTCGCTGTCTTCCCGATCTAGGGCTTATATAGTAACCTTACGGCCCATCCTTAATATCTTTTGATTGGCCTTGCGGAGCTTGTCTGTCCTATTATCTAGGTGCTCCTTAAGCTCCGCTATCTTCGCCTGGGCCTCCTCTTTCGCATTGAGAGCTTTATGCATGTGGTTATTGGTAAGACGCCATAGCATAGCGATCTGCTGTTCTATCGCCTTCCTTCGTATTCCCTGGAGTCTCAGCTCCTCTATAAGTTCGGTTACAGGTATCTCGGATAGACTTTAGGTGGTTGTGGCTGTGTACTCTCTCTTAGTCTTTATCTTAAAGTATACAGGGTCTTTGGTGTCCAACGATTATATTATAAGACGGTCCTATTTGCTCTTTATATTGTCCGAAAGCTCTGTCTTGCTATAGTACGGTTGGAGCTCTGGTGGCTTGAGTGTCAAATCTACGGGTTCCTTGTGGTCTGCTAGGGTTGAGTCGGTGGCTATCTCCAGCGCGCTTGGTCTTGATGCGCTCTTTTTCGCCATAGTGTCTCCTTTTGTCTGAATTTGTAATTGGGATAATCCTTCTAATTTAATTGCCGTAGTCTCTTCTTTTAGCTGCTTAATCGCTGTTGTAGTTGCCTGCACCGTTGCAGGGCTTTTGGAAGGTGGGTTGGTTGGTAGTTATAGTAGTAGACCAGCTCTCTGTCTGGCTATGCGTTTGACCGTTGAACCTAGTATTATATCGCCTCTACAGGTTAGATGAGGTTGATTTTAGTTTAATATCACGGCTAGTAATCCTGTGGAAGCGATCTGATAGATCAAGCAGTAATAAGGGGCTATATTATGAATAAACTAAGATAAGGAGCTAGTAAAGGGTACAGTAGGCGACTACGTACGTTGTCGGCGTTGGAACAACCTTGATCCGTCTTGCTTATATTTTAGTGTGACGACGTCGTGCAGTCAGCCGAACCGTCACACTAAAGATAATTATATATACTAACTTATATTCCCTCTATAAGTGTCTAGTCAAGCTTAGTACTACAAAGGAGAAGCGCCTTATAATTAATATTATAGCACTTTAGCAATCCTATAAACGGCAAGAACTCTTTAAGATTTAATAGATTAACGGCTAAGATAACTTAGTAGATATAATAATAAAGGCAAACCTAAACAAGGCTTTAGAAATTTTTATTAATATAAACACTCTATATATACGAGTTAAAGGTTAGGTTAAGAGGGAGTAGAAGTATAATATTCTATAAACCCTAACTCTAACTAGCCAATTAGGATTTTCCATCCCTAAAATAGAAAATTGCTATTAGCTTGCTTATAACTAGTGCCTTAGCGGCCCTAATATAATATCTAATTACAACTCCTAAGCAAGAAAGCACTATATATTAAAAGGCAAATTTTAGGACAGCGAGACTTATATTATAATAGTAATAGTAAGTAAGGAGGATTAATATTTGGTACGCTAGTCAAGTAGTATTTATATATAGATAGCAACCACAAAAAAAGAGTTGCCAGTGTCGGGAAAAAGGCAAGCGGTCGTCACGTGTCGCCGCGGCACTAGCGTGGCGAGGAGTCTTAAGCTCCTCGCCCTCCCTCATTCCAATAATCATAAGCTTTTAACCAACATCACTGTAACCTACTCAAGTAGTCGTTATTGGTGAGTCACCCTATGTGACCAACAATAAGGAATATAAAAAGGCCTTCGCCTATTTAAAAGTTATATTTACTACTATACTTATACTTTAACACTTTAACCTAAACTAAAAAAGTGTTATAGAAGCTACCTTATCTAACTATATTACTAAAGATATTCTATCTTAGTATAATAAAAAAGGAGTACTGTACCCTATAGTATACTTTTTTAAATAACTAAGTTTAGCTAAATATAACTATAAGATCTATAATAAGGAATTATTAGCCATTATTAGATATTTTAAACAATAGCGACCCAAACTAAAAGGTACTGGATTTCTAATTAAGGTCCTTAGCAACTATAAGAATTTATAATACTTTACAACTATAAAACAGCTAAGTTATTATTAAGCCTGCTAGTTAGAATATCTATCTTGTTTTTAATTCTTAATTATATACTACCTAAGCATTTAAGGTTAAAAACCTAATACCCTAACCCAATATTTATAAGACATACCAGTATAGAAAGAAGTATATACCTACCGTAATTAAACCCTACTTTACCCCAAATTATTTAATCCCCTGGCTAAAGACCTTACGGTATACGTCCTTAAAATAACTAATTGATTAATTAAATAGATTATAATTAACAAATACCTAAATAATGAGTTTATCTAAGAGACACTTAAGCTAATTTAAGATGGCGTTAGATGCTTTAAAAAGATCTTTTTAAGTAAATATAAAGCTTATAGAGACCGCTTATACTACTAAAACCGCCTAGTTATACTTAACTATAATAAACTTAAGCTTAAGCTTTTTAAATATATATATAACCTACCAGTAGCCAGCTACCTAAGCCGTAAAAAAACCTTAGAACTACTCTAATAGGAGTACTACTAGCTACATCGGCAAAATATGGTACCCTTTCAATGGCCTCAATGGTTGGTGGTTGACGCAATTGGCGCGCAGTTAAGGTTATTTAGCAACTTGACTAACTAGCCTATATTATGTTTTTTTAACATACAGCCTACACGCAACCTGCCAGTAATCTACACATTTGGCAACTATAATTATATTTACCTCTTTTATACTAATAACATATTTTAAATAAATAAAAGCTACTTTAAAGCTATTTATAAGGCTAGCAAAATAAATAATATTATTTTAGATAATTTAATATAATATAGCGATGGTTCTCTTCTACCTATCTACCTATTAACTTACCTACCTGCCTACATCGCCTACCTGTCTGCATTGCCTACCTGTCTGCATTGCCTACCTGTCTGCATTGCCTACCTGTCTGCATCGCCTACCTGTCTGCATCGCCTACCTGTTTGCATCTGCCTACCTGTCTATATCTGCCTACCCGTTAGCATCTGCCTACCTGTCTGCATCTGCTTGCCTGTCTGTATCTGCTTACCTATCTGCATTGCCTACCTGTCTGCATTGCCTACCTGTCTGCATTGCCTACCTGTTTGCATCTGCCTACCTGTCTATATCTGCCTACCCGTCAGCATCTGCCTACCTGTCTGCATCTGCTTGCCTGTCTGCATCTGCTTACCTGTCTGTATCTGCCTACCCGTCAGCATCTC
>Ga0307507_10007947_pt1 | contig 14985 bp, 9 predicted proteins | sample 7_EM_MG_FD_207223 | JGI IMG/M metagenome (GOLD analysis project Ga0307507, IMG submission 207223) | Populus trichocarpa ectomycorrhiza microbial communities from riparian zone in the Pacific Northwest, United States - 7_EM | ecosystem: Host-associated > Plants > Roots > Unclassified | place... | reverse complement strand
GCCGGCCCGGACGGGCAAGGTGGCGCCGAGGCCGGATAGCGGCCGCGAAAGGAATCAAATGACTGTCCCTGCCGCCGGAGCAACCCGGATCGTCGAGCTCGGTGACGGGTTGACCGTCTCGGTCGCCGAGCGAGGTGACGCAGGCGCCACCGCCGTGCTGCTGCTGCACGGCGGCGGTGGGCCACGTTCGGTCGCCGGGTTCGCCGCGGAGCTGGCTGAGGACAACTACGTCCTGACACCGGTCCACCCTGGTTTCGACGGAACGCCACGGCCGGCCTGGTTCGACAGCGTCGGCGATCTTGCTGTGGCGTATCTCGACCTGCTCGATCGGCTCGACCTGAGTGAAGTAGTGGTCATCGGCAGTTCCGTAGGCGGCTGGATCGCCGCGGAGATGGGATTGCGCGACACCCGGCGCCGGATGGCGGGCCTGGTCCTGATCGACGCCGTCGGCATCCGCGCGAGCGACCCGCGCGAGATCGCTGATCCCACGACGCTCGGCCCTGCCGAATTCGGCAAGCTGACCTTCTGCAACCCGGCGTTCCGGGTCGCCCCCGCCACGCTGACCGACGAACAGCGCGCCGTGATGGACGCCAACCTGCGCACCCTCGCGGTGTACGCGGGTGACCCGTACATGCATGACCCGAAGCTGCGCCGTCGCCTGCGCCGCGTCTGCATGCCCGTCCTCGTCATCTGGGGTGAGCAGGACGGGGTGGCCTCGATCGAATACGGCCTGGTGTACGCCGAATCGTTCCCCCATGCCCGGTTCGAACCCATCAGCGAGGCCGGGCACCTGCCGCATCTCGAGCAGCCTGCCGTCACGCTCAAGGCAGTGAACCAGTTCGTGGCCGAAGAGTTGCCCCGTGCCTGACCGCGGCCCTTCGACGGCAGCGCCGGGCCGCCCGGCGGTCGTGCTTGCCGTGTGCTGTCTGAGCCTGCTCATCGCCGGACTGGACACGACGGCCGTGAACGTCGCGCTGCCCGCCATCCAGCGCGACCTCGACGCGCCGGTCAGCGGTCTGCAATGGACGGTCGACAGCTACATCCTGGCGATCGCCGGCTTCTTGATGCTCGCGGGCGCCAGCGCCGACCGGCTCGGCCGGCGACGGGTGTTCCAGTGCGGTCTGGGCCTTTTCACCGCCGCCTCGCTGGCCTGCTCGCTGGCACCGGATACGACCTGGCTGGTGATTTTCCGGGTGGCACAGGGACTCGGCGCGAGCATGCTCAACCCGGTCGCGCTGTCGATCGTGACGAACACCTACCCGGAACCGCGGGAACGGGCCCGCGCGATCGGGATCTGGGGCGGCACGGTGGGTCTGTCGCTCGCGCTCGGTCCGGTGGTCGGCGGCCTGCTGGTCGCCGTCGCGGGCTGGCGCTCGGTGTTCTGGATCAACATCCCGATCGGCCTGGCCGCGATCGTGCTCACCGCGTTGTTCGTGCCCGAGTCCCGGGCCGCGGTGCCCCGCCGTCCCGATCCCGTCGGGCAGGTGCTGGTGGTGACGATCCTCGGGTCGATCACCTACGCGATCATCGAAGGCTCCGGCTACGGTTACGGCAGCCCGCTGATCGTGGGACTGATCTCGGCGGGCGTGCTGGCGGCTTTCGGGCTGGTAGCGTACGAACGCCGCCGGGAACAACCGCTGATCGAGCCGGCCTTCTTCCGCTCCCTGCCCTTCACCGGGGCCAGCCTCATCGCCGTCGTGGCCTTCATCGGCCTGGGCGGGTTTCTCTTTCTCAACACGTTCTACCTGCAGAGCGTGCGGGGATACAGCGCACTGCACGCGGGACTGCTCACCGTGCCCATGGCCGGGGCGACCGCGCTCACCTCACCGATCTCCGGCCGGCTGACCGCGCGGTACGGCCAGCGGCAGCCACTCGTTGCAGCCGGGCTCCTGTTCTCCGTGTCCGCGCTGATCCTGACCACCTCGACGCCGGATACCGCGTTGCCCGTGCTGGTGGTGGCGTACCTGGTCTTCGGCGTCGCGTTCGGACTGGTCAACACGCCCATCACGACCATGGCCGTCGCGGGGATGCCGCGTTCGCAGGCCGGGGTCTCCGCGGGGATCGCGACGACCGCACGCCAGGTCGGCAGCGGGCTCGGCGTGGCGGTGCTCGGCTCGATCGTCGGCCGAGGCGAGGACTTCACGATCGCGAGTCATGCGGGCTGGTGGATCCTGGCCGCCGGCGGCGTGCTGATCACGGTGCTCGGAGTCCTGGCGACAACCGGCCGGGCCGTTGCGGGGGCGGGCAGAGTGGCCGCCCGGTTTCCCGATCGCCAGGGCGCGTCATAATGGCATCGTCGCTCATTCCGACCAAGAAAAATGGAATAACTGCCAACAGATCTGCCCGTAGGTACCTGCCTTTCCCGAGACAGCTGCCGAATGGCATCTGGACGGTTACCGAGCAGATGTGTTGTCATGATGGCGCATCCTCTTTCCGGCGTTGGAAAGAGGCGTCGGAGGCCCTCGTGGTGTCCGCTCGCGAACGGAGTGCGTCATGAGGTCGGCTTTTGCTCTTCGTGTTTCCCGTCTCCTCCGGCGGAGGATCGCGGCGGTCGTGGTCGTGAGCACGGCGGCCGCCATGGTGGCGGCGGTGCCGGCGCCAGCCATGAGCCGTTACGGCGGTAGTGTCACCGCGGGAAAGGCGCGATTCCAGGTACTGTCGCCGACGCTGATCCGCAGCGAATACGCGGGAGACGGCAGATTCACCGATGCCGCCACGTTCAACGCCGTCGGCCGGGGCGCGTTCACCCCACCGCCGTATACCACCACGGTGACCGACGGCAGGCTCACGATCAAGACGAGCGCCGTGACGGTGGAGTACCAGCTCGGTTCCGGTCCGTTCGACAGCCGCAACTTTTCGGTTCGGCCGGCCATCGGCACCGCGCCGGTCACCGCGACGCCGTGGCGGCATCCGGTCTGCGCCACGGGTTCGCTCTGCGAGGCCGAGGATCTCACGATCAGCGGGCTCGCGGTGGCCACGGACCACACCGGTGACAGCGGGGGCGCGTTCGTCGCCGGCTTCGAAGGGACCGGCGCGTCGGTCTCGGCCGACGCCGATGTCCCCACCACCGGCGACTACCAGTTCGACGCTCGCTACGCCAATGCTGTCGGCGGCGATGGGCAGCACACCACACGGACGTTGACGCTCACAGTCGACGGTGCGGCCGGCGGCACCGTCGGCCTGCCGCCGACGGCGGACTGGAACTCCTGGGCCACCGCGGCGGTCCCGATCCATCTGACGGCGGGCCGGCACACGATCACGCTGGCTCGCGCGAAGAACGATTCCGGCAACGTCAATCTCGACAGTGTCGCGGTGGTGAGCCCGGGCGCGCCCTATCCGGCCACGACGGCGGCCACGGACTGCCGGTACGGCACGACCTGCGAGGCGGAGACCGGCAGCCGGACCGGCGCCGTGCTGCTGGCGACCGATCACGGCGGATTTTCGGGCAAGGGCTTCGTCGCCGAACTGAACCAGGGGACCGGCCTGTCCCAGCGGATCACCGGTGTGCCCGCCGACGGCACGTACGCGCTCCAGATCCGCTATGCCAACGGCACCGGTGGCGACGGCCTGCACCAGACCCGGACCGTGACCGTTTCGGCCGGCGGTGTGACCCAGTCGCTCTCCTTCCCGGCGACGAGCGACTGGGACGACTGGTCCACGGTTTCCGTCCCGGTCACGCTCAAGGCGGGCGCCGGCGATGTCACGATCGGCTGCCCGGACGCGGTCAGCTGTCACATCAACGCGGACACCATGTCGGTCACCCCCGCGGGTGCCGCCGCGCCCACCCCGCACCTCGCGCTGGGCGGCTACCGCCGTGGCCTCGACGGGTTCAACGGTGCGAACGGCCGGCCGAAGACCACCCCGGGCCTGCTGTACCAGGACGGCTGGTACCTGCTGGACGACACCGCGACCGCGCTTTACGACACCAGGACCGGGCAGCCATCGGCGCGCCTTGCCCAGCAGTCCTATCAGGACGGTTATGTGTTCGTCTACGGTCATGACTACCAGCGCGCACTGTCCGATCTGGCCACGCTGACCGGTCCGCCGCAGTTGCTGCCGCGGTGGGCCTACGGTGTCTGGTACTCCGAATACTTCGACCGCACGGCCGCGGACTACCGGGACACCATCCTGCCCGCGTTCCGGGCCAACCGCACCCCGCTCGACGTATTGGTCACCGATACCGACTTCAAGTCGCCCAACACCTGGAACGGCTGGGAGATGGATCCCGCGAAATACCCGGATCCGAAGGCGTTCTTCGATTGGTCGGCCGCACAGGGCCTGCACAACACGCTCAACATCCACCCGAGCATCCTCGATTCCGATCCGCAGTTCCCGGCGGCTCAGGCGACGGCCCACAACAAGCTGACGAAGAATCCCTCGTGCGGCAACGGCTGTTACACCTTCGACTGGGGTGACCCGGACCAGCTCAAGGCCTACCTGGACCTGCACGCGGACATGGACCGCCAGGGCAACGACTTCTGGTGGCTGGACTGGTGCTGTGACGCCTCGACGTCATCACTGTCCGGTGTCGGCGCGGACGCGTGGATCAACCAGCAGTACGCCACGGACGCGGACAAGACGCTGGGCCGTGGGTTCGTGATCTCTCGTGCGTACGGTTCGCTCCAGGCAGGCGGCTACGGCGGGTCGAACCCCCTGGCGACCGGCCCGTGGGCGGACAAGCGTGCGACCATCCACTTCACGGGAGACACGTCGTCGAACTGGGCCACCCTGAGTTCCGAAGTGGCTTACACACCTGGGGAAGCGGCAGCCACCGGGATGTCCGCGATCAGTCACGACATCGGCGGCCACAACGACACCACCGGGCTCGCGGGTTCCGAGACCTACACGGTGAACGGCCAGACCCACCGCACCTTCAAACTTCCCGACGACCTCTACGCCCGCTGGGTCCAGCTGGGTACCTTCCAACCGGTCGACCGCCTGCACAGCAACCACAGCGACCGGCTGCCCTGGCAGTACGGCCCGGCCGCGCAGGCGTCCGCGGAGAAGTTCCTCAACCTGCGGGAAAACCTCGTCGCCTACACCTACACCCTGGCCCAGCAGGCCGCCTCGACCGGCGTGCCGGTCACCCGGCCGACCTACCTGCAGTACCCCGAGGAACCGAACGCCTACACGACGGCGGGCAGCGAGTACTTCTACGGCCCCGACCTGCTCGTCGCTCCGGTCACGACGCCGGGGACGACGGCCACCACCTCGGTCTGGTTCCCGCCGGGAACGATGTGGACGGACTACTTCACCGGAAAGACTTACGCGGGTGGTACCACCCAGGCGGTCACCACGGACCTCGCCACGATGCCTGTCTTCGTCCGGGCCGGTGGCATCGTCCCGACGCGGACCGGCAATGTCACGAACGACGTGCAGAACCCGCTGGACAAACTGACTGTCACAGTGGCCGCCGGCGGCCAGGGGGCTTTCACCCTCTACGACGACAACGGCACCACGACGAACTCCTGGCAGCACGCGACCACGACGTTCCGGTACACCGAAAGCGATGGCCGGCACACCCTGCGGATCGACCCGGCCAGGGGCTTCTTCCCTGGCCAGGTGCAGTCCCGGCAGTGGACGATCTCGTTCCGCACCTCCGCCGCGCCGGCCGCGGTACTGGTCGACGGCCGGACCGCGGCGTCCCAGTGGGACGAGGCAAGTCATTCGCTGACGGTGACGTTGGCGCCGCGCAGCGTCTACGCCCCGGTGACGGTCACCTACTGAGAGGTCGACGAGCGGGGCCCGAGCCGGATGTAATGAACGGTCCTTTCCTTACAGATTCTGTAAGGAAAGGACCGTTCATTACACGTGACGCCCCGGCTCCCGCAAGCAGCGGAGAACCGCGTGTAGCCATAATGAAGTCGCGCGGCGAACACTCACACCATGAACGACGACAGGCACAGGCCGACCGAGGCGGGAACCACGAGTGACCACGTGGTCCACCGTCATACGGTTGTCTTCGACCTGTCGCAGGGGGAGTTGCCGACGTTCTCCGTGGGCGTCGAACTCCGCTACAGCACCCGCGATCCCTACGCCATCACCATGTCCTTTTGCCACGGGCGGGAGAACTGTGTGGAGTGGGTGTTCGCGCGTGACCTGCTCGTCGCAGGGCTGTGGGAGAAGGTGGGGGACGGCGACATCCGGATCCGCCCATCGGTCACCCGACCCGGTTTCGTCCGCTTCGAACTCGAATCGCCGGCGGGGTACGCGACTTTCTACGGCGGGCTGGACGATTTGAAGAACTTCCTCGACTGTACCCATGTCATCGTCCCGCTCGGCAGGGAGCGGCGGTGGCTGGACTTCGAGCGGGAGCTCACCCGGCTCTTCCCCGATCACGACTGAATCGCGTCTTCCGCGTTCGTGAGGGAAGTCCAGCAAACTTCGCCCGCGGCCCCTTGCAACGCGGTGATGAGAGCGCCGCGCAGGCACCCTGGAACGAACCCGGCGAGCGGGCCGCGACTGCTCCGGTACCCGCACTCATCCAAGCGGAAGGCTGACCCGATGCCGCTGCTCAAGAAGCGCCGCGCCCGTAGTGGACCGGAATGCGCGCTCACCCGCCTGCCCGTCGGTCCGGCCACCGTCGTGCACGGTCCCGGTGGTGTGTCGGACCAGGCGCGGGTGCTGGCGATGTCGCTGGCTCCCGATCCCGACTGCGATGTCGTCGTCGTCGATCTGCCGGCCGACGGATCGCCTCAGCTGTGGGAATCGTTTGCCGACCTGCTGCGCGGAGGCTCCCGGGAGATGCGGCTGGTCCCGTGCGATCAGGCGTGCCAGGTCGTGGGATTGGCCGCGCAATGGCTCTCCGGAAAACTCGGCCGGACCGTGTACGTGCCCGACGGCAGCGTGCGGTCCGGGTCGAACGGCGTCCTGTTCTCCGGCTCGGGAACGAGTGGCTGGGTGCGGTTCCGTCCCGGTGAGGCACCGGCCGGGCGGGGACGGCGTTTCCCCGTCCCCGCATGGGATTCGCCGATCGCGGCGAAGGCAGGGAGCTTCGGGACGGCGGGACGGGCCGAACCGCTTCCGGCGGGAGTCTGGCTCCGGCCGGACGGCCGGGCGGCCTGGCTCGATGCGACCAGGGCCCGGCTGATCCGCTGGCTTTCCTTCCAGCCCGAGATCCTCAGCGTGGTGCTCGGGTGTCCCGGGACCGCCGAGCTCAGGTTGACCGATGTTGCGCACTGGTGGGCAATGGTCCCGGCCGAGCTGCGGGCGAGCGTTCGATTCGTCCACTATGGACCGGTGCACGCGCCGGGTGCGGACGTGCCCGGCCAAGCGCTCGCGGACCTGCTTTCCGAGCCCGTGATCTGCTACACCGGCCTTCCCGTGGGGCAGGCTCCCGAGGTAGTGACCGTGCGGGCGGACGGTTCGCACGGGTGGAGCATGTACGTTCAGCAGATCGCCTACTCGCCGCGTAGCGTCCCACCGAGGATCGTGGCGCACCGGCGGCCGCTCGAGGGCCTGCCGGAGATCGCGCGAGGTGTTTACCGGTACTCCGAGGGGTTCCTGCTCGAAGTCGTCCAGTCCGGGCTCTGGATCCGGCCGCCACGGGAGCTTCCGCACGCGGCCGATGTCCGGGCCAGGGCCGCCGATCCTGCGCGCCATCTGGTGCTCTACGAGGCTGCCGATCAGAAATCACGCTTGCTGGCCGAGGAGTTGCTCGGCAGGCTGGACGACACGGTCCGGCCCATGAGCAGGATTGTGCCGGCGAACACTGAAGAGCCGTTGGTGCTTCAGGAGGTACCCGATCCCGAGGTGTCGGCCCACGCCGGCACTGCGGAGCCGACCGCGGAACGGGAAGTCGTGCGAGCGAGCTGCGGTGCGGAATTCGACACGCTCGCGGACCAGATCCGCAGCGCTCTGGCGAAAACCACGCCCCAGGGAATGTCCGAAGGCCTGGTGACCGACGCGCTGGCCGTGCGGCGGTACCTCGAGGGCCGCGAACCCGGGGTGGACGACGGACTGCGCGTCGCGCGAGCAGGGGCGCACGTCGCGTTCGGCCGGTGTGTCGCTGCTGGGCTGCGCCGGTTGCCGGCCTATCGCGGTGCCGCGGCGGTGAGCCTGACTCCCACCCGAGCCGAGTGGGAGCTCTGTGACCGGCACTCGGTGTTCACGGAGTGGGGCTTCCTCAACCTCCTGGCCGGCCCTGACTCCGCGCACGACGGGGATACCGACCTGCTCGTGTGGTCGACGACCGGCCGGCGAACGGCCCTGCTCGAACCTGCCGGGGAGCGGGTCGGGAACCGGGTTCTCTTCCTGCCCGGAACGTCCTTCAAGGTGCTGGAGACGGTCGAGCCGGGGATCGGCCGGCGCGGCCGGATCCTGCTGCGCGAGCGGACCGCGAGTGAGCTCGACGAACGAGGCGAGGCGGAGGCGGACCGGAGTTCGCTGGATGAGCTGGCCAGGGCGTCGTTGATGAGTGCTGCGCAGCGGTGGGCTCAGACCGAATCCGGCGCCGGGATTCCGGCCGCCGTGGCCGGGCGGTTCCGCCGTCTGCCTGGTGTCCGCTGATGCGCGAGCCGAGGAAAGGAGGGCACTGTGACCGAGGAACTAGCTGACGAAGAAGGCCTGCTGCTGTACGTCGATCCGGGTTGGCAGCCGACCGAGGAGCAGCCGGGACCGCCGATGGAGTCCATCCTGGGCGCGTGGCCGACGAGTGCGGAAGGCGAACGCGGCCGGTTTTATCCGAACCCCGTGTACCGGCCGATTTCCCCCGATTCACCACTGGATCCCGTCGATGCGGTGCTGCGCACCGTCATGATCGACGACACCGCCGTGGAGCAGCTGCCCGACGCCTTGCGTGACGTGATGCTGGGGATCGCGGTGGACGAATCGGGAGCCGCGGTCGTTCGTCCGTCGCCCGATGACATCCCGTCGGTGCTGGTGGCAACGGCCTACGGTCATCGTGCTCGCCTCGATGTGCCGCAATGGCTCGACGTGACCATTCAGGAACTCGCGGAGGCCCTTCCCGACGAGGGGGTCGACGTGCTGATCAACCCTGGTTCCGGTGCTTCGATGAGGCTGGTCGCCGCCGCGGTCCGGGAGGTTGCCGCGGACATCGATCCGCGTTGATCGACGGCCCGGCGAGGCTATTCGCCGATCCAGCCGTGGGAAAGCGCCAGTGACAGCATTCCTTGACGTATTTCGACAATTTGCTGTGCGGTCAGCGACGGCGCGCCGAGCAGGAGGATTTCGGTGATTTCCGCACGCAGATCCTGCGCGGAAAGCACATCATAGTGGGACTGCCCGCCCTCTGCGGCGCGTCGTCCCACTGCGGCCGTCGGCGCGGGATGGGAGTCTTCGAGCAGTGCGACGTCGCAGGCCTTGAGCCCGCGGTCGCCCTCTTCGGTGCGGAACCGCACGTGCACGCCCGCCGCGAGCAATCGCTTGTCGAACGTGAGATCGTTGACGTGCAGGAAGACGTCTTCGCCGCCGCTGTCCGGCGCGATGAAGCCGTAGCCGCGCAGCTCGTCGTAACGAATTACCTTGCCCGTCAACACCGATGTCTCTCCTATCCCGCCCGGTCCGAACCGGGGAGAACTCCGTCCAGCATGGCCGCCGACAGTTCGATCCTCGACCGGTAACCGGTACGGGTGAACATCCGGCTGAGCCGGCCTTCGACGCTCTTCTCGCTGGTCCGCAGGGCCAGTGCGATCTGTTTGTTGCTCAGCCCTTCGGCCGCCAGAACGGCGAGGAGATGTTCGTTCTCGGCCACGGTGGCCTGCCGCCCGGGCACCGCCACGGAGTGATCGCGCATCAGGCTCCTGGTGCGTGCCCGGTAGAGGAGCGCGCCGAGGTCGCCGAGTATCGCATAAGCTTCACTGAGTAATGCCGGGTCGACGACTCCGTGTTTCACGAGCTTGGCCTGCAGCTGCGCCAGTTCGAAGGGCTGGCCGCGCTTTCTGGCTTGCTGCAAGCACAAATCGGCGGCTTCACGGTCCTGCTCCACTATCGCCCGCGCAAACCCGGCGTGCAGCCGGGCGCGTTCCGTCGGCATCGCCGTGGCGACCTCGTCAAGCGCGGCGAGGCTCCGGCGAGCCGATTCGTGATCATCGGAGTCCAGCGCCAGATCGGCCAGCTCGGACCAGGCGAGGTCCGCACCCACCAGCAGGCCGCGCTCGCCCGCGGCCGCCAGCGACGCATGGATGCGCTCGGCCGCTTTGGCGTCGTCGCCGAGTGCTCGGTCGATCTGCGCCTCGGCCAGATCGAGCAGGTGGCCGAGCACCGGAGCGGTGGTCCGGGCAACTGTCAGCAGTTCCTTCGCGGTGACGAGCTTTCCCTGTGCCACCAACGCCGAAACGGTGGCGTTGTGCATGCCGGCCCACCCGGCGTCGAAGCTCCTGGGAGAACTGGTGGCGACGCTGCGCCGGGCGAGCTCCGCAGCGAGGGTGAAGTTGCCACGCAGTGCGGCTTCCGTGGCCTGGTTGCACGGGTGCACGCCCTCGACCGGAAGCTGCTCGTCGTGGAGCAGTTCTTCGGCGCGGTGGAGGTCACCGGTGACCAGCAGCGCGGCGATGTGGGCGTTGACCTGATCGACCTGGTGGCGACGGGTCGCGTGCAGCGGCCATCGGTCGCGCCCGTCGAGGCTCCGGTCCAGCCGGTCGAGCCGCCCGGTCCACAACTCGGCCATGGTCTGGACCAGCTCGCCCAGCACGGCCGAGGTGGCGTTGGCCGCACGCCACGACTTCTCGGTGCTGCCCAGGAGAATCGCCGCCTCGGCCCAGCGGTCCAGCATGCCGAGCGCGAGTGCCCTCGTGACGGTCTGGAGGCCCGGCTGCCCGGGCCAGCGCCGCCGCTGTTCGACGAGCTCTTCGAGCGCATCGGTGTCGCCCCGGCTGCTCAACGCGCAAATCGCCATCTCCTGAACCTCCTGCACGGCGTCCGGTGAGAGCTGATCGGCGAAATCCGCCAGCAGCAGCCGCGCGCCGCGCAGGCTCTGCTCGTGGTCACCGTGGACGTGGCTGGTGGAGGTGTGCATGAGCAGGATCATCGCCTGCTGCGCGCGATTGCGGGTCAGCTCCGTCGACGCGCCGAGCCAGCGCAGCGCCAGTTCGGCCCGGTCCTGACCGACCGCCGCGGAATGACTCAGCAGCTCACCGAGGGCCCGCTGGGGGTCCACCAGCCTCCCCGCGCTCGCGACCTGGTTCGTCAGGTATTCCGGATCGCGGCATTCGGCCGTGCCGGCCCAGACGGCGTTCACCACCTTGGCCGCGAGCTGCTGACGTTCGAAGGGCCCGGCGGACGCGATCAGCACAGCGGGGACCAGCGGCACGGTGAACCGCCATGATTCGCCGGCGCGGCCTACATGCAGGAAACCCTCGCCACGCAGAACGTCCACAATGGAGGCTGCGTCGGCCTCGGTCGAGCCGAGCACCTCGCCGACCAGCCGGGGCACGGCGGCGCCGAGCGGGGCCAGCACCGCAATCGCCTTCGCCGTCGCCCACGGGGCCGGGCCGAGGTCGCGGATGGTGCGCAGGAGCTGGCTGTACTGTGCCGGATCGGCTTGTTCGCTGCCCTGGACCAAATACGCTCGCCGGTCCACCACCTGGATCGAACCGTTGTACCGCAGCATGTCCGTCGCATCGCGCACCGCGGCGGGGATGCCTCGGCTGAGTTCGCGGAGCCGTTCGATCAAGGCGGGTTCCGGCACGGCGCCGAGTACGGTCGACGCGTGCCGGCCGATCTGCTCGCCGGTCATCGGGTGAAGACGCAGGGAAGTCGCGAGTCCCTCGTCGCGCAGCCTTCGCAGCATCGACAGGCCGGTGCGTGCCGATACGCCTCTCGCCGGGACGCGTGCCGCGCAAACACAGAGCGCCGTGCTGCCGGCCAGCTTGCGCACCAGCGCTTCCAGCACGGCGAGCGAGTCTCGGTCCATCCACTGCGCGTCGTCGATCAGCAGCGCGGCGCCGTCGCCGGAACGCCGGAGCGCGACGGCCGCCGATGTCGCCACGCGCCGCGCGAGCTCCGGCTCGTCGCAGGCACCGGCGACCGGGCCGATCAGTGCCCAGATCGATTCGGCCTTGGCAGCGCCCCGAAGCTGGACGACGGGATGAAGGAGTCCTGGGCTCGACTTCAGCGACAACCGGGCCGGAACGGGGTCCCCGTGCCTGGTGAACCTCAATGTCGATACCGGCCTGCCCTCGCGGGCCAGCCGATCGCTGAGTCCCGCGAGCAGCGTGGTCCGTCCCGCCCCGGCCGGCCCGGTCAGGCAGACGAGTGGGGTTCCGGCCGTGCGGATGCCTTTGAGCATGTCCTCCACCCCCGCATGATGAGCCGCCGAGTCGCCGCCCGGTCAGGGTGACGCGCTCAGCAGGGTGCTTTCAGTCGGCGATAGTGCCCGTAGTGCTTGGTGATTGAACACGCCGGCGCCGTTCGGTCGTCTTCGTAGTGACAGGACTTGTCGCGCCGGGCGCTCTCGTGCGCGTCTGCCCGCGGGATAGAGATTTCGTTGAGTCGTGGTTGGTGGAGTGGGTATCGCCGCGGTCTGCGTGCGCAGGCGACTACGGAGGAGCCGGGAACGTGAGCCAGAACATCATCATGGTCACCCAGACACCGGGCCCGGGTTACCGGAGTATCGGTGACGCGGTGGCGAGCGCGCCACAGGGCGCGGTGATCCTCGTGAGCCCTGGGCGTTACACGGAAAACCTGGTGGTGTCGAAGCAGGTGACCATTGCGGCCGAAGGCGGTCCCGGCTCGGTGCGGCTGGTCGCCAATTCCGGGGTCGTCGTCACGATGGACGCGGAGTCGGCTGCGCTCACCGGGATCGTGGTGATGTCCGCGGACAAGGAGAACCCGGCCGTTTTCGTGGCACGGGGCCAGCTCAGCATCACGGAATGCACACTCCAGAGCGAGGGCTGGGCCGCGGTGTTCGCCGCGGAACAGGGGACCGTCCTGATGCGGCACTGCGAGGTCCGCAACACGATCGGCGCCGGGGTGGTGATCACCTCGCCGAACGGCGGGGTACTCGATTCCTGCCGGATCGAAGAGGCCGGTACCTCGGGGGTCGTGGTGGCGGACGACGGCGCGCTGCTGATGCGGGCCTGTCAGGTGAACAAGGCCACTGCCAACGGGATCTGCCTGAACGGGCAGGGCAGGCTGACCGTCGAGGACACCGTCGTGACGGGCACCGGCAAACCCGCCGTCGCGGTCGAGCAGCAGGCATCGCTGACAGCGACCCGGCTCGGCTTGACCGGGCCGGAGGGCATCGGTTTCTACTTGGCGAGCAGCCAGCAGGTTCAGTTGAAGGACTGCACCGTCGAAGGGGCAGGCGCTGAAGGGATGTTCGTCGCGGGCGGCTGCGCGCCGGTGGTGGACGGTCTCCAGGTTCGCGGCGCCCGGGGCCGTGGAGTCCATTTCACGAGCCGTTCGGCGGGCAGCATCAGCGGCTGCGAAATATCCGAAGTGGACGGAATCGGCGTCTGCGTGAGCGAGCGGAGCGCGCCCGAATTCGACCGGACGACGGTGTCCGGCTGCACGTCGGCCGGTGTCCGCGTGATCGACGGCTCCGATCCGTTCTTCCGGCGGCTGCGCGTGGTCGGCTGTGACGGCGCGGCCATCGAGGTGGACGGCGGTGCCCGTGGCACGTTGGAGAACATCGAGATCGAGGGAGGCGGCAGCTTCGGCCTCGCGGTCACCGGCGGCGCGCGGCTGTCGGTCAGCGGGATGAGCCTGCGCGAGACCACCGATGTCGGGGTGAACGTCCTTGGCGCGGCACTGGCGCTGGCCGACAGCGAGATCACCGGGGCCGGGGCGGCGGGTGTGCGCGCCGGAGAAGGAGCTGACCTCTCGCTCCTGCGGTGCCGGGTGCAGCGCAGTGTGGGGCCCGGCTGCCAGTTCGACGAAGGCGCCTCCGGCACGATCGCCGACTCCGAGTTCTCCGCCGGCAGTGCGGACGGCATCCGGCTGGACACCGAGGATTCGGTCCGGGTTTCCGGCTGCACCGTCCGGGACAACCACGGCAGCGGCGTTCGCCAGACCCGCCCGAGCGGCGCGATCGAGGTCCTCGACCTGATCACCGGTGGCAACGTGCAACCCGACGCCTTCGGTACGGCGGCGTCGGCGGGGACGCCGGCGGCCGCACCCGCGCCGGAGGCCGAGGCGGCTCGTCCGGTCCGGGCGTCCGATCCCCTCGTCGAACTGGAGGGGCTCGTCGGGCTCTCCGGGGTGAAGCGTGAGGTGAGGTCGCTGATCAACCTCAACAAGATGGCGAAACGCCGGCAGGACGCCGGGTTGTCCGTCCCGCCGATGGCGCGCCACCTGGTGTTCGCGGGGGCTCCCGGCACGGGCAAGACCACCGTCGCGCGGCTGTACGGACAGGTTCTCGCGCAGCTCGGTGTGCTCCGCAAGGGCCACCTCGTCGAAGTGGCCAGGGCCGACCTCGTCGCGCAGATCATCGGCGGGACGGCGATCAAGACCACCGAGGCGTTCACCTCCGCGCTCGGCGGGGTGCTGTTCATCGACGAGGCGTACACCCTCAGTTCGAGCAAGGGCGGCAGCGGCCCGGACTTCGGCCGTGAGGCGATCGACACTCTCGTGAAGCTCATGGAGGACCACCGCGACGACGTCGTCGTCATCGCCGCCGGGTACTCGAACGAGATGTCCAAGTTCCTGGAATCCAACCCCGGCATGGAGTCACGGTTCAGCCGCACCATCGAGTTCGCCAACTACACCGCCGACGAACTGGTGACGATCGTGCGTTCGCAATGCGCCCGGCACGACTATCGGCTCGACGACGGTGCGGCCGACGCTCTGTTCCAGTACTTCGAGGAGATACCGAAGGACGGCACCTTCGGCAACGGCCGCACCGCGCGGCGGGTGTTCGAGCGGATGGTCGACCGCCAGGCTTCGCGGCTGGCCGAGGCGACCGCCGCGACATCGGCGGAACTGACCCTGCTCGCGGTGGAGGACCTCGAAATGGCGGGAGAGCGATGAGCAAGGGTTCAGTGCATCAGAGGTCCGGCCCGGTGTACGCCGGACCGGCTGAGGCAC
>Ga0307507_10007946_pt1 | contig 14987 bp, 9 predicted proteins | sample 7_EM_MG_FD_207223 | JGI IMG/M metagenome (GOLD analysis project Ga0307507, IMG submission 207223) | Populus trichocarpa ectomycorrhiza microbial communities from riparian zone in the Pacific Northwest, United States - 7_EM | ecosystem: Host-associated > Plants > Roots > Unclassified | place... | reverse complement strand
TTGGGGCTGCGGACGATGATGCGCGTGGTCCACGCCCTTGGGCAGCTGAGTCGCCCCGCCAACGAAGGCGCAACCAATCAGACAAACGTCGACGGCATAGGAAGGAAGCAATTCCTTCAGTTCGGCGCCGGCCTCCTGGTCGCGGCGGGCGTGATGGCCACGGGCCAAATGCCCGCATTTGCGAAGTCCGGTCGGTCGAAGGCACTTGCGTGGGTCGAAGCCAACCAGGACAAACTCCCGCAGCGTTACGCCGATATCGCCGCGTATCCGATGGCCTATCGAAGAGCGATCTTCAGTGAGTTGGGGCCCGAGATACAAAGGACGATGTGGCTCGACCACCTCGATAGCTATCGAGCAACGCACAAGCTCACGCGAGAACAGAGCGAGTTGATCGATCGCGCGACGGAACTGGCAAAGAACGTGTGCTCGTTCGACGCTGCACCCGCGAAGGGGTCCGACTTCGATCGCCGCGCACAGGAGCTGACCGATGCGGTCAAGCATGCCTTCGGGGACGATGAGGCTCGCGCTCTCCTCAAGACGCTCGGGCCGGTCGAAGACCCCATCGCCGCTTCATTGGAGCCCGATGGAATACTTTGCCCATGCTCCGACCAATGCCACGACTATTGCGAGGGTAGCCGCTATTGCAAATATGGCGGTTGTGACTTCACTCGCAGCTGCTGCATTTTTTGGCAGTACGTTTGCAACGGATTCTGCGTCAACTAACGACGTAGCTTCCTCGTCGACGGCGTCATTCGGCCGAAGGCCACACGGGAACGCTCTCGGTGGCCTTCGTCGCATTTGAACTCAGCCCGGAAGGCTTATAAGTCACGGGTAAGTTCATCGCCGAATTCTTCCAATAGCGACGTCGCTCGTCAGAAGACGGGGAGAAGACATCCAAAGGGGCGGCGGGAGCGACGGGTCGAGGTTGGCCATTCGAGGGATGGCTACTTCGGACTGGCCACGGGCAATGTCGTAGACACATCGCCAAATGCCGTAGTTCACGCCATCTGATGCGCGGCGCACGCAATGAATCAATCTCTCGTGTCGGATGATTTTTCCGTGATGGAACTGCCCCTCTCGATGCAATAAGGAGCAAACGCCACTCGCAGCCAAGGGGGGACCATGACCAAGCCTGGATGTGCTCGGAGTAGGAATTCGCACGCGAAAGAACGTTGGGCGGCCATGTGGCTGGTCTTGACCACGGGTGTGATCGCGTGCGGGAACGATTCGACGGATCGCCCCAGCGTTGGCAACGCGGTCGTTCAGGCGCTCCCGAGCAGCGGCAGTGGTGTGTGCGCCGGAGACTTCAGCGCACATTCCCTTGCGGAGCTCACCGCGTTGTCGCCATGCGAGGAAATTACGGGACGCCTCGAGATCGAGGGGCCGGACATCGTCGACTTTGCCCCTCTCGAGCATTTGCGGCGCGTCGGCGGTGATTTGAATGCCACCCACGTGAAGTCGTTTCACGGCCTTACAGAGCTTCGGGCCGTCGGCGGCAATTTGACGATCTATGACATAGGCACGGGCGGGCGCCTCGAGGGACCGCCCGTCCTCGAAACCGTCGGCGGTGAGTTTGGCCTTTATTCGACATTGGCTACGGAATGGATCGGGCCCAGTACGTTGAGCAAGGTCGGCGGCCTTACCGTTTACGCATCGTCGACCCTACGACACATTGGTGGTTTCTCGTCGCTGACCGAGATAGGCACCCTCTGGATCACCGATCTCGCGCAGCTCACCGCGTTCGACGACATGCCCGCGTTGACCACCGTCGAGCACGTATATTTTACCAGGAACGACGCGCTCGAGACGCTGTCCGGTTTCGACAACGTGCGGGAGGCGGGCGACATCGGCGTCCAATACCATGAGCGGTTAACCCGATTTTCGGCGTTCTCTCGGATCACCAAGCTCCACCGCAGCCTGTTTTTCGGCAACTGCCCTCGTCTGGCGACCGTGGGCCTGCCCCACATCGATTCGATCGACCGCAGCCTCACGCTCGTCGACCTCCCCGCATTGACCTCCTTCCGCTGGTTGAGGAACGTGAGGTCCCTCGGAGGGCAGTTGCTTCTCTGGGGCGATCTCGGAGTACCGGATTTGCACGGCCTGGAGGGCCTGACCACTGTCAAATCGTACGTGAGCGTTCAACGCAGCAATCTGCGGACGCTCGCAGGTCTTCGCAACCTGCGCTCCGCGGGTGGACTTCACATCCTATCGAATACGCATCTCGAGAGTCTGCGCGATCTCGAATCGTTTCGAACGAATGGCCCATCGGGGTACGACGGCATCCAGATCGATGAAAATCTAGCGCTGAAGGAGATTGGAGGCCTCGACCAGCTCACCGACGCGGGAGGCGCCATCGAGATCATGGACAATCCCAAGCTGACCGGGATCCGTGGGCTGCACGACATTCAATCGGCCGACTCCGTGTTCATCAGCGGAAACCCCGCACTGACCGAGCTCGATGGCCTCGATTCGCTCGAACACGTCAAGGGTTTCGTCTCGCTCCGAGGCAATGCCCTCGAGTCCGTCGACGAATTCGGGACTCTTGCCCGCGTCGACGGTAAGTTGGAAATCGATTCGGAGCTATCGCTCGTGGATTTGGATGGATTCGACGCACTGCAATCGATTGGCGGCGAGCTGCGGATCACCAACAATCGATCCCTCACCCGTATCGAGGCGTTGGACCAGCTCCTCTCACTCGGCGGCGAGCTGCTAGTAACCAACAATGCCGTGTTGCCACCGTGCCAGCCGGAGGGTGTCGCAACCGAGCTTCGAGAACGAGGTTACGAAGGAAGCATCACGATTCGCGACAACGGAAGTACGGGCGGTTGTGAAGACACGGCCCGTACCTTTCGGAGTCGTCCCCCTTCGAGCGTTGCCGAGCTACACGGACCGTTTTAAACATTCCCACCGCGTGATTTTACAGGAGACGCAGCATGGACCGATTCACGGGCGGTTGCCGGTGCGGCAGCGTGCGAATTGAGGCCTCGGGCCCCCCATACCGGGTCGGCATTTGTCACTGCCTCGACTGCCGCAAACAACATGGGGCTCTTTTTCACGCTTCCGCCATATTCCCTCAGGATGCGGTGACCATCGATGGCGAAACACGCGACTACGCCGGGCGGTTTTTCTGTCCCCATTGCGGCTCGACCGTTTTCGCGCGCACCGCTGACGAAATCGACGTAAGCCTAGGATGCTTGGACGCGCCGGACCAACTGAGGCCCACCTATGAGCTCTGGGTCGTTCGTCGGGAGACTTGGTTGCCGCCGTTTCCGCTCATGAGGCGATACGAGCGAGATCGTGAGTCCACCGGTCGTCACGAGGAGTAGGTCCCACGAACGGTGAGAAGCACCGTTGCATGCATTTTGCACATGTCGACCTTTGCGTACTCGAAGCTTTCCGCATGGGCCTTCGTCATTGGGCCGCGTCGTTAGCGCCGATGTGGCGTGAATGGTACGAAGCGTCAACGAGCGAGGATGGGGCGTTAGAATGGCAGCATGATGACGAGATTCTCGAGGGTCCTGCTTCTCTTCGTAGCTCTTTGCGCTTTGCCGGCCGTCGACGTTGCATGTAGCGACGACGACTCCGGGACACCCGCGCCGGACGAGATGGCGCAGCTTCGACGGACGTTGCAGGACAAATTCGCAGCGTCACACGCCGTTGGCGACTTCCCCGGTGGTACGGCGGGCGTGGTGTTGGCCGATGGCACGTCGTTCGGCCTCGCTGCGGGCGTCTCGGATCGCGCAACGCAGCGGCAGATGTTGCCAGGGGACCTCCTACCGCAAGCCAGTGTGGGCAAAACGTACGTTGCCGGCGTCGCCTTGCAGCTCGTTCACGAAGGCAAACTGGCACTCGACGACAAAGTCGAAAAATACCTCGGCGAAGAGCCTTGGTACGGCCGGCTCCCCAATGCCCATGACATCACCATTCGCATGATCATGAAGCATACCAGCGGATTGGTGCGATACGAGTACGATCCCAATTTCGCCGCCCAGGTGCGGAAGGACCCTTATCGTGTTTGGAAACGGGAGGAGCAACTCGCGTTTCTGCTCGACAAGCCTGCCTCTTTTCCCGCCGGCCAGGGTTGGGAATACTCCGATACCAATTACATCGTGCTCGGGTTGGTGATCGAGCACGTTACGAAGTCCACGTACTATGCGGAGGCGAAGAAGCGTCTTTTCGCCCCTCTCGGACTCGACCGGGCCATCTTCATGGATCGCCCGGATATCCCCATCGTGCAGGGATATGCGGGCGATTCCAACATCTTCAGCGGAACGGACGCCATGATGGTCGACGGAAAAATGACCTTCGATCCGGGATTCGAGTGGTGCGGCGGCGGGGTCGCATCGACCGCCGAAGAACTGGCGCGCTGGATCAAACTGCTTTACGAGGGGCGCGCGTTCGAGCCTTCGATACTTCCGTCGATGCTCGATGGAGTGCCTGCGCCGGCACTTGGCGAAGGCGCGAAATATGGAATCGCGACCATTTTGCTTCCGACGCGACTGGGGATGACCTACGGTCACAGCGGCACCTTTCCGGGCTACCTGACCCGGGTCATGTACTTTCCGGACACGAAAGTGGCCGTCGCCGTGCAAGTCAATACGAGTGCCTCGACATTCGATCGCCAGCGGCTCGTCGATACCGCGCTCGATTTGGCCAAGGCGCAGCAGCCCGAGGCACAATCCGAAGCGTTGAGGTATTGACCGCCAATGAACTGCACGCGCTCACCGAGCTCCAGCGGGCCGGGCGATAGGCGCTACGGGCTGCCCGATGTGGTGGGGCACGCATGCCGCGTAACGCGACACGAGACTCGGGCGAATGCCGATCGACGAAGTGCGGATTGGCTCGAATGAACCGAAATCGACGCTTACGCGGATACGAGGCTCGAGGCGGCTCACGCCATGTTGAATCTTCATTTCGACGGGGCAAGATCGGGCGGTGGAGCGGTCGACGCGCGCAAAAAATTTGAACTTCGAAATAGGCATCACGGGCACGTACCCGGCGTGATACCTGGTCGGCGCTAACGAACAGATGTATTGGAGTGCAGATGACGAGGGTATCGCTTCGTGTGGCGCTGCTGGGCGCGGGTCTATGGCTTTGCCAGTGTGGGGATAATTCCAATTCCAAGAGTGACGACAATGGCCCGTACGACGCGAGCCAGGATGTCGGTGTCGTTTCGGATGGCGGCGCACGTGCCGACGGCGGATGCACCGCCCGATGCACGGGGACGCGCGACTACGACGCGCAGTCCTACTCGCTGCGCGCAAAGTTCGATTGGAATGCGCAGCGTCTGTTCGCCGACGAGGAAATCGTGGTGAGGCTGACGAAGCCGGGGCAGTCGGTGGTGGCGCTCGATGCAGCGGTCGACGTAAAACGCGTATCTTTGGATGGGCGCGCTCTTCCTTGGGTGCTCGATGCGGACCGGCATGTGCTGCACGTGGACTTGGGACCGCGCGATGGGGACACGCGGACCTTCGTGGTCACGTACGAAGCGGCGGTATCGGACGCACTGATGGCACCGCCGGCGGCCGAAAATGGCGACCCGGTCACGTCACGCGCGATGTTCACCATTGCGGAACCCGATCTTGCCCGCAAATGGCTGGTATGCAACGATCACCCCCCGGATCGCGCGCTTTGGGCCGTCGAGCTCACCGTCGCCGCGGACGAGGATGTCATCGCGAACGGCGAGCGCGTGCGGGACGAGCGAAAGGGCGGCGAGCGCGCGGTCGGTTACCGGATCGACATGCCGCTGCCGACGTACTTGATGGCCTTCGCCATGGGGCAGCTCGAGCACCGGGATCGTGCGGGCTGGCGCGTGCCGCTCAGTGTCTGGTATCGGCGCGGGCTGAAGTTCGATGTCGAAGCCCACCTCGATCTCTTGGTCGAGCTCATGGGCACGTACGACCGGCTGATCGGTCCATATCCGTTCTCACGCTATTCGGTGGTGGTGCTGCCCGAGTTTCCCGGCGGCATGGAGTACGCGACCATCACGGCCATCGACGAGGAGTCGGCGCTGGGGAATACCGATTTCGAGCTCAATGCCCACGAGCTCGCGCATCAGTGGTTCGGTGATTGGGTCACGATGCATGACTACGACGATGTGTGGGTCAAAGAAGGGACGGCCACGCTCCTTGCGGCCGAAGCCGAGCGCAAGTACCGCGACGGCGAAGGGAAGCAGCGCCTCTTCGGCAGCGATTTCCCATTCTCGGCGGAGGACGCGATTGTCGACAAATCGCTGACCGGGCAGGACAAGTACACATCCGGCCCGTATGGGCGAGCCGCTTGGACCCTCACGAAGATCCGCGCGCACATCGGGGAGGACGCCTTCTGGAAGTCGCTTCGCGGCGTATTGAAAGCGCATGCGCTAGGGAGCATCGACGGCGAAAGCTTCGTGCGAGCGTTTGCGCCAGCGCTCGACGAGGCGAGCGTCCAGAAAATCCTGGCCACGCTGGAGACGAAGATGTCGGCCCCCGAAGTGGCCGTCGAGGTTCCGGACGTCGCTGCAGGGGCCGACGCACAGGTGAAGTTCACGCTGAGCGACCCGTCCGCGGAGCTGCTGGACCCTTTCGAAATCACGGTGATCGACAAGGATGGCGTTGCGCAGCCGGTGCAGAAGCTCGTGCCAGGGGTGCCGCTCATCGTCACCGTGCCGGCGGGCGGGTACTTCGCATACGATGAGCGCGACATTCATCCGAGTTGGGATGGTGTGCCGTTCTCCGTCAAGGAGTACCACAAGGGCCTAATCCCGCTCATGGCGCCGAGGACGCCAGGGGCCCGGGCAGCCTTTGGGGTTCGTTCGGCTGCTACTCAAGAGCGCATTCTCTTCCCCGACGAGGAGGTGCACGCATTGTTCGCGCCCGGCGAGCTCGGGTCGCTTTATGCGAGCCTCGACTCCCGTAATGCCAAATTCGGCCTCGCAACCTCCGCGTGCCGCTGGCTCGGTGAAGTCATCCATGGCGGCGGAGATCCCGCACCGTGGGCCAATGCGCTCGAACCGATATTGAAGCAACCCACGTACGTCACCAGCGACTACTACGCCATCTTCCTCCCGAACCTCGGTCCGACGTACCCACTCCCCTGGTTTGGCTCCGAGTTGAGCGCGCCGGTGACCGCGGAGAACGCCGCGCGCCAGGAGTACCTTCTGGAGTTCGACTACGGGCCACAGCAAAGCCTCGACTACGCGGCTCGTCTGGTGGCGCAGGGGTCGAGCAAGATGCGCAGTCGCGCCATCGATCGGCTCGCGTTGCAGGCCTGGGGCGGACCAGGATCAAGATACTCGGCGGTGACGGCGGAGGCAGCGCCCGCCTGGAAGGAGTTTTTCCGCGCCCGCCTGGCGGAGACGACGACAGCGCTCCGATTGCTCGACGTGTGGACGGGCATCGTCGCGTTGTCCGACGATCGCGCGCTCACGCTCCTGGGGCCGCGCCTCCACTCGATTCCGTTGGACTCATCGCGCCAGCGCGAGGTCGTCTGCGACGCGAACCGCATCGCCCAGGCGCGTCCCGAGGCATGGGAGGAGTTCCGCAACTCCGCCAAACCTTGGGAGACGCTGGACCCGGGGGTCCTCGAGGTCCTCCAGGATCCCTCCAAGTGCGAGCCTCGGCCACCCGCCGTCTTGGCGAAAGCGAGACGTCACTAAGCGCGACGATTGGGCGGCAGTGGGCGACGCAAGAAGAGAAGAATAGCGCTATCTGGTCGAAGTGTTCTTCCACAACCTTGAACGCTTCCACGCCATCGCGACCAGGTACGATAAGCCCGCGCGCAATTGTCTGCTCTCGTGCAGATCGCTTGCGCGCGGGTGTGGCTGGAGAACTAGGGACAGCCGTTCGTTTAGTCGGCGACCACCCAGAACGTGTCGCTCTTATCGCGGAAGAGTACGCCCACGAGGACCTTACCTCCGGGCGGCGCGTCGACGCTTTCGGTCTTCTCGGTTTCGCGACCGTTCTTGCGGCCGACAGCATGAACGCGCATGCTCGAGGAGCCCGGATTGCGGAAGAAGACCAGGCGCTGGCCCGCTGCGAAATCCAAGCACGCCGGCTCGGTCGTCTCCTCGCAGGCCGAGTCCGCCTCCCACTCCGTCGCAGCCATGGCGGCCGTCGAAAGTAGGGTTAGCGCTGCGACGGCCAGATGCATGGTAAATCGTTTCATAGGTTCGATTCCTGTCGTGTTAGATGGTTGCTCGGTGGCAGTTCCCTCGCTCACCGTCCCCTCCCGATATCAAGTATATCGCCGAACGAGATTTAATTATGTTGAGTGGATTGTGCCAATTTTTGGGCAGATGACGACTCCCGATTTCGATGGCAAATACCATCAACACTAATTTCCCACCAGCGACCATCCGTCGAATGCGGCGCTACTAGCGGCATGCTGTCGGTTGATGGCAAGCATGGCATTTGGATGCATCGCCAACAACACGGCTCGACCGCTGTATCAATGCAGAATATCTGTTTTCGTCGAAGCGAAAATTTCGATACGAGTACTTTGCGCGGCCACGAGCAGAGCCTCGGAACCGAAGCGAGCGGCCATGACGTGATCGGTATGATTCGAGGCTCGGCCTGAAAAGCGGAGCACGGCACTTTTCACGTTTCGCGCTGGTTTGCAAGAGATCGGCCGGCGCTCTACGAATGTTGCGCGAATTTTTGCACTCGCGGCTTCATCTGGACGACGGACCGCAACGCGTTTTATGCCCACGCTCCTGTACGGCGGCACATGGGCGGTTGGTTGCCTTCAACGAAATGGCTTCAGGGTGATTTCAGTGGCGACGGCTTGGCGGATCTCGCGGCCGCGTGGGACGGCGGTGGAGGAATTGCGAAGATTGCGGTCTACCCCGGATCTGGACAATCGTACGACTGGTTTAGGGACTGGTCCCAATGGGACGCCTCGGGCGGCGGTTGGAATGACTCGATCAACTGGGTAGCCGGTGATTTTGACGGCGACGGGAAAACAGACGTCGCGGCCGCCTGGCAAGAGCAAGAGCGCGACTACACCGTGCTCACGATGCGAAAGTCGACCGGAACGGCGTTTGCGTACCCGCAGGATTGGCTGAAGCCAGCCGCGGGTTGGCGGAGTTCCACGCAATGGTGCGCCGGGAACTTCACGGGCACGCCAGGGATCCCGTGAATGCATCTCGGTAAAACGTGTGGTCGTCAGGCGGACGTATTCTTTGCGATGTTCGCGCATACCATGCCTTGAAGGCTTACCGCGAATTCAAGCAACGCTACGCGAAACGGGGCCGAAGGAACGAGCGGCAGTGCGCGCCCTCAACGGTATCGCTACGTGCAACCCAGGAAGGAACCTTCGATGACCGCTCGTGTAGCAACAGGCTTAGGGTACGTTTCCTTACTTGCTCTCCTCTCCGCATGCTCTTCGACGGCGCCCCCGAATCCCGAAGAGCAAGCAGCGTATCCAATGGATCTCTCGTGAACGACAACGACGGTCTGAATCGAAGGACGCTTCTCAAGCTGGCGGGGCTGACCGCTGCGCAAACGGCACTCTCGTCCGCGGGATGCGGTTCTGGCGATTCCGCCCTGCCCCGGGTCTCGTCGTCGGCAGATGGCGCCGGCACGGCGGTCGCCCCCGCATGGCTGGGGACCGCGCGCATCGGGCAAATCTCGGGAAGCACGAACAACGACAGCTGGAAATACCTAGTCGACGCCCAGCAACGGCCTCTTTTGAATGACACGGGATTGTGGGACGTTGTGGGGGTCGACCTTGGCGCGAATACCGAACATGGCAATAGGACGTACATCTTCTTTGGCGACGTGGCGATTCACGACTCGTCGGACAAGCTGCGAGACAATGGCGACCTGATTGCGTGGACGGACGACGAGTCCATCGTGAGGCACGGTGGTCATCAAACGCACCTCGAGCCTTTGAAGTTCGTCATCCCGATCCTGGGCGGACCGGTCCAAGGGCAAGTCTGGCGGTTCTGCGTTCACTGCGCAACCATGTTTTGGGAGGACGGTGGAGGCAGCGTCTGCCCGAAGTCGAAGAACGGCCACGCGGCGGCGGGTGAACGGTTCGTGCTGCCGTACAACGACACGCCCGTGCAAGGGCAAAGGGAATGGCGCTTCTGCGGTCAATGCCATGCATTGTTCTATGCCCCCGATGGGCAGCCCAATGGCAAGTGCCCAGCGGGGCCTGCCCCGAACTCGCATCACGCGCCTGCTGGATGGAACTTCGTCCTTCCGAGTGAAGGGAGCGATCAAGGAGGGCAACACGACTGGCGTTACTGCCTTCGCTGCGCGGGCCTATTTTGGGACGGCGGCGCCAACAAGGGGGTTTGCCCTGGCGCCGAAGGTGGCGGGGTCCATCTGCACCCCGTGTTGACGAAGGGGTCAACGAAGTTCGAGCCATTCACGGCCGAAGCCCCGATCGGCACGACCCTCTCCTTGGAGACGCCAGGAGGCGCCTTCAGTTTCAACAATAGGGTCTACGTATTCGTCAATATTTCCGACGAACGATATTCGAACCATGTGCGGCCGGGCAATCCGGTGTTTGGGACGTACCTGACGAGCACGGATACGCCGGACGAGCCAAAGCCGTTCCAGAAGGAGTTTCTTTTCAGTCCACGAATGGGCTATTGCCCTCGCGACGCTGGGCGAGGTGGTTTCGAGAGCCATCGGGCCATGGGGTTCGATTTCGTTCTGCCGCATAGCATTGGTGACGGCCCCAATCGACAAGCGAATTGGAACTTTTGCAGCCAGTGCGGAAGCCTTTTTCGAAACGGCGCCGACCTCGGGCGTTGCTTCCGAGAAGGTGGGACGCATAGCCCGGCCGGCGTCAATTTCGCGCTCCCTTATGGATTGCCAGAGGACTCGCAGAATCAGGCCAATTGGCGATGTTGCCGGAAGTGCCGAAGTCTCTTTTGGGCGCCCGATGGCAAGGGGCTTTGCCCCGCTGGCGACCTGCACGAAGGTGAGACGGATGGTCTCAACTATGTTTTGCCGCACGTGGACCCGAACCTCAAGGAAGACGGGAACAAGCAAACCAACTGGCGCTTCTGCGTCAACTGCTGCGGAATGTTCTTCGACGGGTCGCCTGAGAAAGGCACCTGCCCGCAGGATCCCAGCAAGGGGCACGTGGCCATGGGCGTCAACTTCATGTTGACCCACGACGTTGGCGAGGATCCGCAGCATCAGGGCAATTGGCACATTTGCCTCAAGTGTCTGGGCATGGTCTATTGGCGCCCTGGTCTCGGCAAAGGCTATTGTCCCAAAGAGATCAACGGCAACCACGAACACGATCTCACGGCAGGCTATACTTTCGTCCTGGCGCACGACATCCCTGCGGATTCACAGAATCAAGGCGATTGGCGGTTTTGCGGCCACTGCTCGGGTCTCTTCTGGTCCGGGGACACGGAGAGGAGCCGCTGCCCGAGCCCGCAGAGCACAGATGGTCATCACCTCGGCCAGGGGCTCAATTTCGTTCTGCCGCACAATCCGGGTGTCGATGCCATCTCTCAGGGCTCGTGGCGCCACTGCATACGTTGCCACGGAATGGTCTACGGCGGAGAGCAGGACATTTTTTCCGGTGTGTCGCCTTGTGTCATCAGGAATGCAGAGCACCCCGGCCTGCCGCCGACCAGCGCCGAATGGGGCCTCGTCATGGTCGGGTTTGGCTTCGTCGGCGACGCGAATTCCAATTACGGCTTCCGCGTGGCGTGGATGCCTCTGACCGCCGAGGGGCCAAGGCTGCACGACACGTTGTATTACACGGGGCAGGGTTGGTCGCGAGATGCCGCCAGTGCCAAGATCGTGGCAACGCGGCCTCGGAATACGTACACGTCGGTATCGGCAGCGTGGTTGGAAGGTCCACGCCGATGGATCCTTCTCTACTCGGACGCGGACGACGAAGCCCCGCCGAAGACCGCCACCTGGTGCGGCCCCGTGATGGCACGCATTGGGACATCGCCTTGGGACTGGTCCGATCCAATCGAGCTCTTTCAACCGGAGCGCGATGGCGCCTACGGGCCGGGCGGCTTCATGCACAAGAACAAAGCCGTTGACCACTTCAACCCGGATATCCCTCCCGCGCAAAATCCGGCTGACAAGAATCCGGATCATCCTGGATGGGCCTACGGCGTTTTCCTTCTCAAGAAGTACACCGACCAGGAGTGGGATGCGGTCCACAAGGTGCTCCGGCTTTACTACTTGATGTCAACGAGTTCGCCGTATCACGTGCATGTGATGTGCTCGTCGCTAGACTTTTCCGCAAGCTCATGAGCGCTTACGGGCACGTCTCGCGTCGCCGGTATGGCGTGAAATCTGCCGCCGAGGCATCTTGGCGGTATGACCGTCCACCCGATCCAGCGTGATGACCTTCGCGGTGGTGGCTCACCTATCTTCGTGGCGCGGCGCCGGCCGCTCGACCTTCCGCGCTCGAGCACGGATCGGGTCACGCATCCATTTGCTGCATTGGAGTTTTGCACCGCGGGGCGATTGCGCATGGAGCAGCCCGTGGCGTGGACCTTGGAGGCAGGGGAGGTCCTGCTCGTGCCCGCGGGCCAACCGCATCGTGCGATCGAGCGGCAGGGCTTCGAAGCATGGAGCCTCGGTTTCTGTGTTCCATGCTTCGCCGCCGAGGATGCGGGCCTTCTGCTCGAGCCCTTCGAGCGGGAGCAACCTGTAGTCCAGGGAGAGCACGCCAAAGGTTCGCTTGAGAAAGATGGCCCAAAGGTCCATCGTCACGGTGGCGCCAATCCCAATCAAGGCCGCCCGGGCGACCCATTCCATCGCATGGTTCATGCGATACAGGTAAGTCCCCCCGCCGGCGTCAGGCAGGGCGCCGCTTTCGCCCGAATCGGCGGATCTTTCGATCGCGATTCAGTGCCCATGGCGGCGGGCCCGCGAACTCGCTTCGTGAGAAAGGTGAGGGAACCATCAGCGCCGTGCCGCACGCGAGGATGAAGAGCACGCCCATGTACGCGAGCGTTTGCGCCTGCCCGAGAACTACAAGTCCGGCGTGCGCGCTCCGCCATGGTGCGTGCCGTAATCGAATCTTCCTGAAGAACGCCGATCACGACGAACGCGAGAAAGCGTGGCGCGATGTTCTTCATCGGCATTCGACGAGGAAGGTCGGAACTCCAAGGCCCGTACTCGCTTGGACACTGCCCCTTCTAGCGCGCCGAGCGCGTGCGGAGCCGAAAAGGACTTTTCATGCTTTCGTTTTCCAAGTTCACCACGCGGTTGCTGTCGATTCTTCCTCTCGCGCTCACCGTGGCTGCGTGCTCGGCCACGCGCGATTCGTCCGGCGACGGATCCAACGATCCGCTCGTCACGCCCTTAGCGGCGAAAGATACGCTGACCGGCCAGGGTTTCACCTTCGTTCGCACCGACAGCTTCGCGTACACCACACCTGGCACGGACGATACGACGGGGATCCTCTGCGACGGCTACGGTCATTGCTGGAAGACCTACCATCACAATCCCGGTACCGATGTTTCGGGTAGCGCGGATCGTTACCAACACGCCGATGGCCGCATTGCGTACATCGATCCGCGGAGCGACGTCATCGTCGGCCCCGTGCTTCCGGGCGCGTTCCTCGGGTCGGGCGCGCAGCCGCATTACCCCAACGCGCCGACGGATCGTAACTGTGGAGGCTCCACGGAGCTCACCTTGCGCGTGACCGATCTGAAACTCGGAGGCCACGGGACATTCGATCTCACAACGCAATGGGCGGTCAGCTTCAGTCGCCTGATCGGTTATGAGTGCTGGGGATACACGCAATCGGGTGTCGATACTCTCCATCCGGCGGCGGATGCCAATCGTTTTGCCGACGGCTCCCACACGGCGCCCGGCAGCTTCGTCAATGGGCAGCCGGCATACGTGGAGGATTTCGTCGCCTCCGTGACGTTCACCGCCGATGGCAAGAAGGTGACGAACTACGCGGCCACCGTCGATCAAATCGACGACGAAATGGTCGTGGCGACGTTCGACAATCCGTCGCGGTCGACGAAGAACTGCGGCAATCCGTTTTCGTGCATGGCCATCGTCTACGACCGGAATTGCGGCGGACAGGGCGACGTCTGCAACAATTCCCAGGAGGTCAACGGCGTCTACGCGACGGAACAGGCGTGCCAAGCGTCGTGCGAGCGGCGAGGCTCCCAGGGGTCGGCGATTTGCGTGCCCGCGCTCGACGAGTGCGCGCCACCGGTCGTGCCCGTCGATCCCACGAAGGCCAAATGCGCCACGGACCCGAACGTCTTTTGCAACCCAAAGACGGAAGTGTGCGCCGCCGATGCCAAGCAGAAGACGACGTGCGTCCCGCTTCCGGCTGCATGCACGGATCCCGGATCGGGCTCGTGCTCGTGCCTCGAGGCCACGTACCCCGAGTCCACGTGCAGCGTCACGTGCTGGGGCGCGGACGCCACCACCGGGATGCTCACGTTTCAATGCGAGAAGGCCAGCTGGAAACCTTGATGTAGAACGACCTTCACGTCGCGGCGGCGCGCTCGTTCAGGCGCGCCGTCATGGCATCGAGGAATAGGCGCACGCGGATCAGAAGCTGGCGGCTCGAGGGAAAGAGCGCGCAGACCGCAGCCGTCCACTCCTTGTCGATTCCCCGCCCGCGGCCTCATCGCACGACGTGCTCCGTCATGGCGAGGCGCTCTCCAAGAAGGTTCCGAGGAACTCGGCCTCGTCCGGGTCCTCCACGCGTGCCATAGTGTAATTTGCGATGACCCAGCATTGCTTTTTGGCGGAGAGGAGCTGGACCGCTTCCACCTCACCATTGCCGTACCTGTGGTAGAGCGAGACGCCGGTGGAGTGCACCTTGGTGCCGGGCTTGAGGCGGGTCACGAGACCGTAATGCGCCAGCGCCTTCGCCTCGGTCGTCCCCGCGTACATGTGCCCGAAGTCTTTGCTCTCCGGCGCGATGGGGATGACGGTGCACGCCAGCGAGGGACTCACGTCCTTGGCGACGCGATAGTTCGTCGAGCTGGGCACTTCTTGCCAGCTCAGAATTCGGCCGTCCGAGTCCGCGACGACATG
>Ga0307507_10007945_pt1 | contig 14987 bp, 12 predicted proteins | sample 7_EM_MG_FD_207223 | JGI IMG/M metagenome (GOLD analysis project Ga0307507, IMG submission 207223) | Populus trichocarpa ectomycorrhiza microbial communities from riparian zone in the Pacific Northwest, United States - 7_EM | ecosystem: Host-associated > Plants > Roots > Unclassified | place... | reverse complement strand
TGTTGGAAAGGTCACATGCTCAGTTATACCATATTAAAATTTCAGACCTTTTGCTTCAAGGTTTCCTATGTTATTAACAATTTACTAAAAAGTTGCAAAAAGTGGGACAGTTTTTTGAGCCACTGTAAGGTAAAGATGTGGTCAATAAGCAATCATCCAGAATAGGAACATTGTTTGTATTATCATGTGACAAACATTATGTGGAAGTAAACAAAGAACTCACCTTCAACATCTCCTTGAGCTCGTCAGCAATCTGCCACTCCATATCGGTCAGCTCATACTTGCACAAGTCATTCTTGAGGTCTGAGGTAATGTGTTCAATTGCCTTTCTGTACTTCACCGCAAAACTAAGCATGTCATAGGTTGAATTCCATCGAGTTGTTACATCCCATGGCATGATTTGTATGGCCAATGCCAACTCTTTGAGACACAACTTCCATGCTGGTAATAGGAGGGTGGTAGAGTTGATGAGAGCATAAGCCAGTTTACAAAGCTGGAGACTTTGTTAGCAAGGTGAATATTCAATAATCACAACTTACCTTGACGAGAACTTGGCTGACAGGCCGAATGTTCACTGCCAGCACAAGACATTCTTCCTCAGTCATCTCATTAGACACCTCATCAAGCCATTCATCAAGCTCCTCCAGGTCTTCAACGGTAGTCATGTCATCCTCATCATCATTTTCAGTTCCTGTGTCCTGTTCCATCGTGAGTTCTTCATCATTCATCCCTTCTGCAAAGTCCAATAATTCCTGTTCTTCAGCTGATAACACCTTGCCCAAGTTGCTATCACCATCACCAGTCATTTTCTTAACGTCAAACTGCCTTAACAATGCCTTGCCTGTAAGGCTCAGGACATGGTTGAAGCACCAGATACAGTTCACGGACGAATAAGCTACAACCCTTTTATCGAGGTATTCACTCAGCTTGTCCATGTTGGTAGTGTTATCTGCAGTCAAGCCAAGAATCTGTAGTGCTTGCTAGGTAAGTTGCTTTCTTCTTGTGCTCGTTTGACTATCACCTTGTTCTCAATGCCAAATTCCTCTAGAATCTCACGAAATGCGACAGCCATGTTTATACCCAAATGCAACTAAATATTATTTTAAAGTTTTAGCGACGACGGAGTATAGAGATCAAGTATTGCCTAACCACTGGGAGTTCTACAACATCGAGTACAATACAAATTGGCTTGCCTCGAACTTCAAGATGGGCTGTGATGGCAACGTAGGCGAGGTGATTGGGTGATGTCCAAGCGTCGGTGGCAAAGCTGATTAGGCCAGCATGTTCCTTTGCGATTGGTGAGTCTCTAGCCATCTCAAGGTTGAACACAACAACTGAATTTAAACTTACTTGAAGCATCTGCCCAATCCATGCACACATCCGGGCAAAAACAATTTGTACATCCTGTGATACAGTCGATGTGGATGGGATATAATACTCTGGCCTTCCAGTCTTCATTAGCGAAAGGAATCCTCAGTCTTCGACAATCTTGAATGGGCAAATACTGTAACAAGGATATGGTATGGTATCCTTCTTCTATACTGTTTACTTTCCATCACTTAGCATTTGTGTCACATGTCTCCTTTCCATACTTGTCAGTAGGTAGTCATGTGACAATTAACCTTCTTACTCCTTTACCACCACTGCATCTATTGCTTTTGGGCTGCATCACATTGCAACTCATCTCAATAGGCAAGTGATATTGTGTATTATTGGTCACTGACACTGTTACTCCAAGAGGACAAGTGTCAGCACAGTTGATCAAGGCAGATCTTATCAGATCTGCAGTGATATCCCTTCCTGCATCTGTATCCAACCTCTTGAGGATTTCCTAAGGGGTAGCAGGGATTGTAGCTTTGGATTTCCGAAGCAATAGCAATCCTCACTAGGATACGCCTGCATTCAGTCTCTTTTCCTCTCTTTCCCTCTCTTCAGACCAAACTCCAATCAAGATTGCAGCTGGGTCTCTACACCATTGACATTTAGGCTCACCATATGACTTTCATCGACAGCTTCCCACATTTAACACACAGAAAGTGCATTACAAATACTCTCCGAAACCCAGCGAATGATTTCAGCCCTGGAGTTGACTATTAAACTGAATCTGAAAAGGTATGTATACCTTTGACTTACTTTGTTTCAGTCTTGGTGTGCTGACGATGCCTATAGTTGACTTTACCCTTGCCTTTTCGGTCAAATGCGGCCGTGATCGTTCCCGATGTTGTCAAAGGTTTGACGATGCTCTCATGAGCATCGTTTGCATGTTGACAGTCTTTTGCAGCCTCGTATGCTGCATCACCCTAGCAAGATCTGACATGTTTGATGAGGTTGCCGGTGGATGAGTGGTCATGGCCGTCAAGGAAGCGCTGACATTTGTAAGTGCAGGACTTTGTGGCACACTTGAAGACATGCATCCACTGCCCACTGACATACACAATGTCTGGGGTGGGCTTGTAGAATGCATACACTGGAGAGGTCCACTGCTTCATCATGCATTCTAATCCAAAGTAAGCTTCAATTCTAATAGGTTAACAGAAAAAATGTACTCAATTTGGCTTCCTCATCTTCAGAAGCACTCTCCAAAGTCTCGTCATCATCGTCAACCTCGAACATGCTCACCTTAGGAGTGGTTTTCTTCGGGGCAGCTTTTGCAGGCACCTATACTGGCTGTGAGATCATGGATGAATGAAGGTATGTTTGTGTACTGTGTCGTTGTCATCAACCTTGATCACACTTGCCCTTGAAGTTGCTTTCTTTGGGGCAGCTTTTGTAGGTACCTATATTGACTGTGAGATTCGGGGTGAATGCAGGTATGTTTGCATACCTGGGTCTCAGGGATGCAGAGCTTTTTCTTTTTGGGGCTTAGAACCTCTGTAGCTTTACACTTTAGGGTTGCCAAGCCAGATTTGGCCTTGTTCACAAGTGTTGTGATGGTCTTTGCACTTGATTGGCTTTTGGTGGACTTGGTAGATTGGCCGTCGTCTTTCGACTTCGCCATTGTGGTAGATTATGAGGTGGCGGTTTTTTTTTTTGGATTGTATGAATTTTAAGCTGCCATGCGATGGCTTTGTTAAACTGTATAGTTGATTGATTATTTCAATCACCACACCAGACTCCTATTGCCCAAATTAGGAGTACGGGTACTCCAGGTATTGCTCCATGGAATGTCCAACCTGTACCCTGACCCAGTGATACCCCAACCCGTGCCATTGCCTAGTCATGGGTGGGTGTGCTCCTTGTCATTTGTGGATTTTGACAGGGGGCAGTTGTGGTCGTTTGTGGGCATTGTCCCTGTTCAGTGTCATGGTGGGCGGTTTGTGGGTGGTTGGTGCAGTCTTTCATGGGTTTTGAAACTGTGTGCGACTCAACCACACTAACCAGCAAAACCTAGGAACCATGTCATGGGTACAGGTTAGGCTGGGGTTACAAATACCCAACCTGCACCCACTGCCACCCATGACGCCAACTGTAACGCACTTTCTGTGTGTTAAATGTGGGAAGCTGTCGATGAAAGTCGTATGGCGAGCCTAAATGTCAATGGTGTAGAGACCCAGCTGCAATCTTGATTGGAGCTTGGTCTGAAGAGAGGAAAAGAGAGTAAAAAATAAGACCTTCCAGAGCTTCTGACAGGGAATAAGGGCCATAGAGGGGAGTATAGATGTAACGAGCTCAGAGATCATAAAAGGATGAGGGATGCATGACGAAGAGAAAAATGGAGACAGCCAGCCAGGATGTCGACAGTTCCCACAGTGTCCACCTTTGTGACGCACTTTCTGTGTGTTAAATGTGGGAAGCTGTCGATGAAAGTCGTATGGCAAGCCTAAATGTCAATGGTGTAGAGACCCAGCTGCAATCTTGATTGGAGCTTGGTCTGAAGAGAGGAAAAGAGAGGAAAAGAGACTGAATGCAGGCGTATCCTAGTGAGGATTGCCATTGCTTCGGAAATCCAAAGCTACAATCCCTGCTACCCCTTAGGAAATCCTCAAGAGGTTGGATACAGATGCAGGAAGGGATATCACTGCAGATCTGATAAGATCTGCCCTGATCAACTGTGCTGACACTTGTCCTCTTGGAGTAACAGTGTCAGTGACCAATAATACACAATATCACTTGCCTATTGAGATGAGTTGCGATACGACGTGGCCTGAAAGCAATAGATGCAGTGGTGGTAAAGGAGTAAGAAGGTTACTTGTCACATGACTACCTACTGACAAGTATGGAAAGGAGACATGTGACACAAATGCTAAGTGATGGAAAGTAAACAGTATAGAAGAAGGATACCATCCCATATCCTTGTTACACCAACCCACACAGGTTCATAAACCTGTGACATTCCCTATTCATCCATGCAACACCTTTTGGAGAGTCTAAGGTCATCTGCAGAATGTTTCAGAATGTCATCATCTTCCCTCTTTTTGTCCTCCTTCTCTTTTAATTCTTTGTTGGCAAGGTGCCTCACAAGGCTGTTGTAAATATAGTCATGGACAGAAGTAAAGAAAGAAGAAATCCTCAATCAGACAAGATCTTCAGCATCAATGGTGATCAGAGAGGTGGCTTCTGATCCTGTTTGAGGATGAGCTGTTGGGTCCAAAGCATTGTTCAAAGTCTTGGTGGATCTGGCATCGTTTTCAGCCTCAATTTTCTTGTTCCTCTGTAAAATATTGGGCAGGGAAAGGCTTGCAGTTGGATAATTGCAGGTGAGGTGTGGGTTTGTGGGATACAAGGCTGAATGTTGTTGGTCATTGTGTAAAATGTGTGAAAAAGTTCAAAAAATCTTGAAAATAACTGATAGGCAATTTCTTCATGTCAGAACCAGATCCAATGTGATGGGGAGAAACACTCTGTGAAACACAGACTTATGCCATTGGTGTTTGCCCTTGTGTGAGATGTCTGGTTCTGATGCAAGATGTTATCTTATCCTAAGATGTGTTTGCTCTTGTTCCTTGTGCTTACATGTTTGCTCTTGTTCCTTGGGCTTACTCATCACAGAACATATGACCCATTTTCAACTGTTGGGTTTTATTTTATGTTGATTCTGATTATATTTATTATAATGTTATATACATTGAATTACAGTAATTTACAGCTGCTTGTCACTCAGCCTTTGGCCAGCTCCTTGCAGCCAGGTGCCATGCAGCAGTAAGAGTACATTGCATTCTACATTCTGGCAGTCAACAGAACAACTCAAATTTGATTTTTCTGCTCCAGTGTTCACAAGGGGGTTTTGGCATTAGAATCCTGGACTGGGGGTTGGGTAGGTTGGTTGGCTGCAGGCCAAAAACAAGTTTTTGGAACCCTCTATGAGTTGTGTACTTTTATCCCCACACTCCATTGTTCCCATTTTAGAAATTGTGGTGGCATATTGATAAGTTTTCATTATGTCCTGGAGCACAAAATTCAACTAAAAATGAGGGTACTGATAGATAGGTACATAATAATAAGCAGATGAGAAATAATAATGTAACCTTGTAAATAGGGGTTCAGAGTGGGCTGAGGGGAAACAGGGATGGAGGTTGAAACTGATTGACAAGGGGAAGAAGGAATGGGGGCTGCAAGAACAGGAGGAGGGGGGCATCAGAAAAGTGCACTCAAGAAAGATTATTGAAGCAATGTCAGACATGTTGGGATTAGTGCACTGGTGCAAGGCTGTCAAACTGGATGTGTCAGATCTGCCAGAACTGGCACACTTGAGGGGTGACATGCTTGAGGTAATCCTGAACATGAAAACAGAGATTTGCAACTCTTTGATGGGATGATGGTGGTCAGAGTTGAAAGTATGGATATTTTATTTTATTGTTCTACTCTACTGTATTAAATTGTGGCCACAGTGAGTTGAGCCAGACCAACTTGGGGACATGTTTACAAACTAGAGAGCCTGATTTGGTTTGGGGAGGATGCAGCCAAACACAACCACTATAATTTCTAAAATGGGAACAATGGAGTGTGGGGTTAAAAGTCAAAAGCTCCCTCTATGACATGGTCTCAAATTGGCTTCTGGAGGTGATTTAAAGTAGCAAAAGTGGAAACCAGAAGGGGATGGGAAAATGGCCACATATCCATCACACACATGAAGATCACATGACAAAAAATATAGAAATTCCTTGGTTCACTCTTCCATACCACTCCATGTCCAAACCAATGTCACCCAACATTCAGGATTTGACCTGGCAAATTGCCTGGTACTTTCAAGCTTACAGTGCTTTGCATATAAGATTGAACACTCATATTTTTTCAAACTGTTTGTCCTGGCCAAATATGATGACAAATCTTACCAAATTTAGCATCAATCCCTAGATTATAGATTCAAGAAATATAAAAAGATCTGAATTGTTGTACTGGGCCATGCTGGCCTCCCACACAGCCCTCAGTAAATTGTTTCAACCCTTTGCCTCCTAGGAAATTGATTTGTGGGTGATGTCGAGAGGAGCGATCTTGTGGTGTACTCTCATGATTGAGATCTCTTATTCTCCAATCCTCTCTGAATTTTGCCTGGACCTCATCCAAATGGATACTGTGTTGCCTCTGCAATAGCCTGTAAATAAAAGCAACATCAGTGTGATAAAATATTCATGTCCTCCCAGGGCATTGACTGAATGGATGAGTGGATTGACTGTATAGCTGCTGACCTTGCAAAATATTGCTGATTGTGCCATTTGAACAGCCTGCAAGCTCAGCGAGTTTCTTGTAAGAGTAACAATATTCTTCACACCACTTCACCACTCGGCCTCTCAGATCTTTGGAGCAGGTGAGAGCCATTGGAGTTGGCGAGAGGGATGAAATCTTATCAGGCTTGCTAAATTTGGTAAGATTTGTCATTATATTTGGCCGGGACAAACAGTTTGAAAAAATGCAAGCGTTCAATCATATATGCAAAGCGCTGTAGTAGTTTGAAAATTTCCACCCTATGTCAATTTGTGGAGATTCTCCACCATGTATTTTACAATGCACAAGATATCTGCACTCTTTGTTTTAAAAAGTTGCAGAGGTCCTCTACCATGTATTTCATAATGCACAAAATATCTCCACAATCCATTTTTTTAAATGTGGAGATTTGAAATACTCTGCAATATGTTTTAAAAAATGCAAAGATTTGAAGTACTCTGCACTATGTTTCAAGATATGTAGAGATTTGAAATAACTCCACACTTTGTTTTAAAACATTGTGGAGACCTACTAGGTACTTTATAGTGCATGAAATATCTCTGCACTTTGTTTTAGAAATTCTCCACCATGTATCTTACAATGCACAAAATATCTCTGCTCTTTGTTTTAAAAAGTTGCAAAGATCTTCTACCATGTATTTTATAATGAACAAAATATCTCCACACTTCATTTTTAAAAAACTGTGGAGATTTGAAATACTCCTCACTTTGTTTTAGAAGATTGTGGAGGTTGCCTACAATGTATTTTATATCCAGACCAGATCCATGTGTAAGTTCTCCCATCTTCCCTTGATTGTCAATTACTGATCTCAGGACCTCTGGAAATTAGAAATCAAAACATCTTCCTTAATGTTTTTGGTGGGATTCTTGAGATGTGGCCAGAGATACCTCACAGATGTACAAGGAACTTGGAGTGGCATAGGCCATTGGCCTTTTTCTTTTTCTTTTTCTTTGTTTATACAGAGCACAATTTTCACTCAAATTTTACATTCTTGGAATCACCAGGTAGATGAGAAGTAGATTTAAATTTTTAAAAAAGGATTGCAAAGAAACACCAAGATTTGATTGAGATATTTGACCTGCTATAAAAAAAAGTTGGCTCATTTGAGTTGCAACTCAGCCACCAGCTAAACATGAATAACTCAACACAAACTTAATACTTTTTACATTCTTTTTTTTTAGAATTTAGATCTACTTCCTATCAATCTGGAGATTTTAAGAACATAAAATTGGAATAATAATTGTGTTCTCTATAAGCAAAACAAAAAAGAACCAGCTAAAAAATGTGGCAACACTAATGAAGGACCTAGTACATGATGAGCTAGCTACCTAAATACCTAGGATAAATGTACATGGTAACCAGGAAAGGGCAATAAGTACAATGGAGATGAAGGAAGACAAGGAAACAAGGAATAACAAGGTAACAAGGTAATAAAAGGTAGTGATGGAGGGACAAGGTATCATGGTGATGGAATACATGGGTGAAGGGTCTGTCTCAGGGTTGGCTACATTCAGGCAGGGTGTTCCCAGGGTAAGGTAGAGTGGTTGGGATGGTTTTCATTTTAAACCACTGTCAAAAGAATCTCCATTATGGGATAAAGAGATAGGTGTCAATGAAGCTTTTAAACAGTTTCATTTCAGCACTACAGCTCAAGAAATAATGCCTAATTGGGAGGTACTGTACCATTTCATCAATTGATTTGGCCATCATGTGTCACAAGGCAAGTGGTTTTGGCCGAATTCCATCACCTGTCCCGTGTCACAGATGGTCTGGCCAGGTACATTTAGTGGATCTTTTTGGCCGTCAAAAAATTAGATCACATTTTCACTCAAGTTTGAGGTTCTTCAGGCAGGCTTGTGAAAGTGACATGGCTGAATTTTTTTCAATGTCACAGATCCTCCGCAATCTGGCCATATGCAAAATTTCATCCATGGCATCACAGGTCACACCCCAGGCCGAATCAATCAAAATGGTACAGTAATTTATGAATGTGAAGATAAATGAGATGCTGAAAGGCTAACAAAATGAACTGCATGTCTTCAAGAGTCTCCCACACTAACCAATTCACTAATAAGTAATAATGTTGATGATGGTTCCATAAGAGTCTGTTTGGTAGGCATAATCAATTATGATTATGGATTGTAATTATTGATGGTATTCACACAGCATTCCCACAGACCTAAATTTGGAAAGCATTGACATTGGCTTGACATATCTGCACCTCCTGATGTTCCTGGCAACAATCCTGATGCTGCTTGTGCTTGCTGTCCCTTCAGCACCTCTTCCCACCTAAGTATGTAACTTAATGGACTGAGGCACTAAAAACAAATGGAATAACAGAAATCCATATATTATGTGTATTTAAATGAATTATGATGCAGCTCCAGCATATGTTGCTCACCTGCACCTTTGTGGTAACCCCATTGTCACTGTCAGTGCCAAGGAGCCCAGCTGTCAGGAAGGAGGGACCAGGAAGTCTCAGGCCTAGGATGTGACATGTCAAAGGGAAGTGATGCATCTGCTAAATTAGGCTTGTGGGAATAATCTGAATGCCATCAATAATCATAATTGATTATGATTATGGCCACTGAACAGACTCTAATTTCCACAATGTAGCTATGTGTGAAAAAAGAATTCTCAAAAAGGATATTGAAATTAATACAACATTATTCAAACTTGCAAGTTCAAATTGGTTTCAACCACCTGAAGAAAATCATACATGTTCAACTTCAACATCACCACTTCCAGATATTACCCACAACAAAGTTATGCAGTGGAAATCAGAGATAAAGCATCAAGAGGAAGTCTTACAAGCAAATCAAAAAAATCTTTAGCATCCTGAAAGTCAATCTGCATTGTCACTTTCTCAAATGATACTGTAATCATGCTGATGATTACTATAGTTCCCATACTGTATCATATATAGGATGCACTGGCTGAGAATATAACTTCTCAGTTATCCTGCCCTTTGGTTTAGGTGGTTCTTTGTGGACCCTAGGGACTGCTTACAGATACTCAAGAATTTCCTTCTGAAAATGATAGTAATGAAAATATATCTCCCTTTACAGAAAGTGGCAATGCTACAAATCAAGAAACTGCAACAAGTCTTCTAGGTAGAATTATAAAAGAAACCAACTTGAACAGAAAACAAGCTCTGGCATTTTGCATTATAGCAGGAACATTTATAAAACATGTTGAAAAAAATAGCAATAATACTATAGGAACTCCTGCATTTAAAAGCTATATAAGAATGTTAATGACAGGACCAGGAGGAACAGGAAAAACATATGTTATTAAAGAAGTCAAAAAGTGTCAGAACATTATGGTGCAAGCCATAAGATAGAAAAAATTGAGAGAAGAACTCAAAGATGTTGAGATTGACATCATAGATGAAGTCTCTCTTCTTGGCCAGCAATTGCTAGCTGAAATTGATCATGCATTATGATATGCAAAAAATAACAATGAGTACTTTGGTGGTGTAATAATTATATTTACTGGTGACTTCTTCCAGTTTCCACCTGTCTATCAAACACCATTATATACACCTGTAAATCAGTTTGACCATGCTGTAAGCAGTCCCTAGGATGCACAAGGAACCACCTAAGCCAAGAGGCAGAATAACTGAGAAGTTGTATTCTCAGTCAGTGCATCCTATATATGATACATTATGGGAACTGTAGTAATCATGGGCATAATTACACATGTCAGTGATTATGAGTTATTGCATAGCTTAGGACACTTAGCATGGAAATAAATAACAGATGTTATCTGTCTCAATGAACAACAAGGAATTAAAGAAGATCCTGAATATGGTATTGCAGTTGAACATCTTCACAAAAGAAAATGTATACAAGTTGATGTAGATGTCTTCAATACATGTATTATCAAATCAGCAGAACACCCAGAAGATATAGACATGAGCAAACCACCATACAATGATGCTATAGCATCTACTAATCTTCTAAGAGAAACAATAAATGTGAAAAAAGCTATTGCTAATTGTCAGAATACAGAAAATTTGATGGTATGCACTGATGATGATACTATTGAAGGGTATACCCTTACAGAAAGTGCCCACAGTCATCTCTTGATAATGGACATTTCACATTTTACAAATGATGGTGCATTGCCTGATTTACTTCCATTATATGAAGGTATGCCTGTAATTTCATGATATAAAATATCTCAATAGATGTTGGCATTGTCAATGGAGCTCAAGGAGTACTGTGAAAACTTGTTACTTACCACAACTCAGCTAATATGACATGCATGAAAGCTGCTATTATTAAACTTCCAAAAAGTATGATTCAGTTGTCAGATTTACCTCCAAAATATTGTATTTTAGAACCAACATCTTGGTCAATCTCTCTTACAATAAATATTGATCCTGAAAGTGGAAATTCAAAGCCTGAAAAGCATAAATTACATTGCATGCAAGCAGGTTTTCAGCCAGGATTTGCAGTTACAGGTCAGAGTGCACAAGGAAAAACACTGCCAGTAGTGCTATCATTTTCTACATCATGGAAAATTCTCTGCATATATTTCAGCATCAAGAACAAGGACAAGATGCAGACTCACAATTATTCAACCTGTGACTCTTGATGACCTCAATCAGCATTACCTCATGATCTTCTTCTAGAAGACCAGCAACATCAGGCAGTGGAATATAATACTCTTTTGCATATAAATTTATTGGAGGTGACATCATAGATATACTGAAACTGATTATGAAAGAAAACACAGTATCAATGCAGGTAAACCTACTTTTGTGAGTAAAACTGAAAATCATATAGAACACAAGGCAGACAATAGAATAGAGATAAAAAAAAGAGAGTCAGAGACTGGATGGGCCTGCCTGCCACTAAACCATATATAGACATGTGCCTGATTACATAGGTAGGTGGGTCAAGCCCATGAGGCCTTACCAAGGGATTTGACCCCAGGTCCTCATTTTTAATTCTTGAGCCCCTTGATCATCTGGGGACAGGACCAGGAGTGTCCCAAAGATAAAAGAATGGTGTTTAATGTCTGGATTAAATTTTGGAATAGGCCAATATGATAGACAACTCTGCTTTTGACTTCTGAGCTTGGGCAACTAGTTCTCTGCCTCAGTGTACCTTCCTGGATGTCTAAGAGTTGCTGCTAAGTTTTCCATTGCTAGAATGGTATGTGGGTGTTCCACTCCAAGAATTCTTGTCCTTGCATTCAGAACTTGCATCCCCAGCTTCTCTGCCTCTGTGTATTTTCCCAAGTGATGATATATTGCTGCAAGGTTTCCCACAGCCTCAATTGTATGTGGGTGTTCCACTCCAAGAATTCTGGTCCTTGCAGCCAGAACTTGCATCTCCAACTTCTCTGCCTCTGTGTATTTTTCCAGGCTAAGATATGTTGCTGCTAGGTTTGCCATGGCATTGATTGTGTCTGGGTGGTCTGCTCCAAGAATTCTGTTGCTTGCATCCAGAACTTTCATCTCCAGCTTCTCTGCCTCTGTGTATTTGCCCAAGTTTCGATATGTTGCTGCTAGACTTGATGTGGCATTGATTGTGTCTGGGTGTTCCACTCCAAGAATTCTGTTGCTTGCATCCAGAACTTGGATCTCCAGCTTCTCTGCCTCTGTGTATTTTCCCATGCTAAGATATGTTGCTGCTAGATTTGCCATGGCATTGATTGTATCTGGGTGTTCCACTCCAAGAATTCTGTTCCTTGCATCAAGAACTTGCATCTCCAGCTTCTCTGCCTCTTTGTATTTCCCCAAGTTTCGATATGTTGCTGCTAGACTTGACATGGCATTGAATGTTTCTGGATGTTCCACTCCAAGAACTCTGTTGCTTGCATCCAGAACTTGCACCTCCAACTTCTCTGCCTCTGTGTATTTTCCAAGGCTAAGATAGGTTGCTGCTAGATTTGCCATGCCATTGATTGTATCTGGGTGTTCCACTCCAAGTATTCTGTTCCTTGCATCCAGAACTTGCATTTCTAGCTTCTCTGCCTCTGTGTATTTTCCCAAGTTTCGATATGTTGCTGCTAGATTTCCCATGGCCTCAATTGTATGTAGGTGTTCCACTCCAAGAATTCTGTTCCTTGCATCAAGAACTTTCATCTGCAGCTTCTCTGCCTCTGTGTATTTTCCCAAGTCATGATATATTGCTGCCAGATTTGCCATGGCCTCGATTGTATGTGGGTGTTCCACTCCAAAAATTCTGTTCCTTGCATTCAGAACTTGCATCTCCAACTTCTCAGCCTCTGTGTATTTTCCCAGGCTAAGATATGTTGCTGCTAGATTTGCCATGGCATTGATTGTGTCTGGGTGTTCCACTCCAAGAATTCTGTTCCTTGCATTCAGAACTTGCATCTTCAGCTTCTCTGCCTCTGTATATTTTCCTAGGCTAAGATATGTTGCTGCTAGATTTGCCATGGCATTGATTGTATCTGGGTGTTCCACTCCAAGAATTCTGTTCCTTGCATTGAGAACTTGCATCTCCAGCTTCTCTGCCTCTGTGTATTTTCCCAAGTTTCGATATGTTGCTGCTAGACTTGACATGGCATTGATTGTATCTGGGTGTTCCACTCCAAGAATTCTGTTGCTTGCATCCAGAGCTTGCATCTCAAGCTTCTCTGCCTCTGTGTATTTTCCCAAGTTCCTATATGTTGCTGCTAGATTTGCCATGGCTCTGATTGTGTCAGAATGTTCAACTCCAAGAATTCTGTTTCTTGTGTCTAGAACTTCATTCTTCAAGGTTTCTGCCCTTTTGAAATATCCTTGTTCCTGCAACAGCATCCCAAACTTCTCATAAGCATCATCCAAGTAACTGACACTATTCTGATCACATTCTAATCTGGAATGCTCCATATTTGCTCTTATATGTGTTACTAATACCCTCCGGAATCCATATGGCTGGCCTCCATTCCGTCTTAGTGAACAAGACAAAATAACATATGCCATTAAGCAACATTGTTTCCTCTTATTTAAAGACAACCTATCTCTACCCCAGGTATGAACCAGGGGATGCATGGCATATACACAATCAGATGGGCCTTTCTTGATCAAGGAGAATGATAGTAATATTCGAAGTCCCTCTCTAAAAACAAAGTTATCCCAAGCACCAGTTTTGTTGAGAGGAAGCAGTCTCCGATCCAGCATAGAACTGGCAAGTGGCAATTCAGGGTTAGTGGTTTTTTGATCTTTTTGAAGAGCAGCATAAGAAAATATTTCCTCAGTGATTCCCTCATGATGGAAGAAAGGAAATAAATTAAGCAGAAGCAATGCACTACTGGCTGCATTGGCTCTGTGAGGATCATCAGATTTAGCCCTCTTCTGAATTTCTTTGTATGATAATTCCAAAGTTCCATAGACACTTCTGTTATATGTGGAAGATCCCATAATTTCAGAATGGGATAATAATGTTTTTCGGTGTTCTGAATATTTTGCAAGGTAGTCTCCAATAGTGGTGGCCCCAGATGCAATGTAAGCACCAGCCTGGTCAATAGCAAGAGCAAAGTAGAAGAGCTCCTTCACAATCTTAGAAGCTTTAGCTTGAAACTCCTTTGAAGATGGATCCAAGTAACTGGCTTTCAGAAGTAATTCAACAGCATCATTCTCTTCCATCTCACTTACTTCAAGAGAATTCTCAGGTGAAGTCAGATTCCTCATGGTAGAGTTGCGACTAGTTATCAGAATGTTTCCCCCTCTTCCAGGTGGAAAATAAGCCCCCAGCTCAGCAGGTGATAGAACATCTGCATTGTCAAAGACCATTATATAGTTCTCTTCCAGTGAGTCAATCCAGTGAAGAGCTGATTCAGGTGAGCCATCTAGTCCACTAGACTGAGCTGCAGGAAGATTACAGATACCCTTTAGTCCTTGTGTGATGGTGCCAATTGAGGAAGCATCCATCCAAAAAACAAAAGAGAAACTGAAGGCAATTAAATTTTCAGAAATGAGGGTTGGATCTGCTGCTTTGGTGATACTCACCAATCAAACATTTCTTCAATAAACTTCAAGCAAATCTGAGTCTTCCCAATGCCCCCCATTCCATACAACAGAAAGGACTTTCTCTTCTGAGTTGAGTCATTTGTGTTAAAAAAATGCCTCTTAAGTTTGATGATGACTTCTGTGCGACCTGTGAATAGGGAATGTCACGGGCTACCCTGGGGTTTTCCAGAGTAACCCGTGCCCATACCCGTCAAAACCCGTACCCATGTCCATGTGCACGGGTTTTCACAGGTACGGGTTGAGGGTTTACAGAAACCCACGGGTACCCCAACCCGTGTGGGGTTATGGCTCTAGACATGACCAATGAACCTCGCAAGAGCAGTGCAAGTGTCAA
>Ga0307507_10007944_pt1 | contig 14989 bp, 15 predicted proteins | sample 7_EM_MG_FD_207223 | JGI IMG/M metagenome (GOLD analysis project Ga0307507, IMG submission 207223) | Populus trichocarpa ectomycorrhiza microbial communities from riparian zone in the Pacific Northwest, United States - 7_EM | ecosystem: Host-associated > Plants > Roots > Unclassified | place... | reverse complement strand
CCAAAGATCAAATTGAAGGTAATAAACGTCGTTACAAGGCTATGTAACGCACGTGACCGTTTAACCAGTTGCAACCGATTTCAACTGGTCTTTGAACGGTTTTGAATGATTTTTGAAATGAGGCAACCAGCAACCAGAATAACCCCAAATTTGGGCAACCACAACCGAAAAATAGACCGGACCACGGTCCGGTTCAGTTCGGTTCTATGGATTTTTTTGGTCCATAGGACTGAACCTGTGAACACTACTCGTTACTCTCTTCTTGGCTACCAGGTGGTATGAGTGCTTATCCCATAGCCATGTAAAACGAAGGCAAAGACCACATTGTGTACCCACCTGCCAGGTCGCATATGCCCTTATACCTTCATGCATCGCCTCATCTTGACTTTCCCATCCCTCTTGATGCTGTTCCCACCACATAGCCCTCCACTCCAATGTCTTGCGAACCTATTGCATTTCTTCCTTCAACAACATCACCTCCTCCATCCACCTCAAAAATTGTGCACAAGCCTTGGCCCATTCAATGTGGACTGCTGCCAAAAGACCAATCAGTTTCAGCACACCAATTTAAGAAAAGAAACCTCTCACCTTCATGTAGCTCTGCATCACTACCATCCCCGATCACATCCGCACCCACCCAAATCCACAAGACACTCTTCTTCCCTTGTCCAAGACCTAATTTGTTGATCTTGCACTGTTTTTTCGATTGTTCATGTCCATCAGGGCCCACTGGGTCATTTGGGTCATAGATGCTGATCTCCATACCATCAGGGGTGGTGAGGTCCCCATTCCTCAGTTTACACAGGGTCTTCTCCCACTCCCCCAGACCCAATAATTCCAGCAGTGCCTTCCAGCTGTTTCGGTATTTCATGGCCAAGGACTTCGTTTTGTCTTCCAGGCAATAATATTTCGATTATGAAAGCCTATGAATGCGAGTTGGCCTTGTTGCATGTTTTGGATTTTGTCCAATATGTCATGACGCTGTGCTTTGTGGAGTTTTATCTCAATGTTGACAAGCGCTGTACTGCAGTTGTGGGTGTGCTGGGTGGAAGGAAGAGCCGAGGGGAGCCAAAGTGGTTGATGCTCAGGTTCGACACTGTCACATTTGGTTTCAGGAAGCTCTCTCTGAGTTGACTTGTGCTCCATGGACATCACAGTAGCGGCTGGCATGTAGAGTGCTTGAAGATTGCAGAAGCACTTGATTTTGCATTGGAGCAGCAGGCAGCACCATTGCAACTCATTTTCTTGTCAGGTAGTGAGCTCATCAGGTTTTCTTGAGTTCCAAATAATTCTATGTCTGTTGAATAGTGAGCAATGGCAATCAATCGATGAAAGCAAAAAGAACTTACTGTGATTCCTCAATAATTAAGCCCATAGAAAGAAATGATGTTGGCCCGGTGTCGTGAAGCTGAGGCATACCTGCCACTGCCTGCTTTTTTTCCTCCTCAAGCAGCTGTTTCTTTACCTCATCCTGAGAGGCATCTGAAAAAAAATTAGGTGGGGGAGACACAGAGACATGTCTTGACTCACAAGACACCACAGAGAGATATGGATTTTTCTTGCTGGGGTCTTTCTCCCAATCCAATATCATCTGGGTCCACTCTTTCTCCAGCCCCCCTTTCTCTGCCAACAAAGCACTAAAATCCTCAAAAATAGATTGTTGATGCTTCTGTTCGGGTATTGTGAGTAGAAGGTGAGTATGTAATGTCCAGCCTAGATCAGAACGTTTGGGCAAGATGAGTTGTAAGTTTATGGATAATCATACCAAGGGTGACATATTTTCTGAAATTGTGGTGTCTGAGGTGATCATCGAGTGTATCATGCCTAGACCCAGGACCCATCTCCTTCATGCTGTTGGCCACTCAGTTCAGCTCCACTCTATTCCCTTGCCATCAGTTCAACCAATGCCAGATTTGAAGTTCAAGGAGTGGGGTGCCTGACATGGCACCTTGTTCATAGGGCAATGGCACTTGGGGATACCCCATTCAACGGCAACAGATGATGGAAGATGTATTGCTGCTGGTAGTTTGGGTAAATGCTTTGCGAACTTGAGCTTGAACTGGCAAGCAATGTTGTAAGAGACAAAAACAGCTGCCACAAGGAGCAGAGCGAGGGCAGAAAGCAAAATATAGTCCATATTACAATACCTAGAGCTATATTGTCAGCTTCAGCAATAGATTGATAATAGACCATGTACCGTTCCCCCTTCTGGAGGTCTCCCACACTGCCAGCATGAATGATTTTGTGTCATGCACAGACGCACATGCCTACCCCTGTTGACTGCAAGCCCGTTGAAAACTGGGTCTCGGCATTAGTTTGAAATAAAACCTGGGATAATGCACGAGACTTACATCTTTCTGACTTGCATATTTTAGAATGTGCTTTTGATATGGCACGTCTTCTGGGAAGTAAGTGAAGCTGGTGTGAAGACTGGGATCCTTCTTTAAGCTTGAACACATTAAATTTTTCAGTCAGAAATTGGCATCCATGGCAATGATAAGAACATATAAGAACCTGATGTGACATCAACAGTTGTTAGCACATGGAACTTGGTCTGGATGTGAAACGACAGACTTCGATGCTAAGTTGATGTCTTTCCAGTTTTCTGGGAGGTTGACATCAGGGATTGGGCATGCTGGACAGATAGTCACAAGATCACCTTGACTCATTGATACCAAACTGCCCTCGACATTCCCCCATCCATGCTGTTTCATTAACTTGAGATGATGGAATTCATGGATCATTTGCATGAATGATTTGTAGTGCATCTAGATAAGAAAACAGGTGTTATGCCATGTCAAAACTAATCAAACCAGCTGTTTACCTTTGGGATACTCAGCTCAGTGTTGTTGGTCAGATACTTGAGGGATTTGTAGAATTCATGAGCAGATAATTTCCCTGTGAGGGTAACAATGTGAAACAACTCCAGCAGTTGGAAGGTTGCACATGTTTGGGGGTGGTGAATCGTCACAGGGAACCATTCACTCCACATCAGCTGTTGGCGATCCGATATCGTTCGTTTGTCACAGCTGCAAAAATCGATGGCAACATTGTGCAAGCCATTTGTGTGCATAACAATGAAGTCTTTGTGGCCAGGGTGAGGAGCCATGCAGATGGAGTTAATGTGTCCCAGTTGTATGTGAAGGCCCATCGACTTGAGGCTCACCTTCTCAAAGCAAGTACCATTCCAACGCTAGTCATAGGTTAGCCAACTTGAACCAAGATTCACAAAGCTGACTTACCTGGATAATGTGCAGCAGGAGATGCCTATGCCATGTCAAACAGCAACTTGAGCATTGCAGAAGCCAGCCCATGCAATCCTCACACTGATAGATCACATCTGTGGATGGACAGGTTGTGCATTGTCCATGAGAAGCAGTGTCACCCCTTCCTTCCAACCTCAGCATCTCCTGGAGGTATTCATCCTGAAAGCCTGGGTCTGACTTTTCCTCCCCAGCCCATTCCCATAATGGAGCATCCTACAAGATGTCAGAGCCTTCAAATAAAAATTATCACCTAGCACTCACTGAGGTTGGGTAACTCTTCACGGCAACCTTGGCTGCCATGGTAGGTACTTCTTCAGTCTCATTCACCACCTCGTCCTCAGAAACACCATGATTAGCTGTTTTGCAGTTGTAATCAATACTGGGATGCCATTCGTACACCAGAGATGGAATGCAACAAGGCAGGAGGGCACCTTTTTGTGGGGAGTGAGGAGTCTGGATGATATTAAGCCCAGTGTTGGACACCTGAACAGTATGTCCTTGGGGAATCACTATATCATCCTTGCTGTTGGAACCATGAATGACGATGAAGCTCTTCTTGTGTGATGGCTTGGGCATGGGTGGTGGGAAAATATTTGAAGTTGGCAGCTATTATAGATGCCCCCAAATACTTTGTAATCAGCAAGTTTTGAATGAGTGATGTATTCATGTGTTACAATTGGCAAGGCTATATTAGTACTACACAAGTCCTAGAAATGAAGCATTGTATTCTCTTCCTCAAGCCTTTCCTGTGCCTCCCATGCAGCCTGTTCTTTCACTTGAGCAAGGGAATCCTCTAAGCAAAGCTCGATCCCCTCCAAACCCAATGTGTCTATGTGGGTATGAAGCAACAACACGATTGTCTTGGTGGCTTTGTTCATTTCCACCATCCAAAGTGAGTCTTCAGGTATGGGACCATCTCGTATGTTTTTTGGGAAAACACTGGCAAGCCAGCAGAGCCTATTTTTGAGTACCTTATAAAACCTGTCAGGAGGCCATTCGCCCTGTAGTCAGCCCAATGTACTTACTTTGAACCATTTGCAGTGGATGTGGTCATCATAGCTGGCATCATCAAGAAAAGCTCCATGTACATGAACCTCCTCTTCAGGTTCAGGAAACAGAAGGAACCAGATGAGCACCATGTGGTCCAAAAAGGACTTGACTTGGTCTTCACGGATAGTGGCACAAAAACTTGGTAGGAGTAACTTCATGGTGGCATCCTCATGATGCTTTCAGACTCGCTTGGCCACCAGATCTGTCTCTGTGACCTAAGTGATTGATTGTGTTCAGGGTCAACATTTGAAATAGTAACTGATCTGTATGTACCTTTTTCCATTCTCCTTGCTTCAATGACATAGAATTGTCAACGACAAGAGGAGTGCGAATAGTAGAAGAGATTTTGGGCTGACATTCCTTTCCCATGGTGTAGGTGTAGAGTGATGTAGTTTGTGTTGAGATTGAACATGCTGTATGAATTGATGAAAACCTTATCTGGTGGCTGAAAACTATACAGTTGAAGAATCTTTGGCAAATTCAGCTACAATACTTTAATAAGTATGATAGAATGGGTATGGGTTGACCCCTTGGCCCCTTCAGCACTGATTTGGTGTGACAAAAGTCCTGCTGGAACACCGACCCTCCATCTGATCAGGGGACATAACTGTGTGAGTATGTATCTCTGACAGGGGCCCTACGTGCCAGTTGGTACCTATGATAATATACGCAGAAGTTGGTAACTTACCCGATCTCATTGTCATCATCAGAGCCTTCAAGTATTTCCTTTAATTTCTTTTCATTTATGGCCACTACCTTTTTCTTGTATCAGCAACGTGAGTGGCAGCAGATTTCAACACAATTCCTGTGTAAGACGTGTAAGTGAATGTTTGGATCCTTGGAAGATGTGGCAAAAAAAAAATGAAGCATACACATCATAGTGTTTTTTCAAGTTAGTGTGGCAAGCTTTGGCTTTCTCTTCTGCTGTGTGATAGAGATGTGGATGCCCCATGGTTGGGTGAGGCGAGTGATGACTTGGAGCTTGGGCATGTAATACCTGTAAACAAATGGTAGGTGCCCACTAAATGCCCACTCAATCTTACAACTTTTTCGAGTGGGTGGAGACATTTACCTTGCTTTAAATTAAAAAAATTATTGATTCAGAGAGGTGGAGTTTGACAGATTTGGAATGTCAAAAAATCCAATCAAAAAGGGTTGTTACGGAGTGTGCAATAGACATTTTTGGTCAGGACAATCACCTTATTTATATGCACAAGTTAGAATGTTAGGCATACTTGTTCTTCAGACTTTCATAAAAGCACCTGGATATAACACAAACTCTCAGTGGTTGGGTTGAAGTGGCATCAATGACCCAGCAACTCTAAGGATTAAGCCAAGGGGTGGGGGCTTGGGGCTACCTACATATTTATGGTATGTTTTTGACCATGGAGAGTACTTATTTTGGGACATTGGCCTCAATATCTGCTTGGGGAAGGGTTGCAAATTTTTGGCTGCCCATTTTATTTTTTAATGTCACAAGATGAGAGCAATGATGTTTATATTCAGAGCTACATATATCGACAAATGTATGGCTAAATCAGAACTACATGCAATGCCACCTACAGATGATCAAGACAAGTATAAAGCAAACAAGGCAATGTTGGCTGCAATCATCCTGGCATGTCCCTCAGCCACACTTGCTACATGCAAGTAAATGGCATGACTGACCCCAGTGACCAAAGGAGGGATGGTCTCCCTAAGTGATACACATTAGTAATTGAACTGGCAGATGATGAAAAAAAAACTGACCATCCACTAAAAATTCCCAAGTTGTGGCCACAGGTGACAACATAGAATGGGCCATCTGTGTTTGTGGCAGGAGTGTGATAACCATGTGGGGCCACCATAAGGTGAGTGGGCAGCAGTATAGCATTGGACAGTGCATTAGGTGGAAGGGCAGTGTAGAGCAGAACAGCTACTGGAGGGGCGGTAGGAGCAACTGTGGCAGCAACAAGGGGTGCAACAGCTGCATTGACAATGCCAGGAGTGGCTGGAAGCACTGGAGCACCAGATGTGACACTAGGGACAGACACAATGATGGGGGCTGATGCAGTAGGGGAAATAGCAGTTGTCGATGTTGCTGTTGAGCCTGCAGATCCTGTGGCAAGACAGTTTCCATGGTAAGAGTGGGTGGTGAAGAGGCTGGAGACAAGGGCTGGAACACTGCCCTCATCAACTGGACCTTCACCATTGCTGACAACATCTTTGTCTCTGGTAGAATTTACACCAACGTGAGTGGAGTCAGCTGAGGTTGTGGAGTGGGCTGAAGTCAGAGTCAGGCTGGTGGTGCAATTGACAACTTCGAAAAAGGCACATATGACGTTCTAGGCTTCGGCATGAGTCAAATTCAAAGATCTGAAAGTGTCTTCAATGACTGGAACATGTGTTAGTTGACATTCTTTAAAGGGAAACCATATATGACTTACAACTGACAGCAGATGAGGAGGCCTGAACCTCATCATGGTCAGTGAGTTTGGTCATTGAAGACAGATTTGAGGGTTCAGTTCGATGGAATGGAGACTTAGTGTGGATTGATGAAAGCAGAGGAAGGGGGTGAGTCAAACTGAGTTTTTTGAAGCTTTTTATCATTGCGATGGCACTTCCATGCTTCCTTCCCACACTCAAAAAAAATACTTTAAGTGTGAACTGATCCTCGATGGGGATGAGAATACATACCCATCTTTCCTCTGCCCCCACCTAAAACCTAGATGACTGAAGCACCCATTGACTCTGGCAGCGGTTGTGAGTGGTCAAGGCTGACTTTGTCACTGTTGTATATCAAGCCTGATGTTCTTGGATACTTTAGTGTTCTTGCACCGTCACTTCTTCAGCCTTTGTTACGAAACTGGGCCAAGGGCCAATGCCTTGCTTTTCTTGAAAATTTTATTAGCGACGACAAGAAAGCCTTGCTCACCAAAAATCTTCTTCAGTCCTCAATTCTATAATCAATCAATGGTTTGCACGATTTCACTGGACTATCCCCCTTTCTGCCGTCGACACCACAACAGCAACCATCCTACCTGTCAATGCTCAGGGTCATGAAGTTCTGACATCAGTGGATTCCATTCTCTAGGGGCGAGTAATCAAACATGCATGTAATGTACATTAAAACTTTCAGATTTGAATATGTTCCTCCTAATGCTTGTGTCTTACTAGTCACTTTATCACTGGCATGAGTACCAGTGCAAATGAACAACATCACTTCTGTGCATCAGTAAAGGTGACAAGGACCCTGTCTCTGCATTGGTCAAGCAACTTCTTGGACAGAACACCTCAGCATCAAGGTGCACCACCAGTTGGGAGGTATGGGGAAAAGAACACTTCCCCTCATTTAAGGACGAATTCGAGGCTGAATTTGCTGCCAGTGGTCGACCTAAATTGGAATGTGTGGCTGCCTGGAATGACTTCAAGTTATCATGATGGAAGGAGCTCAATGAAGAGACCCAACATCAGTGAGACGAAAAGGCAAAAGACTTGCATTCAGCCAAAAAAAACCACCCTACAAGATTGCTCGGTGACATCAGGCTTGATGGCCCCTGCTGATGCTCAAAAGTATGTACTTCTTGACCCTGGATGGGGACCTAACTAACTCATATGATGAACAGGGTTTTAGACAGCCTTCCAAATCTGTTGGGACCTGTGATTCAAATCATTGGAGAGGCAGTGGGGATGCATATCAGCATCTTGATTGGTGGCCTGGAGCCACAGAAGAAGGGTCAGCTGAATATGATTGGGTACGTTGCTTTCATAATTCATTTATTTGATTTCCCTTGCTAAAACATTTGGTAGGATTCATCACAGTGAAAACAAAGCTGCGATTCTGAAGGTTTGGGCTTTGGCAGAAAAAGATAAGTTCAAGGTGGTAAAGGAAGCATTTATCGCTTTTATTTCAACTTGTTATAGTAAGTGTCATCATTTGATTTCAACCATACACAACATCTAATATACAATAGCTGTGGAGGAGCAGCATGCATGCACTTTACCTGAAACCCTGAGTGGCAAATGGAACACCATTGCTGGCCCTTCATCCTGAGGCATCGATTTGTCTCAGCCAACTACTGCTATGCCCCCAAACTCCTCAGATGTAGTGGGTGGTAAGCAGAAGCGCCACATGGAAAAGAAGAACAAGAAGGCCAAGAAGACTCGAACCATGCACCAGAAGCACAAGAAGAACAACAAGAGGCCAAACAAATGCTGCAAGTTGAACATTGCCTCTGATGAGGATGGTTCCAGTGCTGAGGACACCTCTAATCCTTCAGAAGTAGAAAGTGGCAAGGATGACAAGGATGAGGATGAGGATGAAGATGAAGATGATGACAATGAGCCCATCAATACACAGCTCACCAACCACATGTTGATGGATCCAAGGCATTGGAAAACCAAAGCCACAACAGCTGTCAACACTGATGATTCCATCAGCATCAACATCAAAGAAACCAACATGGCAACAGTTCCTCTTCCATCTCTCCCGCTGACCACACCCTTTCCCCTTTCTCAACCTGTTCGCCCCCTGCAAGCAAGTCCCCCCACACCAGCAACTACTTCTGCTCTGACCGCACCCTTGCCCCCCCCTCCCCTTTCGCAGCCTTCCTCCCCAGTTCACCCCTCACCAGCAGGTCCCTCCACACCAGCCACTGCTTTTGCTGTCACTCTGGCTGCTCCATCAAAGGCTCTGCAAGAAGCCATCTCATCGCCTTCTTGGTTTGCTGATGCCCACACATTCCTGTCAAGTCAGAATCTAGGCCCCGACTTCGCATTCCTGATTGAACAATTCACAGATTTAGAGCGATGCACCAACTTTGCCCCAGGTGCACATTCTTCAGGCTTCAAGCCAGACAACAGGCCTGCAGAAGTCCATTACTGGATTTCTCATGGGTGAGCAATACAGCCGAAGGTTGACAAGGTGGCTGATTTTGAGAAGAGTTGGTGGAAGTGGTGGAAGGGGCTTCAACCAGATTGGAGGGCTGTATCAGATGTAGTCTGCCCTCTCAACTCCTCCCATTGTTTGAACTTGGTGGACAGTGCCGATTGGTCAGTAGTAACCAAACATGGTAGAAACACTTTTTTTTCTGTGATGGCGACTCTTGTCTGGTGGGGTGGAGTGCTTCCCACTCTATCCATTGCAGATGAAGGTTGGATGGTGGCTGTTCAGGATGTATGATGGGTGCTCACTGGTCTGTTAAGTACCAGGTTTGTGTTTTCTCATCTAATACTGCTCATTTGTTGATTCTACTTTCCTGTATAGCTCATCAATGCCAATTTCTACCACGACCTCCCATGTGCATCCCCCATCCATGTCGATTTCTACTGGCGCCTTGTGCAAGCATAGATGCTAAGGTGCATCTGTCTTCTGTTTGCCATCATGTGGTTGCTTCATGTCGATTTCTATTTGTGCCTTGTGCAAGTGCAGGTGCTAAGGTCCCTCCACCTCCTGTTTGCCATCATACATTACTTGTATCTTTTTCTTGTCTGCATGCATCTTGTTCCTCTATTTCGTACCTCTTTCCGTAATTGCTGACCATTTGGGTCTGTTTTCACTTTCTTGATATATTCTTGGGTGGACATATGTATATACCTTCATAATTAGTATATACATATGTCAGGACACAGCCGTTGTCGAGCATAAGGCAGATGAAAATGAGCATCAGTACATAGTTAGAAAGAAGTTAAAGGTTTGTTATGTCATGTGAAAACATGTGATGCAAAGTTGAACTTCAATGCCATTGTGATGCATCTTAGAGCTATTGATTATGTGCATGTCAAGCAGATGTGAATGGTTAGCATCAGAGCATGCAACAGGGGAAAATGGAGGTGGATTGTCCATTGGGAAATAAAATAAAAACAACATATCAAGTGGAAAAACACAACTATGTTGAAGAAAACATACTGAGACAGGTCCTGACAGCAAGAAACACCTGTGACAGGTGCCGTTGATGCAGCCAGACACATTTGATGGAATGCCACCCTAAAATAGCACCACTGGGAGAAAGACTGATGGCAGTCGACATGACAACAGCTGGGAAACAACATATCTTCCCAAATTCAGATAATGGAAATCATGTAAAGCTGTTTTGACATGGGGGGAGACATTTTGGCAAGGGAATATGCCAAATGCCTAAAAATAGCAGTGCAGAAATATAATTTTGATGGTTGAGCCACATGGAAAACAATTCACCCCAAGAAATGAAATAAAACCTACACTAGGGTTATTATATAATGAGCCAAAACAATGCAGAACAATGCAGAACAAATTCTGGGTGATGCATTCTCTGAATAGAATAAGGTGCTGCACAAATTTTGCTTTTGGGCAACTGGACGCATCCACACCATATGCAATAGAACTCAGTGGTCAGGTCCTGCACAATTTGGTCAATTCTTACAGCTAGGGCTGACCCTAGGTCAGTCAAATTTCCACCATTTCTTATGATCAAAGGCTTGTTTACAATCTACTATAGTGTCATTTAAAGGGCCCAAATAGACAAGAGGTGCGCATGTCCACACTCTGAAGATATTTCACATTTTTTGGTTTTGGGGGGGGTTAAACTGTATCCTGGTCAGTTCTCCACCTTTTTTCATCATTGAAGGCTCATTTACAATGTATTCTAGTTGTATTTGAAGGGGCCAAGGAAATGACAGCCATATGTACTCCCATTACCATGCTATCTCACACCCTGCCTTATTTTTTGCTAATTTCTGTTTATTTTCAATACCCTAGAGTTTCTCTCATAGTTCTAGCTTGAAATATACATTACATTGTGTATCTATCAGGTAGACAGTATCAAATTTACCCAGATTTATAGTCACATCACTTTGAAAATTATGTGCTGGCTTGAGCTGGCTCTTGACTAGCCAAGCCATGGCAACACTATGTGTCATGGGCTTCTCACTGTGGAGGCTTGAAATTAGGAAAAGCTGGTGGACTTTATCATCCTTGACTTTGTTTTGTTTAATGACACAATCTGTTTTTAAGAACAATATACAAAATTGCATCATAATGGTGGTGAGTAGAGACACCTATTACACATATGAAATTCTGGAAAGATGCTTTGTAAAATTTATAAAGCTAAATTAAATAAATGAGAGAAAGACTTTGGAACACTTGGGGGATTAGAAACTCACAAAGACAATTTTCCAGAGCAATCTTTACAAGTGCATCTTTTTGATCCTTGGTTTTAAAATGAGATGCCTCTTCAATAGCAGTTTTAATTTTGTTCAAGTCAGCAGATGAGTTGAATTTCTGAGCAGCTAGTTTGAAGGGGGAAGAAGATTCTGAAGGTTTCTCTTTCCACAGAAAATATGAATGCTCTGCAATGATAGCTGTGGCTGGGCAGTAAAATAGTAGTTATAATGGAGTGGTCAGAAATAAGAGTATACACACCAATACATAGAAAGGCAATGTTCTCAAAGATTTTGGTATTGCCAAACTAGGTAGAATTATGTTGTGGTCAGAATACTGAATATAATTTAGATACTGAAGATTTACAAAAGGCCAGTCTGTATCATCAAAGACATCCTTCACCTAGAAATAGTGATTGGTTTAGTTAATGCAAATTGATTTCTCTTTTTAAAAAAGAAAAATTGAAAGAAAAAATACTTACAGACTATTTGAAGAAGTACAATGGTATAAATATTTCACTGAAAATCCTATAACTCAACTCACAATCTCATCATTCTTAGCAAAATGAAAGGTGAAGAAGGCTGAGACTTACACACTATTTAAAACACAAGCCATGCTCTTGTCAGCAAGAAGCAGGAAGGGCCAGCCAGATCCTGACTTACATGCTGTTCAAAACCCAGAGCATGCTCTTGTCAGCAACAAGCAGGAAGGGCCAGCCAGATCCTGACTTACAAACTGTTCAAAACCCAGAGCATAGTTTTGTCAGCATCAGAGGGTAAGCCCAAGCAAAATATTGACTTACAGTCTGTTTATAACCAAAGCACATTCTTGTTAGCATCTAGTTGAGACCAGCTAGTTGTTGGCTTACATCCTGTTTAAATGTACCATTTTATTCTACAGCTGGTTAGTCAAGTAAGTTTCACATACCATATGTGGAAAATAACGCAATATATTCTCAACCAACTCCCTCCACTCTCTCTTCTCTCTTTTGAATAATTTCCAACCTGGAAATATAACTCTATTATTCTGGGTAATCAGCAATTTAGCTTCATATAATTAAACATGAAGCAAATACCTTATAATTGCATATTCAATTGACAGAGACAGATTATTTTTCTGCACTGTAAGAAACAGCTGTAGGATTGTATCATCTGAGAGAGTAGCTGCTGTCTTCCTCAGCAGTTCACTGCAGTCACTTGTGGGATTTTGCATGTCTGTTAAATGCAATTAATTTGCAGACTACAAATAAATGAGTTTGTTGTACCTCGAAAATACACATGTCCCTTGGGGGGATACTTTTTCTTATAGAGTTGCTGAGCAAAATTCTTTTCAAACCTGGCAACTGATTCCTGTGGAGCTTCCATTGCAGCATCTTCAACATTCATTCCACCATTAACCAGGTGTTTAATCATTTGGGCATCAAGCATGTCTCCTTTTGTAAACAAGACAATAACAGGAACTGTGCACAAAAAAAAAAAGGTTACATTCAAGAGATTATCAATAGTTTACACACCTCTACCAGTTCCACACTCAGCAAAGAAATTTAACTCTGCACTTGTAATTGGTCTGGCTTCATCATTGATTGGGATGCAGAACCTATACATGATGTATTCAGATGCACATTACCACTCAATCACTTACCAAATCATATGCAGATGATCCCTGACATGTTTCTTGGTTGAACATTTTTGCAAGAAGTCTTTAACTTTATCCAGCTCAGACCTTCTGCCTGCTTCAAAGCCACATGAGTCATGAAAGACAAATGCTGTATTACTCTTGAATATCATTTCATTCTCAATATCATGCTCCCCTCTCTTCCACACCTTGAGTAAAAAGTAATAGCAACTGTAGATCCACATTACCTGTGCAGTTGGATTGAGCTTGGACAAGTCAATAATGTTAAGTGATGATGTCTAGAACATGGAATACCTTATGACCCTTCCAACTGAAAAATTTCGGCTGTTCTGTTGTATTGCACACTCGCTGGAGGATGGTTGTCTTTCCCGCATTGGCGCGGCCAATGATAAGGACACGAAAACGCGTGGTGAGCTCTCGAACATTTCTTGCTCGTCTCCGTTGTCTTTCCATATCCGCTGCTCCTTCGAATTCAGTGGTGGAAAGAGACATTTGTCGCTGGGATGGCTGAGATGGTGGAAGTGATGAAGAATGAAGATAAGCGCGCTGGGGGTGAGCCAGTGTACTGTTTGGTTAATACACCAAAGGAGTGACGTCACTCACTCACTTCAAGTTCATCCCACTCGAACTTGTTTCAACTTCTAGCTGAAGAACTTCACTTAACTTTTGTTCTCCCCTCCATTCAATTTTATTCCCCCTGGCTCAAATGGAATTTTCAACATATACACATTTCACAAACCCCCAACTGAGCTGTGATAGGTTTTCAAGCCCAATTTGTCCACGACAAACATGAAAGCACGCGGGTTTGTAGCTAGGCCTACTTCTAGCTCCACTCAGACCTTAACCAAACGGCGAGGCGTTAACTTTCCCGGAAATTTTGTTACTCGCCATTCGAGCTCCAGCAACGGTGGCGTGAGCTCACGGTTGAGGACCGACTAGTCTCCTCCGCACCGGGCTTCCTTCATTTCCCTTCATTGACTGGATAGATTTCCCTTCATTGACTGCATAGATTTCCCTTCATTGACTGCATAGAAAACTCAAACTACGGTAGCTCAAAACCCAGAAGGTCAACGGAGTGGTTGTAACAGAGACTAAATCCTACTTGGTACGATTATCAGCTACAATTCTATCGTGCGGCGCTCCCCATCTCACACGAGAACCGCCATAGCCATCCCTCTCCTGCTGTTTGCCCATGAATCGCGATGCTCATGTTTGTTTACACATTCATCCGTTGGAGCTGAAGACGAACCTTCCATCTTGAATACGCACTCTACCATCACCCCATTACGGGGGGTAAGGCTACGTCATAGCCCGTAGGCAACATGCATCGGTCGATAACGACTTACCACTTTGCTATGGAAGTCACAAAAGCCCGACTGAGGGGTTACGTCGTCGCCGTACATCCGCAGCCTTGCCGGTACTTGAACCGCATGTGTAAGTTGTTGTGTATAATCTAATAAGTGATGATATATCAATGATATATGCGAAAGCGTAGAGAAAAACCAATAAACGACATACCTCGAGAAACAGGACGACAATCGACAAAGAGCATTACGCAGGTCAAGTAGAGCAATATATAGAACGGTTGTCGGCTCAGATCATCCCATATATCGAGTTGTGGTATCTGAATCAAGGGGTGTGTAAAAAAAAAACCTGGTACACGAGGTCCTTTTATTTGGATAAGGTCTCGCAGACCCTCCCCCCTACACCTTCCAAAAAAGGAAATAAGTCACGTGCCATCATTCTTAACTAGGACATGTTTCTACTTTCGTCACCGTTTTCGACCAGAGATCACTCTACCACCTCCATTTTAAGGAGCCTCGGGTTGGCGAGCTGCGAGGAGCCTCAAGGGGTGATGATGCCAATTTCTTGTTGAAAAATGAGAGAAGGGTTTTCGAAGGGATGGCTGCCGCTTTTTTGA
>Ga0307507_10007943_pt1 | contig 14992 bp, 14 predicted proteins | sample 7_EM_MG_FD_207223 | JGI IMG/M metagenome (GOLD analysis project Ga0307507, IMG submission 207223) | Populus trichocarpa ectomycorrhiza microbial communities from riparian zone in the Pacific Northwest, United States - 7_EM | ecosystem: Host-associated > Plants > Roots > Unclassified | place... | reverse complement strand
ACACTGACTGCCCCCTCATACATTACATGTAAAATACCTAGAATATTTTTGTTTCATGGCCACCTGACCCTTACAAAGACCGGTCTAGACCAGTTGCAAACCGGTTAAGACCAGAACCGGTTAAAACCGGTCTTGTAACCGCAAAAGACCGCAAAAGACCGGTCTGTTGCAGTTCGGTCCGGTTTTTTGATGTTTCTCAAATTGGGAGGACCGGTTACGGTTACGGTTAAGGCTCTGGGGCATCAAAAAACCGGACCGGACCGGACTTCCAAACACTAATCCCATGGTCATTTTTTGGGAAATCATTCTGATGCAGTTTTCTCAAAAACTGATCAGTATTCGTGGTATTCTTCTGGGATTAGATCCTCAAAAGATTTTCTCTCATTTGTTTCTGTTCTGTGTGCTAGACTCTGGGATATAGTGATTGAAAATTTGCTGTTATCAACCTGAATGGGTTGATTAAGGGGTTCTTTCTCTTCTAGTTCTGGTTTTACTGATTCTTCTTGGAGATATGTGATGAGGAGATCCCCTTCTATTGTTTCTTCTTTGTCCTCTTTGGTGTCTGGCACTAGTGCCAGCATGTCTTCATATTGATCTGGAAGCTCCTCCATGGTGACAGCTTCTTCATAAGGTGTCTCTTCAATAGAGATTGTTGATTTCTTTCTGACACGAAGGTTCCACAGTTCTTCTGCAAAAGCTTCTTTCAAATTCATCTTCTTTTGTTCTAGGTCTACCTTGTAGACTTGTATGGCTTGGTTCATGGCTAGTAACCTGGTTGGCTTCTTGATTTGTTCAGGATCGATTTTAAGGGTCTTCTTTGCCCAATCGACTATAGGATTTACCATTTCCAACCATGGTAATCTGAAGATTACGTTTTCCTTTCCCAAATGGCTGATAAAGAATTTGGTGGAAATAATATTTCCATCGATCTTTACTGGGAGTCGGGTGAGGTATTTGATAGGTCCATTCCTATTTGGGGTTTCATCAACGTTTGAGACTGGTATCTCCTTTTTTAGTCTCAAAAGTGGGAGTCGGTGTTTCTTTGTGAATCGTTCATCTATAAATGCTCCTTGGGCACCACAATCTATTAGCACTTTGGTTTCGACGATTTTATTTCCATCAATAATCTTAGTGTTGACATTCATTGATTTTGAGTCTTTGTCTGGTACACTTCGAATTCTGAGAGCTCTGATGGAAAATTTTCTGGAAGGTCTAGCCATCGTTGCTAGCCTTCGTACTAAACATTCTTGGGTTCTTCTTCAACTGATTCTTCATCTAAGCTTTCTAAGAAAGCGGTCTTTGCTTCTTCTAAATCTTTGTTATTGAGTTCTGCCATGATGGTGCAAACTTTCTGAGTGGCACTTCCTCCTTTGTTTGTAGGCATGATTGCTTTATAAGGAGTGGTGGGCTTTCTGAAATTGGAAGTGTTTCCTTTTCCAGTGTTTAAGGCAGGATTTATTGCATGATCGCAAGACATGTGTCCTGTTTGTCTGCATCAGAAACATAATCCTTTCCTCATATATTCGTTTCGTTTGTTGATAGACATTCTATTGATATCCATTGTGTTTGGGTCTCGAGCCTGTGGAATAAATGCTGGGTGAAGAGTTGGTCGGTTAGGTTGCCAGTTCATTATCTTTGCTCTCATCGTTGTCTTTCTGTAATGAGATTTCTAGAATCTCCTAGCATCTTCTATGATGCTTTCTAAGGTTTCAGGTGCATCTTTCTGGTCTTCAATTTTGTCTCTTAGTCTCAGATTGAGACCATCCAGGAACATTCCTGGAAGACATGGATTCTCTTGTCCTGTCATGATGTATCCTCCTCGTCCTGCAAGTGAATTGGGGTTGGGGATAAACTGTTTGAGCTCTCCTGGTTTCTGTCTTAACACTGACAGATCTGTTCTGGCTTTGTCTTTGGTTCTTCTTAGATCAAAGGTTTGATCTAAGAGTTTGACGAATTCTGCCTAGGTCATTGATGGGTCAAATATTCTGGCTCCTTGAACCAGTTTGGTGTGTTCACCGGTAAAGTATTCTGCCCATTCTGCTGCTCTGCCTGAGGACATGTAGGTGAGCATGCAGTTGATCTTTCATTGATCATCAGGGAATAAGTTGTCATAGGCTCTGATGTAAGCCTCTAAAATTCTGAACCATGTCTTATAATTGGATTCCTTTCCATCGAAATCCTTGGGAGGTCAGCATTTCTTGCCTTTCCTGTTCTGCTCTCCTGTGTTACTGGGTGGTTCAACCATGTTGGTAATTACTTGTTATGGTACTGTTGGGTTCTCAGGTTCAATTGGTTTGGTTGGTGTTACTGGGTTAAACACATTGGCTGCCAGCATGTTAAATTTGTCTACTGTTTGCTGTGTTTCATTGGTTGGTGATACATCTAGACTGGATAAGTCTATTGGATCAAATATGGGTGGTGGTAGAAGCTGCTGTGATGTACTCACACTCAGAGTTCTGGTGATTGTTGGTGACTGTACTGGTGTCGCTTGTCTGCTAAAAGGGGATATAACCCCTGGTCTTGGTCCTGTTTCTGTTATTCATGGATAACTAGGAGCGAATACTGATCTTGGTGTCAGTGGCTGTGATGCAGGAGGGCTCTCCTCTTCTGCACTCTGAAATTGTTCTGTCTGTTCAGGTTCTGAATCTGAGCTGTGCAGTGCTCTTAATCTCCAATGACTTGACTCTCCTTGAGCAGCCATGGTTACTTTCTAGGTAGAAGACAATGATTTGTCTTCTATGAGTCTGATGACATCTTTAATTCAGTTGTTCTCTTCTTCTAAAAGATTTGTTAATTCTTTTAGTCTGCTGTTATATCCTTCAATAAGGCTTATAATTTCTTTGATTTTGTCCAGGGTGTCATTCGGTTGTGCAGGAGGGCTCTCCTCATCTGTGTTCTGTTTCAGGTAGAGGGCAGGTGATGCGCCTTCTATTCTGGGATAAGCTTGAACCTTTTGTTATGGTTATTAATCATAACAGGTGTTGTAAGCCTAAGTTCAATCATTGGTTTCAAGTTCGTTTGTTCTACGACCAGTTCTCTGTTAGACACTGTCGTTCTTAAGGCGGCTCCTTTGTTGGATCATGGCCTTTCTGCTGTCAGTTCATTATGCCCTTAATAACGACACTACAGGTTCCCACAATACTCTATGTCTTGTGACTGCCTAGAGATTCAGTGTTAGGATCGTTTAGATGATGATATCCTTCTTAAGTCTTTGACGTTGAAGACTTATCTGTTCAAGTTGCGATGAGACTCTAAGTCAAAAGACTCTAGGGTTCAAGGGCGATCTTATTGTTCCAAGGTTTCTGAGGGTTGAACTAGACTTGTATTGCCTAGGTTCAAGCTACCAAATACAAATGAAAACATAGTACTTATATACTAAGTACTTTACTGCAGACTGCGAACTGTGCACTATGGACTGCGAACTATGGACTGTGCTATCTAAAAATAGGAATGAGGCTTGGGATGTGTATCTAGAGTCTGTCCAGTATGGTCTAGACTATGTCTTAGGAATGTGAAAGTGTCTGTGAATATCTACTGTCTGTCTGTATCGTAAAGAAAAAGCATTTATATCAAGGACCCTTTGAAATTTCAGAGGTTCTAGGACCAGTGACATACAAGTTGTGATTACCAATTCAATGGAACATACACAACGTGTTTCATGGAAAACTTCTTACTCCATATCACGAAACCAATGTTCACGGAAAAAGCTTCCCTGAACCTCCACCAGATCTTATCAATGGAGAAGAAGAATATGAAGTAGAATCAATCAGAGATCACAGAAAACGAGGCAGAGGCTATCAGTATTTGGTAGTATGGAAGGGATACTCAGACGAAACATGGGAAACAGAAAGCAACCTAGGGAATGCCTCTGAGGTTCTTCAGAGCTATAAAAGAAGAAAGAACTTGCAGTGATTCTTCAGACAATCGTCTAAACACCCGCAACCAAGCCAACCAGCTTTCTTCGAACAAACCTCCTCATTTACCATGTCCACTTTCAACTCCGCTTCCTTCACCACTGCCACCATCTACTTCCGCAACCTCCTTAGGGAGGAAGAACATATGGAAGGGCCTGTGCCTATCATGTAAAGCAACAGCTGCAACCACGCTGCCAACCCATCTGCCGCTGCTCAAAATGCAAGGGACCCAGACACATCTGCCATGACTGTGGGGCATACCAATGAGTGGGATGCCATGAATGGGGACCAGGGCATACAGCCCCCAGTTGCCCCACCCTCAAGGAGGCACAGGAGACGTGGGAGAGGAGTGAAGAATGGGCAAAGGTAGCAGAAGACTGGGGGATGAACAAGAAAATGCACCAGGAGTGATGGATGGATGTCCTCAAGACATGGGGAGGGGTACCTGACATCCTGAATGAAGCATGGACAAAGATAACCCCTCCCACTCCCCTGCCATCCCCTCTCACCAACTGCCCCAACCTCATCAGTGAGTTTGGCAGCTCATTGTCTGACTCCTCCCTTCTCTTCACGTAAATCGATGTTGGTGACATCGAATATTAAGTGGGGGGTAATGATACAAACTCTTTTCTTTACAATATGGACAGACATATAGATACTTGCAGGTGCTTACATATTCCTAAGACGTAGTCTAGACCATACTGGACACACTCTAGATACACATCCCAAACCTCATTCCTCTTTAGATAGCACAGTCCGTAGTCTGCAGTGCACAGGCCGCAGTCCACAGTCCACAGTCCACAGCAAAGTACTTAGTATATAAGTACTATGTTTTCACTTGCATTTGGTAGCTTGAACCTAGGCAATACAAGTCTAGTTCAACCCTCAGAAACCTCAGAACAATAAGATCACCCTCAAACTCTAGAGTCTTTTGACTTAGAGTCTCATTGAAACTCGAATGGATAAGTCTTCAACGTTGAAGACTTAAGAAGGATATTGTTGTCTAAACAATCCTAACACCGAATCTCTAGGCAGTCGCGAGACATAGAGTATTGCGGGAACCTGTAGTGTCGTTATTAAGGGCATAACAAACTGACAGCAGAAAGGCCATGATCCAACGAAGGAGCCGCCTTATGAACAACAGTGTCTAACAGAGAACTGGTTGTAGAATGAACAAACTAGAAACCAACAATTGAACTTAGGCTTACAACACCCATTACGATTAATGACCGTAACAAAGGGACAGCACCTGTGATACACATTGCATGGGGATGAATGTGAAAGTGTGCAAAACGTGAAACAAGGATCAAGTGCCTTGGGAAAAACCCTAAAACACCTAACACTCACTCACTAACACACAATCACAATCCTGGTACAAGAGTTCGGGGCCTTTGATATTGAAAAATATCACTTGTGTTCTCAAAAGTCTCAATAGTATTGTTTTAATATGAGTTTTAATGTATTTAATCGCAAATCATAGTCCTAAGACTTTGAAAATGATTTAACACAAGGGGTGTGGTATAGGATAATTTGATAGAACAAAGTTCTGACTTTTCTGGGGCTCTGGACTTTCAAATTCTAAGTCTTTTCAAAACTCTTAATTCAAATGTCTTCAAGCAAGTTGACTCCCAAGCACGCTGGTTTCATTCACACTGTACCATCTGACCATGAAGTAATCTCCTTATTGTATACAATTGCCCACCTCCTAAGTCTCTACTTGGAGTGCAGCTAACTGGTCAATGCGGGACAATTCCTTGCATATTTGACCCAGCTGCACACTCCTTAAATACTGAAAATCCTTATCTATGCTTTTACATGTGCTTTTCTACAGTAAATCTTTGGTAGTCAGATGCCTGGGGTATTTTACTAGGGTATCATAATATTTTGTAGCCTTTCTCAAGGGACACTACAGATTTTTGTAGTGTATTTGCAGGATGCATCAGTATTGATGTGTCCATGGTAATAGCCAGTGTAGCTATTTTTATCTCTCTTTGATCTCTTGTGTTTGTCTTCTCTATAGTTTGGTTACTATTTTAATATATTGCATCCAAGTTTTGATAGGTATGCTGATGCATTGATCCATGTTGCCATCAACCTCTGGCTCATGATTCTCTTGGTATATTTTCAATAGAAAATCCTTAACTCTTCATCAGAGTATGATAGATCTCTCTGAAATATTGTATCATATGTTTCTCATATGGAACAAAGATATCCCATTGTGTGAGATGCAACCAGAATGGTTTTCTTTCTATATCTGAGCTTTCTCATGGTTGTGGCTGACAATGCATCACTTTCGATGTGTGCATGGGAATTGCCGTACATGACTTTCTATGGCCATAAACCATTAGTGTTCGCAGGTCCAGTCTACAGGACTGGAAATATACATAGGACCGAACTGGACTGAACCACAGTCTGGTCTTTTTCCAGTTGCAGTTGCCCACATTTGGGGTCAGTTCAGTTGCCAGTTGCCATGTTTTTGTAGATATTTAAAAACTAAAAAAGACCAGTCTTTTGTCCCATCATGAGTTGGACCTTACTCATGCACATATTTACTTAATTTTCGGTCCCTGAATCATCAAAAACAGTCAAGAGATATGGCCAAAAACATTTTTGTATGCATATTTTGTTGTAAATTTACCTGACCTATAATTATTTTACCTACAGCTATATGACATCATAAAGATGACAACAACACACTTAATCATTTGTACCATGTAATTTTATCTATTTAACATCCCAAATGAATTGCAACTACAAACTGCAAATTACAAACTAAAAACTGCAATTCAAATGTATATCCTTTCTGTTTTCTCCATATCTCAGCCAAATCTTGATGGAATTGCTTAAACTTTTGGTCAGTCAACAGAGAATTAAAATCTCTATCTATGGATGCTGTTACAAACTTTTTCTATACAAATTATATACAATTGCAGACACTTACATACTCCTAAGACATAGTCTAGACCATTCTGGACAGACTCTAGATACACATCCCATGCCTCATTCCTATTTTTCTTAACTCATTATTTAGATACATTTCTTTTGACTCATACTTACATAGATAGAGTTGTACAACTCCTTTGTTGTCATACGACTCCCAAGGACTCACTTAGATATAGTATGACTCTTATGACTCTACACAAGTCATATAGACTCATACTTCTGACTCGTTTTGACTTGTAGTTTACCCAGGCCCTTAGTATATAAGGAGGGCATTTTCATTTGTATTTGATAGCTTGAACCTAGGCAATACAAGCTTAGTTCACTCTCACATCTCAGTTGGAACCCCTGTAAGCAAGGTCACCCTCATACTCTAAGGTCTTTAAGGACTTAAGAGCCTCAGTTTATCGTTTAGTCGTCACGAGTTAACAAGTTCTTGCTTAGTATCCAGGATTGCTCTCCAGGGAGGATTGCTGAACCCCACATTTCGTTAGGTAACACAAACGACGGTCATTCCAGGAAGAACCTGAAGATAGCTGACAAACAGGGCTATACAGTGAACAGTAACAGTCATCAGTCATTGAGTCATAGTGAACTTAAGCTTAACAAAGCCTGCTATGTGTAAAACTGTAACAAAAGGTTCAAGCTGACCCAGTATAGAGGAGTGCATCACTGCACTCTACCAATTTTTAAAACCGCACATCACGCTTGAGCATTTGAAAGATCTCATTGCCCTTACTGAAGAATTTAACACGAGAACCAAGGAAGTCATCGAATTGCTAAACACATTCAACAACAGGATAAAGGATATCTTTGAACTAGTCAAAGCACAGGAACACACTCAGTAAATGTATCACAGTGGATACGCTAGGCAAAATCATATGCCTCATTTGGAGATTTACCAACAAAGAGTTATTAGAAGCCTTAGAGCAACACCAACAAACACAGTTAAAGCAAAAGTTAGAAGAAGACGCAGCATCGTCTTCTACCAGTAGAAAGGAACCACAGCTGACCAAAGAAGGTTAGGCTATCGAACGTATAGAGCACCAGAGAGCTCTGAGTCAGAACACGAACATTTTGAGAGCACAGATGAGGATAGCCCTCCTGCCACACAAACACCAGTCGTACAAACTCCTATATCCCGAATATCAGGGTTAGGACCAGCATATCCATTTAGTAGAAGAGGAATGCCACCTTGCACACCAAGAGGATCACCATCAATCAGTAGAACCCACAGTACTAGCACACAGCTGCTCATTGCACCAACACCCATATTAGAACCTATAGACTTATCCAGTCTAGGTATCACACCAACCGATGAATTAACCAGAATAGTAGAGAGATTTAATGCCTTTGCATCAGACACATTTAACCCCGAGACACCAGTAGAACCCGAGAACCCAGGACCAGAAATGGGCAGCACAGCAACCAATGTACCAACCAGCAATGTGCCACCACTGCAACAACAAGAGGAAGCATTTAATCCATACCCCACAGTGGATGGAAAAGAGAGAAGCTGACAACTGAAAGATTATAATGGAGATGAATCCAAATATAAATTATGGATTCAAATGGTAGAAAACTACCTATTAGCCAATGCACAGCAATTCTCGACAGACCAACTAGCAATATTATTTGCTATCTCATATATGACCAAAGGAAGGGCAGCCGATTGGGCAAGCCATTACATTGACACACATCAGACCGAAGGGAAATTCTTACCTACTGATACATGGGTCAGTTTTAAGAAACTCCTCGAGAAGTCCTTCGATATCAGAAAGATGAAGGAAAAGGTGCAGACAGACTTTGCAGTCTTAAAACACAAACCAGGACACCTAGAGGAATACATCCTCGACTTTAGAACATTAGCACAATGAGCCAGATTTATCCAGAGAATCCCATGCTTTCAGTAGACTTTTTGAAAGGTCTTCACCTGATGTTGAGGGTAAAAATTACTCAGCAAAAGAATCCACTGACCAAGTTAGAAGAGATCATCAATGACGCTAGGTCATTCAACCAGTCATACTATCAGAGTATATGATGGAAAGACAAGATTACAGGATGGACACCCAGACCAGCGCCCCGTACCACATTCACACCATGCACTACGTTTACCCCACAAACCAGAGATCCAAACACAACGGATGTCGATAAAATAGAAATCGACAGATTATCTATCAAAGAACAAGACAGATATATGAAAGAATGACTATGTTTCCGATGCAGAAAACTGGGACATATGTCATGAGACCACACGCCAAGTCAGTCTACTTCCAATAAAGGAAGTACCTCCAGCTATAGTAAACCCACCACCCCACATAAGGCTATCATGCCACCCCCAAGTAAAGCAGGAGAAGCCGCATGAAAAGTTCGTGCCATCATGGAAGAACTCAACAACGAGGACCTAGAAGCAGTGCAGAACACTTTTATAGAAAGTTTAGATGAAGACACAGTTGAAGAAGAATCCAAGGATTTTCAGTAAGAAGGCTAACAACGGCAGCTAGACCTTTGAAGGGATTTTCCATTAAAGCCCTTAAAATTTGAAGTGTACCAGATGAGGACTTAAGATCAATGACCGTCAACACTAAAATTTTAGATGGAAACAAAATTGTCAAAACCAAAGCATTAATAGATTGTGGCACCCAAGGAGCATTTATAGATGAGTGATTCGCAAAAGAGCACCGACTCCCACTCTTAAAACTAAAAAAGGAGACACCCATCTCAAACATTGACAAGACCCCAAATAGGAATGGACCTATCAGATACCTCACCCGACTCCCAGTAAAAATCAATGGAAACATCATTTCCACCAAATTTTTGATCAGTCACCTGGGAAAGGAAAACGTAACCTTCAGATTACCATGGTTGGAAATGGTGAATCCTATAGTCAATTGGGCAAAGAAAACCCTTAAAATAGACCCCAAACGAATTAGGAAACCAACTAAGTCGCTAGCCACGAACCGAGCCATACAGGCTCTCAGAGTAGACCAGGAACGAAAGAAAATGAGATCGAAGGAAGCCTTTGCAGAAGAACTGCAAAACCTTCATATCAGAAAAATGTCAACAGTTATGATAGAGGAAGTACCTGACAAAGACGCAACCCCAAAATTTGAAAGGTTGCCCGATACAGAGAAATCTATTCTCATTGCAGTAAACGAACTGCCAGACAATTATGAAGACATGCTGGTGCTAGTACTGGACCCTGATGAGGAAGAAGACGAGGAAGACGAATTAACAGAAGGAGATTTGCTTATCGCCCATATCAATGGAGATATGACGAAAGCTATACCAGAACAGGAAGAGAAGAACCCGCTGAACCAACCAATTCAGGTTGAGAATGACGAGATCACAATCAGAGCTAAGACGTCTATATCACAGAGTCTAACACACAGAACAGAAGTAGACGAGAAGAAGTCTTTTGAGGAACTAGTCCCAGAAGAATATAGAGGATACCGATCAGTCTTTGAGAAGACTGCATCTGAACGATTCCCAGAGAGCCGTCCATGGGATCATAGAATTGATCTCAAACCAGATTTTATACTGAAGAAAGCAAAGACGTACCCGCTCAGTGTAGAAGAAGAGAAAGAGATGAACAAGTTTATAGACAACAACCTCAGAAAAGGATTCATACAAGAATCCGCTTCACCGCAAGCATCACCATTTTTCTTCGTATCAAAGAAAGATAGTAAGGTGCTTAGACCATGTCAGGACTACAGGTACCTGAATGAGTCAACCATTAAAAATGCATATCCCCTACCATCCATCGACGATCTCCTCCAAAAACTACATGGAGCAAAGACATTTACGAAACTAGATATCTGATGGGGATATAATAATGTCTGAATTAAAGAAGGTGACGAATGGAAGGGTGCCTTCATCACCAAAAGAGGGTTATACGAACCAACAGTAATGTTTTTCGGAATGTGCAATTCGCCCGCCACATTCCAATCTATGATGAACGACTACTTCACCGATATGATAGCTCAGGGATGGGTCCTGATCTACATAGACAACATTCTCATATTTTCTGAGAGTCCTGAAGACCACCATGAATGAACACTACAAGTGTTAAAACGACTTAGACAAAAGGATTTATTCCTTAAACCAGAGAAGTGTGTATTCAACACAACCAAAGTAGAATACTTAGGTTTCATCGTGAAACCTAATGAGATATCAATGGACCCAACAAAGTTAGCAGGAATAGGAGAATGGGCTCCACTGAAGACAGTCAAAGGCATCAAATCCTTCTTAGGATTCTGCAATTTCTACTGAAGATTCATTAGCAGATACATGGAGATTTCCAAACCATTAAATGAACTCACGAAAAAGACGAAAGTTTTCGAATGGTCTCAGGACTGCCATGCAGCCTTTGAAATTTTAAAGAAGTGTTTCCTAGGGAAACCAGTTCTAGTCATACCAGATCCATCGAAGCAGTTCTTCGTGGAATCTGACGCATCCAAATGGGCCACAGGCACCGTCCTCAGACAACACAATAATAACGAAGAACTTAAACCATGTGGATATATCTCCCACAGCCTCACTCAGACAGAAAGGAACTATGACATATATGATAGAGAGATGCTTGCGATCTACTGAGCATTATGAACATGGAGACACTTCTTAGAAGGAAGTAAACATGAAGTCATAATAATGTCAGATCACAAGAATCTGACTTATTTCCAAAAGCCACAAGACCTCAGCTGCCGACAGGCTCTTATTGCCAGATGAGTTATTCATCAAGTTAATTAACACAGAGCTCGCCAAAATAATAAAATCGGCAGCCACCTCAGATGAATTTGTAAAAGATATCGACAAAGTCCTATCTACAAAAGGAGTTCCACCAATCAAATCAAGCTTATCGGATTGGAAAATAGAAGACGGAGTATTGTTTTATCAGGATCAATGCTATATCCCTGATAATCCCGAAGTACGAAAGATGATCATTCAGCAGATTCATGATTCCCCAATGACAGGACATCCAGGACAAGATTCTACCTTAGAAATGGTTCAGAGACACTATTGGTGGCCACAATTATGCCACTTTGTATACGAATATGTTGCAGGTTGTGCCACCTGTCAACAGAATAAAGTTAATATGCACCCAACACAACCGCCAGTACAACCGATTAAATCTATGGCTACAAAACCATTCCAGATGATAACACAAGATTTTATCTCTGGATTACCTAAGACAGAACAAGGCTATGACCACATAATGGTCATGGTAGACCATGGCCTTACAAAGGGGGTAAATTTCATCCCTTGCAGTAAAGAATTAACTGCACTCAAAGCCACCGAACTCCATTTAGACCATACAGTCAAACAGTTTGGGTTACCAGAGATCGTTATCTCTGACAGAGACCCTCTTTTCATTTCTAAGACTTATAGGAGTCTTATGAAACTTTGCAAAATCAAGCAGTGAGTCAGTACCACATACCATCCCCAGACAGATGGAGAAACAGAATGAGTCAATAGAGAAATCGAGACATATCTCCGAGTCTTCTGCAAACACATTCCAGAAGATTGGGATAAACACCTCCCTATGGCCGAGTTCGCATACAATGGATGACCCCATTCAGTCACGAAACAGACCCCATTTTACCTCATGTACAGAAGCGAACCCATTGGGTTTCCAATGGCATTCCAAAAAACAAATGTCCCTGCAGTAGAGGAATGAATCTCTAGGCTCCTTAAAGCAAGAGACAATGCTCAAGCCGCTCATGAGCTGGCACGACAAGTTCAAATCAAACAATCCAAGAAGAACTCTCCTCTGCTCAGTAAAGGAGACTTAGTATGGTTAGATGCATGCAACCTCAATAGAGGGTATCAGTTCCAGAAAATGGCATCCTTACGAGAAGGACCCTTCAAAATCATAGAAGTATTGGGACTGGTAACATACAAACTCCAGCTTCCAATTCAATGGAAGATACACAATGTCATTCACGGAAATTGCCTCACCCCATATCGCGAAACTGATGTTCATGGAAGGAATTTTCCTGAACCACCACCTGACCTTATCAATGGAGAAGAAGAGTACAAAGTAGATTCAATCAAAGATCACAGGAAACAAGGCAGAAACTATCAGTATTTGGTAGTATGGAAGGGATACTCTGATGAAACATGGGAACCAGAAAGCAATTTGAAGAATGCTTCTGAGATTCTTCAAAGTTATAAAAGGAGGAAATGTTTGCAGTAAAATCCTCAGACAATTGTCTAACACTCGCAACCAAGCCAACCAGCTTTCTTCGAACAAACCTCCTCCTTTACTATGTCTTCCTCCCAGTTCCAAACCGTCACCTTCTCCACTGCCATCAACTATGTCTGGGGCTGTAAATATGTGCTACATATTCGTTCTGACGTCTCCTCCCTAGGAGAGCTGCAATTCGTTCAAGTCTGTTGAAACTCTGACATCATTCAATCATGTTTAATCTTGAATTTCCCAACACAGAAATTTATTGTTCTTCCTTCCCACCACATCCAACTTGTGAGTTGATGAACGGCTTCCTCCCTCCCTTGATGGACAGCTGAACAGTCCCCTCCCTCCCTTGACAAACTGATCCCTCCCTCCCTCAATGCAGATCTCCCCCATCCCTCAATGAATGGATTTCCCTCCCTCCCTCGATGGATGAATGGTTCCCTCCCTCACTCAATGAATGGATCCCTCCCTCAATGGATGAACAGTTCCCTCCCTCCCTTGATGAATGGATCCCTCCCTCCCTTGATGGACCCCCCCTCAATGGATGAACAGATTTCCCTCCCTCTCTTGTCCAACTCTTGATGAACGGTCCCCTCCCTCCCTCAATGGACAAATGGATTCTTCCCTTCCTCAATGGATGAACAGATTCCTCCCTCCCTCATTTGATGATCTCCTCCAACCCTTGATGAATGGTCCCTCCCAACAGATTCTTCCCTTCCTTGATGGATGAACAGATTCCTCCCTCCCTTGATGAACAGTCCCCTCACTCCCTTGTTTGATGATCTCCCCCAACCCCCAATGAATGGTCCATCCCCCCCCCAATGGATGGTCTCCCCCTCCATCGGGCCTCCCTGCAAGCCTAGGTACATTTGAGTAGTTTAATAGTTAGATCTTGCAATACATATTTACAGTGATTTTGACATGATGGATGGCACATGAATGTCCTGTGGTGAAGATCCCCTTAGATGGCATGTAGCAATGAGTTGAACAAGACACATTCAACATTGTGCCCTACATTCCAGCTAGCTGAAAATTTTTATAGAATGCTTATCTGTACCTACAAACCAGACAGCTGGAAATTTTCATAGAAAACCTACCCAATTACATGTTTTAGCCATGTCAACTGTCCTCACAGTGTCCAAATCCATTTTTAATGTGTTGACAACATTTCACTCATGTTGACACAACCTTACAAAAATAGGTCACCATTGTGTGAACTTCACGAAGAAAACATGTTTTATCCAAATGGCAGTGTAGTGTTCACATCACATATCACAAATTGTTTTGAACTGAACACTTACAGAACTGTCACAAGTCACACCAGCTAGTGAACACCCAGTAGAATGGATAATTTTTTTGTCACAAGCGTATTTTTGAACAAAAATGACATTTGAGTACATTTGCATCATCTCAGTAGTCCTCTCAGTCCTCCCATTTACCCTTGCCAATCTACACACATGCTTGAATCAAGGGCCTCAGTTAAGTATTGGCTCATTCCACTAAGTCTTCATGAACACTTTTGCAGCCATCATGCATCACAAATGCCTATGAACACCTGGTTGAGTGAACACCATAGGTCATGTGTCACACCCCGTGAACACTAGGTCAAAATAGTACAGTAGTCACAATAATTAACAGTACACTGCCATTTGGGAGGATGTACAAGATAGGACACCCACACACAGGTGAGTGTCATGACACATGATGTGAGAAGCAAATTTCTAACTGTCTGGATTGTAGGTACAGATAAGCATTCTATAAAAATTTCCACCTGACTGGAATGTAGGGCCAATGTAGGGCATAATGTTGAATGTGTCTTGTTCAACTCATTGCTATACACTGTCTAAGGGGATCTTCACCACAGGCCATTCATGTGCCATCCATCATGTCCAAATCTAGTGTTTGCAAGTCCAGTCTACAGGACTGGAAATATACATAGGAC
>Ga0307507_10007942_pt1 | contig 14994 bp, 9 predicted proteins | sample 7_EM_MG_FD_207223 | JGI IMG/M metagenome (GOLD analysis project Ga0307507, IMG submission 207223) | Populus trichocarpa ectomycorrhiza microbial communities from riparian zone in the Pacific Northwest, United States - 7_EM | ecosystem: Host-associated > Plants > Roots > Unclassified | place... | reverse complement strand
ACTTAATCGGACGCCTAGTAGAAGACTTAGGTGGAAAACACCTTTTAAGAAAATCCAGTTAGCAATAGGTATAACACCACTAAAACCTAATATAGGACACCTATAAGTCTATAGCTGTAGGGCCTATCCTCTTAAATATAATATTTTATACCTAAATAAGCTCGCGCTAAAGGCCCATATAAGATATCTAGTAGGGTATAATTTAATAAATATCTTCTGAATCTATATTCCAAGTTAGAAGAAAGTCATTAGAACAAGAGATATAAAGTTTAATAAGCAGTTGCTCTATAATGACTTATAGCCAGATTTAGCGAATGTACTCTAAGTAAGGACTAACTAAATATTAGAAATTATTAATGTCCGTTAAATAGAGAATCTCTAAGATAAATTGGAATTGTTGTCTAATAAAAGCAATAAGATTTAAGATGAAACCGAAGGAAGATAATAGGTGGATTCTGGTGGAAATTAAAAGGAGCCTAATACTAAAAGTAGTAAGTAATAAGATTTAAGCTCCAAAGATAACTTAGCTCTAGGGCTTTCTACCCTAGATAAGACGCTAGAACCTAACTTACTGGAGCCTCTACCACCGTCCTTAAAGACCTTAGCAAAGAAGCAGCATTATATTATAGTTTTAACTAATAAAGCTAAGCCAAAGAAGAAGATTAATGGTGATATAGGGAAGCAAAACGTGGTTAAAGGAAAGAGACTTAAAGATTAATTAAAAACCTATACAGGTTTTCTTGCTGACGTTACTAATAACTAAAGCCTTTAAGCTTAAAGATCAGCCTTTAATATAGGGCTTACCTTTTATAAAAAGCTGTACTATAATTAGCTCCCACTGCTGCCTAGGAATTAGAAGGAGCTTTAAAGACATTAATATAAGGAAGAGTTTGTGGCTGCTGCCAAAAAAAAATACACAGACCTTTAAAATTAAGGAACATTCTAAGTCATTAACGAGACAATCCACATTAAAACCGTGCCTATTATTTGGGTATTCACCTATAAGACTGATAACAACAGATATCTAATAAGGTTTAAGGCTTATCTTTATGCAAGAGGTAACTTACAAGAGTTAGTTTATAAGGATATATATGCCGCAACTCTAGCAGCAAAATCATTTAGAGCCTTAATGGCTATTATCGTAATATTTAACCTAGATTGCTGGTAGGGCGATGCCGTTAACGCGTTTATAAACAGCGAGATTAATAAGGTTGTGTATATTAAGTGTCTAGATAGATTTCTAATTAAGGGCAAGTGCCTACTACTTTAACAAGCGCTCTATGGATTGTAACAATTACCTCTACTATAGCATAGTAACTTAACTATAATACTAAAAAAGGAAGGCTTGAAGCTAGTGGCGGAGGAGCCTTGCCTATATTATAATAATTGGCTAATAGTCTTCTTCTATATTAACAACATTACAGCTGCCTATAGGAAGAAGGACCTACTTAAGCTTAAAACGTTTAAGGAGCACCTTATAAAAAGGTATAAAATAAAGGACCTAGGTAACCTTACCTAGTTCCTAGGGATTTAAATTATTTGCAACTAAGAGAATAGGAAGATTTGGCTTAGCTAGGACTCTTATATTAATAAGATCGCAACAAGCTTTAAAGTTAAAGATTATTATAAGGTATATATACCTATAGGAATTAAGGAGCTTAACCTAAATCCAGAACAGGCCTTTAAGTAGGACACCTATCTGTACCAGAGGAAGGTTGGATTAATGCTCTATATAGTAAATATCACCTATCCAGATATGGCAAAAACGGCAAGTAAGCTGTTGGAATTCTTATAAAATCTGTCACTAATATATAACGGAGCTGCTATAAGGGCAATTGCCTATCTCTATTAATTAAAGACCCTTATAATTAAGTTTTTAAAGGAGAATATAATAAACCAAATCTTCGCAAGGGTAAGCAACGCATTATTTAAAGACAATCTAGTTAATAGGAAGAGCACAGAAGGCTACCTATTTACCTTATTTAGAGGACTAATTAACTAGCAATTGACTAAGTAAAAATTAGTAACAAAATTAAGCACGGAGGCAGAGCTCTTAGCTCTATCGCATACAGCTACTAAGTTAATTTAGTGGCAGCAATTCTTTAAAGAAGTCGGATTTAACACTAATAAAAAGTAAGTAATTTACTGTAATAATATACAGATAATATAACTTCTTACTAAAAGCAACGCTAAGCTTAATACTAAGCTTTAATACGTTAATATCTATCACCACTGGCTTCGCCAGGAAGTTTATAAAGGAAGGATTAATATTAAATAGGTCCCTACTACGGATATAACAGCAGATGGCTTAACAAAGGCTCTGCCTTGTTAAAAGCATAAGATGTTTATTTAATAATTAAACCTCGTTAACATTAAGGATCTAATTTAATTTAATTTAGATAATATTTAGGCAAGGTAACTGTCGGGAATGAGGCAAGTGGTCGTCACGTGTTATCACGTGCCGCCGCGGCACTAGCGCGGGGAGGAGCCTTATGCTCCTCGCCCTCCCTTATTCTAATGAATAAGCTTTATTTAACCTTTTCCATCACTGTATCTACTTAAGTAGTATTGGTGATTTGCCCTATGTTTTTAACACTAATCAGTGATTAAATACACAGTTAACTATAGACCAGCTAGGTTATTAACAGAAGAAACAGTCTTGTATAGGGGTGCCATATGCGCTTATATGGAATGGATCCCGGCAATACTGTGCTACCTTAGACTTACGGAAAACTAGTAATAGAAGTGTTACTAAGTACTAGGAGATACTAAGTTGCGTCTATTACGCAGAACAACCGTGTTTACGAAGATTTGGTTAAGTACTTTAGGTTAGAAGTGTTACTAAACCTAGGGTCCTAAGTTAACGTCTAAAATATGTTAAACGACGTCTAAAACGCGTTAAACAATATCTTAAATTGCCTACCTCTTAACAGCAAACCTACGAGATCCTATAAAACCGAAAATCCTACTTACCTTTGATATACGACACCCCGTCAATTCTATACCTACTATGGCGTTAACCTACCCGAAGAAGTATAAGAAAGACATTAACCTAAAAACATAAAATAAAGCTATAATTAACCTTGCAAACGCTAATAAATAAGACTTAAATGGATTTTTATTACACCGTATGGCATATTATAAGGACAGTGAATACAACGATACCACGCTATAGGAATGTATAAAGGAGGACTTTATTAAATGGACAAAGGAAACATAGGCCCCCGTAAATAAGGATATTATATAGGACTTCCATAACTTCCTTTAAGAGAATGGAGTATTTGTCCCTAAGGATAAGGGTACTATTAGAGACAACATTTAGGAGCAGGTTATTGACGTAAAAAAAGAACATAAATAGACTCCATAAGAGATTAAGCACCAACTACGCACTATAAGGAAGCTTAACTTATAATAGAACCTAAGCAATATACCTCTAGAGACAAACCTACCTTTATCTTTAACTCCTCTGTATCTAATTCAACCCGTAACCTTAATGTTAGATACTATACCCTAATAAGAACAGGCACAGGATCCTATTACTTCGCGATTTAACGACCTTTGGACTCCACTGACCAGACCTACATCCCTACTGCAGCCTGTAATGCAATCCCTACCTCCTCCATCTTAATCTTAAATCGGAGGCAGTTTAAAATTGCTTATAGAGCTTATAAAGCTCTATTCGGATTAGGAGAAAAAGTTTAGTAGGGAATTATATAATATTCTTAATTCGAAACTACGTATCTTCTATAACTATTGCTAGAAGGTAGGAATAGAGTCTAATTAATACCATAATGCCTATTCTATTATGCTTAAGGGCCGAGCTAGTACCTTCTATTATAATCGTTTGGTAGGAAAAGGATACAATTTTAACCGAATAATATATAAAATAAGATGCCACTTTAAAATAGAGGAGAATAAGCAGTAGTATATATTGGAGTAGAGAGAGACTACCTTCCTAAGAATCATTACTATAAACCTAGGTGCCTCTTAACTTAATTATCTTTAAAAGCTCTTTAATTAACTCTAGATAATTTAGCGTGGTTTATCTAAATTATATTAAGAGGACTTTAGCCTACGTGATTAAGTTATTAGCGTATACTAAGGTATTAAAGAATATAACCTTGCTCTCTTTAACCCTGCAAGTATTTATAAAGGAGTGTGTGCTTAATTAAGATCCTCTATTGGCACTGCCCTACGCTCTTAAGAAGTATAGTAATTTAACGCCTAACTTTAACCTACTTTAATCGACCTGGCTAACTAATATAATTATAACTAGACTGATTGAACATATAGTGGTTATGGCAGGGGATACGGTAGAGGGTACAATTAATGTTAACTATAAAGCAATTATGGAGGTCCTTATGGAGGTTTATTTCACAATAATTGGTAGAAGAAATGCTATGTTTATAAGAAGCCAAATTGCTGGTTAACTAGACACCCCCTTAATAGACAAAAGAAGGCATATAATAAGTTTCGCTAGAGTGTATAAAACGTCAGAAACTAAGAAGTTATTATAGCCTACTTCCAAAGCTTCCTGGTTTAATATGAAGGCGAAGAAGATCTTAAGGGTAAGGTTAATGAGGCCAAACAGCTTCTTATGGATATAGAAATTGAGGACTACTCTCCTAACCAATACTTTACTAAGTATAGTGAGGTAGATGGTATATAAACCGTTACTATTCTTAATAACTAATCTACGCTCCATGCTATTATAAAGTTAGACATCTTTAATAAGCCAAAGGAGAGTTTTATATTCTCCTTTAATAATAGATACTCAGCGAACGTCTTCTATAGTATTATGCCAGATACTAGAGCCGTAGGAGTATCTATAGTAGGAGAACCTTAAGTTTGAGCTCTTTAGTAGCTTAATAGCTCTGTTTAGATCGACTAATTAACGGCAGGCTAATATACAATTTGTTTTAGCAAGGGTACTGCAATCTCTCTTAGCATAATTAAGGTTAAAACCCCCTTAGGGTATATTACTTTCTATATTATTCCCACAAATACCCCATTTCTATTTTGCATCGAAGATATAGATAAATTAGGCGTTAAACTTAATAACCTTAAGAATATGCTTATTTAGGGAGATAATCAGGTGCCTATTATACGCAAATAGGGTCACCCCTAATTGCTCCTTTATTAACTAGAAAAGAGTGTTGCTTAGAGCTACTTAACTAAGTCAGAGCTATGTTAACTATACCGTTGTTTTGGCCACCTATCCGTTTACTAATTGCTTAGGGTTCTTTAGTGAGTAGGCTATAAAGTTGAGGTTAAGGCAATTAAGCATCTTATAAAGTACTGCTATTACTGCTAAATAAACCAGAAGTCCCCTAGCCGATTTAAGTTCACCCTTAAAGATAACTATAACTTTAACTTCTGTATTATTATTAATATTATATATCTTAGCGGCAAGCTAGTACTCTAAATTATTAACCTTTTAACTTTTTTCCAAGCCGCACGTTTTCTAAAGGATATATTAGCTAGGAACGCATAGGATACTCTTTAATTATACTAGATTAATGTCTACCTAGGATCCCCTAATTAAGTTATTTACGATATAGGAAGGAACTTCTTATCTATAGAGTTTTGGTAATAGGCGAAGGCAATGGAAATTAAGGTCAAGGAAGTCCCTGTTAAGGCATATAATAGTGTTAGAAAAGTAGAACGATATCACACGCTATTATAATAAGCATATAAGATTATTTCTTTGGAACTAGAGGGCGCTAGCGAAGAGCTTATCTTATAGATAGCTGTTAAGGCTGTTAATAATTCCGCTGGCCTAGATAGGCTTATACCTATATTACTAGTCTTTGGCGCCTACCCTTGAATAACTAACAATTCTCTACTATCCCTATCCGTTACGCAACGAGCGGAGGCTATTCGCAAAGCAATAAAAGAGGTGCGATGTCTCTATGCTACGCGCCAGGTTAATAATATACTAGGAATAAGAAATGGCCTAAATACCTTAACTACGCTTAATCTGCCACTCCAATCTAAGGTACACATATGGCGTGAAAAGGGAGAATGGTTAGGCCTATATAAACTTATTGCAATTAATAGTTAGACTTGTACTCTTTAGATACCCTATAGACCTACTTATTCCGCTTAACCATTATTAAGCCCTATTATAGAAACGACAGTTCTGAGCCTTTATAGGATACCTTAGAGGATACCCCAGAGGAGAATTACAATTAATATACTTTAGAAGGCGACTATAATCCTAATATAATTATAGCAGATGTGCTATAACTATGACATAGTAGAGGTCGCCTAAAGGGATTATAAAATTGCTAACACCTTGTTAATTTCGAAGAGCAATTCGTTACCGCTATTAAGAGTGGAGATGAGTTATTAATGGTCTTTATAATAGCTAAAGAGAAGGCTGACTTTGAGCTCGCAAAATAGCTTTAAAAGAAAGGTTATATTATAACTCTAGGAGCTCCTTTCTAAGCATCTAATAAGTAGGAGATTGACGGTCTTATTATAAGAGGAGTTTTTAAATTTAAGAAGTATAAACCTACTAAATTTAATAGAGTTTGCATCTTTAAGTTAAGAATAGTTAATAAGATTAAGGGTAAAGCTACTAATGCCCTATTTAAGAAATCAAGACTGGTTATCTAAGGCTACAACGATAATGGTAAGGAGGTAATCCTTATGTAATTCCCTATAATTTAATAAGCTAGTTAGTGAGTTATTATTACGCTAGCTCCCTCCTTAATAAAGAATAGAATGGCGGTCTATCTATAAGATATTACTTAGGCCTACACCCAATTAGAGACGTACCTTTAGCGCTTAATATTAGTATACCTTCTAGAGCAAATTCGCCACTAATATCCCAAAGATATAATTATGGTTGTGCTTAAGCCATTATATAGAATTGTAGAGGTAGGAACTTATTAGTGGGCTACCTACAGTAAGCACCATAAAGAGAAACTTTTAATAACTACTTCTATATTTAATCTATACTTCCTTATTATAACTATAGGAACCCTATTTGGAATCGTCGGCATATAAACTAATAATATAATTATCTTAGAAGACAACCAATTTTTAGCTCTTAAAGAAGATAAGCTAGTAAAGGCAAATCTTATAGTAAAGCTAAAGAAAAAGCTTAATTTAACAATATTATTACTTTTTAATGGATGCATCCTCTCCCTAAACAAGGATTCTATTGCTTTGCGCCAGAAGGGTTAAGGTAAGAAAATTGATGTTATTAATGTTAACTCTCCAAAATAAGAATACGTGGAGTAACGCGCTTGTAGAGCTTATGTTACTTCTATCTGTTAACCTAAGGCTTTATTTAATCTCTCTGTTGCCGCCTAATACCAGGAACTAACTAAGGATAACATTCTTACCCTAAATAAGCGTCTCTCCTGGCAAATAAACTATCTTAATTAGGGACTACTCTATATGTCTATTAATCTTCCCACCGCTAAGCTCTTTGTATTTGTTAATAGATTGTTTATAAATAATAAAGATTTTAGCTCCTAGCTAGGATATAAAATTATTATTATAAACAAATCTACTGGAGAGAATAACTTTATAATCCATGGTAATTTTATCTATTAGAGCTTAACTAAGAGTAAGCGCGTTACTTAAAGCGTTCTAGCGTTAGAGATATATAGAATGGTTAGTAGAGTTAACATAGTAATTATAATTGGAACTACCCTAAAGATAATTATAGATTAACTCGGACTTCCCGTTATCCCTATAGTTATATATACCAACTTATACTCCCTTTATAAGTGTTTAGTTAAGCTTGGTACCACAAAGGAGAAGCGCCTTATAATTAACATTATAGCACTTCAGTAATCCTACAAATGGCAAGAACTCTTTAAGATTTAATAGATTAATAGCTAAGATAACCTAGCAAATGTAATAATAAAGGTAAACCCAAATAAGGCTTTAGAAACATTCGTTAATACAAATACTCTATATATATGGGTTAAAGGTTAGGTTAAAAGAAAGTAAGAATATAACGCTCTATAGACCCTAATTTTAACTAGCCAATTAGGATTTTCTATGCCCGGCATGAAAAATCGCCATTGGCTTACTTACTACTAGCGCCTTGGCGGCCCTAATATGACGCCTACCTAAGCAAGAAGCACCACGTGCTAAAAGGCAAACTTTAGGACAGCGAGACTTATATTACAACAGCAATAGTAAGTAAGGAGGATTGGTATTTGTTCCGCTAGCCAAGTGATATATATATATAGACAACAACCACAAAAGAAGAGTTGCCAGTGTCGGGAATGAGGCAAGTGGTCGTCACGTGTTGTCACGTGCCGCCGCGGCACTAGCGCGGGGAGGAGCCTTACGCTCCTCGCCCTCTCTCATTCTAATGAATAAGCTTTATTTAACCTTTTCCATCACTGTATCTACTCGAGTAGTATTGGTGATTTGCCCTGTGTTTCCAACAGTAACTCTATAGGGGATTTCTTAAACTTAACACCAAATTAATATTATAACTTTTTGCAGCAGCCCAGAAGGCTCTATGCAGCTAGGGGGATGTGTTGAACTGAATTGGATTTCCTTACTACCATCTTAATACTGGCTTTAAGTCTAGAACCCTATGTCTTAATACCCCGCTCCTTACCTTATATGTCTTATTAAATGTCTTATTAAATGTCTAAATACTTGTTTCCATTATAGAATGATAATATAGTTGTCATTCTATTTGCAACCTATTTGTTACCTATCTGGTGTATATATAGAGGCTCTAGAAGCCCTCTTTAATAGATAGAGTTCTTATACCTGGTTGTCCGTTTAACAAAACCCTACTAAATAAGGAAGTGAGCGAGATACAGCCATGACCGCATATTGAATTGTTTTTGGGGTAATTTTGGTTACATTACAGTTTTTGGCGTACCTGCTTTACTTATATATAAATGTCTGCTCAGTAAATAATATTACACGTAAACTCCTCTTTCCATCGCTGCCGGTTAGAAGTTCAGGCCACCTCGTGCACACTTTCTAATAGTTTTATATTCAAAAATTACTCTATTTAAGGAGCAGACGGCAAACTGGTTGCTGTTTTCGGTTTTCCGCAGCCGACTTGCCAAAATCTCGCGCTGCTCCAACACTTGTGTATTACTATACCTGGGACCCTGGCCGACTGCTGCGGGAACACCAAAAAAGAGCGAGTGAGACGTCAAGTTGTCATTTCAAGATATCGCTTCTAATTCTCGCTCTCACTTTCTGCAGAGCCCATTTGGGGAGCAGAAAACGGATGCCCCCAATCCCTTTGTGACTCAAGATGGCGGTCCTTATATTTCGTCGTCCACCCTCCCTCCCTTCTCTATCCTCTTTCCTCCAAACCTCTCGTTCTCAACCACCTCCCTCTCTCACTCCATTTTTCCTCTTGTCCCCGCTAATACAGTTGCTTGGACAGGCAGGCTCTTCCCAACATCTTCCGCCTTTCTCGTCTGCTTTAATCGCCATCGTCATCGTCTTTTTTGCCAGATCTGGTCCATATGCGCTATCGTCAACCGGCACCAAGCTCTTCTTCCGACGACAGCGATGGGTCAGATCTCGAGAGCTGCTTCGATACTGAGGATGAGGTAGAGGAGGCCGACTCTGATACCAATCCGACGGATGTTAACACGGATATCAAAGGAGGGGACGTGGCAGACTCAGTGATGGAAATGGATTGGAGTGGAGTGGATTAAGGGTAATTCAACTCGAACCGAGCGATCAGTCAGCGATTTGCACGTACTAGTATTATATAGTTAGTAAGGTCTTTCAACAAAGTTAATTCTACAGAAGTTCTGATGAAAATATTCAACGGAACTTTGGGCGTATAACACACTTTATTTACTACATCGATTACCCTTATATTTGCTACAGTTTATTGTTACCGCTATGCCTTCCAATCTTACCCATAAGGAAGGCCGAATAATTGATTTGGTAGAGCAAATGCGACGTGAAGCTGGTGCCGTTCATAGCCCGCCCGACCGAGCAAACCGACCCTTTGATATCGCTCAACAAGCTCACGATGAAGTTGAGCAAGCAGAGCGTCGCCTGGAAGCTTCTGAACAAGCTTCTAAACAGCTATCCGAACAGCCATACGAACAGCCGCACCGTACTAGATGGGGTCCCGATGAACCAGAGTCAAGCGGCGATGAGGATAACCGTGGGCGGAGGAAGAAGACTTATATAAAGTTAGTTGAAAAGAAGGCGCTAGTCGAACCGGCAGCTAATATCTGCCATACAGACTTGAATCGTCGTAAAAAGGACGAGTTCTGGAGGATTCTAGTACGCAAGCGACAATTAGCTGGAGGCCCTAGTCATAATTGGAATACAGTAAAGAGTTTCTTTCATAAAGAGATGAGGGAGCGAAGAACAGAAGTAGCAGAAGACGATACCTCTGGTAAAGAAATCCGGCAAAGCGATTACTACTCTCATCTTGATATCCTTATTGAGCGCGATAATATTATATCTAAACCTTTTGAAAGGCGCACCCAAACGCTTGAGCAGCTGGCTGCGAAGGAACGAACGAGGGTTAATCTCCATCGGCACTTAGGGGAGAAGCGTCGTGCAGGTGAGGTTTTTGATGGCGATGAGGACGAAGATACTGCCAGTCAGTATATAGATACCGAGGGGGGTGAGGGAGGTACTGAGGAAGGCTCTACTTCTTCCACTCAAAGCTAGAAGCGCCGGCGAACCAGTCGAACAGTGGCTTATAGTATACAAGATCTAGCTGCTGCTAGTGAGCGCTCAGCTAAAACTCTTGTGGCCGCCTTCAGGGAGTCTCGCGCGGCAGCTGCTCAACTACCTGCGGAATCTATCACCCGCGACGAACTTAATGAAAAGCTTCACCAGCTAGATAATATGAATCAGCAGCGCTTGGAAGCCATGGAACGAAGGCAGGAGGAGCGGCAGAATGAGCTCATGCGTATGCTCAGTTCTCTGCTTACTGGGGGCGCGAGAAAAGAAAGGTAGTTGTCTTGGGGCAACAGTCCTGGGAAAAGGCATATCTAACGCTAGCGATTATTCATCGATGGCCCCTTCCGTTTCTATGAGTTCTGTTATGTCAGAATCTCACTCTGGATCCGGGACTTTTTCCCGATTTTCACTTACCGATGTCACCTCGGTTCCTCCCGACGAATCTCCTTCGGAAGCCTCGAAGAAGATGGAGGGTAACTGGAGATACGTCCGTTTGACGTATCCTGTTTCTCTTATTGACGAGAAAGACGAGTTTGAGTCTATTTTCAAGAGTCTTCTTCCGAAGGACACCTGCTACTATGGGTGTCGCGAACTCCATCAAGATGGAACCTGTCAATATCATGTGATATGTGATTTTACTGCCACGTGTGATTCGAAACGCTGGCATTGCAGAGATGTTTGTACAGCGTTGGCTGTATCAGGCGACCATGACGAAAAGATTAACATCTCTCCTCCCAAGCCGCGACAACGGATTGCGGAATATCTCAAGGATATACAGGATTACATCGACAAGGCCAAGAACGGTGACACATTTGGCACGAGGATCCCTGTCCCTTCTACCGGTAACCGTGGTGGAAAGCCGGGGTGAGTGAACGGAATCACTTCTATGTTATCTATCAAGATTGTTCTGGTAGTTATATCGCAAGAAAGTTGAATGTTTATATCAGTATATGCATAGTCATACGTTGATTGAAATGAGTTAATCTCACATCTACATCCAGATATATATGTGGTGGGAGTATCATTACTCATTTTCGAGGACGACCAGCCGAAGTTGAGAGATCACTGATTTAACTAAAAGGATTAGGGGTCGTTCGGTTGCACCTCCATATTCAGTGATTGTATTGGACTGGAGTGGAGTGGATTCGGGCTCAAATCCACTCCATCCAGCTAGTAAATTGTTTGACTCCAAGAGCTCCTTGGAGCTCCAGTACATTTATATACTAAAAATAGAAAGGCTTGGCATCGGCGTGGTGTTATAAAAGGAAGAGTAGATATAGGATAACTGGCTAAAAGCTACCTATATTACTTCTCACCAATAACCTCAGTCTCGTAGTTAATCTTAATAGCCGCATATTACTTATCTAGCTCCCCTTCCTCCTCATCAATCACGTCGTCTTCTACCTGGGCAGAGACCTCTGCGGCAACCGCAGCAGCAAGCCAGGCCTTTGCCGCTTCCTTAAGGGACACCCTTTCGCAAGGCTCTCCTACCAAGTCATCTACTTCCTTATTGTCAAATATACCCTTTGGCGGTGGCCCATACGCATGCCGAAGAACCTCATTTGCCTTAATAATATCCATTTATAATCGGGAGCGCCGGTTATTAAAAAAAATCTTACAGCTACTAAAGAGTCGTTCGCATTTATCACTTATAGGAGGCACGGCCAATATATTAAGCGTAAATCAGGCGAGATCCGGCTGGCTCTTATAGCGATCCTGCCAGTATTGTATAACGTTAAAGTATTAGTTCTTAGTAAGAAGTACACGGTTGGTAGCAAGATATTCTTTAAAGCGATTAATTAGCGCTAGGCCGTTACATTCAGGGTAAGTCATCTTAAGGCGCTTGTAAGCTCAGGTAGAGGTATAGATCTTCTCTCTTATAACTGGCGGCTGTGGAGTTACTGGCGTAGATAAAGGTGGTGGTGGTAGGAAGCTTTTGCCTTTATATTCAAGCCAGAGCTCTCTTACTGCCTCCTCCGCTTTTAAGATCCAAGCCGCCTTTTCTTTATACTATACCTATTAGTCATAAAACCATTGCATCTTAAGCGTCAGGTTAAGAACAATTACTACATAGTAAGCTGCTATATCATTAGCCTTAACGTAATACTTCTTACACTTTTGCCAGGCAGCCTCTACGCAGGCGGCTAAGTAGCAATAACCTTACGCCTCAGCCTTCTTCTTTAATTGCTTTAAGAGCTTAATAAACCTATACTTAGTTCTCTTAAGCTCAAGCAAAAGCCAGTCTAGGGTTTGGAAGTAATTAGTAAGGCCAATATACTTACCTTCTACCATAATAGTAGCCTCGTAGAATGTTTCCAAGTAATCATATAGGTGTTTAAGTTGTTTCCAATAGTGCTCTTAAAGTAGATCATCCTTAGAAAGCTGCTTTGCACTTGCCACTAAGTGGTAGCTACTACAGAACTTCGTAATACATTCCTTACAGTTTAGAAAGCATAATATAGCCAAGAACAATAAGTTCTAACGCGTCTGGTTATTTTAAATGAGCTAGTAGGTGGTTAGTATAAGTATATAAGAGTCAATTTGGTTGATTTTCCTCCAGATAAAATAAAATCCAGCGCCGAGCTGCTGCCAAATCTTAACACCAAGGCTCTATACAAGATCCCTTACTTACCTCCAAGCTATTAAATTCTAACAATGGACCTCCCATTTTAATCCTCCGAAAGAAACTATAACGCTAAGGAGTTATACGAATGTATCGCATAAGGTTGTGAAGCAATCTAATAGCTCCGCGCTTTTTCCACAACTCCTCAACCTTCTTAAAATCCATCTCGCAATAAGCCCTTGCTAATTCTTTACAAACTCCCTCCGCATTGTTTCCAATAATAAAGGCCTAGGCGCAAAGGTTCGTAATATGGCCAAAGCAACATAGTCAGCGTCCTTTACGAAGCTTTACTGACATATTTAGATACAGTACACAAAGGATTGCGTCAATGCACGTATCATTCAACTCCGCATTATTAGCCATAAAATACCCAATATTACCTGCGATCCCATAGTCGCGAAATAGATCTATAAGGACGCCCGCCATATTCTCACCAGTATGCTCATCTATAATTTCACGAAGCCCAAGAACAACATGGCGATGCCTGCCGTCTTTGTTGACAAAATGGCCCACTACCCCAATAATCGCGTGCGCATTTGGTGACGTCCATAAGTCAAAGGAAATCAATATCATACTACAGGCGCTCTTTAGCTCTTTCCTTAATAACTCCTTCCGCTATTCAAACGATTGTATAACCCATCTGCGAATTGTCTTTCCTACTCGTAAAAGAAACTTTTGGAGCCCAGGGTAGAGATAAAACAAGAGCTGTCAGAAGTAGGCGTTTTTGAATTAGAAGAAGGTAATATAGCAGTAAATAATCCATCGAATTAGAAGAGCCTTAAAGCCTTTAAAGTTGCGATTTAGATTAAGCGATCTAGCCTCTAGATACTACTTAATCGTCGGCTAATCTGGCTTATCCTTCTTCTCAGAGAGAATCTCGCCTGTTGCCTTATCCAATTGGTGATCTTTTATAAGGTGATCCATAGCCATTAATCTTCCTAACAACACCACGCAGAGCTCTTGCTTATGCTTCAATCGCTCGCAAATATAGCAGTAGAAGAACGTTCGCTAATCCATAAAGGACTTCAACTGGATATCCTCACCCCACTTCCAAATATATGAGGATCGTTACTTAGTATGCTTTAGAGCTTTAGTAAGAGCTTTACACCGAATATATTACTTTCCATAAAGCTTAAACTCATCAAACGTTTTTAACTCATCAGCTTTTAGGTTAAAGCTCTTAGGCGCAAGGATCACGTTGTCAGACGCAGGGGGCGATTGAGTTAACAAATATCAATTCATAGTAGCAGTAAGAAAGAAAATGAGGATAAATCAATCAAAGCAACGACGACGACGACGACGACGACGACGGGGGTAGAAGGAACGACACTTGTATATACTAGAGTTTTCAGATTGTATAGCTTATACATCCAATTAAAATCGAATCTTATTGTTAACGTCGCTGATTGGCTCTATCCTTATGTAACACCTGCCGAATCAGGTTAGAGAATTGGAGCTCTAAGAGCTCCGCAGCTTCAAATCCACTCCATCCAACCAATTAAATTAACAGGATCCACTCCAATCCAAAGACAGCTCCGCCACGGAGCTCCAGAATTAACCTAGTCCAAGAAGATCACTGTCCATATTCAAAATGGAGGCTCCATATTTAACCGAAATGGAGCTCAAATATGAATATGAGGTGGTCGTTCGGTAAATATGACGACTTTTGAATATGGAGCTCCTCCATATCGGCAAGCGCGTCAAAT
>Ga0307507_10007941_pt1 | contig 14994 bp, 9 predicted proteins | sample 7_EM_MG_FD_207223 | JGI IMG/M metagenome (GOLD analysis project Ga0307507, IMG submission 207223) | Populus trichocarpa ectomycorrhiza microbial communities from riparian zone in the Pacific Northwest, United States - 7_EM | ecosystem: Host-associated > Plants > Roots > Unclassified | place... | reverse complement strand
TAAGAGAATCTTACAGCTATTAAAGATCCTCACCCCAAAGCCATAGGTAACGTGCGTTGCTTCGTATGCTTCGGTTTCTTCGTTAAGGCGTTACATCGAATGTAGTTCTTGCCCTGCAGCTTGAACTTAACTACCTCCTTCGTATCGTCGGCTTTCAAATCAATTGATTTTTGGCGCACTAAGAGAAATCGTTCCATCGCGGGGGTAGGAAAGTCGAATATAACACCACAACAGTAAGTGTAGATGCAAAGCCGCAACAGCAGAAGCGACGGGAGCAGCAGCAGGATGGTCAGGTGTCCTAGATTCTATGGCTAGTACACAAACTACTTATTCAACAGTGAGTCAGTGGTAGAGTTAAGAGACTTGCCGATTGGCTTCTTCTTTTGCACTAACCCCTTAGCGCTCTATTCCCCCTCAGCCACAGTTCAAATTGGGTATAGATCTGGAGCTCCAAGAGTCAAATTAACCGCAAATCCACTCCAATCCACTAACCAGAAGGCCCAATCCAAATCCACATCGAAGCCGAATCCACATTGGAGCTCCAAATAGACCCCGCTCCAAGTAGATCACTGCCAGTACTGCATGACTGGAGTCCAACTCATGGTAAACACCGAGTATGACGCCAAAGTCCCAAAATTTTCCACTCACATGTACTCCAGGTTGGCAGTATTATTACCTGGGGAACATCCCATCTCCAAAATGCCCCCATTTACTCATGGCAACTTCTTTTCGTGGTTCTCGGCCGCGCCACCGTTCTTTGGGCACTATTTATCGGCTGGTATCTACTAGAGTCCCCAATAGCTGCTAAGTGTTTCAACGAGGATGGGAAACACCTATTCATTGCTAGTGTCCGTGCCAACGAAACCGATATCCGGAATAGGAAATACAAAATATACCATGTCAAAGAGACTCTTTTTGACCCTCTCGACCAGTGCTGTTTCTACCTCCAGTGCACTTCTACTTTGGTTATTGGAGATTTAGGCCCCTTCTCTAACTTGATCACCAAGACGTTCGGATTCTTAACTCTTCAAACCCAACTCCTAAACATCCATCACTATTATAGTTATGATCGGCTCAGCTGCTCTAGCTACAAAGCTGAAGAAACCGGACTCGTTATGCTGGTAAGCATTGAAATCTTTACATGTTTTATTAGGAGGTTATAGGTGCTTTTGCTACATATTTGCGAGTTCTAGTGAACAAAGTTCCACCCAATAACTCTTTGTTTAACCTATTAAGTATTTTCTCTATCTATTACCACTGCGCACGCGGACAGCACACTAAAAGTACCCCAGGAGCTAATCTCTAACTACCACAACTCACAGTCCTGATTAGCAAAGTTGGAAATCACAGCAGGAATTATCGTAGCATAAACACAATCCATTCTAACCCTAGGACCAAAATTATAAGAAAATAAAAATTACACTAAAGAAACCTTAAAAAGCGCAAACGCCCAGGAATCCCCTTCCTCCATCTCCACCACGATCACCACAACCACCACCAACACCATCCAGTTCCCCCGGTACTTGCGCACCATCGCTGGTGCGCACATGGAGCTGGCGAGCGCCACGCCCCCCAATCAAAGATGTGCACGAAGCAGTCCTCATCCAGCAGGGCCCTGCCTTGCGTGCGCGACATCTCTGCCGGTGGCTCGGGGCTAGGCCAAACGGGGCGTAGAATCCTGCTCGTGTGGGTGCTGCGCGGAAACAGGGCACCAGACGGAGAAGCGGACGCGGAGGCGGCGGACGAGGGCGGCGGGAGGACGTTGGGGGCCTGGCGGGGGCCTGATGGGGGCGGGCGAGGGCGGCCATGCGCGTGGGACCGTGGCCCAGCACGGCAGTGATGTTGGCGAGGTATTGTAGCCCCCCCCCCGGGCGTAGGCGCCTGCGATGCACGCCGCTTATAGGAAGTACGCCGTCCTGCAGGAGGCTGCGCACGGTCTCCAGCAGGTGCAGGTAATAGCACATACTGTCGGGCACCTCGGCGGGACGGCGCGGCGTTTTTGAACGAGGCCGCAAGGTCCCAGACGTACCGCTCGTACTCTTCCTTCTCCGCGGGCTCCACGTTTGGCCACTCATAGTTCCTCCCCTTCCATGTAGTGTCGATGCTGTACCAATACATAGTCAGGAATTTGATTTGTCGGGCTTGGGCGTGCTGGAAGATCTTGAAGGGTTGGAAGATCAGTTTCGCGAGAGCCACGCGCTCGTCGGAGGTGAGGTGGTGGCTTTCTAGGAAGCAGAAGCTGACCTCGATCTGGGCTATCGGGTCGATTGCGGTTAAGAACTTGTAGGTGTTTGCCTGATACTGAGGACGTTGTCCTCTTCGTATGATCCTTGAGGCGAGCTTTGGGGGTCGTTCGTAAGGACAACGCACTCGACTTCCACGGCGAACCTCGCGATGCTAGGGAATTTGGAAATAGGGAATCGAAATCGTCCATAGCTGTGAGCATGGGCCTTCTGTCATCTGGATTTGTAAAGAATCTTGAGGCCCATACCCGATGCATAGCGCGAACACCGAAAGGAGTTATAAGCACCGAGAAAGGTATCGTTCAATAAAAGACAGTATCAGCTTCATCGGAAACCTGTCGGCTGACCAACAGGAGTGAGATAGCAGTACCGTATCTTTCTAATTTCAAGCTTCTATGAATTTTGAGATGAGCGTTGACGAGCTTCGGTGTTGTGAGAAGATGTGTTATCTTAGCTCTGCCATAATTGGGCATTTGTAATCGAAAGGTTTGTGCTCGGGGCATTAGAGGAATTCGCCTGATTTGAAGGGCATCTTTCGACTACAAACATGACCACACGGGAGCTCAAAGTTGTAGAACGCTTTTCTTAGTTTCGTAGACTCATAATCCGCACGGATTGCCAACATGCCCCAGGGGTACCATGTTGCTTTTGCATGACACCGTCCGCTCAAAATGCTGTATGCATTGCAGTACGTGGTGACTCTAGAATGATCGATGTAACTGTCGAAACAGGAGTTGTTATGAGCTGGAGAAGAAAGGGTAAATTTAACGCGTTTAGCCATGGCAAAGACAGTTGTGGCAGGCGTCTGATGTGCTTATGGGGGTTCGAGCAATAATCTGCAGATTTTTAATGCTTGCGATAGAGGTATTGGTATGAATGGGGTGTAGGTGGACGCGAGATGGAAGTTTTGACTAGGTGGATGTGAGATAGAAGCTTTGACTCTGGTGGAGTGAATTAGAAAAACAATGACTCTCATCGGAGACATCGGCGTCAAGCCACTGCAATCTCTTCAACTTTTTCCTCTGCTGCTTCCCACAGGCATCTCTCGCAAAGGCATATGCCTCCAAGTGCTCCAATAGCCCACTCACGCCTCTCCTTAACTGGTAAACGAACATCACAATAGTGGCTCAACAGCTCTTCACCTTTACGGATCCCAGGACTACGCCTTCCCTCCTTATTTTTCCATGTGACCATTTTTTCTCGAGTCCAAAACTTAATGCTGCCTTGCCACTCCCATGCCACATTCGGATCACAGCTATGATTGGCGAGGCACCACAGTGAATGGACCGCACTAACTTCTGGTCTTCCGTCCGGGCCTTGTCTAGCAGATGCAGTACCACGAAACTTCGCGTACAAAGTGTTGAATACCCAAAAGTCGTATCGGGAATTCGTCTCGAAGATGTTTACGTCCATCTTCTCCAGCATGTGCAACGGCGTCAGTATATTAGCATTGAACGAAAATGGAAGTGTCTGAGGCACAGAGGCGAAGGCATCGGGTATTTGGCCATTTCGACCAGTATGCCATACTTTTTCCAGAGGTAGTCCATGGTAGTCTCCCCAGATATACTTGACCTCTTTCAATTCAAGGGGATGGACATCCTGAGTCTCTGCCATAGCAAGAGCACGGAGAAGGAGTAATGAATAGAGAGTGTCTGCTGCTTCCGTTGCGGGGATATCTTTGGAAATGAGATCAACGACACAGCCACAAAGGGCGGGGTGATAACTGGATTGAGCCAGATCATGGCACTCAAGGCTACAGTAGAAGACATCATCGCAGTCTTCACAATAGATTTGCTGGTTGCTGGAAAGTGGGCCCTCAGGTGTTTCGGTTGCTGCATTGCCTTTAGGCAGAGTAGCACTGCAAGCATCGCAGAAAAACTCGTGAAGTCGTCCAATGGCCGTCAGCATGGACTTTTCCTCCAGTATTACCTCACCCGGAGGAATATTTTCTTTGGCAAAGATCCCAAGCTGCTTAATGTATTTTGAGGGTTGACCTGTGATAGTCGTTTCGCTATGCAAACACTAATGAGCCTCATGACCAGAATATCTATACTCACAACCCAGAGCGAAAGGGTTTTCGACTACGATTGAAGTGACTGGATCCCAGGATGATTTAGCACTTACCCATCAGATGCCGCTTTCCCAGCATCAAGTAAAGGAAGATTGGTTGCAACAACTTCCAGTCTAGGAGCAACATTACTCATTTCATTATTGAGAAACTGTATGCTTTCAGCAGAAAACCTATTTGGCTCATAGCTGTTCCAAGGATACAACTCCCGACGAACGTATCCACGTTCCGGGTAGTCGTCGACGTGGATGTCTTTCTGATCCCAAGCGATGTTTCTGGACTCAAAGTGTGACCGGAGCTTTTGTTCTAACTTCTCTTGGATAGAGACCAATTGGAGATCGCCTGGGAATATTCTTGAAGCTCTCGAGTAATAATCGAAGGCACTCTTCAGAGAACCGCATGCCAGAAGGCATTCCAACAAGAAAAAATATCTGAGTATTGATGAGTATACTCCATAGTTATTAGAAAATTTCGCTATTTTTGCGACATCAAAAGGAGAAAAGAGAAAGCCGTAGAAAAGTATAGCATAGAACCAACTGTATGGATGTCTAAATATGAAAAATAAGGCACATGGACGAAGAGAATACAGACTGGAAGATATCAAGAGCTTAAGAAACGGACAGTGAGAGTTTCAAGACCTACGCAGCCCTAGACCAGCATGTTTTCGCCCATACTGCTGCCTCATCATCCCCCACTTCAACATCTATTGATGATGTATGGTCGTCTTTAAAGGATTGTAGTCGTTCACTAATTTCTAAATAGTCTGCAGCCCTTTCCCTTCTTTTATGACCGGAGAAGTGCTTAATTAATTCCTTCGCGGCTTCAAGAGCATTTTCGTGGTATTCTCCTGCTTCGTCTACAACTTCATCAATAAGAAGAAGAGCTTTGTACGACTCGCCAGCGGCAAGGTCCGGGTATCCAAGAAGTTGGTATGATCGAGCTAGCTTGATACGTAGGTCTATACAGTAAGGATTGTTAGGAAGAAGATTTCGCAGTACTTCTAACTCGTGCAGCCTCAGTCCCAGTATTTCGCTATTCGACATCGATAGAGTCTGCGACAATTAGCTTCCACTCTGCATGAAATGGCTAGTTGAAAATACTTCTGGCCTTTGGATACCACTAGCTTTGGAAGCTATATAGTCCTCACGGCCAACCGGCTTGTGTGCTTGCGCGCAGTATAGGTTGTCGTTGCTAAGAGAGCTTCTTTCGCAAGTTGTATGTGCGATTTCCATTGGAAAAGCTCCGCAGTATTATTGTGGGGAGAGTATTTGGCAACCGATTGAGTTAGTGTATCTATAGAAGTCTCCATCCATTAAGGGAGTGAGAGGGTATTGAATTATGATCCCTCGCTGTTAGTAGAGGCCTGAGGTCATCAATTGTTGGAGTTCTAGGTCGGCAGAATTTCCTCCACAGGAAAGCTTTGTTCACTCTACGATCACGGCTTTCCACATCCTTCCTCTTATCAGATCCCATTGAACGGAATTATATGCACTTTACTGCTCTTCGCGACTTCATTAAAATCCATCTATATAACCTTTTGTGGAGTGGTTACAATCATGTTGCCGTCCGCCGCAATCATTGTGGCCCGCTTTCTCAGGGCCAATGGCTACAATGAGGCATGGGCGCTCCTGTCGCTTTTGTAGACGTCTTCACTAACTGACACAAGCTCGTTTTCTCCAGACGCTGACTGCTTTCCTGAAGGAGGCAGGCCTGCCGCCAGATGCGGGTTCAACATCGAAGGGCGATTTAACAATCGAGCAGATTCTCCAGGAGAAGAAGACATTCGATTTAACTGTCAACTTCGAAAAACTCGGTGTTGATGACAGAGGCTGGCATGTCCCTGGTCAGTCCTATGTATAGCTAGAAGGAACATTCAAGGATTGATAGAGAGTAGCGCCAACCACCCCGGTTACCGTAACCAGTCTACCATCGTCATCGAACATCCTCAACGCTACAATCGAGCAACTAGTCCTGCCCGGGCAGACCGTTGCTAAACCACTTCTCCTCACGAGCGCGGCAGACCGTCGTCTCAATATGGTAGTTCCGGACCCAAAGGCTTTTGAAGTATTTCGCTCTTATCCGGACTTGCAAGACTCCCCTATATTAGATACAACCGTTCTCGACCGAAAGTACCTCCTAGTCTCGAGCATGTCTGGTAGGATCAGATTATACGATTGTAGGTCGGAAAGTTTGCTAGACGAAAGAAAAGACCACACGAAATACGTAGTGAAAGTCGCAAGCTGGCAAGATTCAACAACAGCATATATAGCAACTGCAGGGTGGGATTCAAAGATTGTTTTATACCGCATGAGTGTTTCAGAGGGTCTTAATCCTAGATTTGGTGAACCCGTCACTGTCATGAACCTTCCAAGCAACCCGGAGGCGATTCTTTTTATCGAGCATGCAGGCTCACCTCGACCTCTTTTGCTTCTCACACGGAGAGATTCCACATATCTATACTATTACGCCTTACCTACGCTAACAGGAAATGAGCGAGAATTTTGTCTGCTAGGGAAGCAAAATTTAGCACCACATTCAAATGCGTGGGTTGCCTTTACACCAGCAGCGGTTGCTCTTTGCCCTACAGATCCATCCATTGTGGCAGTATCTACATCCACCGTGCCTCATATGAAGCTGATCATCGTACGGCTCCTTGTTCCGCCGCATATCAACTCTGTAACAACTGCAGCTACCGGACGTTCGGAACACATGACAGAGATTATCCCGCATTCTACTCAGGAGCTGCAGGACATCCATGTTACCACTCAAGCATTCCAAGCGCGAGCTGCCCTTGTGGTACAAGACCGAGAATCTGCTGCAATTCTAGTGCAATGTTCTACATTAGCCCCTCAGACTCAATACTCTACTCCAACGCTTGCCTGGCGACCTGATGGAAGCGGCTTGTGGGTGAATAGTGATGACGGGATCATCCGAGGGATCGAGGCAAGCACAGGGAAGCTCGTTGCTAGCTTAGAGGGTCATGAACCCGGCTCAAAGATCCGATGCCTTTGGGCCGGGCGAGTTAGAATAACAGAGGGCGATATTCAAATCGATGAGGAATGGGTTGTCAGTGGTGGGTTTGATCAGAAGCTTATAGTGTGGAGAATTCAATAGAGATTTAACTTCTATATACATAATTTATGTGATATCCACTTGGCTTCACTTTTCACGCAACTCGTCCACTCGCTCTAGCGTCTCATGTTATCTCAGTAAGCGATTCAGACGGCAAGGGCAGAGCTTAAGGCACACTCACTAATACTAAAGTGTTACTAGTCTCTATCTAAGAAAACGCCACTGTCTTTTAACTAATTAGCTACTTATTGGCCTTAAGTCTACCCCGCCGTCTAGTGTGGAACCCTAGAGCGCTTAACTTTAATCTAAGTAATTTTATATAAAAAATACTCTCTTCTATATATTTGACTTAATAATACTAATTTAATCTAATAAGCTAATAGGGTAAGTTAAACTAGTCTTTTCTATAATTAATTACTTTTTTATAATAGGAATACTACTTTCTTATAAGTTACGTACTTTTAGTATTTAGGTAGATGCTAATGCCTCCTTATTCTTACTACTTTAATATTAACTCTCTTTCCCCCTATTATGGAGTAAATATAAGCGACGATAATATATAGAAAAGTAGATATTGTTAAGCTATGTATATAAACTATATGATAAAGTTAAGATACTCTATAAGGAAAGAAGGTAAGGAAATAGGGAGAAAGGGTATATATTATTAACTTGGTTGCTTAGTTAATATATATATAGGGTAGAATAGGATTTAGGTAGCGGTCCTAGCAGAGCTTAGTAGGATTTAGTAGACTTAGTAAAATATAGCAGAATGCGGCAGCTTACCATAGATTGCCGCTAGATTGCCGTCTTATAGTTAGTCTTTAGTTTCTAAGTTGGTGGAAATAGATAGATATATATAATTATTATAAGGGTGTCCTATAATAATACCCCCCTTTAAACTTAAGCTTCTGCGAGATAGGGCTATAGTAGTTATAAGTAGAGTTTATAAAAGTCTTCTATAACTTGTATAAGTCCTACAAATTTAATAGGTTCCTATAAGGGCTTAATAAAGCCTCTATTTTATAAGGTATATATATTAATATTTTCGTTTATTATATATAGTATTATTAATTCTTTTAGTAAAGTACTTATATTTGCTATTTACTTTAACTAATAGAGGGGCATTCTAAATCTATTTAGGTAGGGCATTTAATATAGGGGTAGTAGGGTAGAGGACTAATATATAGAATATAGGGTAGATTTTAACTATATAGGGAGCTTTAGTTAGTAGGTATAAGAAAAGATAACCTTTTTAACCTTATATGGCTAGCGTTCTTCTAATTAAGTTTCTAAATAAGTCGTTTTATATTTATATTTCTTATATTTAGTTAAATAAAATTACTAATTTAGTAGGCTAGTACTAAGGTTTAGTTTTTATTTACTGCGGCTTTATAGATAAATTATAACGAGCTCGTATAAATGCTTCTAAACCAAAGCTTATAGATTACTACTATATAAGAATACTAAGCTAAGGAGAAGAAGAAGACTGTTAGAGACTAGTAAAATATAAAGGGGTCGCTAAGGCGCTAGTAGTAAGCGAGCTAATAGCGATTTTCCATTCTAGGGATGGAAAATCTTAATTAGCTACGTCAGGAAAATTTTTACCAGCATTTTTGCAGCATTTGGCAGCATATTGCGGCCAAATGTGTTACGGCGCTGGCACATTGCCGCAGATTGCCGCAAATTGCCGTCACGTGACCAGAGAATTGTACATAACTTCGAGCGGTGCTTCCGTTCTTCCCCTTTCCTTTCTCTAGCTTTGGATCCTCGTTTATAGACTACCAATTGTACAGGCTTACGCGTCCCTCTTGCCGTACTCATGCCTTAATTAACTAAGTCACTAACATTATCCAAAGCTCCTTACTACTCTTCCTTCCTAAGAAGGAACTTAAATATATCTATCTACAAGACCATAAACAGGATAAGAATACAGAATAGGACCCTAAGGACATTACTAGGACTATAAGGATAGGACAGACCTAAGAACTAAAAGAACATAAACAGAACGTAAAACCTAAGAATAGGATACGCACGGACTAGAACCCCTAGAAAATAAACAAATACTAGAAATTACCTAAAACCCTTACCACTATGCCAAGAAATATAGTAGCTGGTAAAGCCGCTATAGGACCTGCAAATACCTCCGATAGCGAAACAGTCGCCATTTTAACCCCCTAGGAAGAGCTTGCAGCAGCCAATGCTAAAATTAAATGGCTTTGAGAGCTGCTTAAAACTAGAGACACCCCTACACCTAGCAAGGAGTTATTAGACACCTAAAGACTTGCTATAGTCCTTAAGGCCCTAATATAACGCATAGCATTAGTATTATTACGGTCCGCGAAGGTTGTAGACCCCCTATTACTTACAGACGGAACTAACCCTATATTTAATAACTGGAAGCTTTAATTGCAGGATAAGCTTAAAGTTAATACGGACCACTTCCCTACTACTTAAGCTAAGATGGCCTACGTCTTCGGCCGTACCGGCGGAGATGTATAGACGCACCTATGTCCGTAATACGCCTAGGACTTAGCAGATCCCTTCCTCTCTAGAGATAAAATAATTAACCACTTATCTTCTATCTATAAGGACCCCTTCAAGGTACAGAACGCCCGCCTTAATTATAAAGCTCTTAATATAAAGACGACGGAGACCTTTTTATCCTTCTAGACCCGCTTTCTGTACCTAGCTGGCTAAGCCTAAATTCCCTATAAAGACCTAATGCTAGACCTCTTTGACAAGCTTACCCTAGACCTATAGCGCGCCATACTGCCAGTTTTTACTACTGTACAGACGCTAAAGGTACTTATAGACCACTGCCTATCTATTAACTAAGGCCTCTGTTAGATTAAGGCATGAGCTAAGCGGTATAAAGCTAGAAACTCTCCAAACTAAACTGCAAATACTATATAAACGGCCTATAATACTCCGGCATAATTTGCAACTCCTACGGCACCAGCCGTACAGCCCGCCATTAATTTAGCAGCTAGCCGTGCAGCTAGTCCTACTGCGGGTCTGGCGTATACTTGGCCCACATATAACAACCCCTATAAATAGGCCCTTAGCAATTAAGGAGCTTGCTTCTTATACGGCCAGAAAGACCACTTTATAAAGAATTGCCAGATGAAGGCAAAAACGGGCGAGGTTCTGTTAATTTAGAAAAATAGTATAAAGCTAGAAAAAGAGGAACCCTAGAGAAAGACTCCTCTTTAGGGTTAAAAGGAATTAATATGTTATATATTAATCTAGGTCAGCTAGTTAGTAAAAAAAGCTACACTATCCCTTATACTTTATTCTATAATGGATATTAAGTTTTAACCTCTACTTTAGCTAACTCTAGAGCAAATGCCTTTGCCTTAATAGACACCTAGTGTGCTATAAAGCTGGCTAATTTTCTAAATGCACCCCTTAAAGAACTGCCTAAACCAATTCCTATTCGCGGATATAACGGACAAATAGGGCCACCTATAATAACTATCTTGCGGATTTACCTCTGTGTTAATAGATAAAGGCAGTATAATATCCCCTTGCTTATTACGGACCTAGGAAGCCACGATATGATTTTAGAAAGAAAATGGCTAGCCTATTTAGGCTTATAGCTTAATATACAGAGCAGACAGCTAATCTGGCCTAAAACCCTACCCCTAACCCCTTCCTTTATAAAAGAAATCAGCATTACAATAGAAAACCTCGTGCAGCTATAGATAGATACTGTTTATTAGGCCGACGCTATGCGTAGGGACTAGGCCTTTAAGAAAGATATACAGCTTAATCTGTAACGGATTTATATACTATACCGCCCTCAAACTACCTATGTTACGCCACCCGCACCAGAGATTTAGGAAATTAGTAGTGACCTAGCTAAGTCCCCTATAGAGAACGTAGGCCCTATACAGCTATAAAGGAAGGCTAGGAATACTGGACGCTATACTAAACTAATAGACTAGAAGGATAACTTATAGAAAATGGAATATAAGCTAAAGAAGACTATAAACCCTATACTGTAAAATACGGCCTAATAAAAGTCCGTAAAGAAACCTATAGACCTTCCCCCAGTTAATATCTACTGCATTAGCGCTGTAGGATTCTACTAGAACTTAGTTTAACCTAATACCGTTGCCTTTACCACCAGCTTATATAAAATTAATTGAATAATTAAGGAAAAGGAAAGTAAGCTTAGTGGATAGGAAAGTAAGCTTATAGATAAGGAGCTAGTAGAACAGAAACTGCCCTATTAATACCAGAAATTTAAGGATATATTCTCCAAGGCAGTATCTAATATACTCCTACCTTACTAACCGTACGACTATAAGATTAAAATTAAGCCAGATAAGGAAGACACCCTTAGTTATAGCCCCCTTTATTAGCAGTCTATAGCCAAATTATAGGCTACAAAGTAGTACTTTATTAATAACCTAAATAAGGGCTTTATTAAGCCTAGTTAAGCCCCTTTTAACTCGCCTATCCTCTTTACTAAGAAGCTAAATGGAGGACTTTGTTTTTGTATTAACTACTATAAATTTAATAATATAACCTATAAGAACCGCTACCCCCTGCCCTTACTTAATAAGACTTTAGCCTAAATAAGTAGAGCTAAAATCTTTACTAAGCTTAATATCTGTCAGGCTTTTTACTAAATTAGGATGGACCCTGGATTAAAAGACCTTACTATATTTTAGACCCGTTACAGAATATATAAATATAAAGTACTTCCCTTTGGACTAACTAATGGACTAGCTACGTACTAGTGATATATAAACAATATACTCTTTAACTACCTTAACGACTTCTATATAGTCTACCTAGATAATATTATAATTTACTTTAAGAATAAGTTGGAACACAAGGAGTATGTCCATAAAGTCTTATAATAACTCCGCGAGGCTGGCCTCTAGGCCAATATTAGGAAATTGGAATTTAGTGTTAAGCGCATAAAGTACCTAGGGTTTATTATTAGTATAAACAGAATTAAGGCAGACCTAGAAAAGATAGCTATAATTAACCAATAGATACCCCTAAGGACCGTAAAGGGGGTGCAGTTATTCTTAGGGTTCTGTAACTTCTACCAACGCTTTATTAAGAACTATAGTAGAATTGCCTGGCCCCTAAGCTAACTTACCCATAAGGACCGGCCCTTTTACTTTAATACCGTATATAGGCAGGCCTTTAATAAGCTTAAGAAACGACTAGTCTCTACTCCCTTACTCGCCTACTTTAACCTAGAACGGCCCTTAATGCTAAAAACTAATGCCTTAGACAGCGTTATAGCTAGCGTTTACTCCTAGAAGTAGACGGATGGAAAATAGCACCCTATTGCTTACTATTTAAAGACTATAATAGATACTGAGCTAAACTACCCAATTCATAATAAAGAAATGCTAGCTATTATCTCTAGCTTTTAGTACTGGCAAATACAGTTAAAAGGAGCCCCTAAGCCTATTTAAGTAGTTTTGGACCATAAAGCCCTAGAATATTTTATAACAACAAAGGGCCTTACAGCCCGGTAGGTATACTAGGCGGAGGTCCTATCCCAGTTTAACTTCCTAATTATGTATAGGCTAGGGTGCTACTAACTATATAGATGCTCTTATAAGGCGTAAACAGGACCTAAATAACCAGGCAGCTGTGAAGATCTCATTATAGACTTAGACGCTACTATAACTAGAATGCCTTAACCCCTAAATATAGGCAGAACTAAATACGGACCCTTTAAGCGCTAAGATATATCATATTGATTTTATAGAACTTAACCTTATTAATAAACTGCTATAGGCAAACCATACGGCCCCTTCTTTATAGGAGTACTATAAAAAGGCAAAGGATTCTACTAGCCTATGGTCCCTAGAAAACGGACTGCTTAAGCACTAGGAACGGCTAGTAGTAGTAAAGGAACAAAACTTACGGTCTTAGCTTATTGCTAAAGCACATACTTAGGTCTCTACGGCCTACCCTAGGAAGAACAAGACCTATAAGATTATCGGTGACCGTTACTACTGGCCCAGAATGGTTACGGATATTAACCGCTATATATAAAACTGCAACGACTGCTATAGGTCTACAATTCCACAAGATAAGACCCTAGGGCTATTAAAGCCACTCCCAATACTAGAACGCCCCTGGCAGCATATCTTTATAGACTTCTACAAGTTACCTATAGACCGTAATGGATATAATATAGTTATAATCCTAGTTAACTGCCTTGGCAAGCGCCCATTCTTAATTCCCTGTTATAAGAATATTAATGCTAAAAAGGCGGCCTGACTGTATATCCACTATGTCTACTAAATTTACGGACTACTAGATACTATTATATCCGACCACAGGCTGTAGTTTATATTAGCGTTCTGGAATAAGTTTACCCAGATCCTAGGTATTATGCTAAAGCTCTCTATGGCATACTACCCCTAGATAGACGGTTAGACTAGAGACTCCAGCCCTTTATTAACTACTTTTAGAACAACTAAGGCGAAATACTACCTATAATGGACTACGCCCAGGCAACTCTACCCTATAACTCTATAGGGTTTGCACCTATTTAGCTAGAAATAGGATACTTACCCTATATAAGCTTTGACTAGGAGAGACCGGAAGGACCACAAACCATGCGTAAAAAACTATCTCATAAGGAAGTATAGCAGTATACTAGACGCTTAGAAGAAGCATAGTTAGTAGCCTATAAGAACCTAGAGAAGGCCTAGAAATTAATAGAACAGCAGGTAAATAAGTATAGGCGCAAGCCCGACTTTACTATAGGCGATAAGGTCTGGGTTACAACAAAGAACTAGAAGATAGAACGGCCTAGCTATAAGCTAGATTATAAGATAGTAGGACTATATAAGATCCTTAATAAAGAAGGCAACTTATACAAGGTTAAACTCCTAGACTCAACTAAAGTCCACCCTATTTTCTTACTAGATAAGCTACGGAAAGCTATAAATAACCCACTACCTAGACAAAAGAATAAGCCTCCACTACTAATTTAAGTTAATGGCGACGATAAATGGGAAGTTAATGAAATACTAGCCTATAAACTAGTATAAGGAACGCTAAAATACTATATCTAATGGAAAGGTTACAATTTAGACCTAACCTGGTACCCCGTCTAGAACTTTATAGGTTGCCCCTAGAAGCTTAAAGAGTTCCATAACTAATACCCTAACAAGCCAGGACCCCCAAAGTATCTAGACAAGTGGATGGAGTACTAGTATAGCGAAGACGATAAGCTACCTGTTAAGCATATAGATAAGAACACATCGGGAAAATATTCGCAGGATAAGATTTAAATAGACTTTAATTTTCGCATTTCGCGTAATTAATATACAATTTAACCAACTCAACACGCAATTAACTAACTTAATACGCAATTAACTAACTTAACACGCAATTTAACTAACTTAATATACAATTAACTAACTTAACACGCAATTTAACTAACTTAATATGCAATTAACTAACTTAATACGCAATTTAACTAACTTAATATGCAATTAACTAACTTAATAACTTTAAAAGCTAACTATATATTTCTTAACACGCAATTAACCTACTTAGCAACTTTAAAAGTTAAATAATACGCAGTTAACCTACTTAACAACTTTAAAAGCTAACTAT
>Ga0307507_10007940_pt1 | contig 14995 bp, 8 predicted proteins | sample 7_EM_MG_FD_207223 | JGI IMG/M metagenome (GOLD analysis project Ga0307507, IMG submission 207223) | Populus trichocarpa ectomycorrhiza microbial communities from riparian zone in the Pacific Northwest, United States - 7_EM | ecosystem: Host-associated > Plants > Roots > Unclassified | place... | reverse complement strand
CTCGGGGCAGGAGATTTGGGTTCTTCACGCAACCATCTAAGTTCTTTCATGCTATTTACTTTCAATACAAAGATCTTTATCTATCACGCTTTCGGGAATCAAGACACGACTGTCTTATAGGAGCCTAACGATCGACGTTGCTAGATAGGAGTCGACGGACTTAGCTATCGCAACAGCTATCGGGCTAAGAGAAGTGATCGTTAGAAGACTATCGGTTACTTGCTGCAAGTATCACCCGGAGAGGAGAGGATTGTAACAAGCAGAGATGAATCGAAAGGTATGTGGCTCGAGGTAGTGGTATGCCAGTTGCAGCCATCAGCTATCAATTTGAGAGGGGTTTCCAGGATACTCAGTTCTGAGATATCTTCAGAGCAAGTCGAGGGATCAAGTCAGAAAGGAGCTCATGTGAATCTGCCTGATCAGGCAAATTGAATAGTGTATGGCTCGAAGCAGTGGCCGGTTTCCCACCATCAGTACCTTCGACTCTTGAGGAGTTTACTGTCTTAGGCCTGATTTTGGAGAAATGTGAGTAGAGAATAGTAAGGTGCGGAGGTTATGAATTTGTGCTGACTCACATAGTAGACATCAGAGGCTGGCTATAGCTTTTAGTAGTTACTGTGAAAATCAATCGTGTGTTAGATAAGTTCTAAATAGTTATTTTTCTTCAGACTAGACAAATTAGTAGAGGGAGATGGAGTTTCGGCTGAGGAGTATGATTTATGGGAGTGGAAGTGGTATGAATAAAGCATTGTAAGAGCATGGAGCTGGGGAACATACCTGTTATAAGGGCAAGAGTGACTTGTTGCAATCCAATCAGCTTCTGGAAGTATCAGGCATTATGAGCATGGTAGGTGGACCAGAGAGGATGGTAGGTTGCCATCAAACAATTTTCTCGATGAACCAGGTCTTCAGGGTGAGCCAGGCAGCTTCCCTACATCTGAGTACTGTCGTTCTTCATATAATGTACTTTGTTTTTTTGCTTATTTTATCTGGAGCCTTGGTAAACCATAACTATATGCCAGTGGGACAAAAAGTGGTAGTCTTAAAACATGATATAAAATATATCAAGTATCAAACAATATTCTGATATCAAGTATTAAACAATACTCTGATATCAAATAGAAAACATATCAAGTAACATAGTATACCTGGTTATGGGTCACCCCCTAGTAATGGATTAGTTTTGACCAGGAAGTAAAAACATTAAAAATAGCCACCACAAACTCAATATCAACTCTAATGGTCTCAAACTTTATAAAATCAATCCTTTTAATTGTCATAGCATGTACAGAAAAAACCATTTTGTCATAATACAAATTGCAGTATTGGGACCCCAAAGTGATACTTCATGATTTAATCACTATCTTTCTCAGAATCAGAACTTAAAATTACTTGATAGTAAACCTTTTTGCATGAGGAGCGCTAGGGGTGGGCAGCCCTTAGACATATATCCTTAGAAATCACATTTTCCTCCTAGAAAGGTTGCACTATTAGTTTGAAAATCTGGTATAATAAGAGATTTTGGACTTACAGGTTCACTACACTCATCGCAGTCCATCTCATCCTCCTGTTCTCCTGTACTCTCCAGATGTTCAGCCGCCCTGGCCGTTCCCTTTGCCTTTCGGTGGGCAGTTGCGGCTTGTGATTTTCACTTTTGTTGCTGTGGTGAGAGTCTCTTCTTGAAAGCCAATTTCTTTTTGTGCTTGTTATCACTGTCACGCTTCTTATAGAGTTTAGAAAGGACGGCGGTATGAAGAATAAGGCCACCCTGAACCTGGTGGCGGTCAGGCGTACTGTGCCTGACAGCTTGGAGCCTTGTAATTGTTGCAACATCAAGAACAGACTGATTATTTGCCTTATAGTAGAGGTTCAACGCTTTATTCAAAAGAGCATGACATGAATCATCAAATTCAAGTCTTTGGCCTCCTCGCTTATCTTATCAAGCTCAGATGATAACTCTGCAGGTGTGGGCGGAGGGCGGAGTCCAGATCACTGTTGATTCATAGACTTTGATTGAGGAGTGCACATTTGAAGTCCAGATTCAGTCAAAACTCTAAGTCGATTGAATGAGATCATACCACTTGCACCCCAGGCTGATAGGATATTCCCCTGACTCATAGCCTTAGCCCTTGTCTTGTGGTACATTGGATAAAAGTCCTCTTTGTGAATTGCCCAATTCAGTCCATGTTCGTGGAGAAAGTCCTCCAATTCCTTCCTATAACTTGTGCCCATAGGGGAGAAGATTTCTATGTCTAAAGGTGGCCGAACATGGGTTGTATGTGCAGGAAGGCAAATGAGGTGGATGTCCATCTTGATAGATTATTCAATGAACTCAATATTGTTGACAAGGCAGCTGTGTCCATCCGAAACCAGGATTCAATGCTCTTTGATTCCACCTTGTGGCCTGGTCCTTGGTTCAAATATCTTGCCCAACCGGTCCAATGTGATCCCAGGTGTCACAAACGGTGACTAAGCAAGGCAGACTGTCAGATGACAAATAGTTATTAGTCATCGGTTTATTATCTTTCACGCTATGAGATCAGTTGACTAATAGGATTTCATATGACGACGCAATAGCGTGTCATTGGTTTATTCTTATTGGTTGAGATTTGACATGACTCACGATTGTGGTCATGTGGGTTATGTATTTCGCACATAACTCATAGTTATGAGTCATGGGTTTCACGCATGAGACCCCGGTAGGGCAGATGACTTGCTTTATGGGTTTTGATTGACTAAGAGATACGGCGCAGCTGACTCAGACGAGTCAGCTGATGGATTTCACACGATGACCCCCTATGAGTCATGAGTCGTGTGACGCGAAGGTATGAGTCACGCAGGGTTAGGGTTGAGGGAAGAACCCCGATATAAGTGCACCCTCGCGCATGGGATTTTGGTACACGAACCATCTCCGCTACACACCTGGCGATTGAAATCTCAACAGTATGAGAATTCATCGTCAACATCCACTCCCGAACTCTCAGTGAGCTGCACCCGCACTCTCTGTGAGCTGCACCCTCCCCCTCCCGCCTTACTTGCCTTATCATGTCCTTGGCCCCTGGCGTCCTTGTTTCTAGGGGTCGTTTGGCTCTACTCCCTCCTTTCTCCGCACTTGCTTCGCTGCCTCGCTTGGCATTTGCACGGTCGGCAACACCTTTCTTTCCTCAATGGGTCGGTCGCAGTCTCGGGTTATCGTCGAAGTAGTGGCCCCGGTGGCTCTGCTCCCTGGTATTGCATTATCTCCATGGTTCACTGTTCGGTACTGTCAGCATCGTCGAAAGGTCGTGATCTCGTTTCGGTGCTCCTTCCCTCGTACTTCTACTTGATTGGGCACATCCTTCTCCTCCCTGACTTAGTCTTCGTCCCGTGGCTCTGTTACAGCCAACAACCCCCCACCCCGCTCAGTTGCTTTAGCGTCTGGCCACCATCCACCTCGTTTCTCTAAGGACTCGTGGACTCACACGGCCTAACCCGCCACACGTTCTACCACTAGCCCCGCGGCCCGGGTCTATATGGCTCCGGTACTATTACCTTCGTGCGTGGTTGTGTTCGGTGATAAGCATACTCTGGGATCATTGAAGGCCTTTGCGGCGGATGGGCTTTCCCAGGCGCCTCTAGTACGGATTTGGGTTTTTTTGGTTTTTCTCACTGTTGGGTTTTTTCTTGGGTTTTTGGCAGATGCTTTCCTTTGGTGGCGAGTTTCTTGTATATTTTGTTGTAGTTTTCAGCGCTTGGGCGCTTGGTGCGGGTTTTAGACTATGGGTTTTTTTCCCACAGTTTCCACCGCCTCGACGATGGGTTGGACTGGGTGGAAGTTTGTTGCGGCCATATCCTTGGGGATGGGTGCTATTTTTGTACTTATTGCTTCGGCCTTCGGTCTCAGCTAGAAACAAAATTTAAAACATGATAAGAAAAAAAAAAAAAAGAAAAAAAAAGCATGGGATTTTGGTTCACGAACTATCTCCTCTACACACCCAGCGATTGAAATCTCAACACCATGAGAATTCATTCTCAACATCCAACACCCGTGAATTTTTAAATGCCCTCCACCCGCACTCTCCCTGAGCTGCACCCCGCCCCTCCTGCCTTACTTCCCTCATCATGTCCTTGGGCCCTGGCGTCCTTGTTTCTAGGGGTCGTTTGGCTCTACTCTCCCCCCTCTATCCGCTCGCACAGTCGGTAACACCCTCTCGCCCATGTTACAGACGACTGGGACTACAGTTCGCAGTAGGAGAAAACTTTTCAACAGGCTACGGTCGATTTCTCCACTCTCTTCACCTCCACTAGAGGCTGCCTAGTCAGACACGCACACGGTTACCAATAGTTTCCACGGTTATTAGGTCTACCCCTCCTCTCCCCCTTCAGGTCTCGTCCCGTTGCTCGGTTACAGCTACAATCCACTCACTTGGCTGGCACCCTACCGCCCCTTTACCTTACGCCTCCCTCGCGATTTCTCCAAGGTCGCACCCCTCGGTTACGCTCAGTCGTGGTATTGCACTGCCTCGGTGGCGGATGTCAACGCCTTGGGTTCTTGAGTAATGTGTGCAACGCCGCAATGGTTTTAGGTGGCCCCCGCTCACCCATTGTTCTTCTTTTATTGTCGGTTACTTTGGGTTTCATCAGTGGTTATAACAATTATTTATTTTGTTTGTGTCTACGGCAAGGGTTTTCCTGTTGATTCCTCCCCATGTATTTATTTGTATTTTTCTTTTCGACCGCTTAGTTGGAGGGGGATTTCTTATTTTGCGTGGCTGGTGTGCGTTTGGTCTCATACCATAGGGACTTGGGTTCATGGCTTTTTCCCTGGCGCCGGGGTGGATAAAAGTGTGGATGGAGTTTTTTCTTTGCCATAGCTAGCGCTCCACGCCGTCTTTGTTCCCCGTAGTTGATAATACAAAGCATATGATAAAATAAATAAATAAATAAATAAATAAATAAAAAAAAAGCATGGGATTTGGGTTCTTCACGCAACCATCTAAGTTCTTTCATACGCTATACTTTCAATCTCAAAACCTTTATCTACTATATCTCCATAAACCAAGACCCGACGGTCTTATATGAGGCTAGCGATCGACGTTGCTAGATAGGAGTCAAAGGACTTAGCTATCGCACCAGCTATTGAGAGACGGAAGAAGTAATCGCTAGGAAACTATCGGTTACATGCTGCAAGTATCACCCAGAGAGGAGAGGATTGTAACAGCAGTGGTGATATATCCTGCCTTGGAGTGCATAAAAAAGGCATCCGTGTTCTTCTCATAGTTGATATTGCTATAGTGGCCCATCAAGTGGGCATTGGAGACATGAATAATGAGAGGGGCAACTGACTTCTCATTTCAAGAGATGGCTTCAACAAAAGTGACCCAAGAGAGCTTTCCATCCTGCATAATCCTTGGATTCTTTCTACCAGCATGGCATAGAATTGTCCCAACCCATCCTAAACCCATTCCAAATCCCTTCTCATCGGTATTCCAAGTGTTTTGAGGATTGATATGACATTTGCAATGTTTATTATAGAGGCGATTGAGGTGTTCTTTGAATATTTCTGTGTCCGTGGCAAGTTAACGCTACTTATCCAATGTCTTTCCAACCTTGGATTGAATCTCAGGATCTCTAGCAATGAACTGATCCACGCAGTGCTTTCCATTTTCCCTCATTTTCCCTTTCACTTTCTGCAACTGGTACACTATATCCAAAACCAGTCACCGCCATAGAGGAATACCTCTATCATCACAATCTTTGATCCTGTCAATAATGACACTCTCCTCAAACTTGGTAAGCAGTTGCTGTTGCTCATGGGCCTCTTGGGCTGGTGTAGCCTTGAGTAGAACATGGTTTTGCAGTGTTGTATTGGGAAGACTAAAGAGTCTCACAATTTTGCGTACTGAGACCTCATGAGGGTCAATTCTGGGCTGCAAAGCAGCTTCAATGATTCTCTCCCTCTCAGGTTTCTTGCGGGCCATCGAAAATTGGATTTGGTAACCTTCTTGTTGGAAATCGCAAAGTTGTTGTGGTAGTATGTTCAGACGGAAACATTTGTGAAAACTAAGCATGATAGAACAGAATAGCCTGCCTTAAATAATTGCTGCCTTGGCCTGACCTTTTACCTACACTAACCTGAGACCTATAACCTAACATCCATGTATTTATTCTTAGGATTTTCTCAACCCTAAACTCCAACAACAAGCATTTGCACCTGAGTGATATATTATGATTTTGTAATGTCAAAGGTTTGGATTTATATATTTTTGCATTATAATTTACAGTTACAAAGAGTAGATATATAGCTTCTTTGATGTGCAATATTGAGTGTTTGGAAGAAATATTGAGTTGGTGGTGGCAATCTTTAATGATTTTACATGCTGGACCAAACTGACCCATTGCTAGGGGGTGACCCATAACTAGGTATAATATGTTAGTGATAAATAATACTAAAAATAAAAAATAAACTATATTGCGTATCAAGTGATACTTGAAATCAAACCACATAGTTGTCAAGGTTACCCTTTTCTCATATCACTTAGATCACGTCTTATCCAGCCTGAATTCTATCATTTCATCGTATTTCATAGCTCACTTTGTACCCCTGAGATTTAATGATCATCTTTCTCTATATTGGGAACACTTTTTTCATTTCTATCTATCTGAAATTGCATATTCCAGTATTTAAAGAAAAGTCTCTTTATTACTAATAACTGACACATAATAAGCCTAGTTGAAATCATTATATCTGAGATTTGAACAAAGAACTTGTTTTAAGCAATCAGTATCTGGAAATACAAGTAGTGAGCTTGTGATATCTAAAGATTTGCAGCCATATATTTTGCACGAAAGTGTGTGAGAACTGTCTCTGAATATCTTTTGCATGAAACTTGCCAGCTGCTAAGTTATTCTTCTTGTAATACAGTACAACTAGTTTTTCCTACCAGCCAGGAGTTTTAATCACTCAAATTTCTTTTCGTAGAGGATTGAAGAATTGTTTTATTGTGTGTTCTACTAGCCTCCGCTTTGGGCTCAACCTTTCTTTCAGAAACACATATGAGATTAAAGTAGTAGGATCTACTGAAATATTCTATTATGATCTTCTTTTCATATCCCACTCCATATAGTTATAGATAGTCACTCTAGATGCTAAAACAGTTGTTTGATTTTATGGAAAACTTCTGGATATAAACTCTTTCCTCTTAAATATGGAATAAATCACCTTTTTGTATATCATTTCTGTGAAAAATGTATTTATGAGATAATTGCTTATTACATTTTCTTTTTGATTGCCCTTATCTCACCAGTGATAGCAGTAGTCTGATTGGCTTGGCTGACAGATTTCAAGAGCCTATATATAATATTCAATGTTAATTTCTTATCAAGAGTACTGGCAATGCCTTTAGCTTCACTGAGCTCTTAGACTGTCAGCTAGAGCAAATACTACTTCCTGAGTAGTTAAAGTATTTAAGCTAACCCAGGTAGGTTCAACTACATACTACTAGTTCTCTCGATATTCAGGATATTATACAATCTAATACTATTAGCTGATTACCCACCTATTTACTTAACTTATATTCTGGATAATCAAGTGTGACACCAAAGCCAGTATTATACTCAAGCTTTTTTATTCTTTAATATGATTCACACATCAATCCAAACAGACTGCTACATACCTATAGCCAATATAAATTATGCCTTTTGCGAGACTGGTTTACTCCTCTACTAATACTAATCTCACTACCTTTCTGAAACACTAACCCTTGTAGCTAGGCCCACTCGACTTTCTACCACGGCCGATACCAAATGTCAGAACATCCCATAGAGTCTTCAAACAAGGGATATTCTTTTCCTTAACCCTGTTAAATAACAACTTATACTATTTTAGCCAAATTGCAGCCAAATGCCTTTATACAGTAGTAATAAGTAAGAAAGTGAACTATTTTCTCCAAAGTGCTAAGCTAAGTAATGTGACTCTATATATGGTATTGTATAAAATGGCTTGTAACTAAATAGCCACTTGTGAGAACCTGGAAAACTCTTCCTTAGATTGTCATTTTTCCCACAAGTGTTAAATATTTCATGACAAGCTTTCCTGGGTAATCCTTAATAATAGAAGAATACTTTCAATGACAAGATACCAGATTGAATTGGCTATGAGATGCTTGCTAGGCCATTTCCCAAAATCAGTTATATAAAGTGTATGTGATTATTACTTGTTCTGGTCTGTAGGGCTCAATATTATTGAAGTGATTACTATTATGTAGGGGTGTCAGGCTTCAATTCAGCCATGCAGTACAGTACAGAAATACAAATACCTGGGTGGATAGATTGTGTTATGTACCAGTAAGCCTATCTGCACAGAAAAACAAAAAAGCGGCGCATCACAATTGCTCTTGCGTCACACTTGGTTATCCCGACTATTAAAAGTCCGTGGTTTGAACATGGTCTTTCTATAATAGAGGACCGGTATCTGATTAAACCTCTCTCCCTTCCCCCCCGGTCTACCTAACATCAACTAACATTGAAAATAGACGGTTACAGGAAAAATAAAATTATTCACTCGTGTGCAGTGATTTCTCACTTGGCCTAGGTAAGGGGAATCCTTCATTTTTTCGAAAAGCCTGACCTGTCCTTTTTACCCCCGGCCAATACCCTAATGCATTTCCTACTCCCGGACCCAACGCATCGCAACTCCAAGACACTTAACCAACACACATAACGTAGCACTGATGTTATATCCCACGAACTACCCCGAACTAACCTTCCTGAAGATCACGAACTCCTGGCCAGCTACCATGATGGAGCCCCCAGATTTGCACCGATAGTGTATTCCGTGGAAGGAAATTCCACCGATCCGCGGATTAAATTCCTGTTTCGATGGATTTGTAATAACCCGAATGCCATCCAACAAGGTAAGCTTGTAATCGATAGTGATCTCGAAGGTGTCCTGCTCGAATTCCTCGAAGTTCCAATTCCTGATGTCAAGGATTAAGCGGCCTCTAGTCTTACGGCTTGTGAGCACGCCTTTGATATCAGGAGTAATGGAAATATCCTCAGCGGTGATAGCGATCGCTGCCCGCTTACAAGTCCTCGCTTTCTCCTCCCTCTCCTTGGCTTTTCGCTTTTTTACCTCCTCTGCATGCAACTCTGCTAGCAATTTCATCCCAGCTTCAGCCTCTTTGAGCTTCTCCCGAGTTTTTTCTTGCTCCGCGATAAGGTTCTCCATTTCACGACCCATCGCTCCCACAACGTCCTGCAGTCTCTTTTCCAGGGAATCCAGTTGCTCCTTAAATTTCTTCTCTTGGGCAATCAGTTCCTCGTTGATGCATTGGCCTGCATTGGTCTCAAGAAGGGTCATATTTTTCCTGACAATTTGATCTTGGATATCCAGGGTCTTTTCTTGGTTCGACATCAACTTGTGGATCAGCTCAAATCCGGATTCTCTGGTGCCATGGAATCGCTGAAGAGTAGCCCCCATGCTAATAAGCTCTCCCCACAAACCATCCTCCTGGAGTTCATCTTCGCGAGCCTGCCCCTCTGTCGGATCGACGTTCGCCCACTGTGTTGTTGTGAGAAACACATTCTCCATCGCTTCCTCACCGCACAAATTTTGGAACAACCTAAGGTTCCTCATGGCAGAACCTTCCACGCGGGTATGGGTGATGGGGTGAAGGTAGATGATGCCGGAGAGCAGTTGGTCCTTCCTGTAGGTTTCCGAGGTCCAATCAGCGATCTCTTTCAGGACCTCCGCATCGCTTCTCTCAGTATCGTTGAAGCCAGGAGTGTCAACTAGCGTGATTTTTGCCCCTACATACTCAAAAGAGTAAGCCTGGACCTTGCCAGTGCCTTCGTCCTATCAGTATTCGTGTCCAACTCTACAGCAGGGACAACCTTACAGGAGTAAAGACCACTGCTCACTATGACCTCCGGGTTACCAGTGACCTCCTTGATGAAGTAACTTTTACCTGCTCCTGTCACTGATCTTAGCCGATGTATGCGGGTTTTGGTTAGGGATTGGATTTTACCTGTGACCCCCATTAGCGCTATGATGATTTCCGCGCCAGGGGTGACTTCTGGTGGCATTGTGCTGGCCTGTTGGCCTGGCGCTCGAGGCGGATACTGGCAGTGTCCCGCTGTGACCATGGGAGGCACGGGCGACATGTCCATGTCTTTCGGTACATGAGTAACGGGCCCCGACGAGTTGTCGGGGAGTTCCGTTAACCCAGGTATAGGATGATTGATCGGCATTTGTAGATTGTTGGATTGTGAGGGGCCCTGGTGTGGCGGGGACTTGGTCGAGAATAGCAGTAACGACCCCAACTTTTCCCACTTTTGAGTAAATTTTGTTTTTGAGCCAGGCACTCGTTCCCTCTCCCCGGTCGCATACCCTCCAGGCGTGTTATCCATCGGGTAGCAGGGTTGTGGACAGTATGCCGATGGCTGAGAATTCCTCTTGAGATTATCTGTCCCCTCAGGTGCGGGATATTCGGCCTTTGCAGATTACGCTCGCCTTTGGTACAATGGGAGGAACGGGTTGAAAGCTTCAGAATCTCAGGGTGTCGTGTTAGCAATTATCTCAGGAACAACTTGAAGGGGCGTTCCTATATTAGTATCGGAATGACTAGGGTTTCAGCTTTGCGACGACAGTCGAGTATTAGGTTGTTGAATCCGGGAGGCCATAGGAAGCCTTTACTGCAGCCATGGTTCCTGCAATGCTACTATACGCTTGAATAAAAAGCCAGCCCAACACTGGCAGAATCAAACAAGTGTAATAGGGTCTAAAAGCCATAATCTGCATAACCTCCAGGCAAAATGCAACTCGATGCGTAAGATTGAAAGTGAACTTCCAGCAACAAAACAACCACTACCCTTTCCCCACGCTTCCCCGCACTTGTCATGTTTTATCATCTTAATCAAGATGAGTTGGAGCTTCCCTCGGCTCCGTCAACCATAAGAAAAGCAATAATTGAACCTCACACTGGGCTGTCTAGAGTTCCCTTCCTTTCCTTAATACCGGAAAGGAGAAAGCCCTTTGGAAAACTATCTTTCAACCCTCGATTGAAATAAATTAAAAGGAAAAAAAAGGTAGGACCTGATTAGGAGAGGCAGCTCGCCCCACTAGAAGGGAGAGGTCCAATTAGTCAATTTTTACCATAGTTAAGAGCAGTCCGCGGGTTCAACCTCGAGGGATAACCTACAAAAGGTAATCCCAGGCTCCTGTTACAGGGTTCGCTTGGGTTTGTAATTGTCTGGTGCTAGTGGCTATTTGCCCTTTGGATCCCGCTGTGCGAAAGGTCTGATTCGTGACTGATCATCAAGACATTACAACGGGGATCGGAAACTAAATAGTGACATCATCTCACGATCGAAGTCTAGAAAATACTCGTAATATCCTGACGTTTGTGAGCACAACTGCTATTGCATACCAGCCAAAAACCGGCCAGAGCCTCAAGTTTTCGCTGTTATGCAATAGCGGTTGTGTTCACAGCCGGCAGGATATTACGAGCATAAGTACTCGGGTAGGGACGAAAAAATCGGGAGAGGGGATCGGCAAGCTCCTTAAGGGAGGAGAGTAGAGAGCAGGGGAGTTTGGAAAAAATGGATGCTTGGCAGACACCAGAAAGCTGGATGATGTTTTAAAGAAATACTTTGCGTCCGTGAACTTGACAGTTCAAGAATTACCATAAACCTTTGGTATTCATTAGATTTCTTAGTTTCTAGTGAAGCTAAAGGGTCTAGGTTTACTCCACCCTAGCTCAGTTCTGAACCAGCAACCAGAATCATATCCAGCTGCATGGTGCAATATTCTTGGTGCAGCTACAGTCTTAAGGTGTCTTTCAGACTAATCGCGGTCCCCCCTCGCCGCACCGATCGTCCTTGTTTTGCCGCGACCAGAAGGGTTCCGATTTTTTTGTCCCTACCCGAGTACAGTAGAGCGACTGTCCTTACCTAGCCGTCGGATCATCAGCCTCACTTACAGCCAAAAAAAAATATCAACCTGAAAGAAATTGCCCAATCCAACACCAAAAGGTCCGCGGCAGAAAATATACTCCCACTATAAGCCACCAGCAGACTTGTATTTTGTAAGCTAATTTCACTTTTGCTCCCATCTCTGGCTAGTATGTGATGGGCTAGACGGTGGCGTCTCAACTGTTATCTGATAAACGGTGCGAAAGTGTTCGATCGGTTTTCCGCGGTCCTGGATTCTTGTAGCTACTTCGTACTCGTAGAGAGCCAAAAGTTACGTTGCCTACTCTAGGTAAACGCCATCTACTTTGCCGCACTCTCCTCCACTGTCAAGCCCCCCTTAACGGTCGGCATCGTTTCAGGCTGTTAGACGGACGTCTATGTAAACGGGCCCTTGGTTGTGCAAAAGAGCCAGGACATGTAAAAAGCCTATGATCGACTGCTCGTAGAAACCGTAATAGCCCAGAGTATTCGGAAAGCACAACTTAAGCCCCACATAACAAAACTATTACTTTTTCGACAGCTGGCTCCGTATCATCTCCTGCGACACGCGAATGGTTTCTTTTAATCATCCATAACAACGCACACAAGCGCTAATCCAAATATTCCTAGAGATGCGTGCGCAGCGCAAAAAACAAAGCAAAAAAACAAATACGGTACCCACTGCTCAACTGAACCTTGATACTATCTGGGAGTGTGCGAAGTGCAATTTTGATATATTACCAGCAAAGGTTTATGCAATTTCAAATCCACCCAATACACTTTGGACACATTCATGGTGTCCAACCACGGGTAAGAACTTAACACAGTACTCGAGTAGATAGTTGTCTCGTGAAGCTATACGTAAAATGTATGAGTGACGACGGGCAGCGTCTGGTAATTGTTTTCGTGGAAGGCGGAATAAGTATCATACTACTCGCAAATGCATGACATTTATGAACACAACTGCTATTGCATACACCAAAATTATGAGGCTCCGGCCAATTTTTGCCCGTATGCAATAGCAGTTGTGTTAACAAACGTCATGCCTTTACGAGTAGTGGATCATGAACTAGGAAGCTAGGGTTTCCTCCCTTAGGACTCGCAATTTTCTGATGTTTGTAAAAAAGACCCGGTTAGCGTTATGCACGCATATAGTGGATGGCCCATATTATCAGCAGCAACAACGCATAAAATTGAAAGCTCTGATCTAAATCCAAGTACCTGCGAGTTAGCTTCCCTGAGGGTTTCTCACCAAGCAATGCCTCAAAGGTACTTGAGCTCGGGTCTGATGGACGCCCTCTGGGCTGCATACGCGGACCCGGTCGTTTTTACGAACGTCAGAAAATTGCGAGTACGGTATTACAAAACCGGCATGTTCGCAGGCTCACAACTGGAGGCACTCCTCGAGTCCGGCCAGCTCAACACAAGTACTCGGGGTAGCTTAGGTCGGGGACACCCAAATGGGGTAGCTTAGAGGCTGTTTGGCACACCGGGTTTAGAAACAACCGTTATTTGAAAACAGGTTTTGTAGATTATATTTAGATTAGATTTGGAACTGGATCACAACACATACAAAAGTTTATGCAAGCATGTTTCCAGAATCTGATGATGTAATACCCGGTTCCCCTCCTATTTCTCTATCGCTTATAACATATCGCAATGGGAAACCGCCCACGACCGGGTAACCGCGCACTTGTGGCAACCATGAAGACCAAGTTTACCTTTACCTAACTTTGTTAATAATTGAAATACAGCCTTGAAAATTAGTAAGCAAGTACTTTTAAGTATGGAAAGTTTGAATATGTAATTATTACTTCATAATATGAAAGATTTTGCCTTGTATAATCATTTTAAGACTAATTATCTAAAATAAATCAGTAATTACTTTAAGTGGTATAAAATTAAAAAATATACAAGGAGTATCTTTTTGATGGATTGAGGGATTGTATAGTACTAGAGCAAAAATGTTTGTCTAATAGCCTTTTTACACCAAGGGCGGCCATCTTCATCACACTCTCTCATTATACAAGGTCTATGCAATTCCGTGAAAACTTATACTTGAATTAACAAACCTGTGGATAATATAAAGATAGTTGCTGGATCTTTAAATATTACCAAGTGATCAAGAAAAGATCATCTAAGTATCTTTTGGGAGTTGTCATATACCTTTTAGTATAAAAAGCCCCATATCAAAAACCAAATATACTTTTATACTAGTTGACACAATCATGAATTCTGAAGACAGCTTTGATTTCTTACACTTTTACTGGTAGAGGTTTAAATATATAGTCATTCCCTAGCTGATGGAAATATTTCAAATGTTTTTAAATCAGTAGTCAGGAGAATTGTTTGTCGAAAAATGCACATTTGTGGCGTAAAAAGGACATAGTATGAATGTTTTTGCACCTGTACTTTATAAGTCTTGCTTGATATAAGTTAGCCTTTTTTTACTCAAATTCATACCAATGTTTCAGTGTTATATTAATAAGTAACTTGTTAAAAGCTATATACAAATTCTATCAGCTTTACAGGAAGATATTTTATTATTAAGTAAACCAATAACCCTATATCCTTGTGATATACTTCATTATAATTATCATACTTGCTATATAAATATTAAGGCCAAAAATAAATGATTTTAATAGTTTGTATCATAGTGCTTATCCAAGGTTTGAATTTACATCTTATATCTAAACTGTGAGTAATCTTTGCTAATAAAACCACCTGTTACAATGCTCTCCTCTCCGGGTGATACTTGCAGCAGGTAACCGATAGTCTTCTAACGATCACTCCTCTCGGCCCAATATCTGTTGCGATAGCTAAGTCCGTTGACTCCTATCTAGCAACGTCGATCGCTAGGCTCCTATAAGACAGTCGTGTCTTGATTTCCCGAAAGCGTGATAGATAAAGATCTTTGTATTGAAAGTAAATAGCATAAAAGAACTTAGATGGTTGCGTGAAGAACCCAAATCTCCTGCCCCGAGGGTGCCCTTATATAGGGGTTCTTCCCTCAACCCTAACCTTGCGTGACTCATTGCCTCGCGTCACGCGACTCATGACTCAT
>Ga0307507_10007938_pt1 | contig 14999 bp, 17 predicted proteins | sample 7_EM_MG_FD_207223 | JGI IMG/M metagenome (GOLD analysis project Ga0307507, IMG submission 207223) | Populus trichocarpa ectomycorrhiza microbial communities from riparian zone in the Pacific Northwest, United States - 7_EM | ecosystem: Host-associated > Plants > Roots > Unclassified | place... | reverse complement strand
GATGTGGAATGTGTTGTGTATGGCCATTGAGGGTGGTAAGGCCAGCTTATATGCGCTTGTCCCAATCTTTGCCAAGATTTTGAATGGTCCGATTTTCTTGTAGTCCAATTTCTTTGATGGTCTTGTGGGCTTGATATTGCGTGGCAACAACCCCACCATATCTCCTGATTGTAGGTTCAGATCGGGTTTTCTGTGTAGATCGTAGTATTCTTTTTGTTGTAATTGTGTGGCCACCATCTGGTTCCTTAATGACTCATGTAACTGAGTCAGTTCTTCCGGTTTGGTTTGCTTTCCTTGTATCAGATGACGGATCATCTCGTATTCGGGGTTGATTCCGTAATTCGCAAAGAAGGGGGTGTTTTTGATGGTCTCCTGATATCCGTTGTTGTACGCGAATTCCGCGAGGGGTAGGTAGTGACCCCAATCGTCCTGTTGATAGTTGATGTATGCTCGTAGGTATTGTTCCAATATGGCATTGGTTCGTTTGGTCTGTCCGTCTGTTTGTGGATGGAAAGCTGTGCTGAGTCTTCGTTCGATTCCTAATTTCCCCGTGGTTTCCTTCCATAGGTCTGAGGTGAATAGTGTCCCCCTGTCGGTGATGATATCGTGTGGTAGTCCGTGTAGCCTGACTATCTCCCTCATGAAGAGATTGGCGAACTGCCGTGCATCCAGGTCCTTTGAGCATGGAATGAAATGGCTCATCTTGGTCAGCCGATCGATGACCACCAGTATGGTGTCATATCCTTCTGATTTTGCCAGGTCCATAATGAAGTCCATAGGTATTGATTTCCATGGTTGATCGGGGGCCTCGTTTGACTGTAGAAATCCGTAGGTTGCATGTCGGACCACTTTGGCTCTTTGATATGTGTCGCAATTCTTTATGAATCGTTTGATATCTTTTCTTATCTTTGGCGAATAATATTGTCGGTTGATGAGTTCGGTAGTTTTCGCTGTTCCGCCATGTCCCGCATGTGGGGGTTCGTGGTGTTTAGCGATAAGAGGGGTTCGTATCCCTTCGTCTTTTGGTATCCAAATCTTTCCTTGGTACTATAAGAGGCCCTGTTTCCATTGGCATAGCCCTAGGGCTACTCCTTTCATTTCCTTCCTCCCTTCATCCAAGTTTCTTTTGACTTCTGGGATTTCTGCGTTATCGTTGCTTGCCTTCTGTATCTCTTCTTCATTCTTGTCTCGAAACTCGGTTGTTTCCAATATGTCGAGTATGATTTCTTCGGTGTCCTGGATATCCCAGTATCGTTCTTTTGGCAGTAAGATTCCCACGTTTCGAGTGAGTCTCTTGTCTCCTGCTGTGGGGAGGTCCCCTTCTCTTCTGGTGAGAGCGTCTGGTTTTCCTCCTTCCTTTCCTGGTCGGTATTCGATTTTGAAGTTGTATTGACTGAGTGCTTGCATCCATCGTGCTTGTCTTTCGTTTAGTTCCTTTGTCGTCATGAAGGTGACCAAGCTTTCGTGGTCTGTGAGGACCCGTATTGGTTTGGGGTTTCCTCTTGTGTATCTTTTCCATTCGTGGAATGCTTGAACTATCGCCAGTAGTTCCTCATCGTGTATGTCGTAGTTGCATTCGGCGTCCGACATTGTTTTGGATCGGTACCCCACTGGTCTCCATTTTCCGTCCTGGCATTGTTGTGACAGTATACCGGAGCAGACGTATTTCGAGGCGTCTGTTTCGATTTTGGTCAGTGCGAGGGGGTCGAAGTAGACCAGTACTGGTGCCGTGGTGAGTTTCGTCCTTCATTTGTCGAACGCTTGTTGTTCCTTGTCTCCCCATTCCCAGTTTCCAATGCATTCCTTTTTTGTTTTTGCATATAGTGGTTTGGCCGTCCTGCTGAAACCTTCTATGAATCGTCGGTAAAAGTTGCAGAAACCTAGGTAGCATTGGATTTCCTTTATTTTCTTGGGGGTTGTCTACTCCCAGATGGCTTGTGTCTTGACTGGGTCTGTCTTGACCCCTTCTTGTCCGATGATGAATCCTAGGTATTCGGTTTCGCTTTGATGGAACTCGCATTTGGATGGTTTGACCTTCATCCCAGATTTTCGTATTGCTTCGAGGATATTGCTGACGTCTTTTCGGTGTTGTTGTAGGGTATTTGAATATATTAGTACGTCATCCAAATAGACGATGCAATACATGTCGATGTGTTCCATAAGGACCTCATTGATCCATCGTTGGAACGCTGCTGGTGCGTTGCATAGCCCGAATGGCATGACTAGATATTCGTAGGTTCCCAGTTTTGTTGAAAAAGTTGTCTTTCCTTCGTCTCCTTCTCTGATTCGAATGTTGTGGTAAGCGTCCATGATATCCAGCTTAGTGAAGTATTTAGCTTCTCCTAGTCTGTCTAGGGCTTCGGTAATAAGTGGTAGTGGATGTCGATCCTTCTTGGTGACTTCGTTGAGGGCCCGGTAATCGGCACATAGTCTGAGTTTGCCGTCCTTCTTTATGACAAACATAATTCGTGAACCCCTTCCTGACTTCACCCTTCGGATCCACCTGCGGTCCTCGTTTTGTTTGATGTATCGATGAAGTTCTTGCAGTTGGTCGTAACTCAGGGCGTATATCTTCTTGATGGGTCCTGTTTTTCCTTCTTCCAGGTCGATTCCCAAATCAATACCTGGTCGGTGTAGTGGTACTGTCGTTTTTTGTCCTTTTTCGAACACATCTAACAGGTGATGATATTCTCGTGGAACCGTGTCCCTGACGTCTTGGTCCTCGTTGTTTCTTCTGTTTTTTATCGCCAGCTCTGTGCCGATGTTGATAGCTTCCAGCTGTATTTCGTTGTCGACTTCGTCCCATTTTAGGATGCTGGTTGTCTCTCATCTTCGGTAGAACTGTCCGAAGGCTCTTGCCGATATCTCGTTGATTTCCACTTTTGGTTTGGCCTCCTGGCCCTTGTCCCTTTGGTCCATAGTGGGGTTGGAGCTCCCGAATCCTTGATCCCCACTCTCGGTATAGTCCAACAGAGTTACTTGTTGTAGTTCTCTGTTGTCGATTTGTTCGATAATCAGTTGTGCGATCCGGTCCCCTTTTTCCACTCGGTATGGTTGGTCTCCTAGGTTAGCTAGGACCACCCTCACTTCTCCTCTGTAGTCGGAGTCTATCACACCTGCATTTGTCGTGAGTCGATGTTTGACTACTAGAATGCGTTGGGGTGCAATTCGTCCATAGGTGTTGTGCGGTAGTCCGATGGCTATCCCCGTCCCAACAATTGCTTGTCCTCTGGCAGGAACGTCGGTTCCTTCGTTAGCGTACAGGTCGTGTCCTGCCGCTCTTGCTGTTCCCTTCATAGGCACTATGGCCTCAGCGGTTAGCTTCTTAACTCTGACACTCTGGTCATTGGGCGTCGGGCCATTCTTGGTCGTCGGACCGTTCTTGGCCTGGACCTTGGAGAAACTGGGGATGAGATTCTCTTCCAGGGCTTTATCTTCGGGTACCGCATATGCAACGGGCGAACCTTTGAGACACCAAGTCGTACATCGTTCCCTGTTGCACGTGATCCTTTTTCGTTCCAATCGATCGTTGGATTGTGTTCTCTTAACCATGGCATCCCTAGGATGACCTCATGGTTTTGGAGATTTGCCACTTGGATGGTTGCCAATTCCCTATGGCTACTAATGTCCATAGGTACTTTCGTCATATGGGTAACAGGACCCATAGCGCTTGGTTTTCCGTCCGCAAGGTAAATCTCCTTGGGGTTTTTTGCTTTGATCATCTTGATCCCGTGTTTGTTGCAAACTGCTCTGTCTAAGAAGTCTTCTGTTGCTCCTGAGTCAATCATGGCGTTGATAGTGACTGACTCTCTTTCGCCGTGTAGTTGTATTTTGACCATAATGTGGTCATTGTCATTTTCGAGTGTATCTCTGTAGTTCAGTGCCGCGTAGTAGTTTTCCATGATGATGGGTTTTCGTTCGGGGCTGTCCCTTAGACCATCTCTCACTGGGGACAGTCGTCGTTTCCCGACTGTTCGGTTTCCTGTTTGACCTCGATTCCCCTAATTTTTGGTCTGGTTTGCCAAGGGGCGGTTTTCTTCATGGGTTGCCAGCTCCTGGTTTGTGCGTTGAATGGTTTGGGCCCGTCTTTTTTCGGGCAACTCCTGGCTAAGTGTCCCGGTTGTGCGCACTTGAGGCATAGTTGTTCTTGTATCCTTCTTTGGAATTCTTCCCTCGAGATGTTGAATCGCGGTCGTCTTCGAGTCGCGTCCACTTCCATAGGGTCGCCGTAGTCTTGATTGCCATTATTGGTAGGTCGGTATGTCCCATCTGGGGTTCGTGGAGTGGTGGTCTCTCATTGGATGTTTTTCGTTGATGGCAATCCTTGGATATGCCTGACCGTTGCCAGCTTGATTTCTTTCCTGATTGCCCCTTGGGCTAGGGCTTCGAGGTCCTCCTATTCCTCGCTGCTAGCTCCCCACACGATCTGTAATTCCGCGATCATCTCTCCTAGGAGTAGTTCTTCTCCAGTTGAGTCGTCCAATTCGGCCTCGCTGGCCACAAGGCGGAATTCGTTCCAGTATTCGGTAACCGATCCTTTGCCTTATTTCATATCCTTTAGCCGGATTCTTGCTTCTCCCTTGGCGTCGATTACGCCAAATTTTCTTTGTAGTTCTGCCTTGAATCCTGTCCAGTTATCCCATCTTGGGGTGATTCTTTCTTCTGCATAAGGTGTGATCCAGGTCCCCGCATCGTCCCTTAGGCGGCTTGTTGCATAGAGAATTCTTTCCTCATCATGTCCATTTTGCCATTCTACCGTTCGGTAGTATACTATGAGTTGGGCTAGCCATTCTCGTAGTTTGTGTCGTTCTCCTCAGTAAACCTCCGGTTCCTTTGCTTTGGGTTTCCTGGTTCCTCCGCTTAAGGATGCGATGATTTGTCTCATCTGTTCTGGGTTCAGGATTGGGGTCGTTTCTGAGGAGGTCGCTCCCTCTTGTTCCGCTGTAGCCGCCATTGTGTTTCGTCGTGTCCTTCCTTGTTCTTCTGTTTCTTCTGATCCAATTGGTGATGGTGGTTCTGGTGTTGTAGGGCTTGGCGCCCTTTCCTCTGTTAAGCCTCTTTCAAGTCCTTCTCCTAGTGATGAAAGGTGGAGATTTTCCGCTAGGGGGTCGATGTCGTTTTCGTTGTTGGTCTCTGTTTTGTCTGTTTGTTAGGTGCTGCTGGTTGACGCAACCAAATGTTACAATCCTCTCCTCTCCGGGTGATACTTGCAGCAGGTAACCGATAGTTGCTAACGATCACTTCTTCCTTGCCCAATAGCAGTTGCGATAGCTAAGTCCGTTGACTCCTATCTAGCAACGTCGATCGCTAGGCTCATATAAGACAGTCGTGTCTTGATGTCCCGAAGGCGTGATAGATAAAGATCTTTGTATTGTAAGTATAGTATATGAAAGAACTTAGATGGTTGCGTGAAGAACCCAAATCTCCTGCCCTGAGAGTGCCCTTATATAGGGGTTCTTCCCTCAACCCTAGCCCTGCGTGACTCATACCCTCGCGTCACGTGACTCATCACTCATAGTGAGTCATAGTGTGAAATCCATCAGCTGACTCGTCCGAGTCAGCTGCGCCCCATCTCGCAACCAATCAAAACTCATAAAACAAGTCATATGCCCTAACGGGGTCACATGCGTGAAACCCATGACTCATAACTATGAGTCATGTGCGAAATACATAAACCATATGACCACAATCGTTCGTCATGTCAAATATCAACCAATAACAATAAACCAATGACCCGCTATTGCGTCGTCATGTGAAAACCTATGAGTCAACTGATCTCATAGTGTGAAAGAGAACAACCCAATGACCAATAACTATTAGTCATGTGAGAGCCTGCCTTGCTTAGTCGCCGTTTGTGACAGCTACTCCCTTGACAAATTCTTCTTCCCAGCTGGATCAATCTGTCACCCAAGCAGGTTCTCTTCCGATAAGCGAATCACCTACACTCTCTCAAGGTCTCTGCCAAATCACAATTCCAGATGTTATGAATAAGGTTGAGATAAAGGAGTGTCTAGATCGAGCAATGGAGTGGCTTGATGAGAGATCCACTGAAAAAGCAAGCACACTGGCAATTATCTTTCAGGTTAATCCTGCATCAATCCAAATGTATCAATATCGTAAACGTCATTAGGGGAGAAACTCGTTCAGAACCTATAATCGCCATAGAGAAAATAATGTCATTTTGACAGAAGTGCAGTAGCTAGCTCTCTTCAGATTCTGCCTTGAACAGTTGGAGGCTAGGCTAGAAGCAACCCCCTCTCTTATTTTCTACAGTAATCTGCCATCTGCGCCAACATGAGTAGTGCAATCCACCCTCTCTTGTATAGTTCTAACAATGGGTGAAGAAGAATCCCACTCTTCATACAATCTAAACTAAGCTGATCGCTAATATTCAAACTATGCACAGTGAAGCCGACTTGAAGACCCTTTTTGTTGAGTATCAAAATACTCTTCCAAAATATGGCATTCGATAAGCTAAATACATTTACAACATGGATGAGTCAGGTGTAAGAGTTGGCTGCCTAACAGGTGAGAAGGTAATTGTGCCTACTACAGTAAAGGAGTTATACACAGCCACCCCAGAAAACCGCAAGTCAATTAGCATTATTGAGACAATATGTCTCGATGGAAGCCTAACCTTAGCCCCAGTTGTTATTTGTCCTGGAGAAAAGATCATTGAAGCTTGGGTTCACACTAACCTAACTGATACTGAGGTGATTGCCGTTTCCCAAACTAACTATACATATGAGGCTACTGCTCTTTCCTGGCTTCAAGCATGTTGGTACTGGTCCGAAAGCACACTAGCGTATTCTTCTCCTTTATGGTTTTATCACCCACCACAAGGATGATGTTATTCTCAAATGTCATGACAATCGTATTGTTCTGTTTGGGTTTCACTGCTATCTCACGCATGTATTGCAGCCACTCGATATTTATGTCTTCCACCCTTGGACACACTATCACAATAAGGCCATCCAGAATGCTCTACATAGTCTCGATATGTAATACACTATTTCTTTCTTTCTCCACGACCTCAGTTTGATTCATGAGCAAACATTTCAACTGCATACTATTCAGAATATCTTTAAAGATTCTGGAATGTACCCTGTTGCTTACAAAGCTGCTGTAAAGAAGATGCACCATTATAATGCCCACAGAGAGCTGAAAAAAACAGCTAGTATGCCTGCAACTAAGGGGTCTAGCTCACAGAGCAATGCAAATGAAGAAGTAGCCATATGCTCTATGGATACAGGTGAAGAGTTAGAATTTCCTACACTTCCAAGGACTAATTTTAAGTGTCAGAAGGGAATAGGGGAATGGATTGACAAGGCAGAGACCTTTAGTTCCACCTCCAAAGCTAAATTTCAACAATGGACAAAGTGAACTCAGATCTGCCATGCAGAAGCTCAGTTGCAATAAGATTCCTATCGTGCTGTTCAAGATTGAATTCGTGAGGAAGAGAGACGGCGCAAAATCAAATCCCGTTGGGTCATTCAAAAAGAAAGTACCATTACTGTTGAGGCTGCAAGGTTTAGGAAAACGGAAAACAATAAGAACTAGAAAGCAGCGGCTATTAAGAAGGCTCAGAAGGATATTCAGGTTGCTTTTAACAAAGCAAAATCAGCTTTGAACCGTTGTGGTATTGATACTCAAAATGCAGAAGAGGAAATGAAGAAACAAGTGCAAAATATTCAAGCTCAAGGGGGCATTATACCTCCAGAGCTGATGATTCCAATCCCAGATCCTGAAAAGAATCCCCTCCTGAGGATCTTGAAGCACTTCAGCCACTTTCTGATTTATTGCAAGCACTTTCAATACTTGAACCAGCCTTTGTCAATGCTATCTTAGTTAGCGATCCAGCACAAATTGAGACTGTGGAGGAATTGAGAGACTTTGAGGTTCATCTAGGGGGAGAACAAGATAGAAATTATCTAGGAGGTAATTGTCAAGAGCAAGATGTTGAATCTGATTCTGATTCTTGATCTGCCTCTTATGACTCAATTGCAAGAAATGCTGATTTTATTTCTTTCAATTAGAACATTGTAACTTGAACTATAATACTGATTCTCTCAATAATTCACAAGTAAACTTTTAGATAAATAGATTGTATGATGTAATAGCTGGTTGCCACCCTCCCAAAAAAAAAAATGTCGAGCGTAACGCTTGGTTTTCCCCACTATGAGCGAAGCGAATAGGAGGGTAACCGGCTATTAACCTACCAAACCCTCAAGTTATTGGACTATCTCTTAAGTACCAGCTTAAAATCTGGATCCTAGTTTAATCTGGGGGTATAATACCAAACAGACTTAAAAACCACGTCTTCACTTCATTTTTTTAATGGCTGGCTCTGGGGATAGCCTTGTGTGGTTGAACTCTTTGTGCCGAAACATTTTGATTTCTATAATATTATTATGGGCATGTGAGCTAACTATCATACCGCATTCAAGAGTCATCATAATGATTAAAGCCCCCTACTCTGATCACTAATCTCTCTTCCAGCACCCAAAATCAGTCCTTGGTCTCTATTTTCATAGCTACATGTTACACACTCCTTGCATGTTTTAACCCTCCCACCCCATATCAAAAGTGTCCTCCGTTTAAGTTGTTATGTGGATAGGCGTCGTGGCCTCGCACTGCCAGTCGTGTCTAGCTAAAGTTTAGGCAGTTGACTTGCGTACTGTCGGGGATGTTGCAGGACACGCGGTGGCATGCGAAAAAAACTTCGTATTCATACGTTTGTCCCTTGGTCGGTGTTTTTGACATTTTTTGCTGGATTTATTAGATAAAAGGGGCTCTGAGGCCCTGAGGGGAGAAGTGAACGAGAATTATCTAGAGTTGTTATCTTTAGACACTTCTTGCCTTCCTCTTTTCATTTTGCTTCAGAGCAATCACTATCTTGATAAGCTATCATGCCGATACCGGCGAGAGGACGCCGTTTTCAGGAAGGCGTCCGAGAGTGCGGTACTGTGCGGTAATGTGCGGTAATGTGCGGATTGGTGAGTGAGCGAGGGAGAAGTATTGAGAGCTAATTGTGGGGTCTTGAGTAGGGATCCGGCCCATAGAGCGAATTCTGGGAGATTGGAGGAAGAGGTGCTGATAAGGTATAATATTGTTATAGAGCAAGAGGCTTTGTAATTATGATTTCTCACCTGATGAGTGCGCCGCCAAAAGCGGTCATGGGACGTCACTCGGGAATGTGAATTCCTCCACAAGTGGCTGAGGTTGCCTGGGCTAAGAATAAGTTTCCGGAACCGGCGGCCAACGGTCGGGCTGGCAACAGCAGACCCAACACCAGAATAGAAGCTGTAAACCCTTTCTACTGAGTGTATTCAGACCTCCTCTGCTACTAAAAACTACCTTTGTTATTTTGTTTAGTCTCTTTAGAGTCTTTTTTTGTGCGTTGAGTTGGTAGTTGGCGGTTGCCGCTACTGGTCAATTTAATCTCGCTACAAGTAAGGAAATGGGAATTTGTATGAGCTCGTCTAGCGAGTGCATGGAACCTCCTTCGCATACCTACTCTATGGGCAGAATGCTTGATTATGCTATCTCCCCTACTTTGTAGCCTCTCCTTTAACGAAGTTGATAATGTCTGCTTTACGAGCCCAACTTGAGACTAGGTCCAGTGTTCCAAACCATCCAGTCCCCCCGTCCTGGAGATAGGACCGGACGGACGGCCGGTCGTTGTCCGTCTTTTTTTTGAGTCCATGGACGGACTAGGGCTCTCTGGAGTTTTTTCTGTTACACTCCTCCGGCTCGTATGCTCAGAAACGTCAAGTTCACGATTTCATCTGGCTCACGCTTTATGATCCGGCAAATCGTGTGTCATGTGCGTAAACTGATAAGCAAGGAAGAATATCCGGATCTGAGGAAAATCCCAGGCGTTGTGCTGCGTGTCAACTTCGGTTGCATCAGTTCTTTGCGACATCACCACCCGTGGGGGCAACCGATGTCTTGAGAAGCTGGAGGGGTCAATGCTCCTGTGGTATTTGGAACGCCATGGGGATGAGTGATGCAATTGGCTGGGGCTTATAATTTTATTTATTTATTTATTTATTTATTTATTTTAAGGATTTCTGCTTGGATAGAGGGATGCGGGGCTTTTCTGCCAGGATGTAGGCTTTGTAGGGGCTGGTACATTGTCTACGGGTAGTGTTTGTTAGATGGCTATTAGAGGTGGATTTCTTTTGTTACGGTTTACCCTGATGGGTGGTTTATTATTGTTTTAATTAGTAGATTGCCGTGTTCCAGCCGCCTACTCGGGCCTGTGGTGGGGTTACAAGGTGGGGCGCGGGTGGCACTTTCCAGATGTACTGCGGGATAGGCGGGTTGGCTTGGCTGGCCCCGGGATTGCCGTTTGGCGGCTGTATACCCAGATTGGTGGTGTCTCCTTTAGATTTAATAAACACATTTTTTAAACCACAAGAGTTAGAGCAAAGACTTAGGGAAGTATTTGAAAGAGAAATAAGGCTTGTAGCAGAATTATTTGTTTAGTTTTATCTTAACATTCCTAGCACTTGATAATCTATTTAACCTTCTTCTCTTTCTTGGGGGAATATTATTTACTATCTGTTACAGGGCATCACTATATATCACTCATACTTTGTCTGCGGTCCCAGCCGTCATTGCTCAGCCCCGGCCGTTGTCACCCACCCCCGGCCGTCATTACCCATCCCCGGCCGTCCCCTGCAGTCCCCCTCATTTTTGTCAACACGTGCCCGGCCGTCTTTCCAAATACCTGCCGTCTGTGCCCCCCCCCGCAGTCCTTGCTTACACCCCACCGTCTTCTGATACCTCCTATAGTCCCTTTCCCAATCCTGGCCGTCCTCCCGTCTCCCCTGCCGTCCGCCTAAGCAGCCGTTATCACATGTGTTTCACTATACTAAGAAATGCCTAGCGTGTAGGGCCAGGCGGTCCCAGCCTAGCCCGGCAGTCACCCGAGTAATTTGCCCTACACCGGACCACGGCTAGCGGCCTCGTCCCGTCCCGCCCCGTCCCATCCTCTTGGCATTATCCCCGCCGTCCCCCGTGGGGCCCCCGGACGGCTCGGAACACTGACTAGGTCCTAGGGAATATTCAATAACTCAAGGTAGGATGAATATACTGGTCAGTGATCCTCTGCTTCGTACCCTTGGTGGGGGGCTGGTAGCTCGTGTGGACATGGGACCGAGTGTAATAAAGTCTCCCATCACACTTGCCGAGGCCAGTTCATTAAAAGGGCATTCTTGTGATATAAGTATAGTATGTGGTGGAGCCGTTGCCGGCTAGTGATAAGTTACGGGATTATGTCATGTACCCGACAGGCTTACTGTTCACTCGCTAATGCATCTGCGGGCGCTCGAGCACTCGAGTACAGTACGTGTACACAAACATGGCCTCCACTGGGAACGACAGAACTGGGGGGTGATGAACAAAAATCAAAAACAAACAAATTTTTGTTTCCCTAGAGTACTTTAACAAATTCGCTTTTGGCAAGCCAGATACCCATCTACGGCGGTCTATAACGACCCAAACCGCTACTGAACTCAGACATTGATTTTAGGTTTTCGGATAAGCGAAACCTACAACCAATGAAATTGGAATTGTATCCTTCGGGCTCAGGAGAATTTCATGCACCCTACTATTTATCATAATCATGTGGGAGTGAGCAAAAAAAAAAAAAGTGGGGTGGGGGAAGGAATAATAAAATTGAAAAATAATAGGTGCTGGTTTTAATTTACATTATGGGAATGGTAGAGTATAATAGTATGTGGTATGTAGTCGGAGCCAGGATATCAAGGAGAAGTAATAAAATTCAAACTAAAGAAGAACAAAAACAAAAGTGAGGTGAGAGAATGGAACCTCCAGGTAGGTGGTGTAAGAAGAGAAAAATCACATAAATATGAACATGAACGATGCGCAACTAGAAAAAGTAGAGTTCGTTATGGCCCCCAAATCGAAGGAGCCCCGGCCTCATTCCCCCCCTCGATCACCGGCCCGGCGGGTCTCTTTTTGTTTTTTATACTGCCCACCCCTGCCCCCACCCCTGCCCCCGTCAAAAATGGGCGGCGAGAAACGGGGCCCAGGGAATGGGCAAGGTCGGGGTCGGGACGGGGGCCGGGCGGGGATGCCAGAGGAAACATTCCCCCCGGGCCCACGTAACTGCGGGGCCTGGCGAGTGAAAACCTGCCCCGCCTCGTGACGAACACTAAGAAAAAGAAAGTGAAAAGAGCCTGTTTCAATAGAGCAGTGCCGTTCCCTTCTCCCAAACAATAATATCCTCATATTTGCTTTTCTATCTAGTGTCTCACTTTCCTTCCCTTTCCCCCCCATTTCTCCTTTCCTAATACAGCCACTTCTTCTTTGGAACCTAGTGACCGTTTCATAGACCAGAGATCTCACTCGCTTCGCCTTAGATAATTCGTAACACTTTCTTTTTTCTTTTTGTTGAGAAGCTCCGCTTATCCGATAACCGAAAATCAATATCTGAGTTCGGTGGCGGTTTGGGGCCTTATCGACCGCCGTACCCATCTTCTCCATGACCCTAGTGGAGACTATCCCTTGGGCGGTCTGAAACAGTCAAAAATGGTCCCAGGCACACAAGGGCTGGATTGATTCGAGCTCCGTGATTTGCTGAGGATAGTTAGACTCGGTAAAGTGCTGAGTCATTTGAGCTCTTGGAAGGCCGAAAATCAGTTTTTATGACAAGTTCGGCTGACTGTTGCCAAATCTGGCCAGAGTGTGCCTTGAACCATTTTTGACTGTCTCAGACCGCCCAAGGGATAGGCGAGGAGATAATGTCTCCACACGATAGGCACTTAAAATCCGGGCGGTGGAGAATATTTTAAAATTGATGGTAGGCTGAACGTTCCCGAGTTACCGGTATTAGAGACTTTGCGGTGGATGCATCCAGCATCCATGTATGCAAGAATTAGGCTTTTGGAGCTGGATGCATAGTTGACTTTGCGGTAGATGTAATGAAAGGGCTAATGACGTCACAGACCAAGAAATAAAGTCAATAAAAGTTAGAATTAGAAGAAGTGCAACCAAATTGAAACAACAAGACCATTCATAAGGAATTTGGATTATATTGTTCAGTCTTCTATCTCAAATTCTGAGTCCGTACCCAGTACCCAATCTGCCTCAAACAATCGGGGGAGCTCTAGTAATAGTGACAGACATCTACCAGAGCAGCACGAGGAGCTCACTCCACCTCGAGAAAAGCGAATGCAAGGTGCAGCATGGCAGCCCTGGGAGGATCGGGCTCTAGTCCAACAAGTACAGGCCGATAACTCTCTCTTGAGTCAGTTAGGAAGAAAGGAGGACCCTTGGGAGGAGGTTTCGAAGAATCTCATACATTATGGGATGAGTCGATCATGGTCTTCCTGTAAGGATGGTATGGAAAAGTTAGTTCACTGGCATAAGGTTAGTTATTTGTACTAGTATCAACTGTATTAAACAAAGTAAAAATTAACACTATAGCAGGCAGCAGATACCCGTTCAAAACAAAAGTCAGGAACTGATGAGGAAGTTACCAATCACATAGAGCGACTCAATGATAGTACCCTCCGATATGAGTCGTTATCCAAAAATGCTGATATCAAACAGCATGCAAAAAAAAAACTTGAAAAGAGGAAGGAAGATGGCAAGAAGCTCCGAGAATGTTCATTGGAAGGCCTTGTCCAAAAACGAGCTTTAGAATCCAACGAGGTTAGTATCAATCACAGTCAGCAGGGAACAGATATCAAGAACGAGGTCTCCCCTACCCATTTTCAAAAATGAACAAAGCAAGCGAGAAAATGTATTTGCAAAGGAAGTGGCTGGTGTCATTGATGGTCTTCATGAGAAGGCTAGTAAATGGAGGAAGAAAATGGAAGAGAAGGAGGAGTAAGAGCGAGAAAGTACTGCTGAGCAGCGTCAGTTGGGCAGAAAAATGGATATGCTGATTGAAAGTAATCAGCGAACAAATGAGGCTATTCAATTGCCTTTGCAAACTCTTACTTCACAAAATTGAAATAGGTTTCATACTTACAATGGACCAGTACAGTGAAATGAGATGATTCGTAGTTCTGAGTACTAAGAGTAAGCCAGAGTGAACTATTACAGCTTATTAGCATAAATTTACTTCTCTCTCTAGAGAATAATCAGTATTACCACTTACTCCCACCAACTTCCCCAAGGCAAAGAAACTAGACCAGCCTGAAAAAGGTTTCATAACCGTCAGTGCCCTCCACGTTGTGTTCAGCTTCTCTTAGGCTCCCGCAAAATGGAACTAGGCAAAAGTAATCAGACACATCATTCTCGAAGGTGTAATCATTATCGCCTTTATGACTTGAAAGGAATTCATTACGGAGAAATACTTCACCCAGGAACCTTAGAACCCCAGAACCCCTCATTCCCTCATTTCCATTCAAGTTTTGTCATTCTACAACTTCCCTCTCATTATTGTAATAACCTGCTTCATCTACTGAAAGATGAGCTTCCTCTTCCTCAACCAGGTTGCCCCCAAAATTCTTGACAACATCTCCCAATATATCACCAGCACTAAAATTGACCCTAAGTCTCTTCCCTTTACACTCCCTCGAGAAAAACAAATCTTCCCCTCTGACCCTTCCCAAATTCACAATCCCAACACGCTTCCCAGCTTCATGTGAAGCCTTTGCGAGCCTGTATACGGAATACATTGCCAACCTGCCAGTGGTCCCAACAACAAGTATGCCTCCACATTTATCCACCATTACTTCCGCTTCTGCCTTGGCCTCCGGCGCTACAGATTTCCCAAAGAACGTTATAGATGGCTTCAACACCCTGTTTGTTGCTGACCAGTGTTCACTGCTGTTTGGGGCCCTGTAGGGCCCTCACGGGGGACTGCCAAGAGCCCAGTACGGGATGGGACGACAAAATGCCGTCCGTCCTCGTCCTTGAATTTCCTGTATGGCCATCATTAGGAAGGACGACAAGCCCCACGATCTGAGACATATTCCGGTAGTGGACGGTAGGGGACGGCCGGGGGGGGAGGGGAG